>ERZ842401.1910-NODE-1910-length-28654-cov-23.396727_pt1 | contig 28654 bp, 32 predicted proteins | sample MGYA00521270_ERZ842401 | MGnify/ENA primary metagenome ERZ842401 (study PRJEB31892, sample SAMEA3878208) | bioreactor metagenome | biome: Moose rumen | place: Sweden | collected 2011-10 | study: EMG produced TPA metagenomics assembly of the PRJEB12797 data set... | reverse complement strand
CAAAGAAACGCTTGATGAGAATGGATTTATAATTATAGGAGCAGTTGATTTTCTGATGAGGTTTATAAAATAAAAAGTGCAATATATGACTCTGGCGGATTCCAAGTCTGACTTGAAATTTCCGCCAGTAATGACATCTCATTCTATCGCTCTAAATTGAATGACTTATCACTAATCACTTTGATGTTCCTGTCTGTAATCTGCCGATTCAAACCACCGGAACTTGCGTCGATTCTGACAGTCTTTCCTTCAAGGTTTTCTTTATGCAGCTGATAAACCGGCACATAGATTCTCGCTTTTTCTGTTCGGATAATCACGGCATCATTCCAGCTTTCATCTTTATCAAAAGTGATGGAACGCTCAACAACACCAAAAACACTTTCTCCATCGTAAAGCTGTAAGGGCAGGAGATTGGGTTTCAAGTATTCATCAAGATACGAATTGAACCGCCCTGCTGCTTTCAAGATGTCATGCCATTCGGGATTCAGCGTATAAAAAACACCGTTTTTCCTTGCAAGTTTTACGGTCGCAAGATAAGCAAGCCTGTTCTGCAAGCTTTGCTCCAATGGAGTTGCAAAAATCTTCTCGCCGAACTGTAAAAGCCTGTCATCAAGGATGGTCCAGCAGGCAGATTGCGGGAGTTTTTCTTTCGCTGCCTGAATCTCCTCATAAGTGCGTTCCCCGACCATTGCAGTTGTCATTTCAGAAAGCAAAGCTCTTATCTGCGTTTTTATCACTTCCCGTGCAAAGCGGACTTCTCTTCCGTTTTTGTCGATTCCGTTGATTGCAAGATGTGAATGACGGTGGGCAGTATTCTCGTGAATACTGGCTTCCCAGTAGAGCTTGTAGCCTGTCATGTTTTCAAGCCGTTCGATTAGTTTTGTTGTCAGAAGCTTCAAATCCACATTCTGGCTTTCCGGCGAAATAATGCACTTGAAATGTTCCTTGCTGATGTTAGCTTCGTATTCGCCTAAATCTGAACCGAAGAGTTCCGGCTTTTCAAGAACCTCTTTTTTCTCGGTCTGAGGCATGTAGGTCTCAAGATATTTTTTGTGAGCCGCAACAGAATGTCCGATTGTCATTTTGAAAATCACTCGCTGCTTTCTCGAATTCTCCGAACCTCCCGAACGCACATGAAAATCACCGCCATAACTGCCATGCCAAGAACCGTGATTTTGATTTTCAGATTTGTGCCATCTGGTACTTTTCCCTTCCGCAAGATTTCTCAGAATCCTATTCAGGTTTCCAACGTCATCTTTTTTGTACGCAGGTCTCCGCCAGTCGTAAAGATGTCCTTCTTCTTCAGATTTTTCGTTAGTTCTTTTGGGGTGATTAAAAATTGATTTTATGTCTGCCATACATCTTCCCTTTGGCTCAAATGCGCCATGTGGCACTTCGAGCTTTTTTTGATATATGAACAGGTCTTTTTAGTTTTACAAGGAATCAATTTATCCGAACTCCGATAAGCGGTCAAGAGTGAATCGGGGAGTGTGCCACAGGAAGTTGCCTTGTGCCACAGCTAAAATCTGACAGCAGAGGTATTTACGATGTGCCGTGCCACATTTCTTTATCTTGTGGAAATCGATATAGGGCAGTTTCACCGATTTCCAGCCAGTTTTTATGCGCCACGTGGCACTTCACAGAGCCGCAAAGAGAATTTCGGTAATCTCCTTACAGGCGGCAATTACATCTTCAAATTTAAGCCCCCTTGCAAAGGAGTTCTTTCGGGCATAACTATTCCACCTTATTGCAATCTGTTCATTTACCAGAATGTTCTTTATCAGTTCCATAACTTCATCTTTAGAAAACTGCGTATTACGGTAATCACAGGTTCTGACAAATGCAGATTTCAAATTCAATACATTGATTTCTTGCATCTTTAATTTCCTGATGACATAGACATCGTAATAATCTTTACTCCTACTATTCAACAATCCTCGATGATAGATAGTCTGTAGTTTTTCGGAAAGGATTGTCTCAATGTTGTATGCCTTGAAATGCAAAGCATCATCTTCAAGAAGCCTCTTGTATTCATACGTCACGGCTTCCGGTGTAACAGGATCTCCCGTCGCAATGTCAATGCTTATTACCTGCCTAATATTTTCAAGATGCCCTGTAAGAGAGACCGTATAACCGCCGTATTGGTCTTCATCACGAATTGCGGAGATAGCAGAAAACTCAAAGGAGATGCAATCGCCCACAGGAATTGAAATTATCTCTTTCAGCATTTCTTCAAGAATCTTTTCCTCCAGCTTAATCCCGGTCAACTTAAAATCCAAATCTTGAGTATAGCGATTTTGGATTCCAATAATCGCAGAAAGATAAAAGCCACCCTTAAAGATGAAATTGTCCAAATATACGGACTTTGAAAGCCTGAGTAAGAACGCATCAAAAAAATAAGTGACCAAAAGGACATTTACGCTTACATCAAGCTGCTTGGAGAGATTCTTGATCCTTGCCTGTACGGAATTCTTGCTATTGCTCATTCAACACCACCATCATCGTTTCATAGACTTTTTTTTCTATTCCCATTATTTTTGCGTATTCAATAAGTTTATTTGGATTACGTCCTTTAAGTTTTGCATAAGAGTGCAGGGCTTTTACATAGGTTTCTGACTCGATTCGTTCCGAGCGGGAGATGAGACTGCAAATAGTTTTCTCCGCATCATACGCAAGAACTTCATGGCCAAGGTTTGTGCGGATTGTCGCAATGCCAAGCTCATAAGTTTGCTGCTTGTAATCGGTATGAATAACTACATTTTTATCCCTGGGATTGAATGGTCGGTAATTCTTAGGTCCCGTCACCTCAAAGCCTTGCGGCAATTTGTCAGTCAGACCAAGCAGATACAGTGCGGAGTCATAGGAAAATATAAATTTCGGATATGTATACTGGAAAACAAAAAAATCATCCCGCATCCAATCTTCCGCAGCATAAAATCCCCATGCGACCCTTTCAAGATTCACCTTGCGAACAAGGTTTGTCAGATACCACGAGGGAATTCCGTTCTCATCAACCTGTCGTCTCGTTATGTATCCTCCGTTTTTTGTGAGGATTTCTTTGAGCTTTGATATGTTTGAAGATTCTTGCATTTACAACTTATCATATTATATTTTGGTTGTAAATGCAAGAACTAGTTGATTTTCCCTCGCAAAACCAGTATCGTGAATCATCCTAAACTTCGACCTGCCCAGGAAGAGGTTTACTTGGTAATACTTACAGAAAAACCGAGCGTGGCAAAAGACTTTGCTTCGGCACTCGGCTGCCGTTTCTCTTCGTCAGAAAAATGCTACAAAAGCACTGACGGAAAGACAATCATCACAAACTGCGTGGGACATCTCTTCATCCTTGCAGAGCCTGTCGCCTACAGCCCGTCATTCAAAAGCTGGAAGAACCTTCCCGTTATCCCCGATGAATTCATTTACGAGGCAAATGAGAAACTCAAATCCGTCTCGGATTCCGTCGTGTCAATTCTGAAGAAGCACAAGAACGATGAAATCCTGATTGCAACGGATGCGGACAGGGAAGGGGAGATTATCGCCCGCGAATGCCTCAATGCCGCACAAATCACAGACTACGGCAATATCCGAAGGTTTTGGGTTTCTCAGGCACTCACAAAGGAAGTGATTCTCTCAGGAATCAGGAACGCAAAACCCATTGCACAGTATGACGCTCTCGCCGCCCAGGGATTCGCCCGCCAGAAAGCAGACTGGCTCGTTGGAATCAATGCCAGCCGTTTTATCACGAACCGAGGCAAAGGCTTCTTCCCCGTCGGAAGAGTTCAGACAGCAGTCCTTGCGGAGCTTGCCGAACGCTGCTCGCAAATTGAGAATTTCAAGAGCGAGAAATACTTCGAGTTCAAAGGAACATTCACCTCGCCTGACGGCACATCTGCAATCAAAGCGGTTTATTCAGACGGAAAGAACTCACGGTTTAAGGACAAATCGGCAGTCCAAAAACTGGACTCGCTCTGCGGTATGCGGGCGACCGTAAGCGACTTAAAAAAGGAAAGCCGGAGCATCAATCCCCCGCAGCTTTATAACCTGAACGACCTTCAGAAAGATGCCTTCACATACTTCGGATATTCCGCAGAAAAGACGCTTGCCATTGTCCAGAAACTCTACGAGGCTTACAAATGTGTCTCCTATCCGCGCACTCCGTCAAAAGTGATGGGAAGCGGCAACATTGAGCTGTGCAAGAGCCTTTTCTGCCAGATGCTCAGGGATTATCCCGAATACTTTGAGCTTCATTCCGTTGCTGATGTCTACGGAGAGAACAAGCGGGTGTTCGATGACACAAAACTCGAAGCCCACCACGCGCTGATTCCGCTGGACAAAGCTCCGGCTTCGCTGTCAGCTGACGAGGAAAACATTTACAGCCTTATCCTTGAACGGTTCATGCTCGTCTTTGCCCCTGTCTGCGAGACGGAGAATATAACCGCCATAATTTCGGTAGACGGAAACAGTTTTGAGGCAAGAGGAACAAAAGTCCTGTCGGAAGGGTGGAAGCAGTACAGGCGGTTCACACAAAACCTAGGCAAGAAATCAGAACAGGCAGAATCCCAGGATTTAGGCTGTCTAGAAACAAAGCCGCTTATCCTTAAATCAGTTTACGCAGAGGAAAAAAGAACAAAGCCGCCCAAGCACTACAACGAGGCGAGCCTCCTTGCATTCATGGAGAATCCCAAGAACAGCGGAAATCAGAAACTTGCAGGGCTTGGCACTGCCGCGACACGGCACACCTTCATACCGAAACTTGAATACTTGGATTTTGTGGCAGAGGAGAAGAAGAACCTCATCGTAACCGAAAAAGGTAAGAAGCTGCTCTCGCTTCTGTCTGAGAGTCAGTTCAAATCGCTTGCCGACATTTCGGAGACAACGCGCTGGGAAGAAGAGCTTTCCGAGCAGCCCGAAAAATTCCTTGAAGAAATCAAGACCTTCATCAGAGAATCGGCAGGAGGGGCGGCATGAGCGAAAAAACATTCTGCTTTGAAAAAAACGGCTTTAAAGTCCACAAGCTTACAGTTCTCGGAAGCACTTACTTCATTGTTTCAAAAGACGGCAGACGCTACATCAGGAAATCCATGAAAAGCGTCAATGAGCTGATTGGATAACGCCAAAGGGGAAGGGCGGGGGAGCGGGAATGCTCCTCCGCCTTATTCTACCTTCTCATTATTGCGCCAAATGTTGCTTCATAATTCTGCGATATTCTGTAGTTTCCGTTCCTGTAATTCCTTACATGGTCATTCATCCGTTTTTCCGGCTGGTTTGAATAGCTGAAAAGATTAAACAGCCGCAAAATCTTCGTCAAAGGAACGCACTTCAACTGTTCATCTGAACGCTCAAACAGCCTCATCAGAAAAAAGAGAGTATCTTTATCAATACTCTTAAATTTGTTTGGATTCTTGCAGTACCAAGGATCCTTTCCATTCTGCGCATCTGAAACCATGAATGTTCTGGTCTCAATCAGCATAGCGGTTGTTCGTTCCAGAGTAACAGGGGATTCAAGAATTGTGATAAGCCGTTCCATCTTTTCCACAGGATGTTTTTTTCTGTAAAGCTCGATAAAATTGAAAATGCTGAAGCTATTATCTGAATGCCGAATATTCTCTAGTAAAGATTCTGCTTCTACTTTGGTTTTAGAGAAGGAATCCTTTACGACTCTTATAAATTCCAGATTCTTTTGTGCCATTTTCACTGGCTCTTCCTGAGTAAATACGAACTGCTCTGACTTGTATAGCCCACTATTCGGAAAGTTAAACTTCCGATATAAGCTCATGGGAATAACAAACAGCGTTCTTCCTATCGGATTATTCAGAAAACTCTCTGAGGTAACATAATATGAAAACTGAAACTCCAGAAACCTTATAAGAATTGTCATTATTGAAATAAGCTTTTCTTCGACCTGCATAAAGTTGTTATAAACACCAGTATCAAATTCGCAATTCAAGAAAGCTGCGTAATCAAACGTCCTTAGAGTAACATGAGGAAATACGGAATTGATTTTATTTGCCAGCCCAACAGGTAAATAATGAGTTTTCAAAACCAGCTGAATCAGTTCATGTCCTTTGTCTATCGCCTTTTGAATGCCAATACTATGTGAATCAGATTGTAAGTCCAAAAGATTGATGGATGCGTCCCAAAGAAGAGAGAATACCCCAGAACACATTCTTTCTGCCCGATACAACTCATTCACCTTTTCTGACTTAGAATTGTTTCTTTCAGCTTCTCCTTCTGCCCGCCTTACTATGTCTATAAAAACATGATTGATATTTTCTATCAGCTTAATAACCTTTAATAGATATGTACTTGAAGATATTATCTGAGAATACTTGTACTTTTTGAATTCAGTGGTGTAATAATATTTCTGAATTTCACCCAGAGCGTAGCTTTTTATAACAGAATAAGCTCTCCGAAGCTCCATGTTGTATTGTTCTGCACTGTTGAAACAAAGCCTTGGAAGCAATCCATTATTTTCTGAATGCCTGTGAGCTTCTTTCTCTAAGAATGGAATATCTGTCTCAATATCGCGATAACAAATTCTCTGCTCCGTATGCCCATGAGCCAAAATCCTTACCGGCTCGCTTATTATGCAATCCATTTGCAATCCCGCCCCTTAAATCTTGAAATTTTTGTTATTTAGTGTTTTCTATTTATCAAAGACAAGTTTTGCCACTTTTTCTGCACAATCAAAAAGATGAATGGTGCATTTTCGGCAGTCATTTAAGGCTTCCAGTAATTCCTGCAGACAGATTTCATCCTTACAACAATTAGAGCGCAATAGTTCTGAGGGAGAAACTTGCAAGGCATTTGCAATGGACACCAATGTTTCAAGACTCACAGATTTCTTGTTGTTCTCAATATCGCTCAAATATCCAGGTGTGATATTTGAATCCTCAGAAAGCTCTTCCTGGCTCAGTCCTCTTTCTTTCCGCAACCTTCTAATGTTTTCTCCGACAACTTTGACAACTTCTTCCTTATTCATAACATTTCATTAAAACATCTATATTTTTTGTTTTGAACAAGCATGAAGGGACAATAACTTTTCTCGCAGTAAATTTACTTACGCTGTCAGCGTATTTTTTAAAATCCTAGTTTCTATTTGATTTTTTTTGCCATAAGCAAATTTTCCATTGACAAAGAGAGAGGCAAGGAGTAATATACAAATAGGCTAATTCATTGTATTATATATAATTAGGTAGACAGAATTTCAATTATCATCAGTAGACTTCTTTCTGCTTTGGTAGACAGAATGTGTCTGCAATACAAAAACTGGCGGACTCCAATCTCAAATACTTTATTTTTGTGAAAAGTAAATTATTTCGGGTCTTTATCTGTTTTTATTTTGAGATTTAGACCCAAAATAATATTAAAGACTCTCCAGCTAATCAACCTCCAAGCTCATTCAGATATTCTTCAACATTCTTGTACAGAATATCGTTTTCAGATTGCATTGTAGCCCCACGGTACAGTACGCACTTTTTTGTAATTTTACCAAAGCGTTTCTCGGTCAATGCAATTTTATCTTCATTTATCAGATGCCTGTATTGAAAAGAAACCGCTTCTTCCGAATGTTTTATCTCATAAATCTCACAGGTGTTTGTCTGATTGTCATAAATAACCATATCAAACTCACCGGCTTCAAAACGAATCTGGAAAACCTGCTTTTTGTTTTCATGGCGGTTGGGCATTAAGACACGCTTCGTTTCATAAATAACTATGTCTTCCAGCATGTGCCCAAGAACGCCTTCAATAATCTTTTCGCCAATAAGATTGATTTCACGCTCCTGGAGATTCTTAATCTGTTCGTCTTTCATCAAGGAATAAACCAAAGCCTGAGCCTGGCAGAATCGCATTCCCGGCTGAGTAAAGATTGTGTAAGTAAGTCTTCCCTCATTGCCTGTTAGAGTTTCAATATCAAGCTCATCAATCAAATCAAGGCGTTTCAGATACTGTTTAATCTCAGTTACATGAGTATCAGTCACCCCGATTTTCTGATTGTCTTTTTCTTTTATTTCAAGAATCTTTTTTAGAGTCTCTAGGATTTGTGATTTATCAATTTCATCGAGTATATCTGTCCGTTTTTCTTCATCACGAGCTTTCCTAAGCAACTGTGCTGTCGAACCTAAGTCATGGCTTTCAAATAAATCAGTAACGACCTTTACGGTAAAATTGTGGTTCTCATCTTCGATAATTCTGTTGATTGCGTTTGTAAGCTCATTGGCATCATACAACTCGCGGAGATGTCTGAAATACCGTCCTTTCTGATAGCATTTCAAACTGTGCTGAATATTCTTGCAGATTGCAGTATCAATATAGCGTCTGGCAGTTTCATCATCACGGAAAGAAGCCTCTTCTACATTGAGTTCCGCATCTTCAAAATCGAGTTCCCCTGCTTTAAGAGTTCCTCCATAGCGGATATATTCGTCAATTGATGTGATTCCTAAAAGACGTGCATGTTCTTTATAAGGAATGAATGTTGTATGAACGGTAACAGCACGGTCATACAGTTCTTCACTTTCGGCAAAATAGAATCCGAGAGAATCTGTTCCAGAAAGAACAAACTTTAAGCCCTGCACCGCGTACACATCAGAAAGAAGAGCCGCATTATCTATAAAGTCCTCAAGCAGAGTGATTTCATCTATCAGGAAAAACTTTATTCCCTTTTCGCGGGCAAGTTTTATATCCTTGTTCAAATCTGCGATTGTTTCCCCTACCCTTGCCTTTATGTAGACAGTCTGCTTTTGTTCTTCCTCATTCATGTCCAGAATAAGCTGTTTGAGGAGCGTTGTTTTTCCGGTTCGGCGAAGCCCATAAACGAGGCAGACTTTATCCGCCGGTTTTCCATACAAGTAAGAAGAAATCTTTTCGTAACAATCCCGTTTCTTAAAATTTTTGGCGGTTTCTGCCATCTCCAGAAGTCCGGCTCCTGTTATGGCATTCATAATGAAAGTTGCGCTACCATCAGTCTTTGCCGCTGCAGGAACATTCTTTTTCATTTCACGAAGCTTCTTCTGTAATTCGCGGCGTTCTTCAATCAAAGGCCGCATTCTTTCAGCTTCATCGTTTGTGAGAAAATTGCTTACAGTTTTTTTGTTTTCTTTATACTGCTGATAGAAATAAGGCTTGCCGTCAATATTCTTGGTCACGATTGTACCTCGTGGCAAGGCCTCTATTTTCTTTTCTAATTCTTCTATTGATTCAGCCATAAGCACCTCGTACTATCATACTAACACCTACTAACACCTTTGTAAAGAAATAAAACGGTGTTAGTCAAATCATCAGGTTGGGGAACAAATAATGAAAATTGCATTTAATCAACGTTTGCAACAAGCTACAGGCTGTGCATTACAGCCCGGACTTTCCCGATAACGCGGAAATCCTCGCTTTCTGAATTCTCAAACATCGGGTCATAATGCCTGTTGTCGGAAATTATCTTCACGCCGTCGCTCGTGCGCTGCAAGCGTTTCACAAATCCGTTTCCTTTGTAAATAATTGTATAGATTCCGTCAGTTCCGTCATATCCGCTTCCGTCGCAGATGATGACATCGCCATCGTACAAGGTCGGCTCCATCGAATCCCCGCGAACTCTGGATGCCGCAAGGCTGCCGCCGTATTTCCGCAAATCATTGGGAACAGATATGTATTCCTTTATTTCTTCCGTATCAGGAACATACTGGCCATGCCCGGCGGAAAACGCCTGATCCATGACAGGAATGAGCATCACGTCTTTCTCAATCATTTCGGACAGCGTTTCTTCGCCGATTCCAAAGAAAGACTCAGCCGTCGTCCCGAACACGGAGAGAATCCGCAGCGTCTCCTCGATTGTGGGAAAACGCTCCTTATAAATTCTGTTCCGCAGGGACTGTAGCTCCATGCCGGTCTCTTTGCAGAGCCACTCCTGCGTCCTGCCCTTCTCCGCCAGATTTTCCTTGATTCGCTTCCAAAAATCAGCAGCTTCCATGCCTCACCTCTTCCAAAAGCATATCATGAATGTGAATTTTTGTAAATTTATGTATTCCGTTTGATTATTTTTATTGACTTTAAACTATTCCAATTGTAATATCGAATTCAGGCACAAAAACAATGATAACAGGATTCCCAAGCCCGGCACAGGGCTATGAAGATAACAAATTCGACCTGAACACTCTCTGCATAAGGCATCCGTCCGCAACCGTTTTCATGACAGTGGACACAGACCGCTACAGGCGGATGTGCATATTCAACGGCGACCTGCTCATAATAGACCGCGCGAAGAAAATCACCCCGAATTCCCTTGTCGTCTACGAAAGCGAGGGGCAGTTTGTAATCGGGCGCGTATGCGATATAAAGGCAGAAGCCCAAATCACAGGGGCAGTCGTCCATGTAATACATACGGTAAAATCATGATTTTGCACGCCGATTCGAATTCTTTTTATGCGTCATGCGAGCAGATTTTCCGCCCGGATTTACGAAACAAGCCTGTTGCCGTCCTCTCAAACAATGACGGCGTGATTATCGCGCTGAACAAGGAAGCGAAATCTTGCGGGATAAAACGCGGAGACCCGTACTTCAAGGTAAAAGACATTTGCAGCAGAAACGAAATCGCCATATTTTCAAGCAACTACACACTCTACGCGGACATAAGCCGCCGAATCACCTCGATTTACGCGGAATATGCACCCGATATTGAGGAATATTCCATAGATGAATCATTCCTCTTCTTCAACAAATGCAGGTTCTCCATTTCTGACTGGTATGAAATCGGGCATGACCTTAAACGGCGCATATACCGCGAGATTGGAATGCCTATCTGTGTCGGAGCCGCCCCCACAAAAACCCTCGCAAAGCTGTACAACAAAAAAGCAAAGGAACACGGCGGTGTCTTTGTATATGACGAGGATGAGATTGACAATCTGCTTGCAGAAACGGAATGCGGCACTATATGGGGAATAGGTCCCGCCCGTGCCGAGAAACTGAGACAACACGGCATAAGAAACGCACTCATGCTGAAACACCTTCCGTTGAGCGACGCAAAGAAACTCCTGACTGTCCAGGGACTAGCAACGGTACAGGAACTGAACGGGATTCCCTGCATTGATAAGATTGTCCGCACCAAGAAAGAAGTAATCACCTCCAGCCGCCAATTCTCAAAGAAAGTGTACGACATGAAAACGCTGGAGTCAGCCCTCGTGCAGTACACGGAGCTTGCCGTAGAAAGACTGAGGCAGCAGAAATGCGAATGCAAGGCTGTCTCCATATACATCTCGACCTGCAACTATTACAGCGACAACCCCGATGAGCAATATTCCAACGGGGCAACGGCGGTACTTCCGGACATGACGAGCTATACCCCGGACATCGTGAGATCTGCTAGAGCCGCCCTTCCCCGCATCTTCCGCTATGGATATGGCTACAAGACAGTCATGGTAACGCTCATGAACATCCTCCCCGCAGCCTTTCAAGGAAACCTATGGACAGACCCGCTGAACGACATCAAGAAGAGAAATCTCATGGACAGCATAGACCCCATAAGCCGCCGGTACGGACGCGGAGCTATCACCCTCGCAAAAGGATTTGAGACTTCCGGCTGGGAAATGAAAAGAGAGTACCTAAGCCCCTGTTGGACTACAAGATACTCCGATTTTCCAAAAATCCATTAGAATCGCCCAAACCCTTATCGTAATTACGACAGGGCATTTAACGACATTACGACATACAGATTTGCGTAATTACGATTTTCTCGGCGGGTTTTGTACCGAATAATAATTCAAAGGAAAGCTGCACCGACAGGGCTTGCCATCAGCAGAATCCCTAAAACAAGAATAATCCACCAGCACCGTACCGCAAGACACAGCACCGGGATTGCAACGATTACAGACACAATGACAAGAAACATCCAAGCCTCCGATATTGCACAGTCCAAAATCTGGACTGCTATTTTTTCAGTTCCAAAGACTGATACATCTCCAGCCGCACGTCCTGTCCTCTGGTTCGGAAAATGTTCTCAAAGTAGTCATAGTATGTGTACCTGTGCCACCTTCCGAAGTCGTCTATATAACCGTCATCCACATTCGGCGCGCTGAATGAGACTCCGTTTATTCTGCTCGCCTCCAGCATACTGGCATAGCCTTTCTGAGCAAAGAGTTTTCTGGCAAATATGAAGCTGACGACCGCATCCGGGCTTTCCACTGGACTTGCGTACCCCTGCAATCCGATGGCTTTGTCCGGCAAGCTGTACACAGGACGCTCGTTCAGAGCCGCCAGCGTCGGCCCGTAATACATGATATTGTTGAATCTGTATGCGTAGAGAACTCCGTCGATTGAAATGTAGTCCTCGTCCAGCACAAAGACAGTATGCCGCCTGTCCATTTTATCAACCGTATCAAACTTTCTAAGATATGATTTTTCCGTGATAATCCTGTCCGCCTTTTCCCGCACGACTTCAACGGACTCTTTTACAGGCACGGAATACCCCGCACCAAAGAGATTTTTCATAGACGCACATGAAGAAAAGGCATAGATTGTAACAAGAAGCGCAAGTCCGGCGATACATTTTCTCACAATCTCACTCCCCTGCCCTACATATCCATCTCAAGGTTCGCAAGGCATGATTCAATGTTGTCGCGGCTGATTTCCCATTTCTGCTGCTGGCATTTCGAGACCGCCCACAGCCCGGCATCCGTTGCCGTCATTGACTTCAGGACGTTCGGGAAGTCCGTGATGCTGAGCGGCAGGACCACGCTCACGTCCTTTACCAGAGTGGGAGTGTCGTCATCGAAAATGAAATTCTCCTGATGAAGCTCACCCTGCGAATCTATGTGCTTCTTTGTCTTTACAAAGACAAGGTTAGGATAGATAGCTGAAAATTCTTCTTTCGTCATTTGTTCCTCCTTGCCCATATCGGGCTGCAAGTAAAATATAATATTGATGTTTGAATAAGTCAAGGATTTTTTCAAGTTGTTTGCAGTATGCACATTTTATTTACAAAACTGCCCAAACAACTTAATCGGAGTAATTCAGAGACAAATGCTATTACTCCATATGAGATAAAACCTGTGAGAAAATATTTTTTTTTAGAAAAGTTTTGTAAGGACTATCGTTTAGATTCGTCAGATTTTTTTTCCTGCACAGGAAGATGAAACCATTTCACAACGAGCTTGCTGACGGTCAGGTTTGCGTCTTTTGCATATTGTCTGAGGAGAGCAGCCTGTTCTTTTGTCAGCGTGAGAGTTATCATTTCTGTATTATCACCAGTAGGCTTCCTGCCCGCACCTTTTCTGGCACCGCCCCAGTTTCTTTCGTTCATAGTATTTATTCTAACATCACATACTTGAATCGTTCAAGGATTTTTTCGAGACACACAACTTATTGGCAATTTATGCGATTTTTGCCAACAAGTTGGATTCAGAGTAATTTTCGGCGGTTTGTAAGGGTTTTGTTCAGCGAGTTGCAAGAAAATCAGCATACCACTTTATTGTTTTGTTTATTAAAGGGGTATGCTAACAGTAATAAAATGGATCACCCTAATTTCTTAAAACACCAATCGGAACAATAAGAACCCCATCCTCCCGCTTATATGGATAGTCTCCGAGACCTGTCAAAACCATAAGAAAAGCAGGTTCCGTCATTTTTGCTGTATCTATAGAATCTTTTAATTTTTTTAGATTATCTGCGCCTTCATTTATCAGGTCTTCACCACCGAGTTTTATTTCTACAAGTCCGTATTTTCCATTTCTTAGATGAATGACCGCATCACATTCAAGCCCTGTGTTGTCGCGATAGTGATAAACAGAACCATCAAGGCTCTCTGCAAAAACCCGAAGGTCTCTTACGCACAAAGTCTCAAAGAAAAGTCCGAATGTACGCAAATCATTTATTAAATCTTCAGGTCCTATTCCTAAACTTGCAGTTGCTATCGAAGGGTCTACATAATACCGCGTATCGCTTGTTCTGATTGCAGACTTTGACCGCAGATTCGGATTCCATGCCGGCATATCCTCAACGACAAATATCTTCTTTAGTGCCTCAATGTAAGAATGGACTGTATCTTCATTCACTTTTTCAACTTCGTTTGCAAGTATATCATTTGCTATTACTGTGCTTGCAGCCTGACTTCCCTGATTCCGTGCGAAAGATTTCATTATTCTTTTTACACGCTCCGGATTTTTATTAACGCCATCTGCACGGTTTATATCAGACTTAACAACTGCATCATAATAGTCAAATGCCTGCTGCAAGGCTGCTTTATCCTGCAATCCCACAGACATCGGCCAGCCGCCACGGCAGACCAGAAATGCAAGTTTTTCTATATCCAATGAATTTTCGCCATCAACATCCAGATTTCCATCAAAAAGAGCTTTCAGGCTGACTTCTCCTGTTGACTCACCGGATTCAAACAAAGACATTGGACGCATTAAAAGCCATGTAAAGCGTCCTGTTCCGGAATGTGTTATTTCATCTGTATCAGGCGGAACGGCAGAACCAGTAAGAATGAACTGCCCCATTTTCTGACGCTCGTCTACTTCATAACGAACCGTGTCCCATAAAGTCGGAGCAAGCTGCCATTCATCAATAAGCCGAGGGGTTTCTCCTTTCAATAATCTTTGAGGATTGAGTTTTGCCATGCTAAGATTCTGGTCTTTTGTTTTTGGGTTGTCCATTTTTAGAATGCTGGTTGCCTTCTGACCCGCTGTAGTAGTCTTACCACACCATTTTGCACCTTCAATGAGAACGGCACCTTTTGCCTCCAGTTTATCTTGCAGTATTGAATCAACAATTCGTGGTTTATATTCGCTCATAATTTACAGTATATGATTTTTTGGCGTTTTGTAAAGAATTTTTTCGGCGATTTGTAACGGTTTTGTTCGGCGAATTGTAAGAAGAACTTTCGGCGTTTTGGTCTTTCTGCTTGCTGACCTACAGATATTAGAGTAATCACCCACAATTATATTTTTTTGCGGATTTTTACTCTAATGCTTATTTAATACACTTTATATTTTTAATGTACTACTTGAAATTATTTAGCAAAGTTTCTATACTTTTCCCATAAAACAAACTTTGCCTGCCCAGGTAAGGATTTGTTTTGACAGATAAGGAAGAATTTTCCCGCCTTGACCCGGACAGCTCGCACAAGTTCTACTGGCTCGCGCTCCTAAACTGGCTCGTCCCAATCTGCCTTGTAATCACGGGGCTTATAATCACGACACAGCAGTTCGCCCCACTCATGAACTACGACCCGCGCGTCGTCGGAAAACCGCTCTTTATCTTCAGAAGCGGCTACAGGGTGTACAACCCTCTCATTTTCATCATCGGCATGATGAAATTCGCGTTCAACGATGACTATTCCTATTATTTCTTTCAGGCGATTCCCGCCACTTTCATCTGCCTGTCGCTCGCCGCGCTCATATTCGTAGTAACAAGCATCCTTGTGAACAGCCACCAGAAAAACCAGCACATCCACGGAACGGCAAGATTCGCGACAAGAAAAGACCTAAAGAAATACGGGATGCTCCAGCAGCACGGCGTGGTATGCGGGGAGCTTTCCGAGGCTAGAATCGACTACAAGATAGACGCGGAGAAGGCATCCCTCACGCTGCACTGCAAGAGACCCGCCGCCCTTGTCTGCCATTCAGGAAGGACGAACACGCTGATGATTGCGCCTACCCGGAGCGGAAAGGGCGTATCGACCGTCATCCCAACCTGCCTCAATTACGGAGTGCCTTACAGAGCCTACGAAAAAAAGCTGCGCAGAAAAGTGACGAAAGGACGCGGCTCCATGGTCATCTTCGACCCGAAGGGCGAGAACTGGGCCGCGACAGCCGGCTACCGCTCCAAATTCAGCCGCATCATTCCGTTCCGCCCGCTAGATCCGAACGACGAGACTGCGCATTACAATCCAATCTGGGAGATTCCCGACTCTCCGAGCGAGGCATTCAGCTGGGCAGACACCATCGGTGAGATTTTCTTCGGCGGAGACACCGCTAAGGCCGCGTCTGACGGCGCGACACAGTACTTCAACAATACAGCCCGCGACATTTTTTCCGGCGTAGTCCTTCACGTCCGGTTCTGCAAGTCCATCCCATGGAAAGACAAGAACCTTGCGACCGTGCTCCATATTTTTTCAAGCGCGACCAACGACGATGGGCAGAAAGACAAGAAGAATGATGAGGAGACGGGCGGTCCCGGCGGAAAAATGCTAGAGGAGCTTATCAATTCCGACCACGGAAACGACAAGATTCATCAGCTCATCGTCGAGGCGGCGAACAGAAGCAAAATCCAGACACCGAAAGAGCGGGCTTCGACCTACTCAACGGTGTTCAGCAAAATCTCGCTGTTCCAGGACCCGCTCCTCGCACAGGCTACCGCCACATCAGATTTTTCAGTGGACGACTTCATAAACTCAAAGAACGGCATAAGCCTCTACCTCATCGTCCCGTACAACCATATCAAGCGAATCAGCCCTGTTTTCAGAATGATTATCACTTTCATGATTAAGAAATTCTCTGCGGGCGAGACAAACGCGAACGCAGTGAAGCTGAAAATCCCCTGCCTTTTCCTTCTGGACGAATTCCCCGTCCTCGGATATTTCCCTGACATCGCGTTAAACGCAGGAATCTTAGCGGGTTACGGCGTGACTTTCTTCATCGTCTGCCAGGCACTCAACCAGATTGTGGACGTGTACGGAGAAAACCACCCGTTCCTCGACCACTGCAAGACGGTAATCCTGTACGCGCCCGGCACCCTGAAAGACGCGCGGACTTTCTCTGAATCCATAGGAAACCGCTCCGTGCTCCTCGACAACATATCCGCAAGCGGCTCGAAGTATCAGGTCGGCTTCAACAATATATCACGGTCAAGCCAGGAGACAAGCACCTCGCTCATCAACCCCGACGAGCTTATGAAGCTCGAATTCAACCGCGCAATCATCATGAACCAGGGAATGCCGCCATACAAAGGAAAGAAAGTCGTGTATTACGAGGACCCGCGCTTCAAGCGAAAGTCGTTCATGGAGATTCCAAGCATGGCATGGATAAGGCGGCAAATCAGGACGCTCCCCAGCAACCACACAAGACAGAAAGACGAGCCTGTTACGGCAAAGCTGATCAGGGAAATTGAGGGCATAAGCGTCTCGCGCATGGTGTCCGCTGATTTTGACCCGCTAGAGGCGGTCTGACAAAAGGAGCAAACGAAATGGAAAAAGACGAGCTTGCAAGGCACGACCACACGAAGAACATCCGCTTCACACCCCGAATCGTGGAGCTGATTGAAATGAAAGCAAAGGAAAAGGACACGACTTTCTCAGAAATCGTCAGGCTTGCCTGCATGGACTATCTGGACAAGGACATCACGGACGCGCAGCTTATTTATGCCTCGCTGAACGACAGCAAGCAGAAACTGCGCTTCCTTGAGAATAAGACGGAGCTTCTCGCCGTTTTCATCATGGAACTGGCAAGGAGGATGATTAAGGTGCTTCCGAACAGGCAGAGCATAAGTGATGAGGTCGCGGAGCTTGAATTCAAGAAATTCCTGGACGACAGCTCCTACTCGCTCAGAAAGCAGCACGGCGGACTTCTGGAAGCGATGGTACTGGACATATACCAACAGTCCGAGGAGGCAGAGTGATGGCTTCGATTGAAGGGTTCCAGCAGCAGGTTAAACAAGACAGATGGATACGCAACCTGGAAGATGATATGAAACTGCTCATCCCCTTCATCGAGGACAAGAGAATAACAGACATAGCAATCGGCACAGGGGGTGAGGTCATTGTCGAGGGCATCGGCATGAGAAAGCTGTTCACCGGCATTCTCTTCGATGAAGCCACGACAACGCGAATCATCTATGCCTCGGCAGCCGTACTGGGAGTTTCCATAGACCCCGACAACCCCATCGTGGAGGGTGTGCTTCCGAACTGGAAAATCCGCATGGAAGGGATTCTTCCTCCGAGAGCGACCGAAAACCCGATGCTGTTCATCCGCCGCCCGCCCGCAGAAGTCTTTCCGCTTGAAAGCTACGTGGATAACGGACGGATGACACAGGGGCAATTCGACCTACTCGTACACCACATCCAGAGAAGAAGCAACATCGTCATCGGCGGGGAAACAGGGTCTGGAAAAACAACGCTGCTGAACGCGGTCATCGACAAGATGCGCGAATTCACCCCCGACGACCGTTTCTACATCGTCGAGGATGCCGGGGAAATCCAGTGCAAGGCACGCGACAGGGTTCCAATCTGGGCTGCGGGCAAGGACACGCTCAAAGCGGTCGGAATCGCGCTCAGGTGCAACGTGTCCCGGATCATTTTCGGGGAACTGCGCTACGGGGACGTTACAAACGAAGTCCTGAAGGCATGGAACACCGGGCATACGGGCAACGCAAGCACAATCCATGCGGACAGCTGCCTCTCCATGATTTCCCGCGTGAAGGACCTCCTGCGCGAGGTAATCCCCGGCGAGCTTCCCGACATCTCACAGAGCATACAGCTCCTCGTCCACATGAAGCCCGGAGAGAACGGGCCTGTCATGGACGAGATTCTTGAAACTAGGTCATTGAAGCCAGCCATATAGCACGACCTAGAAACCAACGCGCGGAAGTCACTGGCTTATCCGCAGAACGCAACTTAGTGGAGTACTTCTTAGATGAAAACAAATTTTTTCGCAGGTCTCAGAAAGACCTTGGCATCAAAGCATTTTATCGCGCTCGCGGTCGTATTCGCGGCGTGTATCGTACCGACATTCGCCGCAGGCTCAGGCGAGTCAATCGCCGAGCTTGACACATGGGCTGACAAAATCCTTGAGCTTTTCCAGTCCTCATGGGTAAAGGCAATCCTTCTCGTGGCGCTCATCGTCGAGGCAATCGGAATGGTTCTTGCCGGACAGCAGGGCGGCGGCGGCCAGATGATTAAGAAATTCGCGCCGTGGATTATCGGAACTATTATCCTCCTCTCCGCGTCAAGCATCTGCTCATACTTCCTTGACGGACTTTCATTTGAAATCGCACAGGCAACGACACCCGCCACCGAAATGACCGAGGGCGGAGCTGTGCTTCCGCTTAATTCTCCTGCCCCTGCGGGCCACGCACGGGCATAAGAGCAGGGAGTTGAACGAGATGGAAGAAATATCCGTATATGACTATTCAACTCCTGTCCACAAGGTATTGCTTGAGGCGAACCTTCTTCTTGGGATTGGTCTGACTCCGGCAATGCTCATCATGGTGCTTACCATCGTGCTCATGAACATCGTGAGCGTCTGGTGCGTGAGCATCGGGATTTTCCTTTATGTAGCGGCAAGGATTGTCTGCAAGAATGACCCATACGCACTCACCGTCCTTTTTGACCGACTCCTTGCCCCAGATGTATGGAGGGCAGACTAGATATGAGAATACCTGCGCTTGATTTGCTGAGATTCAGGGAACCGGCAAACCAGCTCAAATATGTGCTTCCGTGGTCTTTCATCATAAGTCCCGGAATCTGTTTCCTTAAAAACGGCGCGCTGATGACGACCTATCAGGTGGAATATCCCGACCTCGAATCTTCCTCAGCCCCCGAAATCGCAAGCATGGCCTCGCTCTTCAACAGAAGCGCGATGGCACTCGCCCAGAACGAGGGATGGGCATTGTTCTTCGATGTCAGGCGGCACAAGACAAAGGACTACCCCGCCGGGGAGTTCTCGAACCTCGCGGGCTGGCTCATTGACCAGAGGCGGGCCGAGAACTACCACAAATTCGGCGAGCATTTCACGACAGAGCATTACATCAGTTTCGTCTACCAGCTTCCGAGCGACATAGACACCAAAACAAGCGGCTTCTTCTTCAAGGGCAGCACCGTGAAAAAGAAGGGGAACGGAAAAACCGGCTTCAAGAGAACAGGGAACCTCCCGCAAATCCAGAAGGAATGTGAGGACTTCCTTGACGAATGCGAGAAAGTCATGGGAACGCTCGCCGTCAAGCTCTGGATTCACCGGCTGAATGACTCCGAGCTGTTCTCCTACCTTAAAAGTTCCGTGTCGCTCAACAGGCAGAGCCTCGTATATCCGAAGGACACCTTCTTTTTCCTCGACAACTATCTGTGCGACATGGACGTGCATAACTCGCAGCCGCTCAAAATCGGCGAATACTATGTTCCCGTTATGGGAATCATGGACTTTCCCAACAAGACGTTTCCCGCGATTTTCGACGGCCTTAACAGGACTATGACTGAATTCCGCTGGACTACGCGCTTCATTCCGCTGTCGAAAGAGAAAAGCGCGAAAGAGGCGGAGAAATACCAGAACCGTTTTTATTCAGCCCGCAAGTCGGGGATGACGCTCTTCACCGAGATGGCGATGAACGTGGAGATAGACAAGGAGAACAAGGGCGCAGTCGAGCTGGAGAGCCAGGCTGCCGAGATACAGGCGGACATTGCCATGGGCGAATACGTCCTCGGCTATTACACATCGAACCTGATGGTCTGGGACAAGAAACTAGACAGTGCAAAACTGAAGGCAAGGAAACTGCAGCAGGTCGTGCGTTCGTGCGGTTTCTCCGTCAGGGAAGAGACCTTCAACAACGCACAGGCATGGCTCGGCATGATGCCCGGAAATGTCTACGCGAACATACGCCGCCCGCTCATATCCACGCGGAATTTCTCGAACATCATCCCGCTGAGTTCCGCATGGCAGGGGCTGCTCCACAACGATTTCACGGAGGAGACCTGCGGAAGCTCTGTCCCGCTCTGCACCTGCTCCACAAGCTACGGCACTCCATTCTTTCTGAACTTGAACGTGCGGGACGTGGGGCACACATTCGTGTTCGGACCGACGGGAGCGGGAAAATCAACGCTCCTTGCCCTGCTCATGGCATCCGCGACCAAATACGAGGACGCGAACATCGTCTGCATCGACAAGCAGCTTTCAAGCCGTGCGCTCATGGTTGGCGGCGGCGGAATCTACATAGAGCCGGGAAAAGACACGGTAGCATTTCAGCCGCTCTCCGAACTCAAATCCCCCGATGAATACACGGAATCGGAATGCAAGGAAAGCCTCATGTGGTGCCAGCAGTTTATTGAGGGGCTTCTCTCGCAGCAGGGCATTGCCGTAACGCCTGAGATGGGCAAGGTCATTTCCGAGACGCTGATACTCATGGCGAAAAAGGACAAGACCTTGCAGACGCTCACGACATTCCAGCAGTACGCGACATACTCCGACCCGGAGACAGGGAACAACACAATCCGAACAGGGCTTGAGCCGTATTGCGGTGACGGTCAGTTCGCCGCGATTTTCGACGCAGAAGAAACAACGCTTCCGCTCTCAAAGCTCGTCACCATTGAGATGGGAAGCCTCATGCGACTGTCCGAAAAGGCGGTCGCCCCTGCCCTCATGTACATCTTCCGCTACCTTGAAAAACTCTGGAACGTACCTGCGGGAGAAAAGCAGCCTCTCACCTTCCTGTTTCTTGATGAGGCATGGCTTTATCTCCAGCACCCCGTTTTCGCGGGATTCCTGCAGGAATGGCTCAGGACTCTGAGAAAGAAGAAAGTGTTCTGCATTTTTGCGACACAGGAAGTCGCAGCTGCGGCAAAAAGCTCGCTCTCCGACACCATAGCACAACAGTGCCTCACGAAAATCTACCTCGCGGACGAGTCCGCGACAACGCCGGGGCTTATGGAAAGCTACCGGTATTTCGGACTCACCGATTCCGAGATACTCGCCCTATCAAACGCGACCATGAAGCGTGATTATTTCTTCAAGAACCCGGACGGCTGTCGTATGTTCACGCTTGACCTCGACCCTTTCCAGCTCGCGCTCATTTCTAGCGACCATGAGCTGCTTGACAGGATTGAGGCAAAGCACGGCCGGAACACCACAGAGCCGCTTGCCTTTGAGATTCTGGAGGCAACGAGAGAGAAATACGGGGACTTGGGAAGGGAAACTGCCCCGCTCAACTATGAGAAATACAGGCGGATGCTCCAGATGTAACCGCCGCAACCCACAGAAAAACAAATATGCAACACGAGGAGTTCAACTTATGAGAGTAAAACACATGATTCTTTCCGTAATAATCGGAATCACAGTAAGCGCGACAAATGCCTTTGCAACCGGCTATCCCGTCTTTGACGTTTCGGGATGGCTCACGGCAATCGACCAGCTGTATCAGGAATACGATATGGTCATGAACTCAATCACTCAGATTGAGAACCAGTACAAGCAGATTCAACAGGCTGTCGAGCGGGCAAAGTCAATCGACTGGGACAACATCAGCTTTGACGGCGACTTCGACATAAGGAACGACATCCGCGACGCTAACAAGCGGGTGAACAAGCTGCTGAACCAGGCACGAATCATCAAGAACACGATTACCACACCAACGATTGACTGCGGCTACGGACGTTTCTCCCTTGCCGACCTTTGCGGCATGAACGGCTCAGACCACAACTTCTTTATGGCAGTAGAAACTATGGGAAGCTACATGACCAACACCATGAGCGCCACCATAAAGAACATCGAGAACGGACTTACCGAAAAACAGCGCATCTCAATCTGGAGAAAATACGGCATCTCGCCCAAAAACTACCTTTTTGTCCAGCAGTCTGTCGCGCAGGTAAAAAATTCAGCCTCAAAGGTGCTTGCCAAAGCGACGGACGAAGCCGTTGAGCTTAACAGGCAGGAGACCATAGCCCGCACGAACGCGGTCATTGAGGCGGCATATTCGCAGACGGATTCTGACGGAAACATGACTGATGCCGCCGCAAAGGAAGCCAGCCTTTACCTCTCGCAGCAGACGATTGACGGACTGCTCGCGCTTGACGAGTCTGTGAACGACCTTGCGAGCCTGGAGGCAAGCCGCCTTATCAGCGAGGAGAACGCAAGACAGGCAGAAGCCGATGAGATGGCCGCAGAGCAGCAGCGTCAGGAGGCTTTCGACTACAAAGTTCCGGATTCTTTCCGCAAGTAGGAGACTGCCATGACGAACACTGTAACAGGCTGGATTGATATTCCTGTCGTTCAGGCAATCGAATATTTCTCCGGCGTACTATCCACATTCTACAAATGGGGAACGCATTACGCCCTCGCAATCGGAACAATCGGATTGTGCTGGTCGGCATTCAAGCTCATAAACAGCCGGTTTACAATCAGGGATTTCTGGTGGGACACCTTCTATAAGTGGCTGCTTTTTATCCTCTTCATGTCGGTTTATCCCCTGCTCACAATGGGCATCTCGTCTGTCGGGAACAGAATTGGCATACAGGCGGGAAAAGGAAAACAGGCAATCATCGACTCCCTTACCTCGATGAAACAGAGCATAGAGCAGGATCTTGCGGTACAGCAGCAATGGGCTGACGAGCTTAGCGTAGAGCTGAATTCAAAGTTCGAGTCGTTCACTTTCGACACGACTTTCGGCAACTCGGACAATTACAACGCCTACATAGATTCCCTTACCGATAAGATTGCCGTGGCTAAATTCAACTCAAAGAGCGAGAAGAAAAAAGCACTGGAATTAGTGAACGAGTACAGGGAGCGTAACAAATTCCACAGCCTTTTTGGGGCAAGGACGCTGCAGGCAATAAAGGATATTCTCGTGGTGAAAGAGCCGGACGGCTCGGACGGCGACATTCTCACCGACTCATACATTGACCTGAACATCTGGCTCAAGAACGCGGACGGCAGCGACTCCTATTACCTTTCTCCCGGAGCAATCCTCCGCGTTTCGATACTCGGATGTCAGATTATGTGGGAGAAAAACCAGATTGCCTACGCGCTCGACATAGACATGATTGACGAGGAGGATGTGAATTTCGTGAAGAAGGGATTCAGCAAGATGTCGGCGACTATGGTCCATGTCCCCACCATGATTATGACCATGCTCTGCTGTGTCATTCTGGTTGCCTGTACGATTTTCGCGCTCATCCAGTATGTGATGATGATTCTCGAATACACAATCATCATGGGGATAGGGGCTTTCTTCATTCCGTTCATATTGTTTGACGGAACAAAGGAAATGCCCAAAAAGCTCGTTCCTGTGTTCACGGGATTCCTCATCAAGATGATTGTCATGAATATCTGCCTTTTCTTTGTTTATTACCTGTTCATTCAGGAGACGGTGGATATTATGGCGGAAAACGGAGGCATGAACTGGGTTACTTTTGCGACAATCTGCTTTACGAGCCTCATTGCGCTCGTGCTGACCCAGAACGCGCCGAAGATTGCCATGACCATACTCACAGGCCAGCCCCAGCTTTCTATGGGAGAATTCGTACAGGCAGTGGGAAGCGCGGTCATGGGCGGAAAACTCGCGGCTAAAGGCGTAAGCACCACAGCCCACGCAGCAAAAGAAGGAACTCGGAAAGCCGCGCAGGGCATTGTGAACGCGCACGGCGGAATATCAAAAGTCAAGGCAGCAGGACAATCGGCAAGCCAGAGCGTTAAGGAACTTGGCGGAACTGATTCACAGGCTCGCGGTGCCGCAGCCCGCGGAATGTTCGCCACAGTCAGCGGAGACCTAAAGGACAAATTCAAGAACGCCGGAAACAACTTCCTTCACGGCGGCAAGAAAGCCGGTTTTGGCGGTACAGGCGGTGGAACGGGCGGAAGCCAGGCACATCAGCGCAGCGGGCAGAACACTTCCCGCGAGCTTGGCGCTTCGGATTCCCGCACCCTCAGCACCACCTCCAACCCGAAATTCCAGAGCGCGACAAAATTCGACTCCGCAACCCAGAGCAGCGTGAACATGACCCGTAAGGAATTCTATGACGAAAAACGCAAGCAGGGCGCAGACATCGGAAACGCACAGGCTCTTAAATTCATGGAAAAGGCAGAGCAGAAACAACAGAAACAGAAAAAAGACACCTCCCTGCCAGAAAACCTAACTGGAAACGAGCGGGCTTATTCGGAGAAATAGCAATTAAAATTCTTCTACCAGTTTGGAATCTTGTCCAGATTGGTAGAAGAACTTCTACGTATCATCGCTCTTGATAAATCCGTTTTGCTTTCTTTATTTTTTGTATTCATCACACATTTTTTCAAGATTTTCAAAATCAAGCGTAATTTCCATCAATTTGTTCCTGTTTTTTTCAGGATTATATGTTGTACGCATTTTGTGCAGTCGGACAGCGGTTTTTTCGATTTTTTCCCTGTTTGAATTTATAAAAAAATACTCACTCTGCATGAGAATCTTATATTTAAAATCCCCTTCATCATTAACTGTAACTTCTTCAAGCTCAGATGCTGGAACAGGAATCATATAGTTAAAGCGGATCGTTCCGTAAAGAACATTCTTACTGTGCATATAAATCTTGATAAGACTGTCTTTTTTTATATCGCCATTCGGCAGATAATCAACATCTTTTGGAGATGACATAGGAACAAAGTATTTATGCCCGTTAAGTTCTGTAACAAGACCAATATACTTTCTATGATAAATTCGTGTCTCCACCTTATTAGACATTACATGAGGATTCTTCTTGCTCAAATAATCAATATATTCATCTGAAATTGTATAAAACATTTTTTTCCCTATAAAAATTAAGGCGGCTGAAACAGCCGCCCGTTATATCCTTCACTTTAAAGGCGGAAGTGCGCCTAGGATTATATCCTTCATTTTAAAGGTAGAAGTGCACCTAGAATTATATCTTCCACTTTAAGGGCAGGAACGCTCCCAAGTGTTTTAAATATATGGCATAAACAGATAGAAGTCAAGTAGCAAAATAGTAAGTTACCGCAATGTCAGCCTCATGTTCCAATCAGCTCTTTCAGGGCATCTCTAAGGCGCAAATATTTCTGTTTGTAATCGATTAAATCTGGTTCTGAGGGAATCCCGACAAGATACTCTATTGTTGTGCCTAACCTGTTTGCAATTTTTACGGCTTCGGTCGCCCTCGGCTCTGTCCCAGACCTTCGCATTGAAGATACCGTGGTCTCTGAAACACCCATTGCGGACGCAATCTGACGGTATGTCACCTTCTTTTCCTTCCGCAGAATTTCCACTCTATCCCAAAAATTCATAGCAAATTACCGCTGGTCAGACTTTCTCGTAGCCAAGTTCCTCTTCGCTCACATATTCATCGCAGACATCGTATGTTACATTGAATTTTACATCAAGTTTTTCTGAGAGGTCTTTGTAGTAAGCAAGCACGTCCTTACGGATTTCGTCCTCACCAAGACGCACTACTTCGCACTCTACCTCGACATCTTTCATCATCGCGTTTTTGTCGGCGGTAATTTTGGTGCATATATATAGAAGGACTTCGCCCTGTGCCTCTTCTTCGGACACATTATCAAATGCGCTGTTCAGAGTTCCTTCCAAGAAAAGCTCTTTCACGCCGTTTGGAAACACGATGATGCTGCCAGGTTCATAACTTCCGCCTTCTGCACTTTCCAAAAAATCCTGCATCTCAACGAGCTTTTTCTGCCTGTAATCTTCCGGCGCAGTACCACACAGTATGGCACATTTTGTCATGGCTATTCCTCCAAATGTGCCATAATTCTAGCATAAAAATTCAGTTTTGTCACAAAAACAACTGTACAATCAGACCGAGAATGCAAAGCCCAGACATGACATAGATAACGGCATCCTTCCATGAAAAACGGCGTTTCTGCTCAGGGATTTTCCTAATCAGGTCATCATTCTGCTTCTCACAGCTTTTAAGGAACGAAAGCACGTTTTTCTTGACAGCCTCAAGTTTCGCGGAATTTTCGGCGACAATTTCCCTGCACTGCTTCTGCAGGATATTGTATTCGTTGGTGGAGGCTTTTGTCATTTCTTTCCGGTAGGATTCCAAGTTTCCTGTGATTTTGTCATCTATGGAAGTCAGCTCCCCTACCCTCTTGGAAATATCGGAAAGTTTTGCAGCCTGTTCTTCCAGTCCGTGTTTCAGAACGCTTTCAATCTGCCGCATTTTCTCGTCAAACGAAGAGAGAATGCCATCGAATTTCACTCCCATCAGTGCGCGTTCCTCTACAAGAGCTTTTTTCAGCATCAGACACTCTTTTTCAATGCTCTTCGAGCTGATTTGAGTCTCAATATACCGCGTGTACTGAACTTCCTTATCCAGCTTTTCAATCAGAGCCTTTACCTTTGAATCGAACGAATTGTAAAAACTCGCCATATCCTCATACAGCGCGTGAGTGTCATCGCTGTCCACGGAACGGGTAAGCAACTCCTCTAGGATTTTCAATATCCTGCCTATTTTTTCATCCGCCGATTCTCCGGGAGTTTCCATCGGCATGGTCTGGAAACTGAAACCATCCTCATCACCGTCATCTTCACAAGGAGAATCGCCATCCGCCCCATGCGGAGCCGTCATAGCCGTTGCCGGATTTCCAATATCCTCGTCGGGCAAGGCCTTTTCATGCTCAACGCTTGTTTCCCCTGTTTTCCCGCTCATGCCACAGCCTCCACCCGTCTGCCTTCAAGCCACCATTCTTCAACGTCGTCGCGAACATCAATGACAGCGGGGCCATCCTCGCAGTGAAGGACACCTTTTTTCCAGTGCTCGACATGATTTCCGTCATGTGTCTCTACCGCAGGGAGAACTTTACCGTCCTCATCAAGGGAATCGTTCAAATACCCTTTCATACAGCGAACCGTGATTCCGTCAAGAATATAATCGCCGTCTGCAATCTCCATTTCCTCGGTCATAATCCGAAGGTGCTGATATTTCTTAAAGCTTTCCATAATAATCTCCTGACATTGTTATTTTGTGCTGATTTTTTCCATGCAATACGGGTTGAATGAATCGGCATGGTCGGCACTTCTGCGAATCTCAGCACATGAGCCTTTAGCGCATTGCAAGAAACGCTCTGAGAAGGACTTCATAAAGCTGCCCTCGTCTGACATTTCAAGGATGGTTGAAAACTGCTCCACATCATCAGGGCTGATTGCCATAGTCATAGGAATCTTTTTCATACGACAGCCTCCCTTACGCCGGAGCCTCTGCCAAGAAACTCAATATACTCGGCAATCATATAAACTTTCGTTCGGAATTCATTCGCCGAGGTTACGAAACTTTTTTGGACAATGCTTCCGTAGACATTAACTTCCCTGCCCTTTACCAAATCGGGCAGAATTAAAATTCCGACATCTTTTCTGAAATGTACCTGCATTGTAAGCGGCTCAATGCTGGGAGAGCCGGGCTTACCGTAATCTTTGACGACAAAGGACACGACAGGTACAGCCGCCTTATCGCCATAAACATCGAACATCTCCGCATTTTTGCAGACCGTTCCGTGCAATGTAATTCTGTTCACTTTTAACTCCGTAAAATAATTCTAGCCACACTCAAAGTGATCCACCAAACCAAAATCCTGACCCTTGCCCTGTGCCTCCACCGCCACCACTCATAGTTGTCATACCGGAAGAACCAGCACAGCATAAAAATCAGAACCGCCCCAATAAAACCGAGGACAATCACCGACACCCATGTATAATGCCATGAGAGCCATGAAAGCCAGTCGCCGAGCCGGACAGAGAGTTTTCGGAATTCCCTTCCAAACAATCTACCCAGCTCACGCATAAACGGGTACTGAAACAACTTATTCAGCAACAGCCACCTTTTCCAGAGCGGAATTCTGCGCATCAGATTTCTCGATGATTCCAAGACTGACTGACTTGTTCACTTTAGCGTCATAGGTATCAGCCTTCAGAATATCCGCGAAATCAACGCCCGTCGCGCTCGACATGGTATCGAAAACCTGCTTGATGACCG
>ERZ842401.1909-NODE-1909-length-28657-cov-6.362177_pt1 | contig 28657 bp, 31 predicted proteins | sample MGYA00521270_ERZ842401 | MGnify/ENA primary metagenome ERZ842401 (study PRJEB31892, sample SAMEA3878208) | bioreactor metagenome | biome: Moose rumen | place: Sweden | collected 2011-10 | study: EMG produced TPA metagenomics assembly of the PRJEB12797 data set... | reverse complement strand
CCCAATCCCCAATCCCCAATCCCCAATCCCCATGATATATAACTTTCATAAATATATAAATAAGATTATTTAATTTATTTTAATTATTTAAATTAATGAAATAAATTACTTTATCTTTTTATTTTATTCATTTCATATTTATTTTTTTAGCAGCATCCACCCATACCACTATTATTATTTCCTTCTCCGGCTTTTTTATGTTCTAAAACCAAGTTTTTAACATCTTTTTCAAGAGGATTATTTCCATCCTTTGAGCATTTTTCAATTCTATCTAAAATATTTCCAATCAAGAAATCCATACATTCATCAACACCTACTCCCATTTTCACTGAGGTTCTAAAATATCCAATAAATTTATTATCTTCGGCGAATTTCTTAATTTCTTCTTCATCTTTCAAGGCTTCTTCATCAACTAAATCGATTTTATTTTGTACTAATACTGAAGGTAAAATATCATTATCAATGAATCTTGTACTTTCATCAACTGATTCTTTCCATTTTAAAGTATCATTTAAACTATCCTTATTTGTTATATCACATAATACTACACATCCATGAGAATTTTTACTAAATATTTTAGTAATATGAGTATTTTGATCTTGGCCGGCTAAATCCCATAATTGAATTCTATAAAATTTATCCTTGTGTTGATATATTTTATGAGAAAATTCAGAGACGACTGTCGCCTTGTAAAAATCTGTGAATGTTCCTTTGGTCCATTTATTTACGAAGGATGTTTTACCGGTATTACTGTTCCCAATTATTATTATTTTTATTTCATTTTTTATATCTTTACCTTCATTTGTATCCATATTATTACTTATGAATATTTTTAATTATTTTTTTTATTAAAATAAAAATAAAAATAAAATTTATTTTCGGGGGGATAAGTTATATAAATTACTCTGATTTAATTTTCATCGTGAAAAGAACTCTGCCATAAATCATCAAATTTTTTCTGCTCTTTATTCTCGTTCATCATGTGATCAGCTTCTTCGATTAAGCCCAAAACCGTTTCAGACCTGCTGAACTGTTCATAATGTGACCAGCCGATATTTACGTGAATAATATATTTTGCTCTGGCGTGCATGGCCGAATTAATAATATAATTTCTTATGTGTTCAATAAATAAATCCCGTTCGTTTCGGTTGTTAATGTCCGCAATAATTATAAATTCACAGCTGGCATATCTCGATATATAACATTTATGTTCATTCTCTCTAAATTTATTCAGCCCGTCAGTAACTATTTTTAAAGCTCTGTCGCCTTCCGCCCTTCCGTAACGGTCATTTATGTCCCATAAGTCTTCGACATCAACAAGAAATACGTATAATTTATCGAGATCGACTCCAGATTTTAAACGCTCGAATAAATGCAATAATACTGCGTTCCTGTTCGGTATTCTGGTGACGGGGTCCAAACTCACTAAACTGTCAGCATAATTCATATATATAACTATGCTCGTGATCAATATTACATAACATAAAAATGGAAATTTCCAATTAAATAATTGAAGTGGAGCAAAACACATTAAGAAAATTGCCAAAAATGAAACAACAGACATATTTTCACGTTCATATCTTGTCATTAAACGGCGTTTTGAAATTACTAAAAGTGCCCCCGTCAAAGGGTATAATAAATCCGCAATTATTTTTAAATTTATCAGCCTCCCGAATGTCATAGTACTTCCGCGCAAGTTTAAATATAATCCGTGAATTGGACTCGTGCTTAATAAAATTACGTTTATTAACATTGGAATGGCCGTAATAAAATTAAATTTAAAATTATTCGGGACTAATTTTTTTGCTTTCAGATCGAAAATTGAAAAATGAAATAACACCCATAATAATACGCTGAATAATCCAGTACTAGCAGCAGAAGAAATATATTGTGAAACTAAGTTCATCGGAATAATATTTACATCAACCAGCACTCTAATAATTTGCGCTGCACAATATAAAATTTCAATCAGACATAACAGCGTCAATAATCTTTGAGAATCGCTCTGATTTCCAGATTGTAATTTATTAAAAATTATCGCGAAAACTATTAAACACGATATATGCGCAACAATATGAAACGGAGCATACCCCCACCCACTTAAAGCAATTTGCAGACTGCCCCATACTCCAAATATAGCTTCATTTGATGACATTTATTTTATTTACCTCTTTCGTTAGCAAATATTTATATTTTTATGGTGATATTATATTCATAAATTTTAAATTATTCAGGGAGGGATTAATTTTTTATGAACTTTTCAGATAAGCGCGAAACTTTAGGCTCTAGATTAGGATTTATATTTTTATCTGCCGGTTGCGCTATAGGTCTCGGAAATATATGGCGGTTTCCATTTATAACGGGACATTACGGCGGAGCGGCGTTTATATTTATTTATTTAATATTTTTAATTTTAATTGTAACTCCGATAATGGCGATGGAATTTGCGACGGGCAGGGCTTCGCATGCAAGTTCGGTGAAGTCATTTAAAAATTTATGTCCTGACCATAAAATCTGGAGCGCATGGGGCTGGATTGGCTGGGCAGGGAATATTATTTTATTAATGTTCTACACTGTTATAACTGGCTGGATGCTTGCATATACTTTTTATTCTGCAGTTGGTTATCTTGAGAGACATGTCGGCACTGATGTAGCAAATTTTTTTGTGACGCATATTGATGGGCTTTCAAATTCTGATGTAAACGACATAATTTTTTCTATTGAGGGCAGAACATTATCCGAAGCAAAAAATTTAATCGAAAAACTTCCGCATATTTCAGCTGAAAATATTTCAAGTATTACGAACTGGTTAAAAAGTTTATCAGTCGGTTATGCAAGATTGACATTTGAAAATTTAATTTCAAGTCCGCACAGTTTATTAACATGGATGGGATTGACGGTATTAATTTCATTTTGCGTGTGTTTTCCTGGATTAAAAAGCAGTGTCGAAAGAATTACGAAAATTATGATGACATGTTTATTAATTATAATGTTCGTACTCGCCGTAAGGTCTTTAACGCTTGATGGTTCTGACGCTGGATTAAAATTTTATTTGCAGCCTGATTTTGAAAAATTGAAAGCACACGGAATCGGTGAAGCACTCTACGCAGCATTAGGGCAGGCGTTTTTTACGTTAAGCGTGGGAATGGGATCAATGGCGATTTTCGGGAGTTACATCAGTAAAAATAAATCTCTAACCGGTGAAAGTTTAATTATTGCCGGGCTTGATACTGTTGTAGCGCTTACTGCTGGTTTAATAATTTTCCCGGCGTGTTTTGCTTATGGAATTGAACCCGATGCCGGTCCGGGATTATTATTTGTGACGCTGCCGAACACTTTTGCATTTATGTCAAGTGGCCGAATTTGGAGCACATTATTTTTTCTGTTTATGAGTTTTGCTGCGCTCTCTACAGTAATAGCTGTAACCGAAAATATTATAGCCGGCATAATGGATGCTTTAAATTTATCGCGTCAGAGGTCCTGCGTAATAGCATGTTCGATAATATATTTATTTTCGATTCCGTGCGCATTAGGCTTTAATTTATGGTCGGATGTTCAGCCATTAGGTGAAGGCACGATGATTTTGGATCTTGAAGATTTTATTGTGAGCAATAATTTACTGCCATTAGGTTCGATAATATATTTATTATTCTGCACAACAAAATACGGCTGGGGCTGGGATAATTTTATAAAAGAAGTAGACGCTGGAAACGGTTTAAAATTTCCTAAAATGTTGCATATATATTTTAAATATGTGATACCTGTCATAATGCTCATAATATTTATATTTGGCTATTACGAAAAATTTTTTTAAACTGTAAATAATTATTCTTCTGCTGGAGCGTTTTTTTATTTCGTTCCGGCAGTTTTTTGATCCAACGTATTATTAAATAAATGAATTAAAAATATTACGAATGCCCCGCAAAAAATTTCTAAATCGGCTATATTAAAATTTATATCAAAAATCATCATCGGAATATAATCTATTACATGGCCGTTAATTATTCTGGATAATAAATTTGCGATCGCTCCGGCTGACATTAATGCCAAAAATAATTTTATGAGCTTATCCCTCGTAAAATACGTAACGCACAATAATATTAAACTCGAAATAATTTGTATTAGCAACGAAAATCCCGGAATATTCCTGAAAATTCCGAAGGCTATACCGGGATTATATGTAAAATTTAAATGCTCGCGAAATAAATTTATTATTACAAAATCTAACGAGCTAAATATTATTATCAAAATAAAAATTACAAGTCGCAAAATTTATAAATTCCCTCCGCTACTCCTGAGTTATCGCAATCGTTTAACGTTATATAATCCGCAACATCTTTTAATTCTTTTACTGCGTTGTTCATCGCTACACCGATGCCCGCATTTTTTATCATAGAAATATCATTTAAACCATCGCCGAACGCTAAAACGTTTTCAATTCCAAAGCCCAAATATTCAGCGAGTTTTTTTAATGCATCGCCCTTGTTAGCTTTTATGTCATTAATTTCGACATTGTTCGGAACAGACGATGAAACAGAATTTAACGGCAAAACTATTTTAAACGCGTTTAATAAATTTCCTCGCAAATTTTTATCCAGCGTGAATAATTGCACCTTCTGAACATCATGGCCGAGATTTTCAGCAAATATTTTCACGTCTTCAACTGGCGTTCTCAAATCATGCAATAATTTAAACTGATATTCATCGAGAGCGACATTTTTTAATTTTTCAAAATTTTTTTGAGAGATCATTCCTTTACCATCGATAAAAGCATCATACACAACGCCTAAATCTTCAAAAATTCTCATAATATTTAATGCGCGCTCAAGTGGGATTTTAAATTCTGAAATAACTTTTAAATTAACAGTGTCAAATATTTCCGCGCCGTTCGCAGTAATCGAATAATTTATTTTAAATTCCGGTGCTTTTACAATTTCCGGGACAGCTCCCCAAAATCTCCCGGTCGTCGGAACTAATTTAACACCGGCTTCAGCTGCTCGTGTTAATGCTTTGAAATTTTCAGGCGTTAATTTTTTTTCGCGGGTTAATAACGTGTCATCTAAATCAAACGCTATTAATTTAATTTTATGTCCCATGCTTTAAACCCTTCGTCTAATCTCTCAGAAAATAATTTCATTGTCCGCTCAAAAGGTTCCGAGCTTGTTAAATCTACTCCGGCACGGCGCAAAATATTTAATGAGTAATCGCTCCCGCCGCTCTTCAAAAAATTTATATATCTCGATACGGCTTCATTCTCATTATTTAAAATTGAACTCGCAAAAGCATTCGCCGCCGTAAAACCAGTAACATATTTATAAACATAAAACGCCGAATAAAAATGCGGAATCCGTGCCCATTCAGAACATAATTCATCATCAATTTTCATATTTGAACCGTAACACGAAACATTTAAATTTTTCCATAAATTACACATGTATTCAGGCGTTAAAATTTTTCCGGATTCTGCGTAATTATGTGCCTCGCGCTCAAAATCCGCAAACATCGCTTGCCTGTAAAATGTCGTCCGCACCATATCAAAATAATAATTTAACAGCCATTTTTTATTATTTTCGCCCTCAGAATTTTTTAATAAATATCCAAGTAATAACGCCTCGTTTGTTGTCGAAGCTACTTCAGCCAATAAAATCGTATAATCCGCGTAAACTTGCGGCTGATTTTCATGCGAATAATAACTGTGCAGGCTGTGTCCCATTTCATGAACTAACGTAAAAACATCGCGTAAAGTCCCATTATAATTTAATAATATATACGGATGTGTACCGTAACTTCCCCAAGAATATGCGCCCTTGCGTTTGCCTTTGTTCTCGTAAATATCTATCCAGCGGGATTTTAAACCGGTCTCAAAATTTTTAATATATTCTTCTCCCAACGGTGCAAGAGCTTTTAACGCAATATCGCAAGCACGATCAAAATTTATTTTTTCTTCAGGCTCGTCTATAACTGGGGCATTTAAATCATAATAATGAAATTCATCAAGTTTAAAAATATTTTTGCGCAATAAAATTAATTTATGCATTAAATCCGCGTTATTTTTCGCAGTGTCTATTACGTTATTGTAAACGCTCTCCGGAACATTCTCACTAAATAGAGCCATGTCCAAAGAATTTTTATATTTACGCGCTTTAGAATAAAATATATTTCCCTTGACTGAACCGGCATATAATGCGCCAATCGAATTTTTAAATTTTTCGTAAGTCCCGTAAATTCCAATAAATGCATTTTTGCGGACTTCTCTGTTTTTGCTTTGACTGAATTTATACCAGCGTTCTTCAGTTAATTCCGTTAAATTTCCGTCTTCGTCGCGAATATTAGGGAATTTTAAATCCGCATCGGTCAAAAGTGTAAAAACATTTTCAGGGATTGCGCTTAATTCTGAAACTTGTGCCAGTAAAATTTCATCGTGATGGCTTAAAATATGTTCGCGCGACCTTAATAATTTCCTGATGAAAAATTTATATAATTCAAGTCCTTCATGCTTTAAGCACTCGTTTAAATATTCTTCGGGCAGTGCTAATAATTCAGGCTCAAAAAATGCCGTTGCAGAATTATATTTGATCATTAAATTTTCTGCTAAACCTGCTAACTCTTGGGGCTTCGTCTCGCGTAAATCTTCATGGCTTTTCATATTTGCGTAAACATATAATTTATTTAATTCAAAGGTGACGGCCTCATTATCCTTTAAAAATTTTAATAAAATTTCAGGCCCAGTATTTAATTTACCTGAATAATTTTCAAGCCCGTTAATTTTTAAATTTATCTCATCAAAATTTTTTTGCCAGTCTTCAATATTTTTATAAATCGCTTCGAGATCCCATTTAAATTCATCTGGTATATTTCTGCGTTCTGGAATCATATTATTATTATTATTATTTTCGTCCATGTAAAAAACTCTCTCCTTAAAAATAAAAAAATTCGGCCATGAAATTATATTATTTTCCCGTTTTATTGAGCCATTCAATAAATTTTAATATTTCGCGTTCCAAGTCCTTTAAATCGCCATCGTTATAAATTATATAATCGCTTAATTTAATTCGTTCTTCTCTTGGCATTAAAAATTTTTCGCGCCGTAATAATTCATTTTTGCTCCAGCCTCTTTGAATTTCACAGCGTTTTAACCTGCTCTCAAAATCTGCACCGACATATAAAATATAATTTATCCAGTCATAAAACCCGGCCTCAAATATTAACGGAATTTCAATAACTGAATTATAGCCTGAAATTTTTTTTAATTCGGACATTACAACGGGGTGAATTAATTTGCATGAAAATTTATACTCGTCATTGTCATTAAAAATTATTTGCGCCAACTTTTTCAAATCGATATTATTATTTTCATCAAGAATAAAATTTTTATAATGCGATATCAATTTATTTTTAATATTCTCGTTCTGCCATAAATCTTTAGCAATTAAATCAGCGTTAAATGATTCATAATTTAATTTTTCAGCCAAAATTTTAGCCGCCGTAGATTTTCCCGCACCGATCTCACCTGTTAAAGCTATTCGAGCCATAATTTTATTTTTTATTTCCTGCCCCAATGATTTCGACGGGAATTAAAATTTTTTCTGTCAGAACTAAAACCAGAGCGCGACCTCTCATGCGAATAAGAATTAAAAATACTGCTCCTCGTTCCCCTGTCATCAACGCGTTTTAATCCGTCGGGAATTTCATATAAAAATCTTGAGAAATCATTTTCAACAACTGTCCCGTATAATCTGCGCGTTTTTGCCGCCGTTAAATATAATCTCTCCTCAGCTCTGGTCATCCCAACATAACATAATCTGCGTTCCTCTTCTAAATCTTCGGGATCAGTCTTCGAATTATTGTGCGGAAAAATTCCCTCTTCCAACCCGATTATAAATACTACTGGAAATTCCAGACCTTTAGCAGCATGTAACGTCATTAAATTTATTGCGTCCTCTTCATTTTCTTCGTTAATATCAGCATCAGTATATAAAGTAGCTTCGGCTAAAGTTTCAATTAAATTTCCTTCTGGAACAACTGATTTTAATTCTTGTACGTTGTTGATCCTTTCGCCAAAATTTTCCGGCTGAGTAGTCTTTAAATATTCTTCGTAGCCTAAATCTTTTAATACGTAATCTATTGCGTTAATTATTCCTTTGTCGGACATTTCCAGAATTTGGCAAGCGTGACCGGCAAAAATCTGCATTGATTTACCTGCTTCGCCTTTTACCTGCCAAGCTCCTCCGGCGATCAAGCTCCAAATTTTTCCGGGTTCGTTTAATAATTCCTTTTGTTCCGGTGAATCGATCCAGTTTTCAAAATCTGCTTGACGTTTTGCGCCCATTCCTTTTATTGCGAAGTCTGAAACTCTTTCAAACGCTGCACGATCCGAAGGATTTAAAGCAAATCTCAAAATCGCCAGAACATCCCTGACTTCCATGCGGTCATAAAATGCTAAACCTCTTATAATTTTATATGGAATTTTTTCCTCGATTAATTTTTTTTCTATAATTCTGCTCATGGAGTTTTGACGGTATAAAATTGCGATGTCGCTGTATTTATAGCCCATAATCGAGCATAATTTTTCAATCTCGGTCGCAATAAAATCAACTTCCTGAAAATCACTTCTCGCAAGTAAATTATAAATTTTTTCGCCGGAAGCTCTCACCGTGTATAAATCTTTTTTTAGGCGTTCGGTGTTGTTGCGTATTAAATAATTTGATGCTTCCAAAATGTTTTTTGTGGACCTGTAATTTTCGTCTAGTATAATAGTTTTAGCGTTATAAAATTCCTTTTCGAAATTCAGGATCATTTTTATTTCTGCACCGCGCCACCTGTAAATTGATTGATCGGGATCGCCAACGACGTTTAAAATTGTTTTTTCGCCGACCAAAAATCTTTTTAACAGCCAATACTGCGGGATATTAACGTCCTGATATTCGTCAACTAAAACCCATTTAAATTTATTTTGTTCGCGTTCTTTTACGTGCTTATCAGATTCCATGATCTCTAACGGTAAAATTATTAAATCATCAAAATCTACGGCGTTACGTTCACGCAATTCATTCCGGTATTTTTTGGAGATCGCGAAACCGTGATCATTAAGCAGACCTTCATGCGGAAACGGAGACCATAACATGCGATCCCTTGATATTAAATCCATCATGCTGGCAGGGGTTAAACTTTCAGGCGATTTAAATTCCTTCATGATGTTTTTCAGTAATGCTAAACTGTCTTTGCGGTCAAAAATCGTAAAACCTTCGCGCAGTCCTGCAATTTTATAAATTTCTTCCTTATGTCTGAACAAAAAATTTAAGCCATATCCGTGAAAAGTTCCGATCCAAATTTTTTTATAATCATCGCCGGTTAAATTTTTAATTCGTTCTTTCATTTCGCCTGCTGCTTTATTCGTAAATGTTACAGCTAAAATTTCGTTTGGTTTAGCAATTTTTTCTGCCACTAGCCAGGCTATTTTATGAGTTAAAACCCTAGTTTTTCCGCTTCCTGCTCCGGCTAACACTAATAAATGACCGTCAATATATTCGGCTGCTTCCCTTTGACGTTTGGACAATTGTTTTAAAATCTCGTTATTATCTTCATTTAAATTTAAAATATTTTCTTTTATTTCGTTCATGATCTTTATTTTAATTTTTTGTTTTGCCTAATCATTTTAATTTGTTTATAAAAATAATATTTCGGAACTGCATAAAATTTTTTTTTAATGATTTTTCTCAACTTCTAGAGACTCGATCGAAATTTCTGAACCAGATAAAATTTTTACGTCTTTGCTTCCGCATGATGGGCAAATAATTTCACCGTCATCCCTGTAACCTTTTCGCCCGCAAGCTTTACATTTTAGAGTAACAGGCAAACACATAACGGAAAATGTCGCGCCTTCAGTCGGAGTGCCTTCAGATAAAACAGTGAAAATATATGACATCAATTCCGGATTTACTTTCCTGATGCCTCCCACTTTCACCAAAATTTTTTTTACTTTATCCCAACCGGCTTGCTCACATAAATTTAATATAGCGTTATTCACCGTTTGCGTTACTGAAAATTCGTACATTGCCCGTTACTCTTCTTTTTAATTAATTTTATTTAATTATTAATTTATTTTTTCGTGTATAAAAACGGTCCAGCTGATTCAAAACCTATTTGCTGATAGCCAAAAATTTGCTCAGTTCCGCCAACCAAAAAATAACCGCCGGGGGCTAGAGCCTCAAAAAATTTTTTGTACAATTTCATTTTTGTTTCAGCCGTAAAATAAATTACTACGTTGCGACATAAAATTAAATCGAAATTATACCCGAATGAATCCTCGATCATGTTCATACGCTTAAAGCTGACACGCTGTTTTATATCGGGGTTCACATCGTAAGTTTCTCCGCCGTCTCTGCTCGTTAAATATTTTTGCACGTATTCTTTTGGAACGTTTATTAATTGTGCCTTTCTGTAATTAGCTTTTTGCGCTATCGAGATAGCTCCCTGATCAATATCTACAGCCAAAACAGGATTTATTTTATCCAAACCGCAAACAGCTGACAAAATCGCAAGTGAATAAGGCTCTTCACCTGTTGCACAACCTGCGCTCCATAATTTTAAATGTCTTGAGCCTCGTTTCTGAATTAATTCCGGGATCAATTTATCACGCAATTTAAACCACTGCTCTTTATTCCTGAAAAATTCTGAAACGTTTATCGTCAGGTGATCTAAAAATTCGCGTAATTTCTTCTCATCATTTTTGATCATGTCAAAATATGTGTCGTAATCTTTAGCCCCCCAGCGACTCATTAATTCATGTGTGCGCCGGTGTATTTGCTCTTTATATGAATTTAAATCGATTCCAATTAATTTTTTTAATTTCGCCTTAAACATCGAATATCCAGGAGAATTATATTGGCTAATTTCTTCAGTCATGATTTATTTACCCCTCGTAATTTAAAATAAAATCAGTCTTCGAGTACTTCTTTTTCTTTTAATTTATAAATTTCGTCGATCTTCTTTATATAATTATCCGTAACGTCCTGAACTTCTTTCGTGAATTTCTTTAAATCGTCTTCGGTTATTTCGGAGTTTTTCTCCTGCTTCTTCAAAATTTCAATTGTGTCGCGCCTGTAATTTCGTATTACTACACGGGACTCTTCTGCCTTTTTCGCGAGCAGTTTCGTTAATTCTACTCTTCTGGCTCGTGTTAATTCCGGTAATGTTAGGCGTATAATTGTGCCATCATTCTGCGGAGTCATTCCGATATTTGCGGCTAAAATTGCTTTCTCGATCGCTTTAAGTGAAGTCTTATCAAACGGAGCAATTTGAATCACGCGGCCTTCCGGAATCGTAATATTACATAAACTTTTTAACGGCGTAGGAGTTCCGTAATAATCGACTTTAATGTCGTTTACGAGTCCGGGATGTGCGCGCCCGGTTCTTATAGCTAAATATTCATTCTGCAAAAATAATATTGCTTTGTCCATGTTATCGCGGAGAATTTTTATTTCATCAGCCATTTTTAAATTTAATCCTCCTTTACAAGTGTGCCGGCATTTGAATTATTATTATTAATAATATTTTCAGCCCAATTATTATTATTATCTTGAATGTTCATGACCCAAACAGGAATTTTATTATCGCGACAAATCGCAAAAGCTGCCGAATCCATCACCTGAATATTATTTTTAAGGGCTTCGGAAAATGTTAATTCCGGCAAAAATTTCGCGTCTTTAAATTTCGCTGGGTCTTTATCATAAATTCCGTTTACCTTCGTGCCTTTTATTAGGCAGTCTGCTTTTATTTCAGCGCTCCTCAATGCTGCAGCTGTATCAGTCGAAAAAAACGGGTGTCCAGTTCCAGCAGCAAAAATTAAAATATTTCCAGACTCTAGAAATTTTAACGCTCTATCACGATTATATAAATCAGCAATTGGAGGCATATTTACAGCTGAAAGAATTTGCGCAGGAATATTTTTGCGTAATAAAGCATCCTTTAAGGCTAAAGCGTTCATAACAGTTCCGAGCATTCCCATAGAATCGGCGATAACGTTATCGACTCCAAATTTTTTTATATCGCGTCCTCTTATTAAATTTCCGCCGCCAACAACTATAGCTATTTGAATACCAGAATTTAAAATTTTTTCGAGTTCACCGGCAAAATTATTAATTATTTCAAAATCATGACCAAATTTATTTACACCGGCTAATACTTCACCAGATAATTTAAGCAAAATCCTTTTAAATTTCGGCATGTAACAAAATCTCCTGATTTAAAATTAAAAATTAAAAAATTTACCCGGCATTAAAATTTTTACCGGGCAATCAAAATAAAAATTAAATAAATTATTCTCCGATCGTAAACCTTGCAAACCTTTTTACGACAATATTCTCACCTAATTTTGCGATCATGGCCGTAACGAGGTCTTTAATTTTTTTATCGGAATCGCGTATATATTCCTGTTCGAGTAAACAATTTTGCTCATAATATTTTGCGATTTTCCCGTCAATAATTTTATCGAGGATATTAGCGGGTTTATTTTTATTTTTTGGATCTTCGAGCAATTGCTGTTTATAAATTTCGCGTTCTTTTTCTAAAACTTCCGCCGGAACATCTTCAGGACGAATATATAACGGATTAGCTGCGGCTATTTGCATAGAAATTTCGTGCCCCAGTTCGTTAAATTCGTCAGTTCTTGCGACAAAATCCGTTTCCGTGTCGAGTTCGAGTAAAGCACCGACTTTAAAATTATTATGAACATAATGGAAAATTCTGCCGTCTTTAGCGCTGCGTTCTGCTTTTTTGGCTGCTTTGGCTAAACCTTTTTCGCGTAAATAATCAATAGCTTTTTCCATATCGCCACCAGTTTCGGCTAATGCTTTTTTGCAGTCCATCATGCCGGAGCCTGTGCGCTCTCTTAATTCTTTTACTTTTGCTGCTGTGATTTCGGCCATAATAAATTAATCCTCCGTAATTTCGTCGTCAATATTTCCTTCGTATTCTTCGTGTAATCTTTCGCGGGTCGCTAATAATTCTTCGTCTGCGATTGCTTCGGGTGCGCTGAGAGCCTGAACAGGAATTATAACAGCATCTTCACCTTGACGGCCTTCAATAACTGCATTTGCCATTAAACCTGTAATTAATTTAATAGCTCTGATAGCGTCATCATTTCCTGGAATAGGATAATCAATTAATTCCGGGTCGCAGTTTGTATCAACGATCGAAACAACGGGGATTCCTAATTTACGGGCTTCTGAAATTGCGTTTTCTTCGCGTCTGGGGTCAATTAAAAAAATTGCATCTGGAATATTTCCCATTGCAGCGATGCCACCCAAATATTTTTCAAGTTTAATCTGTTCTTTTTTGAGGGCTGCTGTTTCTTTTTTATTGAAATTATCCCAAGTTCCTTCTTCGTCATATTTGCGTAATTCGAGCATGCGGCTTATACGTCTTCTGATTGTCGGGAAATTTGTTAATAATCCTCCGAGCCAGCGTTGATTAATATAATATTGTCCGCAGCGTGTAGCTTCGTCTCTGATAGTTTCCTGCGCCTGTCTTTTAGTTCCGACAAATAAAACGTGTCCGCCTTCTTCAGCTGTTTTGCGAATAAATTCGTAAGCTTTATCGAGACCTTTTACAGTTTTCTGCAAGTCGATTATATAAACTCCGTTGCGTTCGGTGAAAATATAAGGTTTCATTTTTGGATTCCAGCGCCTTGTTTGATGGCCGAAATGTACTCCGCATTCGAGCAATTGTTTCATACTCGCTACTGCCAATTTAATACTACCTCCCAAAGGTTAATTATCCTCCGCCTAAAAAAAATTTAAAAATTTCCTGCACCTTTGAAAATAAAAATTTTAGGCGTGTGTGATTTGGTAAGTATAACATATAAAATTACGCTGATATTTTTTTTAATCATATGGCAGGCGGGTGGGGTGCGCTATAATTCGTATTTACTTTTTTGTTTATCACGGAGGATTTTTTTTAACATGAACCAGAATTTAAATTTAAAACAGGAAATGGAGGAACTGCAGGAATTAAAAAGCTCTATGCAGGACAGTCTTTGACCCGGAAAATTTAAGCGCGCAAATAAAAATTTTTGAGCAAAAATCTTCAGCGCCGGAATTTTGGACGAGCGAAGGACATGAAAATATTTTAAAAAGTTTATCGGATTTAAATTCACGTTTAAACAGCTGGAAATATATTAACTCGGAATTTGATGAGCTTGAAACTTTAGCCGAAATTTTACGCGACGAAGACGACAAAGATTTACAAAACGAATTTATAAACAGAATTTCAGATTTAAAAAATTTTATTGAACATCAGAATTTATTATTATTGCTGAACGATGATTACGACAACTCGAACGCCATTTTAATGATTCATGCAGGAAGCGGCGGACTTGATTCACAGGACTGGGCAGGAATGTTATTGCGGATGTACGTAAGATATTGCGAACGGGAAAAATTTAAAATTAAAATCATCGAAGCAAACGAAGACGAAGGAAACGGAATTAAAAGCGCAACAGCATTAATTGAAGGTGATCACGCATACGGATTTTTAAAAGCTGAACGCGGTGTACATAGATTAGTGAGGATTTCGCCATTTGATTCAGCTCACAGAAGGCACACGAGTTTCGCTTCAGTTTTAATTTCTCCGGAATTTTCGGACGATGTAGACATTGAAATAAAGCCCGAAGATTTAAAAATTGATACTTTCAGAGCGAGCGGTGCAGGCGGCCAATATGTAAACAGAACTGATTCAGCCGTGAGGATTACGCATTTACCGTCCGGGATCGTTGTGACTTGCCAAAATGAAAGATCTCAACACATGAACAGACAAGTCGCAATGCACGTTTTAAAAAGCAGATTATATGAAATTGCTTTACAAGATCGTAAAAATGAATTGGCTTCAGTCGTCGGCGACAAAAAAGAATCTACTTGGGGCAGTCAAATCAGATCTTATGTCTTGCACCCTTATACGCTCGTTAAAGATCATAGAACTAATTACGAAACTGGAAATATTCAGGCAGTTTTAGATGGAGATATTAATAATTTTATAATGTCATATTTGAACATGAGAGCAAAAAATAATGTTTAAAATTTTATTGATAATATTAAGCCTGTTATATCCTGCTGAAAATATAAATTTAAATGCAAATGCAAATGATAATATTAATTTTAAAAATTTTGTTCCGCTTGATCCTGTTTTATCAGCACGAGAAATTAAACCCGGTGATGCTGGATATATGTTGACGGTTTTAAAGGGAACAGAACCCGAAAAAATTCCAGTCGAAATTATAAGCGTCATCAGTCAAAAGCCAAATAAAAATATTTCGGACGTAATTTTAATAAAAATGCTGAATCACGAATTAGCGCGGGGCATGAGCGGCTCTCCGGTTTATATAAAAAATAAATTGATCGGAGCTGTTAGCAGTGGTTGGGATTTTGGCGATCATAAACTGGCAATGGTTACGCCAATTGAAGACATGTGTAAAATTTTTGATGACGAAACCAGAATTATAAGCGGTAAAAATTTAATTTCGCTGAATAGCTTAACGTTATCGGGAATAAAATTAAATAAGAAGCTTGAAAAATTTGCGGAAAATTTAGGCACTGAAATTATTAACGGCGTAAAAAATAGTAATGAAAGTAATAATTTAAATTTAAATCCAAATCCAAATAAAAATAAAAAATTTAAGCCCGGCGACTCAATGGCTGCGCTAATAGTTTGGGGAGATGTCGAGATCGCTGGGGCTGGAACCGTCACGGCAATTTCTAGCGACGATAAATTTATAGCTTTTGGACATAGCATTTTAAATCGCGGTAAAATAAATTTCCCTTGTTCGAGCGCTTACGTTCATGAGACTGTAAAAAATATTTCATTCCCGTTTAAATTGGCGAGTTCCGGAAATATCAACGGCACTATTTTACAGGATCGTAAAGCAGGAATCGGCGGAGTTATGAATAAATTTCCCGAATACGTCCCGGTTGAATTTAATTTTTATAATGCTGATAATGAAACCCGCGAAAATTATAAATTTAATGTTGCGTCAGATGAATTTTTAATACAAAGTTCACTCGAAGGAATTTTAACGGGTTTAACTGAAGAAGCATGGAAGCGAAAAGGTAACGGGACAATTAGCGTAATTTTAAGAATCGAGAACGAAAATATAAAAAATGGCTGGACCCGCAAAGAAATATTTTATTCTGATGATAATGTGATCGATAACGCTTTTAAACAATCATTGCAAATTATCGGAGCTTATTTAACGCAACCGTTTAAAAAAAGTTTACCGGCGAAATTTATTTTTAACGTTGAAGCGACAGAACGCCCGAAAGCTTTAATAATTGAGAGCGTGAAAACTGTAAACGAAGCATCACCCGGCGAAGATATTATAATTACTATTAAATTGCGTGCTTGGCGCAATAAACCTTTTGAGAAAAAATTTAAAATGCATATTCCGGAAGATGCCGGCGGAGTTTGTGAAGTTATTGTGAGGGGCGGAAGTTTTCACCCGTTGAGCCAGCTAGCAGTTGAACAGGGATTAAAATCAATTGACGGACTCGACAGAATGTTAAATGAAATAAAAGCGCTCGATGCAAATAACGAGTTAATAATTGAATTGAATGCCGATAACATTAACAACGCTCTGAAAAATGCAAAATCGGGAAACGAAAACGAAAATGAAAATATTACGCCTGATTTTGAAATGCTCCCGGAGGAAAATGAATATTTAAGCGAGACGAAATTACGCAGGATACGAGAAGGCAATTTAAAAATTTTCGGGACAGAATATTTTATAGACGGTGAAATGAAATTCCCGATCACGATAAGGAATGAATAATAAATTTTGAATATTAATATTAATCGAGGCATATTTTTAACAATTGAAGGTGTTGACGGCTGCGGGAAGAGCACGCAATCAGTTTTATTAACGCGTTGGCTTGAAGATTTTACCGGCCATGAGACTATTAAGACATTTGAGCCGGGCGGCTGGCATGGCGGGAGTTTTTTGAGAAATTTTATTTTACAAGAAGATTTTTCGCCAAAGGGTGAATTATTTTTATTTTTAGCTGACAGAGCCGAACACTTGAGCCAAATTATTATACCTGCGTTAAATTCCGGTAAAAATATTATTTGCGAACGTTATAACGATTCTACGGAAGCATATCAAGCGGGCGGGCATGATTTAGATCGGGATCAAGTTAAAAAAATTATTTCGGCGTGTAATTTTCCCGAACCTGATATAACGATTTTATTAAGCATATCGCCAAAAGTTGCGAGTAATCGTTTACAGATTAGGCCGGGCCATGATAGATTTGAGGCTGAAGGTTTAGAGTTTATGCAAAAAATTTCAGATTCGTATTTGAAAATAGCGCAGGAAAATAAGGAGCGTATTATAAATATTAACGTTGATGAATTGAGCATAATCGACACTTTTAATAAAATAACTTCGGAGATACGTAGCCGATGGCCATCCAGATAAAGCGCGGAGGAACTAATACAGGAACTTCGCACCAGCCCGGAAGAATTGAATACGGTTCAAATAATAGCCATAATGCTCCAGCTCCTGCGAGTTCGATATCGGCTTCGGGTTTTTCGTTTGACTCTGCGATGGAGACGGCTGAACTTGAAAATTTACTTGATCAATTATATGAATTATCTGACAAGTTATCAGTTTTTCCGAGCAGCAAATTAATTGAAGAATACAGAAATGTTTTACATGAATTATTAAAGCGGGCAGCAAAGGGCATGAAAATACGGCGTGATATGCGTTGGCGCAAGACTGATCGAAAAATGTATATTACAATTGAACGCGCTCAGGAAGCTATGGAAGAATTAGAGGAAGCGTTTCAATATGAGGGCGATAAAACTAAAGCATTAGCACTAATGGAGGAAATAAAAGGTTGTCTGATCTCGCTATTAATGTAAGGTGGCAGGAAATTTTAAAGGAGGATGACCCTCAATGCCGTGCGATAGTTGCGCCGGTTAAGTGGCATGAAGAAATAATAAAGGGATTTGCAAAAAAAATTTTAGGCGAGTATAAAAATTCAGAGAACGATCCAAATTTTATAATTGCAGGTTCATTTGAGAAGGCAGCGGACGTAAACACCTGCAGAAATTTAATTGACGCAATAAAAATAAAGCCGTTAAATTCCAGATATAAATTAATTTTCATAATTTCAGCGGATAAATTATTATTACCAGCGGCGAACAGCTTATTAAAAATAACAGAAGAGCCTCCGGGATATGCGCGGATAATATTTTTAATGGAGGATGGGAAAAAATTTTTACCGACGTTAAAAAGCCGTTCTCGTTATGATGTTTTGACAGATGATGAAAATAATTTTAATGAGAGTGGCATTTTAAAAACTCCGGTTAATAAAAGCGATTGGCTCAAATGGTTAAGCGAAAATAATAAAAATAAAGCTGAATTAAATATAAATAAGATTTGCGACGATTTAAACGGCTGGGTTAATTATGAAATTGAGAATAAAAATTTAAATTTGGCGTTAAAGCTTGAAAAAATAAAATTGCTTGCGAGTAAAAATAATTTATCTGTTTTGATGCTGCAGGATTTAATAATTTTAGCGTTAATCGAGAATGATAAAAATAATAATAATAATTTCGAGAGAATATTTAATGATTTAATAATTTAATAATTTAATAATTTAATTTGAACTTAACAGGAGATATAAAAAATTTTGGCTAGATATTTAACGGTATTTGGCAAGCCGAGATATTTGGGATTTACGGAAATTTCGGACGAGCAAATAAATAATTTAAAGGGTAACAACGTAATTTTAAAGACATGTCGCGGACTTGAGCACGGAATTTTAAACGGTCAAGTTTCAGAAAATTATAAAATTTCCGGCAATATTATAGACAGTCCGGAAGCGCAATTTATAGAGGATGTAGAATTTTTAAGGGAAATAGATTCAAGCGACATTATAGAATTTGAACACGTTAAGCATGAAGAGGATGATGCGTTGATACGTTCGCGTGAAATTTTAAGCGAACACGGATTAAATTTAAAACTTGTAGATGTTGAGTATATGTTAGATCGCAAGAAATTATATTTTTATTTCACGTCAGATCAGCGTATAGATTTCCGTTCATATGTTAAGGATTTGGCGCACGAATTTAAAACGCGGATTGAAATGCGTCAGATTGGAGCGCGTGATGAATCCAGGATCGTGAGGGGGATTGCTTCATGTGGCCGGCCATGTTGTTGCAGTTATTGGCTTCGGGAGTTTACGCCTATTGGTATACAAATGGTGAAGGAGCAGAGGATCGCAATAAATCCTACAAAAATTTCCGGGTTATGCGGCCGTTTAATGTGTTGCATGTCGTACGAACAAAATTTATATAGCGAATTGTGGCAAAAATTACCCGGTCCCGGTGCAAAAATAAAAACTGACGATGGAATTTACACGCTTGAGAGTTTAGATGTGAGTCATGAAATTGTAAATATAAGATGTCCGTCCGGGCGTTTAATCGGTGTAAAAATTGATGACTTTGAAAAATTCAGCGAAACAGTTAAAGCCGGCAAAGAGTGGAACGCCGAAGAAAATAATGCGCGTAAAAAATTTATAAAAGTCCCGGAAATTGTGAGAGAAAATATTAAACAGTTGCCGTCTCAGCAAAATAATAATAATAATAATAATAACGACGACAATAAAAATAAAAATTTACATACAAATTCAAAGCCGAAAAATAAAACTTCCCGTAAAATCAAACAATAAAAAAATTTATGGAAGCGCAACGCAAAAAAAATCGGAGAAGCCCCAAAATTTCAAAGCCTCTCCGAAAAATTTACTTATTCAAAACTCAAAATTTAAAACTTCTTCAACAACATTCACTCAAATTAAAAACTGACTTTCGTACGGAATCTAACAAGGTTATCTTCGGTGTTATTGCCATCTCCACCGTTGTCAACGTGTACATAGTTAAGTCCCATCGTAGTGCTAGGATTGAGTCTGTAACGTACACCTACGCCCACTTCCATACCTTTATCCGCATTATCTCCAAACATATTACCGAAATCATAGCCATAATAGAACAAATGAGTAGCCCAGCTGTCATTCCACTCCTGACCAAGCGCCACACGCCAGTACTTAACATCGTCATCTATGCTACTAGGAAGAACCGTGCTATTTGTACCGAACAAGCTTCCACCATTATAGCCATTAAGTCCGCAAGGTGAGAAGAAGTATTTATCATACTGACCATACTCAAGCCATAAACTGGAAAATTTCAAAGCAGCCTGAGAAATGTCGATCATAACTGCCCAATGGTTCGCATCGTCTTCATTAAGAAGATCTTTCCAACCCCAATTATTACTATTTACATCATCTTCAGCTTTCGGCCACGGCTTCTCAATATCCCACTGCTGATGATAGAAAATACCTTTTAATGCAATGTTCTCATTCCAGTTAAATCTCAAACCGGCGAATATGGTCCACAAATTATTAAACGCATAACCTTTAAAACCATCCATCTCAGTGCCACCGTTGTTCCATTTCGTTCCCTCATAATATTCATCATTATCAGCTAAAAAAACCTGACCGCCGATGTCAAGCCCAATACTCTCGGTGAACTGTAAATTAGCCGCCATCGCAAGTTCCCAAACGCTAATCTCATCTACAGCGATAGTCTCGCCATTAATATCTTTACCCTTGAATGTGGTTTCATCCGTGCCATTACCCTTATTAGTGTGAGAGACGTAAGCCCTGAATTTGCCGAGACCAAAATTCTTTGTAAGTCCGAAACCGTCAATTCTTACATCGGTCAGAACATCATCACCCTTGAAGAATCCGCCTTCATTTTTGATGCTAGCCAGAGAATTTCCGCTTACATAGTAATCATCTTCAAACTCCCAGCAGAAACGTCCAACGGTCAAAGTAGTATCCCAGAAGAACGGCATATCAACGAAGAAACGATCTAAACGCGCTCTCTCATCGCCGATATCATGACGAAGTCTCGCAGTGAACTTCATTGAATCGCCTTCACCAAATGTGCGAGTGAAAATTAATCTGGCCTCGTGAAGATCAACGTTGCTGTCGTCCTTATTTCCGGTATTTGCAGAACGGTTCAAAATATCAACGTAGAAATTACCGCTGATTTTCCACCCGCCAAGCCTGTCCTCGAATACAGAAACTTTCTCATCAAGATCGTCAACGCGTAAACCAAGAGCGTCCATCTCATCGCTGAAATGTAATACAAGCTCTTTCATCATTTCGACATCTTGTTTAGTCGCGTGGGTTAAATCTACATCATGGAGCGCGTTTGCAAGAGCTGAAGCTAATTCAAATCTTGAAGCCTTCTCTTTTCCGTAGAAAAATCCATCAGGAAGACCGACCATTATTCTTTTTGCTGCTAACTGCTGAATTGCTGCATATGCCCAATGATCTTCGTCAACGTCTAAAAATGCTCTCGTAGCTGAAAATGCGGGAGCTGCAAATGCCAACACAAGTACTGCTAACATAATCAATGCAAATTTCTTCATTTTAAAAGAAACCCCCTATATTAAATTGTCAAGATTCTTATCGTTTAAAACGCCTTTTAAAAACCCTGTCCGCAAATTTTTCAGGAGTTCCTCAAAAGTTACCTCGTTACCTTCCGAAAATCGATCCCGTTTTAAATTTACGTTTACAAAATTTTTTCTGCGTTCACCGATTTATAATTAATTCCGTTATGGCTTATGGGGTTCGTGCACCTCTCCTCTTGCCTTCAGGTTCATAATAAATTATGCGTCGGTTTAACGATAATTGTATTACGCATTTCCCGTAACACGCGCGAATGATACAACAAAAATAATTATTTTAAAATACGTATTTCTACGTAGACAAAAATAAAATTTATCATAAAAACATTATGCAATCTTCGTCATAATCTTGTAATAATTCGTCATGTGTAATAAATTTCATGTCGTCTGCTTTAGCTTGAGCGATCAACATTTGCGAAGTACCATAAAAATATATGACTATCAACTAAAATTCTCATTATTTACTCTCCATCAAAACGCAAAAATTCAACGAGATTATCAGGGTATTTAATTTTACCTTTTGCAATTCCGAACGCGTTGGGTCTTTGTTCTGAAGGAGTTTTAACAGTTCCAGAAAAATTTAATGACGCTATATTATCGCCGTTTTCAGTAATTATGATTTCTGCATCATTATTTTTTTTGAGGACGTTAATTAATTCGGGTAAATGTTCCTGTGCTTCTTTGATTGTTATTTGCATTTTTATTTTTCCTCCTGTAATTGAATTAATTAAGTTTTCATTTTAATACGAGTTAAAAACTTTTTCGAGAGCCTTTAAACCTTCTTGAGCGCGGGTTGAACTTATAATAAAAATTACAGCTTCAGAACTTGAATTAATTATTTCAATATTAATATTTACGTCAGCAAGTGCAGAAAAAATTTTGGCTAGTGTTTGAGCAGATTCCGAAGGAGATTTTATTTCTACTGTTATCGCAGCTATTTCGGTGGCAAATGAAACGCCTTGACCTCCAAATTTTGAGGAAAGTTCACGACATAAAATTATTATTTCGTCTAACTTGTCAGCGTGAATTAAAAACGATAAATCAGAACGCCCCCCGCGCATTGAGTTTTGCGTAACCATTCCGACATCAATATCATTAATTGATAACTCCTGAAAAATCCCGGCCGCAATTCCCGGAACATTCGGAAGACCTAAAAATATAACGTGAACACATTCATTATTAAATTTAATCAAGCTCATAATATGAGAAAACCTCCCGTTTAAAATTAGCTTGCGTAAATGATAAAATTTTTCTTATTTTTTAAATCATACCATTTTAAAATTTTTGAAGGGGGGATTTTTGCAGATGATATGCATATATTTTATATTATGGCTGATTTTTATCGGTCAAATAGGAAGCCAGGTAATAATAACAGGTGTTTTAATTTCTTTTTTGCTTGATTATTTATTACGTAACTTTTTGGGGCTTAATTTTAATTTTTCCAATTTCGTCACGTGTTTAAAACTTTTTCCAGTTGCGTTACTTTATTTAATAATTCTGCTCATCGGAATAATAAAAGCTAATTTCATAATTATAAAAATCGTTCTAGCGAAAAATATCGAGCTTGAACCATGTTTAGTAACTTTTAAAACTTCCCTTGAAACCGATGCGGCAAGAGTTACCCTCGCAAATTCAATAACCTTAACACCCGGAACAATTACGGTTTCTCTTGAAAATGATACGTTGATGATACACGCATTAAATAGAGACATGGCCGAAGCCGTAAAAAATTCGATATTTGAAAAAATTTTAAAAAAAATGGAAGTGGTTGCGGATGCCCGAATTTGAGACTATAAAATATTATTTGCTGGTTGCAAGCGTAATTTTTTTATCTATCACGATATTTTTTTGTTTATTGCGAGCTGTTTTAGGTCCGAGATTTACGGATCGTGTTATCGCTTCGAATATCATAAGCACGAAAATAATAGTTTTAATTTCTGCGTTATCGTTGATAATTGGGCAGGAATATTTAGTGGATATATGTTTAATTTACGCGATAATTAGTTTTATTTCAGTTGTAGTATTAGCCCGCTCAGTTCTCGAACATAAAGATCAGGAGGAATTAAATAAATAAAATGTTTCGGATAATATTTGCAAGTTTTTTAATTTTTTCCGGATTATTTATTTTAGGGGTTGCGACGCTTGGTATATTTCGATTTGAGGCGATGTTAAACCGTGTTCATGTTGCTGCGAAATGCGATACATTGGGGGCGTTATTGGTTTTATCTGGTTTAGTTGTTTTATCTGGTTTAAATGTATTCTCGTTAAAAATTTTGCTGGTAATAGCTTTTTTATGGTTGACGAATCCCGTCGCGACTCATTTAACAGCACGTGCAGAGGTCAGAACAAATAAAAATCTTGATGAAATTTGCGACTTTATAAATCTCGATGAAAACGAAGGAGAAAAAATTTAAAATGCCCGTAATCGAATGGTTATTATTAATATTTTTAATAGTTTGTGCGTTTGCTGTTTCAGTTGCGAAAAATTTATTAAATTCCGTAATTATTTTTATGTCTTATAGTCTGATCATGGCCGTAATATGGATTTTGTTGCAAGCTCCAGACCTGGCAATAACAGAAGCAGCAGTCGGAGCAGGAGTAACAAGCATATTATTTTTTTTAGCGTTGAGACGTGTGGGACAGCTCGAACATAAAAAGGAAGATGAAAAATAGTGGCACTGGTAGAAATTAAAAGTAAAAGGAGAATAAAATAAAATTGCGCGAAGATATTAAAGATTTACTCAACAAGTTTTTTAATTGGATCATCGGTAATGGCCCGCGTCCTGAAAATGAAATATTACCGCCAGAACCCCCGCCGGATTTGCCTTTTACTCGTAGAAATTCGGGACGTAAATCAAGATTTCACGAAGCTTCAATTAATGAACGTTATAACGAATGGGTTGAATTACATGGCCTGCATATATTTTCATCGCTTTACACGTGGATGAGCGTTTTAACATGTCTCGTAATAATTTTATTGCTGTTAATCACTGTTACAGAATTGCCGCCGTTTGGAGATGAACATAATCCGGCAAATAATGAAGTCGTATTACGTTATATAAAAACTGGAGCGCGTGAGACTGGAGCAAAAAATATTGTCGCCGGCATGATTCTGGATTATAGAGCTTTTGACACTTTCGGAGAATCTGCGGTGTTGTTTACTGCTGCTGTGAGTGTGTTAATGCTTTTGGGGGCATCTCGAAGAAATCGAACGTGCGAGAAAAATATTTTTAAATTCGGAATAACGAGCAAAAGTTTTTTACAGAGAGGGCCTCCGTTAAGAGTTCATATTTATAGGCAGGACGATATGATTTTACGCGGAATAGCTTCAATTTCGATCCCCACAATTTTAGTAATGGGCTGCGCAATAATAATTAACGGACATTTAACACCAGGCGGGGGATTTTCAGGCGGAGCGGTTTTGAGTACTGCATTAATTTTAGCTGCAAACGCTTACGGATTCGATCACGTTCATTATTTTTTCAATGAGAGGACTTTTATATTTTCAAGTTCTGGATCATTAATAATATATGCATTAGCAAAAGGCTACTCATTTTTTACGGGAGCCAATCACATACCTTCAGGCATTCCAACAGGCACAATCGGAAATATTTTGAGCGGCGGTTTAATTTTACCGTTAAATATTTGTGTCGGAATAGTAGTCGCTGGAACTTTATACAGTTTTTATGCTCTGTTCAGTGAAGGAGATATTTAAAAAATGTTCGCGAAATTATTAACGAATCATTATGAGGCAGTAGCAGTAATTTTAGCTGGAATAGGCTTAACAAATTTATTATTGCAGAAAAATTTAATAAAAAAAATTATAGGCTTAAATATAATGGACACTGCAATATATTTATTTTTGGCAGCAAAAGGCTGGGTATCAGGCCGGGCAGCACCGATTTTAATCGAAGGCGAAAAAGGCTGGATCATGGACGTAAATAATTATGTAAATCCAGTTCCATCAGGTTTGGTTTTAACTGGCATAGTGGTCGGCGTTTCAGTTACGGCTTTTGCATTGGCATTAACTTTAAAATTATACGAGTATTACGGGACGTTAAATATTGATGAGGCGTTATTAAAAATGACTCAAGAGCAGGAAGTACATGAAGCAGAAATAATGAACGAAGAGCAGGAGGATATTTTATGATAGCGTTTAATATTCCGTTCTTCAGTATTTTTATAATGATGTTTGGAGCAATAATTACGCCGTTACTCCCGTTAAAAAAACGTTTACCCGAAAAATTATTATGTTGGCTAATAGCTATAATCGGAATATTTTCGGCATATTTAATATTTGAATTATCATATCCTGTTTTACAGCCGGGATTTAATTATCCGGTCGGACATTATCCAGCTCCTTGGGGCAATGAATTACGGGCCGGATTATTGGAGGCAATATTATCATTTGTGTTTTGTGTAGCGATGCTGTTATCAGTTCTGGGAAATTTTTCATCGACTCATGAAGATATAACGCCGAAGAGACGGCAAATATTTTGCGTGCTTGTAAATTTATTAATGGCTTCGTTATTGGCTTTAACGTACACAAATGATATTTTTACGGCGTATGTTTTCATTGAGATCAACACAATAGCAGCATGCGCGATCGTAGCGGTTAAAGAAAGTCCCGAAACTATTAGAGCGGCATTGCGATATATGATAATGAGCCTTGTAGGTTCAGGGCTTGTATTAATTTCGATATGTTTATTATATGGTTTAACGGGACATTTATTAATGCAAAACATGCACAATTCAATTTTAGAACTTGTAAAAACTAATCGTTATATATTGCCTTTAACGGTTTCGCTCGCTTTAATAACGGTTGGACTCGGAATAAAAAGCGCGTTATATCCTTTTGCTTTATGGCTTCCCGATGCTCATGCGAGTTCTACGAATGCTTCAAGCGCAATATTATCGGGTTTAGTTTTGAAGGGTCATATATTCCTGATAATAAAAATTTTTGTCCGGGTTTTCGGCTTAAACGTAATTAAATTATTGGGCATGGACACGGTAATATTTACATTGGGACTTGTAGCGATGATAATGGGTTCAGTTCACGCGTTAAGACAGATAAATATAAAACGTATGATCGCCTGGTCAAGCGTTGCGCAAGTTGGATATATATTTTTAGGACTCGGATTAAATTCACCTGAAGGGATTGCCGCCGGATGTTTGCATATAATTGTACATGCTTGCGTTAAGCCTATGTTATTCACAGCTGCCGGAGGTTTGAGCAGTGCAGCCGATCACAAAAAAGGTTTACACGATTTAATGGGAACATTTTACGCAAATAAATGGGCCGGATTAGGTTTAATAGCTGGAGCGTGTTCAATGATGGGCATTCCAGGTTTTGCCGGGTTTGCTTCGAAATTGAGTTTAACGCTTGCATCGTTCGACAGCTCTTTAATAATTTGGTCGCTGGCAGGTTTAGCAGTTAGTTCGGTTTTAAACGCTTTATATTATGTTCCGGCAGTGATAGTAATTTTAACCGGTAAAAAGGAAGCTGAAAATAAAATTAAAATCCCGGAACCTTCAGGATCATATAAAACAGTAATGGGGATATTTATAGGAATAAATTTTTATTTGGGATTATTTTGCGTTCCATTGCTTAGATTAATCACGGGAGGGGTGAATTTTCTTGGCTGACATATTAGTTATATTGCCTGTAATATTTCCGATTATAACGGGATTTGCATTATTTTTCAGGCCGGTAAGTGAAGACAGACATATTTACGTCGGGATTATGACATTTACGAACATGCTATTAACATTTTTGGCGGTGATATTAGCGAGTGATGAATTAATAATTTTATGGCGGATTACGCGGGATTTATCGATCGCTTTTAGGTTTGATTTTCCGGCGCGTGCATTTTCTGTGTTAGTAGCATTTATATGGCCACTTGTTACACTTTATGCATTTGAATATTTAAAGCGTCGTCCGCCAGTTGATAGATTTTACGCGTTTTTTTTGTCGACGTTTGGAATTTTAATCGGGGTATCGAGCGCAGGAAATTTATTAACGTTATATTTATTTTATGAATTAATGACGTTTATGACGCTGCCTCTTGTAATGCATTCACAATCACGAGAAGCAATAAGAGGGACGATCAAATATTTATTTTATTCGTTATTTGGTGCGGCGATGGCGTTGGGAGGATTTTGCTTTTTTAAAGTTTACGGTGTATCAATGGAATTTACGCCCGGCGGAGTTTTGGACATTGCAAAAATCACCGCTGAAAAAAATGAAGAAATGATTTTAACCGTAACATTTTTAACGTTAATAGGATTTGGAGCAAAGGCAGGATTAGTTCCTCTTCATGCTTGGTTACCGACAGCTCACCCAATAGCGCCCACACCTGCAAGCGCAGTTCTTTCAGGATTAATAACAAAAGCAGGAATTATATCAATGTTCAGAGTTACATATTATGTAGTGGGAGCAGATTTTTTGAGAGGCACATGGGTTCAGACGGCGATATTATCAATAGCAATGTTCACGATTTTCACTGGGTCAATGATGGCATTCATAGAAAAACATTTGAAGCGTCGTATAGCATGGTCAACAGTAAGTCAGGTATCTTATGTTGTATTTGCGATGATGTTATTGAATGCTGACGGAATTATCGGAGCAGTAATTCAAATTGCTGCACATGCTATGACAAAGAGCTGTTTATTTTTGGCTGCTGGAGTTGTAATTTACTTCACGATGGAAGGAGCGAATTATCATTACGCGGATCAATTACGAGGAGTTGGAAAAGAACTTCCGATAACGATGACATGTTTTGCGTTAGCTTCAATATCGTTAATAGGGCTTCCGATAACGGGAGGATTTACTGCGAAATGGTTCATGGCATCAGGGGCATTAAGTTTAGGAAATTTCGGAATGGCAGGAATAATAATTTTAATGATAAGTGCTTTATTAACGGCGGGATATTTATTGCCGATAGTAACGGATTCGTTTTTTCCGGGAAATGATTTCGATTATTCGAGCGTGCCGAATATAAGGTTATCGTGGAACATGAAAATCCCGTTGTTAATGTTAAGCATTGGGGCATTGATTACGGGGTTATTTGCAGGAACATTGATAAATTTCGTGAACACGAAAATTATTGCTGTTTTGTTGTAAAATAATGAAAA
>ERZ842401.1908-NODE-1908-length-28664-cov-8.468559_pt1 | contig 28664 bp, 26 predicted proteins | sample MGYA00521270_ERZ842401 | MGnify/ENA primary metagenome ERZ842401 (study PRJEB31892, sample SAMEA3878208) | bioreactor metagenome | biome: Moose rumen | place: Sweden | collected 2011-10 | study: EMG produced TPA metagenomics assembly of the PRJEB12797 data set... | reverse complement strand
TTTACCGCACGCGCCATCGTTACTGTTATCAGCGGCACAGGACGGGCGGTTTTTTGATATTAATTTTTTAAAATTTCATCAATTTCTTTGAAAAGTTCGCTGACAAGTTCAGATTCAGGAACGCGCCGAATAATTTCACCTTTTCTAAAAATTATCCCTTCGCCATTTGATCCGGCAATTCCAACATCAGCCATTCTTGCCTCGCCGGGACCGTTTACAATACAGCCCATAACCGCAACCGTAATATTTTTTTCGACGCTTGCAATTTTTTTCTCGACTTCAGCCGCAATACTCGGCAAATCTATAGTTGTACGCCCGCAAGTCGGACAAGCTATCAAAGTTGCGCCGCCGTCGCACAGTCCCAAACTTTTTAAAATTTCCCGTGCAACTTTCACTTCAACAACGGGATCGCCTGTCAATGATACTCTGATTGTGTCGCCAATTCCTTCAGCCAAAAGTGCGCCAATTCCTACCGCAGATTTTATAACGCCGGTGTTGACAGTTCCCGCCTCTGTTATTCCCAAATGCAACGGGTAATTGACTTTTTCGCTGATTAAACGATACGCCGCCAACGTCAAAGGTACGTCGTGCGCCTTCAGCGAAATTTTTATATCGAAAAAGTTTTCATCTTCCAAAATTTTAACGTGTTCCATTGCGGATTCTACCAACGCCTCTGCAGTTGCGCCGCCGTATTTCTGCAAAAGTTTTCTGCTAAGTGAACCTGCATTTACGCCAATTCTGATGGGAATATTTTTATCTTTCGCCGCCGCTACAACTTCCCGCACGTGCGCCGCGCCGCCAATATTGCCGGGATTCAATCTTAAAGCCGCCACGCCCTGCGCGATACTTTCAAGAGCCAATTTATAATCAAAGTGAATATCTGCAACAATCGGCACTTCGACGGCTGAAATAATGTTATGTAAATTTTGCGCCGCGTCCATATCAGGAACGGCAAGCCTTACAATATCGCAACCCGCCGCTTGCAATTTTAAAATCTGCGCGACGGTTGCCTTTGTGTCAGCAGTTTTTGTATTCGTCATTGATTGAACGCTGATAGGCGCGTTGCCGCCAATTTTCACATTCCCAACTTGAATCTGTCTTGTTAATTTTCTCTCAAACATAATGTACCTCAAAAAATTTTAATTAATCATTTCCAAACAACACGAATTAAATCGTTTGTAGTTGCGTAAAGTGTCAGCATCAGCAAAAATGCAACTCCGGCGCGTTGCGTGTACATTAAAGCCTTTGCGCCTAAAGGTTTGCCGCGCACTGCCTCAATCGCCAATCCTACGAAGTGTCCGCCGTCCAGCGCAGGTACAGGCAACAAATTTATTATTCCCAAATTCAAACTCAACAACGCGGCGAAGTTTAAAAGCGGTATTAAACCTGTTTCAGCGGCTTGCCCCGCCATTTGCGCAATTCCTATTGGTCCTGAAAGTTCCGCCTCTGACGGTGCTTTAAATAAATTTGCCAACGCGTCCAACATATATAACAAAATTTTTTTAGTGTGATCCATTGCGGCTGTCCAGGATTCGCCCAAACTTTTTGGCTCATAAACTACAGAGCTTTGAATACCGAGCAACTTTCTTTTTGAACTTTCGTCGAATTTCGGTGTTACAAAAGTTTCGGTAACTTGCGAATTTCTTTCATATTGAAGCGGCACTGATTTATTTGGCTCAAGTGTTTTTGTTTTATCCAAAATTTCCTGCCACGTTGAAATTTTTTCGCCGTCGAGCGTCAAAATTCTATCGCCGGCTTTTAAGCCCGCTTTTTCTGCCGACATTCCGGAAATTAATCCGCCAATTACAGGTTCAGTTGAAACTTTACCGACGCCCACTGTTGCATAAATTCCAAAAAATAGCAGTACCGGCAAAACGAAATTCATCGCTGAACCGGCAAGAATTACAATCATTCGAGAAAATACCGGCTTTTCACAAAATCCACGGTCGCCCGCTTGATTATCTGAAGGATCCATTCCCGCAATATCGTTGAAGCCGCCTAACGGTATTGCACGCAGTGAATATTTTGTTTCGCCGTATTTTTTACTGAAAATTTTTGGTCCGAATCCTATTGCAAATTCGTCAACGCGCATTCCTGTAAGCTTTGCTGTAAAAAAATGTCCAAATTCGTGCACTAACACTAAAAGTCCAAATACAAATATCGCTGAAATTATCGTTATAATCAAAATTTTTGCCTCCAATTATCTTTTTGGTTTCTTTGAGATTGTACCCGCTGTCAACATAAATTGCAAGGCGTCTTCAGCTTTCATATTCACAAAAATTATATCTTGCCGACGTACAAATAAATTTGTTCCGCTCGTCATATTTAAACTCCAAGGGACGAATACGCAAACATAATCAACGCCCAATTTTTCGCGTACAGGATTAGGTACATTTGTCATTAAAAAGCCCAACGCCCAAGATTGATGATACGGAACCAGTACAACGTGTTTGAACGCCGAATTTGAAGTTAAAACCGCTTGTGCAAATTGTTTTACCGAGCTATAAATAAATTTGACGACGGGTATTTTATCAAGTAGCAATTCTGCCAGAGCTATAATTCTTTTTGCCAAATTGTTTGCCGTGATAAATCCTACAAGTAAAATTGAAAATGCTATTGTTATAAGTCCAATTCCCGGCAAATCTGTATTTAAATATTCGTTGATAGTCTTTCCGATTTTTCCCTCTGTTAAATTCCAAATCCACATTACAACAAAAATTGTAATGGCGGGCGGCACTATGACTATTAATCCGTCAAAAAAGTATTCGGTTAGTCCCGCTATCAGCGTTTTCTTTTTAATTTTTTTGCTCAATATTAATCACCTCTTTGATAAAAATTGACAGCATTGCAATAAAGCTGATGTACATTAAACTTAAATTTCTAAGTTCGCCCGGGTAACAAAATGCAATGTACAGCGGAAAATTTATCACCGCCGAAATTTTTAAATGGTTTTTCCACGTCGGCAAAATTTTTTTCCATGTACATTTTAAAATCCACACAAATATTAAAATGTGTGGCAAAAACATTCCTGCGCCAAAAATTGTGGAGTAACTTATTTCTATATTAAACCAGCCGCTAAAAATAAATTCAAGATGTTTAAAAAATTGAAATTCGGTGGAGCCGCCGGAATTTCCAATATAAAGATTTGAAACATACAGATAGACAACGCCACTCAAAAAAATTGCAGCCGTCAAAATTAACGCAGTCCTAGTTTTGCTGAATTTTTCGGCGAAGAGTGGAAACAACGTTACTATAAAAAATAAAAACGATTCTTTATTATATTCGGCGATTGGCGAAATTAAAATTAGTGCTAGCCAATAACCTTTTATCGCCAATAGTGTTGCCAATGACAAGAAAAATAATTCGCCGAAGTCGTAGAAAAAGCCGCCGACTGTTTCAAGTAATGGAAAAATTATTGCAAATGTACACGCTGTCAAAGTTCCTGCCGTTGGACTATTTGTAAGTTCAATTCCAATTTGCCGCCAGATGAACATACTTAAAAATAAAAATCCAAATGCCATAAAATAAACTATGTGGTACTCTACTGCATATCGTGACAAAATTTTTGTATTGGTATAAGAATCTTCAATAAAGCTTTTTCGATGTGAAAGGTTTGTGAATATATCTATCGGTTGAAAAAAATTTAGAAAATTTTGTTGTTGTTGCGGAGTCATCAGCGATTTTATTTCTTTGGCAGTAGCAAGCATTAACTGCCGGTGTATGTAAGGGCGGCTTGCTGTTTCGTCGTACATCATTTCAAATGAATGATTTTCTTCAAGATCGCGGAATTTCCATTTTACAAAAAAGCCGTTAAACGACGCGGCAGCAACCGTATAAAATATGAACGCCAACAAAATTTTACTCATTGCGTTTTTTACCGATGGCGAATCAAAAAATTTTATCATGAAGAATCTCCTACAAAAAATTTGCAAAAATATATCCCAAAGTCATACCTACAATCAAGCCGCAAAAAATTTCAAGCCACGTATGCCCCATTCTTTCGCGCAGGACTGTTTCATTTTGTAACTTGTTCAAAACTTCGGCATGCTTGCCGACTTTTATTCTTAAGTTGTGCGCGTCCATTATGAAAAGCATCAGCACACTTAAACCTAATGTAAAAGTTGGATTAAAAAATCCTTCGCTGAATCCGTAAAAAAATACCGCTGATGAAATTATACTTGTATGAGTGCTTGGCAAGCCGCCATATCCAATTAATTCTTTACCTTTGCCGTAACGAATTTGATTTAATAAAAATTTCAGCGTCCCCGAAACTACCCACGCCACGAACGGCAATATTATATATTTCATAATTAACTCCGTGAATCTTTTATCTATCAAAATTTTTATTTTTTTTACTTTATATCTTCTTTTCTTTCAGTCGCGAAAGAAAAGAAGCAAAAGAACGCTTTTTAATGGCGCGTCAGGTTTTCTCGGGCAAACGTATTTTCTACTTCGATTATCTATCCTAGTACTTCGTATTCTTAACAAACGCCTCTATCTGAAAACTATGACGCGCCAAATAATCACTAATGGATTATTTTCTAACTCCTAACTTCAAATATTACGAATGAAAATTATTGCCGCAATGTAAATTAAAACCGTCAGCAAAATTGGCTTTTCCTTATAAAGTGCCACGTCAGGCGCACCGCCGCTATTTTTTACCCTAACAATGTACAAATAATAAAAAACTCCGTACAGCACGAGCGGAATTGTAAAAATCATTTTTTGACGGTCAGGCGTGTTCAATGCAAAAAGCGCGTAGCAAATTAAAAGCGCAGCTGAAATTATCGTCGTCATTTGGTCAATCAATTCTACGCTGTAACTTTTCAAAACTTTTCTGCGAGAATTCTTCACTGAAATTAATTCGTGGCGGCGTTTGCCCAGTGCCAAAAAAAGCGATAAAAACATTACGCACAAGATAAACCATTCTGTTAAAAAAATATCCGCCGCCCACGCTCCCGCCAATGCCCGTGCAACAAAGCCGTAAGCAATTATCATCACGTCGATTATCACGAAATTTTTTAATTTCACGGTGTACAAAATATTTATGACAGCGTAGGAAAGTAGCAAGCAGAAACATTCAAAATTAAAGTTATATGAAATTAAAATTGCCGCCAAAAATAAAATTGCGGCGAAAAAATATCCTTGCTTTATAGAAATTGCGCCGCTTGCAATGGGACGGCTTTTTTTGTCAGGATTATTTTTATCAGATTCGTAATCAAAAATATCGTTGAAAAAGTAAACGCTGCTACTCAAAAGGCAAAACGCCGCAAAAATTATCGTAACGTTTAAAAATTTTTCAGGATTAAATAAACTGCCGTTGAAAAGTAAAGCCGCGTAAACAAAAAAATTTTTTGTCCACTGTTTCAGCCGCATTTCTTGAAGAAAATTTTTCAGCAACTTAGTTATCGCCCAAGCCGAAACTTTGAATTGCGCCTAAAGAGTTTCGCCAATCTTTTTTGACTTTAACCCACAAATCCAGAAAAACTTTCGTACCTAAAAGCATTTCAATTTCAGGGCGTGCATTTTGCCCGACGCCTTTTAAAAGTCCGCCGTTTTTGCCAATTAAAATTCCTTTTTGTGAATCCCGCTCAACATAAATTGTAGCGCGTATGTAGGTTAAATCTTTTTTGCGGGCGGTAATTTCTTCAATGTCAACTGCTACGGAGTGCGGCACTTCGTCTTCTGTCACGTGCAAAATTTTTTCTCTGATAATTTCAGAAATAATTAATCGCTCCGGCTGATCCGTTACCATATCTGCAGGGTAATATTTTGGACCTTCCGGCAAAAATTTTTTAGCCTCGTTTAAAAGTTCATCAACGTTCGTACCGTCTGCCGCGCTTATTGGTACGGTTGCCGCAAATTTGTATCTTTCAGAATACGCGGCGATTAACGGCAAAATTTCTTCGCGCTTGAGTAAATCAATTTTGTTAATTACCAAAATAACCGGCTGATTAGTTTCGTTAAGCCGTTCCAAAATATATTTTTCGCCGCCGCCGAATTTTTCTGTAGCGTCAATGACAAAAAAAATTGCGTCAACTTCCTTTAAGGTGCCTTCCGCCGCCTTTAACATATATTCGCCAAGTTTAAATTTCGGCTTGTGTATTCCCGGCGTGTCAAGAAAAATAAATTGTGCGTCGTCCTGCGTCAAAATGCACTGAATACGACTGCGCGTAGTTTGCGGCTTATCTGACATTATTGCTATTTTCTGCCCAATTATTTTATTTATCAGCGTCGATTTTCCAACGTTTGGACGCCCAATCACTGCGATAAATCCAGACTTGTACAAAGTTAATCCCTCCCAATTCCGAGTTGCTCCATTACAAATTTTTGTTCAGCTTCCATTTCAAGGCGTTCAGATTCTTCAATGTGATCGTAGCCTAGCAAATGTAAAAGCCCATGCACTTCCAAAAAAATTACTTCGCGCAGGTATGAATGTCCAAATTCTTCAGCTTGAATTTTTGCGCGTTCCAATGAAATTATTATATCGCCCAAAATTTCAACTTCAGCGTTTAAAATTTCCGGCTCCTCACTTTCACGAAATGCAAAGCTCAAAACGTCGGTAGGTCTGTCAATGTTGCGATATTTTTTATTTAGCTCGTGAATAGTTTTATCGTCCGTCAAAGTAATGCTAATTTCGCAATTTTCGCAGCCGTAAATTTTCCCCACAACGTCCGCCGCGCGTTGAATTTCTGACAAAATTTTTTCGTCAACTTCAATTTCAGTATCAATTATCGTGTTCATAATGTTCACCAATCTATCAATTACGCCTTAATAAAATTTTACAATTCGGCAATTCCTCAATCAGTTGCCAATTCCCTTTTGCCAATTCCAAAAATTTTTGCTCGGATTTATTTTTTACCACTACGATTATTTTTTTATCAGTCGGTAAATTTTTAAAATCCAGAAACGGCATTACATTTGTTGTAGTCCATTTCATATTGGCGGGCTTTAATTTTGCAATGTTTTCAGTTTCCTCAAGGCGGTAAACCGTCAAGCCGCTGTAAAATACCAAACTGCCCGCGTAACTGCGCCCGTAACTTACAACGCAGGTATTTTCATCTGCCAACGGCAAAATTATTTCTGCCGCGTCTTTATAGGAATTTTCTTTACAAATTGAAATTCCTACGAACGTTCCAACTGTTAAAAAAATTACCATTCCCGCCGCAATTCTGCCGAAAAGTTTTTCACGTTCTGCGAAAAATCCCGCAAACAAAATCGCAAGCGGCATCATATATGGCAAAGTGTAAGTCGGGTACTTTGTGGCGAAACTTTGAAACACTATGAAAACCGTTGCCGCCCAAATAATTAAAAATCGCCGCCGCGTGTCCAGTTGTGGAAATTTTCTTATAGAAAATATCGGCAACGTCCAAACTGCAAAGCCAATTAAAAAAACTATCGTGTAATAATACCAAACGTCGTACTGCGGATGCTCTGAAACCGTCGCCCGCAAAAAGTTATGGACGCCCAAAAAGTCTGTCAAAAATTGCTTGCCGTGAATAAGGTACATTGGCAAATACCACGTCGAAATTATCGCCAACATTAAAATTGCGCCCTTGAAAATTTCGCCGCGCCATAAATATTTTAAATCTTTTTGAGTTATTAAAAATAAAAAAATTATCAGTCCCGGCAGTAAAAATCCAATGGGACCTTTCGTCAAAACTGCCACGCCCGCCGCCGCAAATGCTACGTACAGCAAGCGCGGCTTTTTTTCGGTGTACGCAAAATAAAAAGTCATCAGCGTTGTTGAAATTGCGCAAAACAAAGTCATATCTGTAATAATTGCGTGTGCAACGTACCAATAGCCCGGCGCAGTCGCCAAAATTACCGCCGCCGTGAATCCAATTTTTTTGTTAAACATTTTTGACGCAAAAAAATATGTCAGAAATACGCCGACCGTTGCAAATACCGCCGGAAAAAATCTTAGCGCAAATTCATTCACGCCGAAAATTTTGTACGCCAAAAGTATTTCCCAATAAAAAAATATCGGTTTATCGTACCAAAAATTTCCGTAAATTCTCGGTGAAAAATAATCGCCCGCCTGCAACATTTCTTTTGCCGTCAGCGCGTAGCAATTTTCGGTTGGGTCTGTAACGGGGATTAACCAGTTGCAGAAAAAAAATAGCAGTAAGCACAGTGATATTAAAATTTTATTTTCCATTCAGTCTAAACGTCCTCGAATTTTCTAAATTTCTTTTCGATACGGCGGGCAATTCAAAAGTTTGGTCGTCGTTCACCTTCAAAAATCCGAGTTCGATAAAAATATTAATTGCCGTGAACATTTTATAAACCGAAAAATTATTTCCGAACTTTTCGGCAAGGGCGCGAATGTTAAAAATTTTTTCTTTGTCAGTCTTCAAGAATTTGTAAACAGCTGCCAAAATTTCCCGCGTAAAAATAAATTTTTCGGCGTTGGAAGGCGCAATATAGCTAACGAAACATTTTACAAAAGTTTCATCTTGCCAAGTGTCAATCGCCGGTTGAAAAATAATATCGACGGGAGAATTTTCAACGATGTTTGCAAATTTGGCGTTGCCGAATGAAACCGCCTTAACGCTTTTATTTTCCGCGCCGTCAGATAAAATTAAAAAACTCAAATGGCTTTTATCTGCGCCAATAATTTTTGCAGATTCACAGCGCACATTTCGACAAGCTAAAATCGCCTCCGCATTGCCAATTCCGCACGGCTCAATTTTTTCCAATTCTTCAGCGGTTTTCAAATCAATCAGCGCGGGATTTATAAGCGCGTCAATTTCAATAACCGGCGGAAAATCTTCATCCGTCAAATTTTTTCTAACGTATTCATCAAAGCGGCGTTTGAGTTCTGGAATATTTTTAGTTGGAATGGAAAAACCGGCGGCTTGCGAATGTCCTCCGTAATTGTCGAATAAATCCGCCATAGTGTCCAGCGTGTTTTTAATGTGGAGCGCGGGAATACTTCTGCAACTGCCGCGAGAAATTAAATCGCCAACAGAAATTATAATTGTTGGCAGTGAATATTTTTCGGCAAGTTTGGAGGCAGTCAGCCCAATAATTCCGGCGTTCCAGCGTCCGTCATCAACAACGAGCGTCCAAAGGTCGCCGCTTTTTTCGTCGCGCAGAATTTGCATTTTTTCTTCTGCCTGTACAAAAATTTTTTTCTCAATTTCCTTGCGTTCGGTATTGGCGGCGTCAAGGTCTTCAGCAATTTTGGCGGCTTTTTGTTCGTCGTCAGTCGTCAAAAGCTCCACGCCGATTTTTGCAGATTTAAGACGCCCGACAGAATTTAGACGCGGCGCAATTTGAAAAGCAATATTTGACGCAACAATTTTTTTATCTTCATAGCCGGAAACTTTAACCAACGCCTTTAAGCCAATGCAGGAAGTTTCAGCCATTTTCTTTAAACCGATTTTAACAATTTTGCGATTTTCGCCGGTAAGCGGGACAAGGTCAGCAACGGTTGCAAGCGCGACTATTTCAATGTCAATGACGTATTCATAGAAAGGGATATTTTCCAATTCCTGCGCGAGTGCTTGACAAATTTTAAAGGCAACGCCCGCGCCGCAAAGATTTTTATCTGGATAGTTGCAAATTTCTTGATGCGGGTCGATAACGGCCACAACTTCAGCGGGGTTAATTTCTTCAAGCGCGGGCAAATGATGATCTGTAATTATAAAATCAATCTGCCCTGCAACGGCTGAAATTTCTTTGGCGTTGGAAATTCCGCAGTCAACCGAAATTAAAAGCGTTGCGCCGCCTTTGATAATTTTTTCAAGCGCGGGAACATTTATGCCGTAACCTTCGGAGCGGTCGGGAATGTAATACTCAACATCTGCGCCGAAATTTTTAAGTGCGCGTGTCAAAAGTGAAACGCCGCTCATACCGTCAACATCATAATCGCCATAGACGCAAATTTTTTCTTCGCCTTCAATCGCCAAAATTATTCTGTCAACGGCGTCTTCCATTCCGCTCATTAAAAGCGGGTTGTAAAATTCCTGCGCCGTTTCTGCGTTCAAAAATTTTTCTGCGTCAGCCGCGTTTGTTATTCCGCGATGAAGTAAAATTTTCGCCGTTAATTCGCTGATACCGACTGCCGCCGCAAGTTTTTTTACCTGCGCCGCGTCTTCTGTTTTTATTTGCCATTTTTTATCCATATAATTTTCCTTTGAATTTATTCTTTATAACCAAGTTGTTTAGCCTTCGCAAAATCTGCGTTGGCTTTTTCTGTTTGGCGCAACGCTTGATAACATTTTCCGCGCCAATAATAATATTCTGCGTTGTTTGGCTCAAAGTAAATCGCGGCGTAATAGTTGACAATCCCCACGTCATAATATTTGATTACTTCGCCATAAATAAAACCGCGTCTGAAATAGGCGGGGGCGTAAGTCGGATCAAATTCAAGAGCTTTATTTAAATCGTCCTTTGCCGCATCATATCTTTTATTATCAGAATGAACAACGCCGCGTTTGTAGTAAGCAACGGCAATCTTTTTGTAGTAGGTTGTGGCGTTCGTTCTATCTAAGGAAACAGCTTTGTTATAGTCATCTATTGCCTTATTATATGCCGAAATTGCCTCTGAATCTGCTTGAGAATTTTCGCCCAATTTAAGATAAGCGTCCCCGCGAACTTCATAAGCTTCAGCCATATAGGGATCCATTTTAATAGCCATGTCGAAATATTTAAATGCTTCTTGAATATTTCCTTGATTATAAAGATTGATAGCTTTTTGGATTTGATCTTTTGCCGTCAATACCGGCTTAAAAACTTGCTTGGCTGCTTGAGCCGTCGAAATAAAATTAAAATCGTTAATTTGCGGCGTAAAAGTAAAAACTCCAACAGCTAAGGATGCCGCTAAAAGTTTACGCAAAATTTTTTTACCAAGCATAAAAATCCCTCCTTGCAAAATTATTTTTTCCAATTTCTAAGCGTCAGCCACAATGGACCCGCAATAAAAATTGAAGAATAACAACCGCTGATAAAACCAATCGTCAAGGCAAATGCAAAATCTTTTGTCGTATCGCCGCCGAAAAAGTACAGTGCAAGCGTTGTAAACAGGCAAGTAAAAACCGTGTAAAAGGAGCGCGTCAAAGTTTGGTAAATTGAACGATTAACAATTTCAGCAACGTTGCCGCCGCGTCTGAAGTGCAATTTCAAATTCTCTCTGATTCTGTCAAAAATAACAATCGTATCGTTAATCGAATAACCTACAATCGTTAAAAGTGCCGCAACAAATGACGAATCAACTTGTTTTTGAGTAAACGAGAAAACCGCAAGTACAATTAAAATATCGTGAATCAGCGCAATTATCGCCGCAATACCGAATTTAAATTCAAATCTGTAGGCAATGTACAAAATAATCAGTACCCATGAAATTACCAACGCCATTACCGCGTTAAAAATCAATTCGCCGCCAATAGTTGCGCCAACTTTTTCTTCGCGCAGGACTTCATAATTTCCGACGCTTGATTTTATCCCCGCCATTACTTCCTTGCGTTGATTTTCTTCCAAGTCAACAGTACGAATCATCACGTTATTGGAGCTTGCAACGTCAGAAGTTTCGCCGGAAAGTTGAATGGTTGCGCCGTCTAAGCCGAACGGGCGCAGGGCGTCACGTACTTTTGAAATTTCTACCGGCTGTTCAAATTTTAAATCAATAATCGTGCCGCCGGTAAAGTCAATCCCAAAATTAAAGCCGCGTGTTGCCATTGAAATTAAGCCCGGAATTATCACAAGCAACGAAATTATAAACCAAATTTTAGCGCGTCCCGCAATATCAAATTTAGGCATTTTTATTAGCCTCCTTGCAGGAAAATTTTACAGCCGTTGACGGCGTAATTTCTAAGATTTTCAAAAAATTTTGCACTCCTCTAATATTCAAATCAAAAAAATTTGCGCGTTTGTCAATCTCAAATTCAAGCATTTTTATTAGCCTCTTTCGGATCGAAAAGCATAAAACCGTTTGCGCCGTAAATGCTCGGACTTTCAAAAATTTTAGCGTTTACCATAAGTTTTAACATATACTGCGTTAAAGTTATCGCCGTAAACATTGACAGCACAACGCCTAAGCCCAAAGTAATAGCGAAGCCGCGAATGTTGCCTGTACCAAACATAAACAGGACAAACGCCGCAATAATTGTTGTGGTGTTGGAGTCAAGAATTGTTGTAAAGGCGCGTTTAAATCCAGAATCCATCGCAAGGCGAATACTCTTGCCAAGTCGAAATTCTTCCTTGAAATGTTCAAAAATTAAAACGTTCGCATCAACCGCCATACCGATTGATAAAATAATTCCTGCAACTCCCGGCAAAGTCAAAGTTGCGTCAAGGGATTTTAAAATTGCCAACAAAAGTAAAGTGTACGCCATTAAAGCAAAGTCAGCGATAAGACCGCAAGCGCGGTAGAAAATCAGCATAAAAACTAAAACCGCCGCCACGCCGACTTCAAAGGCAAAAACAGATTTATCCTTTGAATCTTGACCGAGTGAAGGACCAACTGTACGAGTTTCAATAATGTTGACTTTTACGGGAAGTGCGCCGCTACGAAGTAAAACCGCCAAACGTTGCGCCTCTTCCAAAGTACGTTGTCCGCTAATTTCTGCGCGACCGCCCATAATTGGTTCACGTACAACAGGATCAGTTAAAACTTCGCCGTCAAGTAAAATTGCAAGTTGTCTGCCGACGTTCGCTAAAGTTGCGTCTGCAAATTTTTTCGTGCCTTCGTCAGAAAATTCAAGGCTAACGATACATTGTCCGTTATCTTGACGCATTGCCGCTTGAGCGTCTTTTAAATCTGTACCCGTTAAAAGCGTGTTGCCTTCTTCGTCTTTAAATTCAAGCATCGCCGTTTTACCAATAGTTTGAATTGCCGCGTCCGGGTCTTTAATTCCGGCAAGTTCGATAATTACGCGGCGTTCGCCTTCGCGCTGTACAATCGGTTCAGTTAATCCCAATTCATTAACGCGGCGTTCCATAATCGAAACAACGCGGCGCATTGCGTCATCATTAACCTGCGCTATTTCAGTATCTTCCGCCTCCAGTACAACGTGTGTGCCGCCTTGCAAGTCTAAGCCCTGCCGAATTGATTCAGCCAACGGGCGAATAAAAATCACAAATAAAGCCAAAATTATTGCCAAGCAAGCAAACAATTTGGCGAAAACATCTTTCCTCACTAAAAATTTGCCCCTTTCGATAAAGTAGACTAAAATATACTACAATATTGATTTTAAGGCAAGTTTGGAAATTTCGGGAGGTGTTGACGATGAAAAATTTTTTTGAAAATAAATCCTTGAAAATATCACTGGGAGCCATAAGTTTAATTTTGGGAATATTGGGCGTGCAAAATACTCCGCTGGTTAAGTATTGCCCAACTGTCAACGCAATTTTTAATTTCAACTGGAACTCTCAACAAAATATGACTTCAGATGTTGATAAAAATATTTTAGCCGGACAAAAACTTGATACAGGTTTAGCTTTTTACAATCAGGGCAAATATCAGGAAGCGATTGAACTTTACAACGAGGCAATAAAAATAAATCCAAATTACGCATTGGCTTATAATAATCGCGGAATTGTTTACAGGGATTTGAAACGCCCCAACGAAGCCATTGCAGATTTTAACAAGTCTATCGAATTAAAAAATCCTGCGTTGCATTTTGTTTATAATAATCGCGGTATGGTTTATACTGATGTACAAAATTACGAGCAAGCAATTTCTGATTATAACCGCGCCATTGAAATTAATCCCAATTTTGAAAACGCGTACAATAATCGTGGCGTGGTTTATTTTCATTTGAAAAATTATGAAAAAGCAATTTCAGACTATAACAAAGCGATTGAATTAAATCCAAATTGGGATTATCCGTACAACAATAAAGGCAATACTTACAAAGAATTGAAAAATTTCGACGCGGCAATTTCAAGTTATAATAAGGCGATTGAAATTAATCCGAAATACGCCGAAGTTTATTATAATCGCGGGCTTTTGTATCAAATTTTAGACGAAACAGAAAAAGCCAATGCCGACTTTGCAAAGGCTAAACAACTCGGTTTCAAAAATTGAGGTGCTGACTGTGAAAAAATTTTTTCAAAATAAAAATTTGGCAATATCAGTTGGCGCGGCAATTTTATTTTTTGCAGTGCTTGGAATTGAAAATTTGCCAAATGAACATATCGCCAAAAGTTTAACGCCTGTACCAATTACTATTTTAAAAACTGCTGAAGATATTTTTGAATCGAAACAACTTGAGGAAGGCTTGATACTTTACCGGCAAGGAAAATATGAAGAGGCGATAAATTTTTACACCGAGTTTCTGAAAGAAAATCCAAATGACGCAGTGGCTTATAACCGGCGCGGCAATGTTTATTTAAAATTGGAGCAATACGACGCGGCACTGACTGACTATAATAAAGCCATTGCGATTAACCCAAATTATTTGAAGGCGTATAACAATCGCGGCAACGCTTATTTTGAATTGAACCTTTATGAATCTGCACTTGCCGACTATAACCGCGTTATTGAACTCAATCCCAAACTTGAATTTGCTTTTTATAATCGTGGCAACATTTATGCAAAGTTGGGAAATTACGCTGCCGCCATTTCAGATTATACCCGCGCTATTGAAATTAATCCCAATGTTGCAGAGGTTTATAATAATCGTAGCATTGCTTATAAAAGATTGGGCGAAATAGAAAAAGCCAATACAGATTTTACAATGGCTAAAAAACTTGGCTACAAATAATAAAAAAAAATAACCCGCTCAATTTGCGGGATTTTTATTTTATAATTCTTTTTTCAGTAATAATCATATCAACTTTAAAATCGTGCGGTTCAGTCGGTACAGCGTCCACAATTTGAAAATCGTATGCAAGCGCAATTTTTTTAGCATTGACTGCGCGAGGCAAAAATTTATCGTAGTAGCCGCCGCCAAGTCCCAATCTGTTAAAATTTAAATCGAACGCCGCGCCCGGTACAATGACGCAGTTAATTTTTTCGGCGTCAATAAATTTTCGTAAATCTTTACGCACTGTCAAAATTCCAAAGTCTCCAACTTCCAGCGCGTCGAAATTTGGAACTTCAACCGCCAACATTTCACCTTTACCGACAATGAACGGTATTGCCAAAATTTTTTTACTGTTAAAGGCGTCAACGAAAATTTTTTGAAGTTGGACTTCTTCAGCCATTGAAACATACGCCATTATAACTTGTGAATTTTTATAAGCGTCCTGCGCTAAAAATTTTTTTACAATGGCGTTGCTGAAATTTTCGCGTTCAATTTCAGTTAAAGATTTTCGCCACGTCCGCATTTCTTTTCGTAATGTTTTTTTATCCATAATTTTTTAAGCAGAATTGCGTTGAGCCTTAAAAGCCGCCCACGCCTCGTTTAATGACATAAAATTTGCGCCGCCGCGATAATCAGGATCGTCAAATTGTACAGGATCATCTTCCCAGCCGCAAACTTCGCAAACGTCGTAAAGATGTTCACCTTCAACTAATCCTTCGCCGCAACACGGACAGCGAACTAAATTTTCTTCTGCCATTTTTATTTCTCCATTGCACAATATATTTTAAATTTTTCAAGTTGCCGTATTTTGATTTTCAATAATCATACTGACTGCGCCGCGTCCAATTTCAATCACGACGTTTTCAGCGATTTTTATTTTTATAGTCTCGCTGTAAATTTCTGTAATTGTGCCGTAAATTCCGCCAATCGTAATGATACGCGCTCCAATTTGCAAACTTTTTAACATTTTGTCGCGTTCCTCACGCGCCTTTTTCTGTGGCTTGTACAGCATAAAATAAAATATAAATACCATAAAAAGAATTGGCATCCAACTTAGCATTGCCGCCATTGCTTCTTCATTCATTCGGTAAATTTCCCCTCTCGTAATGGTTGAAAAAATCTGCGCGAAATTCGCTGAATCTGTCTTCAAGAATCGCCACGCGCATTTCTGACATAAATTTTTGCAAATATCTAAGATTGTGCAAAGTCAAAAGTCTCAAACCGAAAATTTCTTCAGCGCGTACCAAATGGCGAATGTAAGCGCGAGTAAAATTATTTCGGCAGGCGTAACAATCGCAGTTACTTTCAAGCGGCGAAAAATCTTCAGTGTAGCAAGCGTTTTTCATAACAAGCCGACCACTTGCCGCAGTTTTTGGACTAACCATCGCCATACCGTTACGCGCAACACGAGTAGCAAAAACGCAGTCAAACATATCTACGCCGCGCAAAACTCCTTCAAGTAAATGGTCGGGAGTTCCAACGCCCATTAAATATCGCGCCTTATTTTCCGGCAAAAATTTTGTCGAAATTTCCAACATTTCATACATAGTTTTTTTATCTTCGCCGACGCTTAAGCCGCCAATGGCACATCCTGCAAAATCCATACCGCCAATAAATTTTGCAGATTCTTCGCGCAGGTCTGTATACATACCGCCTTGACAAATTCCAAAAAGCCCTTGATTTTCTGAAGTAGCCGCCGCCAAACTTCTTTCAGCCCAACGATGAGTGCGGGCGGTAGATTTTTTTGCGTAGTCATAATCGACGCCGTAGGGAATACATTCATCAAACGCCATAATAATATCTGCGCCGAGTTTCATCTGTGTTTCAATGGAAATTTCAGGCGAAAGAAATTTTTTTGCGCCGTCAATGTGCGATCGAAAAGTTACGCCCTCTTCAGTAATTTTTCGCAGTTCGCCCAAACTGAAAACTTGAAAGCCGCCGCTGTCAGTCAAAATTCCGCGTTTCCAATTCATAAATTTGTGAAGTCCACCGGCTTTTTGAACTAAATCTGCGCCCGGTCTCAAAAATAAATGGTACGTGTTAGATAAAATTATTCCTGCGCCCAATTCTTCCAATTCGTCAGGCGAAACGCTTTTAACCGTTGCTTGCGTTCCCACCGGCATAAATATTGGCGTCAAAAAATCGCCGTGCGGCGTGTGCAAAATTCCCGCCCGTGCGCCCGTTAATTTGTCTTTGTGTACCAATTCATAAGTTATTGCCGCCATTAATCTTGCTCCTTATAAACATTGCATCGCCGAAACTGAAAAATCTGTAGCGATTTTCAACCGCCTCTTTGTACGCCTTCAAAATAAATTCACGTCCTGCAAACGCACTCACTAACATTATCAAAGTTGACTTCGGCAGATGAAAATTTGTTATCAGCGCGTCAACAATTTTAAATTTGTAACCTGGATAAATAAAAATTTTTGTGGAATTGCTGCCAACTTCAACGTTTAAATTATCAAGCGCGGCAGATTCTAAAGTTCTAATTGAAGTTGTACCGACGGCGATAACTTTTTTACCGGCTAATTTTGTATCGTGAATCAATTTGGCTGTAGTTTCAGGAACGGTATAAAATTCTTCGTGCATTTGATGATTTTCAATAGTTTCAGTTTGAACGGGGCGAAAAGTTCCCAATCCAACGTGCAAAGTTACAAATCCCAAATTTACGCCAAAATTTTCAAGTTCCTGCATTTGCTCCTTCGTAAAATGTAAACCGGCAGTGGGCGCGGCGGCTGAACCTCTTTCACGATTGTAAACAGTTTGATAGCGTTCAATGTCAGAAAGTTTTTCGTGAATGTAAGGCGGCAGTGGAGTTTCACCGAGTCTGTCAAGAATTTCTTCAAAAACGCCGTCAAATTGAAATTGCACAATTCGCCCGCCAAAATCTGTACGCCCAACAATTTTACAGCTTAATTCTTCGCCGAAAAAAATTTCTGTACCTTCCAAAACTTTTCTGCCGGGTTTAACCAAAGTTTCCCACGTTGTAGAATCAATTCGACGTAATAAAAAAATTTCCACGCGTCCGCCTGTAGTTTTATTTCCAATCAGTCGCGCAGGTATAACTCTTGTATCATTAAAAATTAAAGCGTCGCCCGCCGTCAAAAAATTTTTCAAGTCGTAAAAATGTTCATGAAAAATTTCCTGCGTGGCGGGATTTAAAACCATCAGCCGAGAAAAATTGCGCGGTTCAATCGGAGTTTGCGCTATTAATTCTTCCGGCAATTCGTAATTAAAATCTTCTAATTGCATTAAAAAACCTCTTAAACAAATAAGAAAAGAAAACTGCCCGTCCTGTGCCGCCAATTAACAGTAAAGTTGGCGCGTGCGGTAAACTAAGTGCGACCAAAAGGAGCTCGTTTAGTTGGAGCGTGCAGGAACCTTAGCGGCGGACGGGCGAAGAGAATTTCTTTGGTACTTTCTTTTTTCGACTGAAAAGAAAGTACATATAAAGTTTAATAAAAAATCAATAAAGTTTTTTCAGCGTCGTACCTGTATAATAATGTTTCAAAATTTTTTCGTAGTCCCAGCCGCTTTTAGCGTAAGCATTCGCGCCATATTGAGACATTCCGACGCCGTGTCCGCGCCCGTAACCTTCAAAAATTACTTTGTCGCCGGAAATTTTAATGTCAAAAAGCGTACTTGGCAGAGAAAATTTTGAGCGCAATTCATTTCCGGTAAGTTGAAGATTTCTTTTAGTGCTGATAATTTGCGCAAATTTCACACGTCCCGAAGTACTTCTATCAGTGTCAGACTTGCCGACTTTAAGCGGCGAAAGTTTTATTTGTTTTAAAGTGCCGAAGTTATCACCGAATCTGCTTGAAAAATCAACAATAGAAAATTCTAACTTCCAGGCTTGAGTATTTTTTTCAAAATCTTCGACAGGCTGAAGATGAGGCGCAGTAGTACCCCAAACTTCAGCAACACTTTCAGTCATTCCGCCGCTGTCAGTGTGAAAATTCGTATCAACAATTTTTTCGTTGTAAGTCAAAACTTCGCCGCGTGTAAGTTTAATAATCACGTCAGAAAAATTATCTACAGAATCAACGCCGCCATAAAATTGGCAGTGATTAGTTGCGCAAAGATCGTAACCTTCAGCTTCATGACGTTTGCGATTTTTCAAAGTGAAGGAACGCGCCGCCACTGCTTGAGCTTTTAAAGCTTCCGGATAAAATGAAACTGACATTTCTTCAGGAACAACGCCGCGCAAATATTCTTCAACCGCTGCAATATTTATTACAACGAATGAATCAAATTTCTTGTCAAGGCGGACGCCGCCAAAATATTTCTTGCCGTTAATCGAGCAAATTAAATCCTTCAGCAAAACTTTTTCTCCGCGAATCTCAACAGAATCACTTTCAAAATCTTTAAGGGTCACGGAAAAAATTTTATTTGCCGGAATTTTTTTGAGAGTTTTATTAGTGGCGGCGTCAACCATAACGCAGGGCGCGGAAAATTGCAACTCCACGCTATTAACGCCGCCCAAAATTCCAATCTTAATTTCAGGTTGCCAAGTTGATTCTTTGGCAGAGGCAGGCAAAGTAAAAATTACCGCCGCCACAATCGCAATAAAAATTTTTTTTAACAATGTTCAACCTCAAGCATTAAATTTTTCGTTCAAGTCTTGAATAAATTTTTCTTCAAGCGCGTGAGTATAAGGACGGGTACGAATACTAAGCGGCTGTTTCATCATATTTCTTAAATTTTTGTGTAACGCGTCCAAAGCCTCCATGTCGTTTGCAAGACCTACAGCGCGTTCAATATAATCTTTCGCCGAAGTCATTGGAACCGCCAAGCCTTCAATACCAAATTGCTTGAAAATGCTCAAGCCCAAACGCGTATTTCTGCGTTCGCCATAAAAACTAACAATCGGAACACCCATATAAAGCGCGTCAAAAGTTGTTGCGCCTCCAACACACGGGTAAGAATCTAAAATGACGTCAACGTGTAAAAGTTCCGGTAACCAATCAGCTACAGCCGGACGGAACATAATACGATCCATATTAAATCCAATATTTTTCATTCGGCTATAAAGTTGATCTATAGTCGAATTACTCACAAATTCTTGAGCACGCATAAGCAAAACAGAATTTGGCACGCTGTCCAAAATTATTTTCCAAATTTTTAACATATCGTCGTTAATTTTTTCGTAACGGCAAATTGTACCAAAAACTTTAAAGTCGCGCTTAGTGGCGGGCGCGTATTGCGGAACCGGAACATTTTCACGCATTGCATAACAAAGTTGACTCGGCAAGTACAAAAGTGTTTCGCTGAAAAATTTCTCGTGCTGTCCGGGCGGGTCAACAATAGGATCGGTTATAAAATAATCCATTGCCTTTAAACCAGTTGTGAACATATAGGCAATACCGCTAACTTGAATTGGCGCGGGCTTGTACGCAAAAACCGGCAAAACATTTCCGGCGGAATGTCCGGACAAATCTATAAGCACATTAATTTTGTCATTGTGAATTTTTTCGGCAATTTCGGCAAAACTCAAGCCCTTCACGTCAATAAACTTATCAACCTGATTTTTATAAAGATTAGTGAAAACGTCGTCATATTTGTTCAGGCTGTAACAAGTAATTTCAAATTTGTTTCGGTCGTGCGAAGCAATCATACCGTAAGCAAAACTGAACATTGCGTGATTGTTGAAATTTTGGGAAACATAGCCAATTTTAATTTTGCCTTCCGGCTTTGCAAATTCGGTATAAGGCTGGATATTGTCTAAAAGTTTTTGATAGTTGAAGTGCGCCGCCGCAACGTCTTCGCTTGAAGTCGCTGTGAATTGCAGACAAGTAAGCGCGGCACTTTCAAATTTGCATTTATCTTGGAGAGTTTCGGCGAAGTTCGACGCTTTTTTAAAGTTGTCCAGAGCACTTATCGGGTTGCCGTTAGAAAGATCCAACTTTGCTTGAAGTTCATGATACTGCATTAAAAATTCTTTTTTAAATTCGCGTCCGGAATTATAAATTGCTGTACCGGCGTCACAAATTGCCTTGTAAGCTCCTGCAAAGTCGTTGAGTTTCTTTTTGCAGGCGGCTATTAATATTAAAATTGTAGCGTAATTTTCATTTTTGACTTGTTCGGCAAGTTCAAGATTGTAAAGCGCACGTTTGACAGATGTTTTATTTTCAATAAGAAAATCTTCAAAAATCGTGTCCATATTAATATAAGTTTTAGCGCGTTCAAAATAAAATTTAGCTTGTTCCGGCGTAATTGGCGGCGCGTCTTGCGGAAATTCCGGCAACTCTTCGCCGTTTATCCACGCGTTAAAAATTTTTTCGTAAGCGTCTTCAACTTCGCCCATATAAATTGTATCGTTCATTATTGGTGATTCTTCCATTTTGCGGCGTATCGTCAAATGGTAGTCGCGCAGTCTGTCTAAGTCGTTGGCAAGGTCTACAGCTTTTTGAATATATTCCTCTTCAGTAAAGGCGCAAAGTTCGCCAAGTCCGCAATTTACCAAAAGTGAATAGCCGAATCGTGCATTGTGGCGGTCTCCTACCAAAGTTATAACCGGCAAGCCCATGAAAAGCGCGTCGCAAGTTGTACCGCCGCCGGGATAGGGGAAAGTATCCAGCGCAATATCTGCAAGGTTGTACTTGTTCAAATATTTTTGTTCGTCCGCCTCATAAATTACTCTGTCAATGGAAAGTCCGGCGGCTTCAATACGTTTCAACATATAATCTGTACCGTATTTATCGCGAAAAGCCTTGCCTTTCAAGTAAAGTTTGGAATTTGGAACGGCGTTTACAATTTTTGCCCAAACTTTCAAAGTTTCGTCCGTGATTTTCGTTTGGTTGTTGAAACTTACAAAAGTAACGTAGCCATTTTTTGTACAAGGCGCAGGATTTACAACCGTTGGATCGTCGTGCCACATATAGCAAAAATGGCTGTGTTGAAGACGGAGCATTTTTTCAGTAAAAAATTTATCATTCAAGCCAACGGGGTCGGTGTACTTGTCAACCATAAAATAATCAACCGCGCTGACGCCGGTCGTATTGAACCAGCCAATAGCACTGATAACAATCGGCGCGGGCTTGTAAACTATAATATCCATGACGTTATTTGCGGTGTGTCCGGCAAGGTCAACCAAAATATCAATTTCGTCATCTTTGATTCTTTGGGCAGCGGTTTTCGCGTCGTCGAAAAGTACATTTCTGAAACCGTCAACTCTACTTTTAATGGCGGCTGAAACATTATCTTCTTTGTTTTTGGCGTAAACGTAAACTTCAAATTTGGACTTGTCGTAGTTTTCATATAAGGAATAACTGAAAAAAGTTACGACGTGGCGGCGAATATCGGGACCAATATAACCAATACGCAATTTTTTATGGCGCGGGTGAGTTTTGGGATCGTGAACTAATTTTTCAACATTGCCGTAAATTTTATCAAAGCCGCAAATTTCTTCAAATATTTTTTCACGGCTGAAATTTAAATTGTGCAAACTGAAAAGAAAATTGCTGTAGTCTTCGCGTTTAATTTTGCCAATAAATTGTAAAAGCGTGGGGTTATTTACAGATGAAAGATCGATTTTTGCACTTAATCCATAATATTTCAAAGAGTTTGGAGCGTCGCCAGCGTAGCGGTAAGCATGTCCCAAAATGTTGTAAATCATTAACAGAGTTTCCAATTCCATACTTGGAAAAGTCAGGGCTTGTTCGCCGTATTTAATGCAACCGCCATAATCACTTCTCATATCGCAAATACGAGCACGCAAAAACACTCTGTAAGCTGTAGGCGGGAATTTTTCTTCAAGATATTTTACGGCTTTATCGGCTTCTTCAACCTGTCCATAATCTATGTAAATTGATGCAACTTTTTCAGCGGGAATTGGTTCATCCGGCTGCAGTTTAGCCATAGCTGCCACAGTTTCCAAAACTTTTTTTTCGTCATGAACTTGGAAATGATATTTCATTAAGTCCTGCATTAACGCCTGAACTTTTTTTTGTTTCTTCTCAACGTCTTTTTTATTGGCTTTGATTTTGCGCATTTATAAACCTCCAAAAACTTTCTTGCAAAATATTTATCGATAATTTATACATAAGGCGTAAACAAATGAAACGCCGTTATTGACTTCATTCAAAAAGTAGACTAAAATATTTGTAGCGGTTAGACTTCCGCTTTAACAAAAATGTTTTAAGTAAGCTGAAACCTTCTGGTGACAGTGTAGAGGCGGTGTGGACACGCCTGTAAGATAAGGGCTTTGCCAAACTTCTTAACGAAGCCCGCGACTTTAGTCGTGGGTGGTTCACAATAATAAATCAAGAGGTATTTTCTCCCAACACAGTGAGTATTTGGAGACTTGCTAACGGCGGCTGGGCGTTTACTTCAAGAGTAAATCGACGATCTTTAAGACGATGTCTTTTACGATGTCTGCTGCGGAAAGAGCTATGAGTATTTTTTCAAACTTCGTCATCAAGATCACCTCCCATCGCAAGAGGAGAAAGCCGACCATCAGTCGCGCACTTGACAGCGGCTATTATAGCACACGCCTAATCTTTAGGCAATTTTTTTGCACAAAATTATTTCTTACTGTGATTTTTAAAAAATGTCAGCACAACAATTCCCAAAACAATTCCGCCGACAATATAAATATCATTTTCTTTGAAAAAGGCGTCTGCGCCATCGTCCGTCCATTTTATATAAATCGAAATTATCACGGCAATTACTACCAAAATGTTGGAAATTGTCCGCGCTTTTTTTTTGAAAAAATCCATAATCTTTACACCTTGCTTTTATTTCAATCAACGCTTAAAATGTACAAAGTTTAAACTCGAAAGGAGTTATTTTTTATAAATGGGTATACTTGATAAAATCAAAAAAATTCTGCCGAAACGTAAACCGCCGGAACCTCAAAATAATGTTCCAAAAGAAAAAGAAAACATTCGTAAAACATTTGGCTTGTACTGCAACGCCAATCACGGTACAACTGACAACAAACTTTGTCCGAAATGTACCGCACTTTTAACAACCGTAATGCTTAAAATTAAGCGTTGTCCATATGGAATTTCTAAGCCAATTTGCGATTCTTGCGAAACGCCTTGCTTCGGCGAAGTTCCAACTAGAGAATTTCGTAGTATCATGAAGTCTGGACAGAAAAAAATGCTCCTCTCGCACCCGTTAATGGCAGTTCGTCATAAACTAGCCGGACTCGGCGCAGATTATGCCAAAATGCAACGTGATAAAAAGTCTACCGAAAAACAGAAGGAGCAAGAAGAGAAAGTTAAAGCTAAATTTGAAAACGCGTTTAAGTCTCCCAAAAAATCTAAAAAACGTAAGAAAAAATAAATTTTTAAACCTGCGCAGCGACTGAATCATACTTTTCAAAAAGTGCGTTGAAGTCTTTTATTGCCAACGGCTTTGAAAAGTAGTAGCCTTGAATATCAACCGAACCCATACTTGTAATATAATCAAGTTGCGTTTGAGTTTCAACGCCTTCAGTTACAACGCCCATTCCCAATTCCTTCGCCAATCCAATAATCATTAATAAAATCGTGCGGGCGCGTTCAGAATGTTCAATTTCACGAACAAACGCCATATCAACTTTCAAAATGTCAATCTGAATATTTTTCAGCATATTCAACGAAGAATAACCGCTGCCGAAATCGTCCATTAAAATTGGAAAACCATTTTCTTTAAACTGATTGATTATATTGATAAGTTGTTGCGGGTTATCAGTATACGCGCTTTCCGTTACTTCAAGTTTCAACATCCACGGCTCAAGGTCGTATTTCTTTATCAGATTCAACATAAAAATAAGCAAGTCCAAACTGTAAAAATTCAGTCTTGAAACATTTACAGATACAGGGACTATTTTTTTGCCCGCGTCTAATCTGCTACGCAAAAATTTACAAACTGCCTCCCAAACAAATCTATCAAGCTTGACGATAAAGCCGTTGCGTTCAAAGACAGGAATAAAATAACCGGGACTAATCATACCGCTTTCAGGATGAAACCAACGTACCAACGCCTCCGCGCTGACAATTTCATTTGTTTCAGGTCTGAAAATTGGCTGCAGAAAAATTGTAAATTGATTGTCCTTGAGTGCAAATTCCATATCACGAACAATCATTTGTTCTTTCAACATTCTGTCGCGCATTCCAACATCATAAAAATTGTAGCGGCGAACATAATTGCCTTTAATTTTCGATAACGCCATTGACGCACGGTCGCACATTTGATCTACCGGCAAATTTATATCTACAACTGGATAAACACCGGCGAAAAATAAAATGTTGTGGCTAATTCCGAGAGATTTAATTGTTGTGTCCAAATCTCTAATCAGCCTGTCCATATCAAGCGTATCTTGCGGCACGCACAAAACAAAATGATCTGCCTCAATTCTGCTTGCAACGCCAATACGTGCGTTAATCGCCCTCATAAAATAATTTGCGGCGGTTTTCAGAATCAAATTGCCCGTTTCAGTGTGAAATAAATCGTTGATAACTTTGAAACAACTAATATCAAGATATACAATGCAATATTGAACTTCGGGATTTTCTTGAATCAAAGCGGCGGCTTTTTTGTAAAAAGTTGCGCGGTTGTAAAGTCCTGTAAGCTGATCAATTTCAATGAAACGATTCATTTCTTTAATTTGCGCGTCTTTTTCAGCTTGTTGACAATGAGCCAAAACATTTCTAATTCTGTAAAGCAAAATATTTTCATTGAAAGGCATTGTAACAAATTCGCTCGCGCCAATTTCTATTGCGCGGGACACGCTTTCCAAATCGCCGTAAGTTACAACTGCAAGTATAGGAATATTTTTGTAGTTGTCATCTTTAGAGAGAGTTTTAAAAAAGTCAAATTCGTCCGTAATTTGAGAGTTTAAGCAAACAAAAATAACGTCAATTTTATCATTCGACAAAATATTTTTACATTCTTGTTCGTTGTCCGCTGAAACGACTATGTATTTGCCTTTCAAAATATTTTTCAATTCGTCATGGATATTTTTATCCGCGCCTGCTAAAAGTATCGTTGGCAAAAGTTTTTCCATGTCCTCGCCTCATTCCAAAAAAATCTTTGTGTAATATTAACACGTTGAAAGATTTTCTTCAACAAAATTATTTCCGGCTTAAGTGGCGATTTTTTTTCTGTATGTTATAATTTATGCAAGGAAGTGAAAAATTTGAAACAAATTACCTACAGACTGGAAAATTACAGGGATTTTAAAAAATTTGTAGCCGAAGTTAAAGCAAGTGACGATTATAAAAAAGCTAAGACAGTTTTATTTAAAATTATGACAGCGCAATTTCCGGATTCAGATTTAAAAGATTTGTACCGCAATTTGAGAAAAAATTTCCCAAAAGTTAAATTTGTCGGAATTTCCATGACACATTTTGAATTAAAAAAATTTCTTAATGATAATTCGACGCCGGAATGGGCAAAAAGATTTTCAAGTTTCCTGAAAAATCAAGTGCTTATAAGTTGTTGCTTTTTCGATACGACGGAAATAAAAATTTTTGAAATTGATTCAAGCGAAATTGATAATTGCCACGCTATGGCATTGGATTTAAATGAGCAACTGAAAAAAATTCCAAACTTAAAGGCGGTAGAAATTTTTTACGGCAATGGCAGAGAAAGTGTTGCAAAATTCCTTGATATTGTCAGTGCCAATCTTAGCGAAATTCCGTTTTTTGGCGCAGAAGCCGGCGCGGTTGAGGCAACTGAAAACAATAGCAAATGTCAGCGCGGAGTTTTGGCAAGTGACGCCAAGCAATATATTTTGGGCGAAAAATACCACGAAGAAGGAATTATTTTAGTTGCGTACAGCGGCGCGGATCTGTACGTTGCAACGGAATATAATTTTGGCTGGAAACCGCTCGGCAAGGAAATGACAATTACAGAAACTTTGGGAACGAATTGCATTGTTACGATTGACGATTTACCCGCCGTTGAAATTTATAAAAAATATTTGGGCGTCAATCCAAATGAATTTTTGCTTTTCAATGTTTTTGATTTTCCGTTTGTAGTGAATCGCGGCGGCTTGCCTGCGTCCCGCGTTGCAGTTGCTTATGATGAAGACGGCGTACTTTATATGACGGGCAATGTTAAGCAGGGCGAAAAAATTCGTTTGAGTTACGGCAACCCTGAAGATATTTTGCAAGGTACGTGGGAAATGAGCGAACGTATCAGAAAATTTATTCCTCAATCAATTTTTACTTATATTTGTGCGGCGCGGTCTGCTTTTCTCGGTGATGATGCTACACGTGAAATTAAAGATTTTCAGCGTATAAATTTTGAAACTTCCTACTGTTTCGGCAACAGTGAACTTTATAAATATCGCGGGCAGGGCGGGCAACTTGCAACGTCAATTTTGGCTATTGCGATGCGTGAAGGTGAAGTTTGTTACAGCGCGGCAACTTTAAAATCTCAAAAAGAAAATAAAAAATCTGAAAATACTTTGCCACTGACGAAACGCCTTGCCAATTTCTTAAACGCCGCAACCAACGATTTAAAAGAATCCAACGAAAAATTCAAAGAGGCGGCACTTGCGGCGGAGGCTGCCAATAAAGCGAAAAGCAATTTTCTTTCCAATATGAGCCATGAAATTCGCACGCCTATTAACGCAATTCTTGGTATGAATGAAATGATTCTGCGCGAAGCTATTGCGCCAAACATTATTGAATACGCTGAAAGTGTCCGCAACGCCGGAAATACTTTGCTCGGGATTGTCAACGATATTTTGGATTTTTCAAAGATTGAGGCGGGCAAAATGGAAATTATCCCCGTCGAATATGCTTTGAGTTCCCTGCTGAATGATTTAGTTAATATGATTCAAGCTCGCGCAGATAAAAAAGGTTTAGACTTCCACATTAACGCCGCTAAAAATTTGCCCAGTGAGCTTTTCGGCGACGAAATACGAATTAAACAGGTTGTAGCGAACATTTTAACAAATGCCGTGAAGTACACCGAAGAAGGCAGCGTTACTTTAACTGTCAACTTTACGAAAATTGACGACAACCGAATTAAACTTTTCTTTGGCGTTAAAGATACGGGAATTGGTATCAAGCCGGAAGATATTAAAAAACTTTTCAGCGCGTTTGAACGAATTGAAGAAAAGCGCAACCGCAGTATCGAAGGTACGGGCTTGGGAATGAATATTACACAGCGGCTTTTAAATTTGATGGGTACTGCGCTTAATGTTGAAAGTGTTTACGGCGAAGGCTCGGAATTTAGTTTTGAAATTGAGCAGCCTGTTATAAATTGGCACGAATTGGGCGACTTTGAAGAAAGTTTCAGAAACGCTTTGAGCCAACATAAAAGATACCGTGAAAAATTCGTTGCGCCCGATGCAAAAATTTTGGTCGTCGATGATACGGTTATGAATTTGACGGTAGTTAAGGGTTTGCTGAAACAGACGAAAGTTAAAATTGACACGGCGGACAGCGGCTACGAATGTTTGGGACTCGTGACGAAAAACAAGTACGATATAATTTTTTTGGATCACAGGATGCCCGGAATTGATGGAATTGAAACTTTGCACAGAATGAAAGATTTGCCGAATAATATAAATCAAGAAACGCCTGTAATTTCTTTGACAGCAAACGCCATAAGCGGCGCACGGGAGCAATATATTTCTGCCGGTTTTCAAGATTATCTTACAAAGCCGATTGACAGCGAAAAACTTGAAGCGATGATGATAGAATATTTGCCCGCCGAAAAAGTTAAACACGTCGGCAAAAATTCAGAAATTTCATTTGAAGAAACTGAAGAAACTTTGCCGGAATGGCTGAAAAAAGTTGACTGCTTGAACGTTGAAAACGGCTTGAAAAATTGCGGCAGTGTCGATTTATATCTTGACGCGCTGACAGTTTTTGCAAACGCGGTAATTTCCGGCGCGAAAGAAATTGCCAATTTTTACAAAGTTTCAGACTGGAAAAATTACACGACGAAAGTACACGCGCT
>ERZ842401.1907-NODE-1907-length-28670-cov-6.439001_pt1 | contig 28670 bp, 31 predicted proteins | sample MGYA00521270_ERZ842401 | MGnify/ENA primary metagenome ERZ842401 (study PRJEB31892, sample SAMEA3878208) | bioreactor metagenome | biome: Moose rumen | place: Sweden | collected 2011-10 | study: EMG produced TPA metagenomics assembly of the PRJEB12797 data set... | reverse complement strand
TACCGGCATAGCCGGTAGTTTTTTGTTTGACCTTAATGGTCAAACATAATAAAAATGACCTTAAGGTCATTTTACTTTTTTAATCATATTATTATATTCATTATAAAGATTTTGATTTTTAAATTTTATTTCTCCATTTTCTAGTTTCCAATTATCTTTATTTTTAACTAGAAAGGTTAAAACACTATTACTAGTATCATAAATATTATTAACACGAGTTTTAGTTTCAGTAAGTGTTTCTTTAGTCTCGTTAAAGTTCTTAAGCATTTTTTTACTTAACATTAATTCTTTATAAATAGTTAAATTCTTATTACTAGTTAATTCTTTCTGACCATACTCAATAATACTTCTTTCTTCTGATTCAGATATTAACTTATCAACATTTTCATTAAACTCTTTTTTAGCACTTTCAATATAACTTAATGATTCTTTAAACTCTGGTCCATCTTTTTGATAATTATCATATGATAAAACCTTAGTTAATTTATCATCATGGATATCTGTTATTACTGATTGTAGTAAAACAGCATAGTCATCTAAATAACTTTTAACAGCTTTCTCTACTTTAGCATATCTACCACTAGTTTTTATCTTAGTATTATATCTATCTTTAGTAAAATCCAAAGTTACTAATTCATCTACTTCTTTCTTTAAATTATTCTCTAAAGTAGCATTACGCATTACTACAATACTACATAATAACACTACATCAAAAGCTACTATTAAACTAGCCAAAATAGCTTTAGTCTTATAACTCATTTATATCACCTACCACACTTACTTTTCCCCAATTCTTTATATTATATCTTCATTGATCAAAGTCTCAATCTTATCTAAAACATCTTTAGCCCCTAGTTTAGTAACACTTGAGAAAACTATTAAATCATCCCCTACTACTAAATCTAATGTATCTAATACTAGTTTTAAATTCTTTTGTTTTTTACTACCAGTTACTTTATCTGCTTTAGTCGCAATTATTGTAACTGGTAAATTATAATACTTTAAGAAATTATACATTAATAAATCATCTTCAGTAGGTTTATGTCTAAAATCTACTAACATAAATACTCTTTTTAATTGTGATCTACTTTCTAGATATTCTTCTATCATCATCCCAAATTTAGCTTGAGTTTTCTTATCTACAGAAGCATATCCATATCCAGGAACATCAATTAAATAAAAACGAGCATTAATATTATAAAAGTTTAAAGTTTGTGTTTTACCTGGCTTTGAAGAAGTATAAGCTAAATTCTTTCTACCTAAAATAGAATTAATAAAACTACTTTTACCAACATTACTTCTTCCCACAAGTAAAAACTCTGGTTTATTATCATCAGGATATTGACTTCTTCTAGTAGCAATAATATCTAAATTTGCATCCTTTATTACCATTTTAATTCTCCTTACTTGTATCTTCAGAATAGAATCCTAGATATGTATCTAATTCTTTCATTACTTCTAAAGCTTCTTCTAAAGTTTTAACTCTAATTCCAGCAGCCATTTTATGACCACCACCATGATATTTCTCAGCTATTTTATTAATTTCTGGTCCACGAGATCTAATAGAAACTCGATATTGTTTATTCTTAACATCTTCAGTTATAGTAGACCAAACAATTATTTCTTTAATAAAATTATAATTATTAACCATATTACCAGCTGAAGCACTATCTACACCATATTCATTTATAATAGCATCAGGAATAATTATATATCCTAAATGATTATCAGTTACTTTCATATTAGAAGAGATATAACCTTCTAATCTTACTTCACATAGAGGTCTTAAATATAACTTATTATGAGCTTTTGTTATATCAAACTTATATTCTTCTAAATAATCAGCTACTAATCTATAAGTTTCAGGTGTTGTACTATCAAATAAGAAACGATTTGAGTCAGATACTAAACCCATATATAGTAATTCAGCTATTGAACTATTACATTCTAATTCTGTTTCTTTTATAATTTTCATAATTATTTCACAAGTAGATGTTTTCTCATCCTCAATATATTCTAAATCACAAGTTTTCTCTATAAATGGATGATGATCTATCTTAATAGAATAATTAAACTCTTCAGGATTAGCTGAATCTATTCTTTTTCTATCAGGAGTATCACATACTATTAATAAAGCATTCTCATATTTTTCTAGCTTATCTAATTTACCAATACTAATAAACTTAGCACTACCAGTACCAATAGCTGAGACTTTTTTATTTGGATAAGTTAACTTAATCGCATCTCTTAAGGCTAATTGACTACATAGTGCATCTGGATCAACCCCAATATGTCTAGCAATTACAATAGTATCAAATTCCTTTATTCTTTTTATTAATTCACTATACATCTTTCATTTCCTATCTAAATACAGCTAATTAGCTATATTAGTATTATACTATATTATTTCAATTAAAAAAAGGATTAAATAATCCTTTTATTTTTTACAAAATTTATATGTATCTTTAATAATCATTAATTCTTCATTAGTAGGAACTACATATACTGGAATTGATGATGTCTTTGTTGTGATAAGTCCTTCTTGTTTGTCTTTATAACTTGCGATTTGTTCATTAGCTTTCTTATCAATTTTAAGACCTAATGGTTTTAATCTATTTAAGATTTCTTCACGAGCTACAATACCATTTTCTCCTACACCTGCAGTAAAGACAATTGCATCTACTTTTCCTTCTAATTCGATATAATAATCAGCTATATACTTAGCTACTCTATCATTATACATATTAAGGGCTAAAACAGCTCTTTCATCACCACGTTTAGCAGCATCTTCAACATCACGACTATCACTAAATCCACTAATACCTAATAAACCACTTTTCTTATTTAAAGCATTGGTTACATCACTAATAGTCATATCACTTTCTTTACATACATACTCTAAAATAGATGGATCAATAGCCCCACTACGAGTACCCATCATTAAACCATCTAACGGTGTAATACCCATTGTAGTATCAAAACATTTACCTTCTTTTATAGCACTTATACTAGCACCACTACCAATATGACAAATAATCAAGTTAACATCTTTCTTACCTAATTTTTCTTGCATAGTAACAGTAATATACTTATGACTAGTTCCATGGAATCCATATTTACGAACACCATAGTTTAAATACCATTCATAAGGTACTGGATACATAAAGTTCTCTTTTGGCATAGTTTGATGGAATGCTGTATCAAAAACAGCTACCATAGGTACATCAGGTAATACATCTTTTAAAGCTCTAATGCCAGCTAAATTACCTGGATGATGAAGTGGTCCTAATTTAGTTAAATCTTCAATATCAGCAACTACTTCATCGTTAATTAATACTGAATCAGAATACTTTTCTCCACCATGTAATACTCTATGTCCTACACCTTTAATTTCATCTAAACTCTTAACTGCATTATGCTCAATTAATTCATCTAATAGTACTTGAACAGCTTCAGTATGATTCTTTAAATATTTAGCACCTTTTATTTTTTCTCCATTTACTTTAGTAGTCCAGAAACTATCTTCTAAACCAATTTTTTCAATATACCCACTAATTAATACTTTTTCCTCAGGCATTTCAAATAATTGATATTTTAATGAACTACTTCCTGCATTAACACATAATAACTTCATAATTTCCTCCTCACACCATACATATAGTATCAAAAAAACAATTAAATTACAATAAAAAAAGCTATTAACGTTTAGTTAATAGCTTATAATTATTTACTTTTCTTTTTACTTCTTTTATTTGTTTGTTTCTTACTATTTGAATTAGTAGAAGACTTAGACTTAGTCATACCATTTTCAATTAAACGTTTAGTCATTTCACCACCGACTAGTCCATTTTCTCTACTACTAGCATTAGCTCCTAGATTAACACCAAATTCATTAGCAATTTCATATTTCATTTTATCAATTGAATTATGAGCTCCAGGAACTTTTACTTTCATAGAAGCATTTTGCTTTCTATTTTTCTTTTTTGGCACAATTTCACCTCCTATATTTAGGTTGTGGAATTTTACAAAATTAATACCTAAAACTATACTATTACATAAAAAAATGCAGACTGTGTCTTTCTGACTATCTACATTTTTTATCACTTTAAATTAATAAGTTTTTATTATGCTTGAACATAATTTACAGTAAACAAAGAAGTAGCCCCAGTATGACCTTGAGAAGTTTCATTAATTAAGGCAAGTTCTTCTGCTGTTGGTAAAGCAGTAACTGTTGATTTATATGTAACAGTAACCTTAAATGTAGCCTCTTCTCCTGCTCTTAATAAATCTCCTGAGTTAACAGCATTTCCATTTGCATAAGTAACATCATAAGTTAAAAATCTTTGAGCAGTTGCATTTAAATCACTTTTAGTAACAGTATCTACTTTAGCATCTATAGTACCATTATTAGAAAACTTAGTAGTAAATTCAAACTTATCTCCAGGTTTAACTAACAAATGTTTAAAGTAAACTGTATTTCCATCCATCCATATAATAGCTCCTTTTGCATCATCTCCAGTTCCATCATCTGGTGTTAAACTCTCAGGATTTGATGGATTAATTGTACATTTTTCACCAGTTGGACAATCAATATCAGCATCATCTTCAATCTCTATATCCCATGTAGGATTATCAATAGTAGATGTACCATTAATATTTAATGTTGAAGATAAAGTTGCATAACCAATACTAACAAATGTAACTAATAATAATAGTGCAATTAAGGTAAAGCTTTTCTTCTTCTGTTTTTGATGCTCCATTTTTAATTTTTCTATTTCATTTTCCATAACAACATCCTCCATATTATTTATAAATTCATTATATCACATATTTAAATAAATCAAATGATTTTTTAAATATATACATAAAATATACACAAAATTACAACAAATCACTAAATTCAGTATTCTTACTATTATCTATCTTAATAGTATTAATACTATTAACTGCTTCTTCAATTAATTTCTCATAATCAAATTTATTTTCTTCTTTAATAGCCACATCAAGTTTAGGATTAATGACAGGATGACGTGGTACAAAGACTGTACAACAATCTTCAAATGGAATAATACTAATATCATAAGTATCTATTTTTCTAGCTACATCCATTATCTCTATTTTATCCATACAAGCTACTGGTCTAATAACCGGGATATTAGTAACATTATTAATAACAGACATACTAGTTAATGTTTGACTAGCTACTTGTCCAATACTTTCTCCATTAACTATAACTAACCCTTTATACTTTTCACATAATTTAGAAGCAATACGGTACATCATTCTTCTCATAATAGTAATGCAATAATCCTCACGACAATTCTTATATATTTCTTCTTGAATCGGCGTAAAATTAACTACATGAAGATTAATATAATCAGTATAAAGAGCTAACTTTTTACTTAAATTAATAACTTTATTACGAGCTTCTATACTAGTATGAGGAATAGCTTCAAAGTAAATAGCATCTAATTTCATACCTCTTTTTAAAGCATAATATCCTGCGACTGGAGAATCAATTCCTCCAGATAACATTAACATACCCTTAGATTGTGTTCCAACAGGATAACCTCCAGCTCCCATATAATTATCAAAATAGATAAATGTTTTATCATCTCGTATTTCTACTTTTACTTTTAATTCTGGATTATGAACATCAACCTTAATATCAGAAATATTCTTTAGAATTAATCCTCCTAAAACATGATTGTAGTCTTGACTAGTAATAGGAAATTTCTTATTACTACGTTTTACTTCTACTTTAAAAGTCTTAAATTCTTTATTCTTAATTACTTCTAGTAATTTACTTTGAATAGCTTCATCAGTTGATTCCACAACATAAGCAATATGATATGCATGGATACCAAATATTTTATTAATAATACTTACTATGTTATTTAAATCTTTATCTTCAAATTCAATATACATTTTAGATCTATCTTTATGAATATTAACCTGATAATCACTTAGTTTACTTTTAATATTATTGTATAAAGTATTAATAAAATAATTTCGATTACTTTTTTTAGTAGTTAATTCTCCATACTTAATTAATATAACTCTATCCATAGTATCACCACCACGCATATTTTAGCATAAAAACCCAAAAAAAAACAACCATAGGTTGTTTCTCTATAATTATTTTTCTTCAAGTAACTTCTTTTCTCTATATACTTCTTTCTTTAAAACCTGACAAGTACTATTAACACTATTAGCATTATAATAAGAAGTTGCATTATCTTGATTTACTTTATAAACAAAGTACAATTCATCATAGTAATCATTATATACTTCCTTACCATTAACTTCACAGTTATAAACCTCTGCAGTATCTGCTCCTTCAGTTTTTTCATCTTTCCAATCACTAACTTCATAAATTGGAGCAGTATCAACAGCATTAAGAGGAGCCTTTTCAATCAAATACTCTCCACAACGTAAAGTTATTAGATATTTGTCATTTTCAAGAACTACTTTTGATTCTCCCTCATCACAATATCCTTTTCCAACAGGATTCTTTATTTGTTCAATTGTTTTTTCTCCAATTGCTTCTCCTAAACTGACCATATCTGAATTATGATAAAAATTAGCATTAGTAGATACAGTCTTTCCAAAACTAGCAGCATCTTGACGCATAGCTTTAAAATCTTTCTTTCCTGCACCATCTACAAAAACTTTAAATAAAACTGTAAAAATTATTAATACTAATAAAATTACAACAATTGTTTCAAATCTTCCTAAACCTCTATTATTTTTCATAAACACTCATCAACTTTCTATATATATTTTCATCAATTGTAGAAGTCACTTTAATAACCATATCAAGTGATTCCTTATAATTCCCTTTATAAAAGCATTCTTCAGCATCTGTTAAAACTTTATCAACATCTTCATAAGAGCTTCTATATCGATTTACATATACTATAGCTTTTTCAGCCATTTGAGCAGTTTTTATCATATCTGTAGTAGTATTATATAATTTTAATACTAAATCTCTTGCCGTATCTACTCTAGTATTTAATGTCTTAATAACAATTGGTTTTCTATCCAATTCCTTAATAACCTCATTTATTGCCTCATTTGCTTCACTTAATTGAACAAAATAATTATCACTAATAATTGGTAATTTATAATTATGCATTTCACTCTTAGATCTTTTCAAAAACTCTTGAATTTCTGTTAATTGTTCTCTAGCTCTAACTTCATCGTCATACATATTACCAAGAGATTTCAAAGCAATATCAAAGTCTTCTTCCATTTTAGTTAATCTATCTGATAAAGAATCAACTTCTTCATTCAACATTGAATAAGGACTTGACTTAGATTCATCCTTTTGAATTAACTTTTTATAATCATCATTAATAACTACTAACGTCTTATTAACTTCATGAATAATTTCAACATCTTGATCATTTAAATCATACATATTCTTAATATCATCTAATTGATCATAAACATCACTAACCAAGCTATTTGTATTATCAAGTCTCTTTTTAAAATCAACTACTGTTTCTTCATATACTTTACGAGATAATCTTTCTTTTTCAAAATCAACAAATAACGAATCATAATACTCAAGCATTGTCTTTAAATCAAACATTGATCCTTCAAGGTTTAGTACTTTAACTTTTTCCAGAATTTTATCAATATTTTTCTTTGATTCTTCAATATTATAATCAATATTTAAATACTCTAAGACATATCCTTTTTCAATCATTTCTTTATTAATATTAGCTACTTCCTTCATTCGATTAGGAATTACTTTATTAGCCATTAATAAGACATCTGGTAGTTCATTAATAATTATTTCCATATGATCAATCATAGCATCTAAAGCTTTACAAATATGAACGACTTCATTATAATCATTAGATTCCATAATATGTTCAAAATCTAAGAAAGTACGCTCAATATTTTCTAATTGCATCTCAACAGCTTCTTGCATAAAATCATATAGTTCGCGATGTTCATTAAACTCTCTATTTAAACTACGATATTTAGTCTTCAACTTAATAACAATTGCTCGATACTTTTCTTCACTTAAAGTAATATCTTTAATTTCTTCAAGCAAATGTTCAGCTGCTTCTCGGACCTTATAAATTTCAATTTCTGTTTTCGCAATACGATAACCGCAAGATTTGTAATCTTTTTTATCTACATAAACATCTAAATCAATTAACATATCATCAATTACTGTTAATCTTTTTCCTTTTATGTTTTCAAACTTTTCTTGCCAACGATTATATTTTTCTTCCATCTTATCGTTTTTAATAATGGGTTCAACCTTAGATAACTCAAGTAATACCGGGGTAGAAGCAACCATATTACGTTGAATTTCTAGATTTTTAACTTTATTACGATAAAACTTCTTTTCGGCTTTTTTTACCAAGTGAAGACCTACAATAACAATTATAAGTGCGATCACTATAGCTGAGCCAATAATAAGAACTTGTCCTTGCATATCTTCACCTCTACCTTCATAATCATTTTAACACAAATAATCTACATTTTTCTACTATTTAATACAAAATACTAATATTTATTGTTTAATAGTATCAAAATAACTAATAAATCCTGAAGGATTACCATGTGTTCTAATAAATATTCTTCTTGGTCCCTCTTGTGTATGGTAGTTTACTATTAATTCAAACATATGACTATAGTCCATTTTACCAATAGTATTTCTAAAAGCTTGATTACTAAGCTCAGCTATTTTCGCAACAGAATAACCTTTAAACCCGTTGATGGCAAAAGCTAATAGTTTCTCATAAGTTTTAGGATCCTCTCCACCTGTTCCCATGTTTTCAGAAACTAAAAGTCTATTATTACTTGTAACACTGTCAATAGTATCATAGCTAAAACCAAATGCTTCTGCTGTATCTCCGGCTAAAACGCTTAAAACAAAACCTCCATCACCATAAGCTAAAACACAAGGTTGTCCAACTAAATCAGGTCTTTTAACAACTCCTGACACATATTCTCCTGTTATATACACACTATTCTCCATTTTATATTCACCTCACTGCTATTATACCATAATAAATATGTCCAATAAACTGATATTTACTTGACATATCAACACTTTTTTCATATAATTAATAATGCAAATTCCTTGAAACAGCGAATTTAGAATATTTTAAAGTGTTTTTCAAATTAAAGTAGCGATTTATTGAAAGGCTGTTTAGTGAAAGAAAAACTCCCTAAGATATGGCTAAATTATTCAAGATTTGTAAGATAAAGAAAGGAGAATGCAAATGTCAAGATATACTGGACCAAGTTATAAGAAAGCTCGTCGTGTTGGTTTTTCTATTAGTGAAACTGGTAAAGAATTAGCTCGTCGTCCATATAGACCTGGACAACATGGTAATGACCGTAAAGGTAAATTATCTGACTATGGAACTCAATTAAAAGAAAAACAAAAAGTACGTTTCATGTATGGAGTTAATGAAAGACAATTTAGAAAGACTTTTGATGAAGCTGGAAAAATGTCAGGTATCCATGGTACTAACTTCTTAAGATTATTAGAATCAAGATTAGATAACTTAGTTTATAGAATTGGTTTTGCTAATACAAGAAGAGGAGCTAGACAATTAGTTAACCATGGACATGTAACTGTTAATGGAAAGAAAGTAGATATTCCATCATACAGATGTAAACCAGGTGATGTTATCTCTCTAAAAGAAGATGACAAAAACTTAAAAGTAGTTCTTGAAGCTCTTGAAAAAGTTAATAAGAGAGTTGAATTTATTACTTTCGATGAAGGAAAGAAAGAAGCTACTTATGTAAGAATGCCTGAAAGAAATGAACTTAATGCAGATATTAACGAGTCATTAATCGTTGAATTCTATAATAAGTAAAAGAAAAGATATCTTAATAAAGATATCTTTTTTTATTCATATTCAAATGTTTCACAAGAACAATTGTTTATAACACCATCTAATAAATTACCTTTTAGTTTATCTCCTCTTATTAAATGTCTTAATGCTCTGTATGGAGCTTCATGAGTTACTATTAGAATAGATTCATCTGTATACTTAGTTTTTAAATAATTTAGAAATTCATCACATCGTTTTAAAATACTTTGAGCAGATTCTACACCAAATTCTTTATCTATATAATCATAATTCCAGTATTTATAATCATTATACATTTCTCTTGGTTTTCCATCTAATTCTCCCATATCCCTTTCAATTATTCTAGGATCAGGAATCATTTCTACTTTATCTCCTATTAAAATCATTGCTGTTTCAACTGTTCTAGTAAGGGGAGACATATAACAATAATCAAAATGTTTATCCTCTAATCTCATTCTTAACATCTGACATTGTCTTCTACCAGTATCATTCATTAAAACATTTCTTCTTCCTTGCATAATACCACTAAAGTTATCATCAGTTTGACCATGTCTTACTAAAGTTATTTTCATGAATCTACCTCCAATACTTTTAAAGCATTACTATAACGAATAAATTTACTTAAATAACTACCATCTTCATATGATGAATATCCTACTGCTAAATAATCATTATTTATTAAGATTACATCAGTAAAATAATCATCTCGATCATCACCATAACTCTCTACTGATAACTCCTTTAAATTAGTATCATATTTACCAATAATACCATCATAATTAATATTACTAGCTGTTCTACTATTAGTTTTCTTTTCACTAGTTTTAATACCTATCACAATAATATTATTATCATTATCAGTTATTAGTTTGTTATAACGAGCTGATTCTTCAGTCTTATAAGATACCTGTTTAATATAATTACAATCATAATCATATTCTACGATCATCGCATTAGTCTTATTATTACCCACACGTAAAGCCCCACTAATATAAATTTTATTATTAACAGTAGTTATACCACTAAATCCAATTTCATCAGTAGATTTAAAATCATTATAAGCAACTAAGTTACCACTCAAATCATATTTACAAACAATTCCTAAATAATTATCATCAGTACCTACTACATAAATACTATCATTGATAACTAACAATTCATTAAAAATAGCATTTTTACTACTACCATAAGTTTTATTCCATAATAAATTACCATTAGTATCATATTTAGCTAAAATAGCTCCCCCAGATTTAGTTCCAACTTTAGTATTCATATAAACACTTTGACCAGTTACTAAATAACCATCTTCTACTTTTACTATTGAAGTAAATTTAGAATTGTCTAATAATTTAAAATCTTTAGTAAATTCTATATCTCCTTTATTATCATATTTAGTTATTAAAGCTCTTCTAATAGAATTATTATGATCATTAAGATCTTTTTCATAGCTACCTACTGCGACTATACTTTCTTCATCAAAAGTTACTCCAAAGAAAGCACTATTATAGCCATTATTATATAACTTTTCAAATACTTTGTTTTTTTCTTTATCATATTTAGTAATCTTAGCCTTTTCATAATGATTATCATTATCATTATTACTACCAACTGTTACATAAGAAGAAGAATCACTAATAACGGCATTTATCCCATCAAAATACAATGATTCTGTTCTTCTAAAAAATACAGAATATAGTATAAATGCTATTTCTATGAATAAGATAATTGCACATATAATTATAATATTTTTAGTTCTTTTTAACATTTTCTTTTTCTTCTTATTCATAATTATCCTCCTACTTAATTATATTCTATCAAAAATAAATAATCATTTCTACAAACGAAAAGAAAATACTATTAAATAATATTTTCTTTTTTGTAAATTTTACTTATATTCACCAATAAAGTATTTCTTTTTACCTCTTCTAATAACAATATATTTATCTTCAATACATTTATCTTTAGAAATATTAAATTCTAAATCAGTTACTTTTTCACCATTTAATGTAATTGAACCATTATTAATAAATTCACGAGCTTCTCTCTTACTAGAGCATACTCCGCCATCTACTAATAAATCAACGATATTCTTATCTTCATTTACTTCAAATGGAGTTAATCCTCCAAAAGCCATTTCTACTTCTTTAGCATTGAAACTCTTGATATCTCCACTAAATAATGCTTCTGAAATCTTAACTGCTTCCTGATAACTTTCTTCACTATGAATATCACAAATAATTTCATGAGCTAAAGCTTTATGAGCAACTCTTCTTTCGGGATGTTCATTATTTTCTTTTTCTATTTTTTCTATTTCTTCTTTAGATAAGAATGTTAATTTCTTTAAGTATTCAATAATCATAGAGTCTTCCAAATTAATAATATATTGATAGAATTCATATGAAGAAGTCTTATTCTCATCTAACCATAAAGCATTACCTTCAGTTTTACCAAACTTATTACCTTGAGAGTCAGTAACTAAAGGCATTACCATACCATAAGCTTCTTTATCTAATTTCTTTCTAATTAACTCAATACCAGCGGTAATATTACCCCATTGGTCAGAGCCAGCAACTTGTAGTTCACAATCGTATTCTTTATATAAATAATAGAAATCCATTGCTTGTAGTAACATATATGAGAATTCTGCATAAGTAATTCCTACATCCATTCTAGACTTAACGTGATCTTTCGCAAGCATATAGTTAACATTAAAATACTTACCATAGTCTCTTAAGAAGTCACAAATATTAATGTCTTTTGTCCAATCCCAGTTATTAACTACTTCAAAACCAAATACTTTTTTAGCTTGAGCTGTTAATCCTTTAATATTCTTATCTACTTCTTCTTTAGTAATTAATGGTCTTTCTGCACTTGGTTTTGGGTCACCAATAAGTCCTGTTGCTCCTCCAACTAATAATAATGGTCTATGACCTGCTTTAGCTAATCTTTTACATATTAAGAATGATGAATAATGTCCAATATGCATAGAGTCAGCTGTTGGATCTGTTCCTATATAGAAAGTTATTTTTCCATTATTTAATTTATCAATTAATTCAGGACTACTAATCTCTTGAATTAATCCTCTCCATTGTAAATCTTCATATACTGTCATTTCCTTTTCTCCTCCAATTTTAAACTTTTCATTTTCATAATATTATATCCATAATCTGAATATATGCCTTCTACATCTCTCGTAGTACATTCTTCTTTATTATAACCCAAAAGTTCAAGTATTTCATATACTTTTTCTTCTGTAGGTCCTTCTATTTCTAAATAAGTAGGTATTAAAGGCCAATAATCAATATCTATTTCTACTCCATCGTACTTATATTGAACTCTTCTATTCTCTTGATATGATCTTGCTTCATAACCTAACTCATTTAAAATCATATTTGTTTTTTCAAAGTCATCTACTTCTATCTCTAATTCTCTAGTACCATCAATATCAGATGTAACAATCTCTTTAATAGTTAAAGTAGTCTTTTCTCCATTAGTACGAAGTCTTAACCACTTATTATCTACTTTTGGTATAAAATCATAGACATATCTTTGCTGAAGTAAATCCCACTCTTTTAAAGCCTTAATTTTTTCTAATCTTTTAATGACATCTTCAACATCAATTTCTAATATTCTTACTTCATACTCAGTATCCATATACCACTCCTCCAAAAAAAAACGAATAATTAATCCATAAGGACGAAATATTCGCGGTACCACCTTAATTCATGTATAACATGCACTCTTAGTCTTAACGCAACTAACGCTTTTCTCCAGAAGTGTAATTCACAAAATAGCTCTTACTAACTTTCACCAACCGTTAGCTCTCTAAAAGTAAACTATTTTACTACTTTTCTTCCATCAGCAAAAATACACATCTATCTTATCATAATTAAAAAAAAAGTCAATGATTTGACTTTTTATTTTTCTAGTTTCTTTAAAGCTTCTTTAGATGCCTTAATAACAGTATTTAATAAATCTTCAGCACTTTCTTTTAAAACAGGTGTTCCCTTTTCTTTAGCTAAAGCTACTAATTCTTCTGCTTGTTTCTTTAATTCTTTTCCTTTTTCTTTAGCCAAGTCTAAAGCTTTTTCTTTATCAAGATCTTTTAATTCTTTTCTGATTTCTTCTACTTTTGCATCAAATTCATTTTTTACATCATCAGCATCGATTTCATTTACCTTTTTTAGTAATTCATCCATCTTAGCTTTTACTTCTTTACGCATTTCTTCGCCTTTTTTTGGAGCAAATAATAAACCTAATCCAGCTCCAATAGCAGCTCCTACTGCAAATTTTCCTAAACCTTTTTTACTCATAAACATTATCCTCCTCTTTATGTTTTCTATTTAATATTTTGGAGATAGCTGTAGTAACTCCAAAGACTACAGAATCACTAATACTAGCAATTCCCGTTGCTGCTCTATTCATTGTCGCAATTGCACTGTTGACTGATTCAACTTTTCCTTCAATGTCTTCAATTACTTTATCAACTCTATTTAACATTTCAAGAACTCTAATGCCTATAATTATTAAGACAATTAATAAGACAATTGCTGCAATATATAATAGAATTGGTAAGATTGCATTTAAAGTTTCCATTTCAATTCCCCTTTCTAATTATTTTCTTGATACATTGAATCAATTAAATCAAATAAGTTGTCATCTTCCTCACTTGTTTCTTCTTTTGATTCTTCTTCTATTTCTTTTGGGTCTTCTTTCTCAATTGTTTGAATTTCTTCTCTTACTTCTTCTTGCTTTTCCTCTACTGGCTTCTCTTCTTCTTTTTCTTCTACGGGATCAGGATTCTTTTTTTCTGCACTAGCATCAACATAGTCTACATTATATTCTAACCCTAAATCTTGAAAATATTCCAAAGCATCACCAACAGTTATCTCTTTTACCTCTGGCTTAGATTGATCACTCAAATCAACCATTAGCTTTTCTTCTTCCTCATCTACTTCAACAGGAGTAGGAGTCTCTTCTTCTTTTACTCTTCTACCATAGGCTTTATTTCGAACCGAATCAACATTAACAGTTTCTTTTGTATAAGAACTAGTTCTAACATCCCTTTTTTCTTTAACGTCTTCCTTTTTATAATTCTTATCTAAAATACCATAAATTGGTGAAATAATTGGACTTGGTTTAAAATAAGTACGCTCTTCATATCTTTCATAAGTACCATATTGATGAACCGGAACATTATATGAACTATCCATTCCATAAGGTCTACTTTCACGATTACTAGCATAAGCTTTTTCTGGTTGGTAGTTGTTAACTTCAACTGGTGCTGTATGAGGCTCTTCTTTTACTTCTACTGGTTTTTCTTCTTCAATTATTTCTGGCTCTTCAGTAAAGAAACTATCATCATCAACCTTAAAGTCATCATCATCCATAAGTTTAAAGCTTTCCTTTGCTTCTTCAATTATAGCTTCTTCCTTAGGTCTAATTTCAAAATCTTCATCTAGTAATTCTTCTTCTTCAATTTGTTCAACCTTTTCCTCTTTTTTACCAGGTAAAACTATCTTTTTAGCTATAGGTTTCTTTTCTTCTTTAGGCTCTTTTACTTTAACTTTCTTTTCTTTTTTTTCTTTCTTAGGTGGTTCTTCTACCTCAACATATTCTACCTCAAAAAGAGCATTCTTAATCTTATCTAACACACCCATGAGTTCACCTCTTTTAACTAATCTTCTAATTCGATTTTTTCATCTTCTATATCTTTTTTATATTTATCAGTTTCTTCTCTTTCAACAACATCCAAAAATGACTCTTTAGAAGAATCTGCTTTAAACAAATTATACTCTACTTCTTTATAGTCTAAAACATTATCTCCTACTAAGCTTTCTAAAACTTTATCATTATATTTAACAGATCTCAAAATATAACTTAAATTAACAATAACATCATTTAAATCATCTTTTGATACATAGGCTTCTATTTTCACATAGTTAAATACATACTGAATAAAATACTTAGAATTGATTTCTTCTACTTGAATGTATCCATTTCTTCCATTATATTTTATTTTTTTAGAAAGATATAAATCATAGTTTTCTTCATAACTATTTTTGACTTTATTATAATAACCTATTACATCAACATATAAATAATACTTATTATTATGGCTATCTTTTAAAACAGCATTAAAGTCATCTTTACTAACAAAATTTATACCCTTAGGTAAATAATATTTATAACCATCATAATTAACATTATGTAAGCTAACTTTCTCTGACATGATTGTATTAATATTCTTTTCAATATCATCATCACTTAATTTAACAAAACTACACCCTGTCAACAAAATTAAAATTGTAGAGAGTAAAACAAATTTTTTCATATTTCACCTACTCTTATTACATTATAACATCTTTTTGTCAAATGTAAAAATATTTTATATTTATTTACGCTTTTTCACAATACTTTTAGTACTTAAAAGATAATAAATTGGTAATCCATCTTTAGTAAATTTATCTTCATATTCAGTAGTTATTTCAACTTCTAAATTTTTATGTAAATCTAGACTAACCTTGTTTAATATATAACCATATTCACTTAAACTAACTAGTGAATATTCAAATAAATCCCTATTATCAGTACGCATTTCTATTACTTGTTTATCTTTAAAAATAGAATCATATTTCTCTAAAAAAACTGTACTAGATAGTCTACGTAAATGATGCCTATTTTTAGGCCATGGATCTGAAAAATTCAAATATATATGATTAATCTCATGATCAAATATTTGATCTATTTCTAAAGCATTACCCCTAATTATAGCTAAATTATCTATTCCATCAGGTATCTTCTTTAATGCTTTCGCAACTACACTATCATATTTTTCTATTCCTATAAAGTTTATATTTGGGTACTTTAAAGCATTCTCAATTATAAATTTACCTTTTCCCATTCCTATCTCAATATAAATGGGATTATTATTTTTAAAATATTTATTCCACTTACCCTTCATAGAATAACAATCTTTTACTAAATATGAAGAGTTGTCCATAATAATATCTTTGTTTTTTACATTTCTAAGTCTCATAAATTCACCTACATATATTTTATCACATATACTTCTACTTTGCATAATATATAACGAAAGTTGGTGCTTATATGAATAATTTTCCTTGTCCAATACCTATTATTCCGGGAGTCTATAATCCAATAGAAGAAATTAATTACTTAAAAGAACGAATCAGAATTATTGAAGAAAAATTAAAAACACTAGAGTCTAAAGAAGAGTCTGATTACTTAAAAAACGATGATAATTACTATATGATTTAAATAATAATTATGTTATACTAAATCTAGGAAAGTGAGGCATCATTTATGTTAAAACTCAAAAACCTAGAAAAAGAACAATTTGATGAATTTGTAAAGAATCATAAAAGTAAATCTCATTTTCTCCAATCACTTAGTTGGGGAGAATTTGCAAAAGCAAAAAAGAATCTAACACCATATTATTTAGGGTTAGTTAATGATAAAGATGAAGTAGTAGGAGCTACTCTATTATTAGAGAAAAAATTACCATTAAACTTATGTTATTTTTATGCTCCTAGAGGATTTGTACTAGACTATAATAAAGCAGAAACAGTTCGTGCCATGACTAATAAGATCAAAGATTTTGCTAAAAGTAAAAAAGCTATTTTTGTTAAGATTGATCCCGATATAATTAAAACTTCTTCTAATTATTTAAACGAAGAACAAGAGAACAAGAATTTTGAAGAAATATTTAACACTTTAAAGAAATGTGGTTTTAAACATCTAGGATTTACTAAAAACTTTGAAACTATGCAACCAAGATATACTTTTAGAATTGATTTAGATCAAGATTTAGATACAATAGAAAGCCATTTTTCAAAGACTACTAAGCAAAGAATAGCTAAAGCTAAGAAAATTGATACTGAAGTAGTTATTGGTGACAAGAGTGATGTTAAAGAGTTTTACCATTTAATGACCTTGACTGAGAATAGAAAAGATTTTATATCATATACAGAAGATTACTATGAAACGCTATATGAGATATTTAATAGTAATAAGAATAGTAAAGCTACTTTATTTTTAGGAAAAGTTAATTTTCCTAAGACAATTAATGCTTTAGAAAAGAACTTAAAAGACATTAATAATCAAATCTCTATTTTACCTATTGATAATCTTAGTAAAAGTGCTAAAGCTAAATTAGCTGAATTAACTAGACAAAAAGAAAATGTAACTAAAGAAATAGCTAAGTATAAAGATTATAAAAAAGAATATGGAGATTCAATTACTTTAAGTGCTCATATGATTATTGAATATGGTGATAAAGCTTGGGTTTTATATGCTGGTAATCATAATATCTTAAGCGAAACTTATGTTAACTATAATACATATTTTGAACATATAAAACATTGTAAAGAAGAAGGTCTTAAAATCTATGATCAATTTGGTACAATTGGTGACTTAAGTAAAGATAATCCTAGACTTGGATTACATGAATTTAAAAAGAAATTTGGGGGAGACTATGTAGAATTTATTGGAGAATTTGATTTAGTAACAAATCCTGTAATGTACTTTGTCTTTACTAAATTAGTTCCAATCTATCGAAAACTAGTAAGAAATAAAAGTAAGAAGGAGTTAAAACATGAAATTAGTAAATCTAAGTAAAAAAGAATTTAAAAAGTTTGCTGATAAACATCCTCAAATTACTTTTCATCAGACAGAAGAATGGGCTAATTTAAAAAAGACTAATGGTTGGGATGCTTACTATTTAGGATTAAAAGATGATAAAAAGATAGTCGCTGGAGCCTTAATTCTTTCTAAGACTTTACCAATGATAAAGAAAAAGATGTTTTATTCACCACGTGGTTTTTTAATTGATTATAACGATAAAAAATTATTAGAAGAATTTACTAAAGAAATAAAAGTCTTTGCTAAAAAGGAAGGAGCTATTTTCATAAAAATTGATCCATATGTTGAATATCAAGAACATAATAATAATGGAGAAGTTGTTGAAGATGGCTACAATAATAAACAAGCTGTAGAAAATTTAAAATCTTTGGGATATAAATTCTTTGGCTTTAATTTAATGCAAGATACTCTTCAACCTCGTTGGATGCATGTTATTGAAATAAATGGTCGAAGTGAAGAAGAAGTTCAAAAAGATATGGAATCTAAAACTAGACAAATTTTAAGAAAGAATGAAAAATCATGTATCAAAACTAGAGAAATTGAAAGAAGTGAATTACCTATATTTAAAGAGATAATGGAACATACTGGTGATAGAAGAGACTTTGTAGATAGACCATTATCATACTATGAAGCTATGTGGGATAATTTATATGATACCGGTATTTTAAAAATACTACTTGCAGATATTGACTTTAAAGAGTATGAAAAAAATACTAGAGAAGAATTAAAAACTGTTGAGAACAGTTTAAAAGATAGAATCTATAAGCATGATAATAATTTATTAAAGATGAATGAGAAGAAATATGAATCTACTAATAAACAAGATAAAGAGTCAATTGAAAGATTAAAGAAACAGATAGATAAAATAAAAAGTTATCAACAGGAATATGGGAATAAAAAAAATCTAGGAACTATCCTTTTCCTAGTGTATGGTAACGAAGTACTTTCCTTATTTGGTGGTACTGATGATAATCTTATGCAATTTCAATCTGCATATACTGTTCATTATGCTGGAATTAAGTATGCAATTGATCATGGTTATAAAAGATATAATTTTTATGGTATTACAGGTGACTTTAGAAAAGAAAATCCTTTATTTGGATTATATCTATTTAAAAAGAGTTTTGGAGGTCATGTAGTTGAATTAATTGGTGAATATGACCTTGTTATTTCAAAATTTTGGTATCATGCATATAATATAGCTTTTAAGTTATATCATAAACTAAAAAAATAGAAGTACTTTTACTTCTATTTTATTTTGGATCCCATTGATTTAAATTATAATTTTCAATTATTGATGTTACTTTAGGAATATAATCTGGATCTGTTGCATATTTTCCATATTTACCATGTTGAACAGCTACTACAGCATCTTTATAATTTTTTGCTTCAGTAGCACCATGAAATGATTCATCAATTACTTTACCATAGTCATCAATTGCATCGTTAAGTGTATCATAAGCTCTAAAATCTGCTCTGGTATCATAAGCGCCATTTTTTCCTGATTCCCAAGTACCAGCATTAATTTTATCGCCTTCCCATCCAGAGCCAGCTTTTACACCAAATACACTTCCACCACTTCCCCAGCCACTTTCATGAACAGCTTGAGCAATAGTAAGTGATGGCAATATTCCATACTTTTCATATAATCTTAAAGCCCCAGGAAGAATAGAATTAACAAAATCTACTTTTGATTGATCAAGCTTATCATTAACATATGTAGCTGTAGATGCAACTGTAGCCTGACTAGATATTTCAACTTTACCATCTTTAATACTTAAAAAGGTTTGTTTTGCTGCATCATCAGCATTTAAATAATTAGTTAAAGCTGTATCAAGATATCCCTTAATAGTAGTAAAGTTTTGCATTTCCAAAGCTAGTTTATCTTTTAAAAGATTAAAGGCTTCCATTGCTGATTCACAAATTGGTCCAGCAAAAACATCAGCATTATTAAGGCTTTCCATATGCTTTAATATCGTACTTTTCTGCTCCTCTAAAGTTGTATTAAAGTCACTGATTCTGCTCATTCCATCATTAAATTTACCATATTCACCAGTTTTAATATTTTTTTCTGTCGCTATCATTTTATCACCACTAAATCTTTATATTTGAAGCTAATTCCTCATCTAATGTAGTAATTCCCTCCGCAGCCACTTGGATAAACTCTCCTAATTTTGAAGCATATTCAGCATCAATTCCAGTTGTAGCCACTTGAGCTTGATTTACTGCCGAAAAAGAGCTCTTAGCGGAACTATCCCATTCAGATAAGTCACTCTCTATTTTAGAAGCGTATTCTTTAGCAGAAGTTGTCATATCTTCAGCTGATTTTATTAATTCGCTTCCAATTCTTTTAACTTCTTCTGTATCACATACATATTTAGACACTTATACCACCTCCAGTACTAAGGTCTCCTTTTTCTTCATTAGAATTATTATCTGTAGTCGTATTAGTTTCTACATTTTCATTAACAGGAGTAGTTCCTGTACTATCATTACTGCTATTTGGAAGATCAAGAGTACTCTTATCTTCCATATTTTTATCAGTATAAATACCAATTGTTGTTGCTTTTGTTCCTTTTTTTGCAATTATATTATTTAGGTCAACTGGTGTTACTCCTTCTGTTTTATTAACTAGTAAAAAGACTTTGTCTTCATTTCCCTTAGTTACCGTATTAACTCCTACTACACATTCAACAATACGACCATCAGTAGCAGTAAATCTAATAACTTCACCAGTTTTGCCTACTTTTTCAGAACAAGCTATTACATATCGACCATTAATCTTTACATATCCACTCTTATCATCTTTGTCTTGAGTGTTTAAAACTGCTTTTGCTTCTTCAGATAATTTATCAGACAAAATATTAGCATATGACACACTACTAATAGTAGTATCCCTCTGCTTTCCAATTTGTCCAGCAATTAAGGCAGCTAAAACTGCAGAATATGCTTGTTTTTCTTCAGTTACAGTAGTTGTCTCAGTTTGAAATGCATGTACATAACTACTATCACTTCTTGAACCTGGTCCTCTGCCTGGATATCCCCCATAATCACCAGGTGAATCATTACCATCTTGATTCTCTTCTCCATCTTGTTCGGTTGGTGGATTAAGATAGTTCTCAAAAGTTAATGAATTTTGTAAATCTGTATGTTGACTAGCAATTTCATCAATTATTGTACTTGCCGCTTTCATTCTATCACTACATGCCGAAATATTAGCAGCTAATGCACTTTTAGCTCCCGAAAAATCTATTCCATCTCCAGACTCAACATCTATTTTATAGCTACTGCAAGGAATTGAAGCTACATCAGATGAAGCTTTACTTATTCCGCTAGCAGCAGATGAAAGAGCATCTGTATCTAATATAAATTTCATATTCTACCTCCTATTTGAGTTCTATAAAAATTATGCATAATAATTAATGTGATATCCACCTTGATACTTACAACGTCCCAAATCTGTTCTGCAATATTCTTTATCCTCGGTCATTGCTCTAACAGTACCAGTTACTGGGTCAAGAATTATCAAATCATCTACTTTAACAGTATCTTTTGTAACACCTTTTTTACAACCAACAACCGTTACCCAATGACCTTGCCCACTACCGGTTGAAGGTGAATTAACATGAATAACTGAAGGTTTCCCCTTATTTACTAATAAATCATAAGCAATTTCTGCTTGTTCTTTTCTATTTTTTGCACTTATTTGATGAGATTGTAAGCCACTCTTATTGTCACTAACAGAAACGCTTGCCTTGCTTGGAACAATACCAGTTTGGGCATAAATAGCATATGCTCTAGCATAGTCATCACAACCAGAACCATCAGCACCATATACACCATTATTGTCTAATTGGCTACCAAACTTTTTACCAACTGCATTAAGATCACAATTAAGTAACATGTAACTACCATCATTAATATTAGTTGGTGTAAGCGACAATGATCCAGGGGCACCTGCAGAAAAAGCTGTAGCACCATCAATTTTATAAGAAGCTGCTTCATCCAATTTTCTAACTATATCTTCTTTGTATTTTTCCATGTTGTTTTCATATGTACTAATTTCATTGTCATATCGGTCTATATCATCTTTAAAAATATTATCTGTATTTCTGCTCGCAAGATCATTTCTCTTTGCTACAAGATCTTCTTTTTTTCTTTTTTTAGCAAGATAATCATTATTATATGTATCACAAGCTTTTGCAAAAGCTTCCATTCCCTTACTTATTTTTTCACAATCAGTCTTAAATTCCTTAGCTGCTTTTGCAAAAGCTTCATAGGAAGTTCCTTCCCAACTACCACTAAAATTTGTAGCTTGTGATTCAAATTTATCCAAATACCCGCTTAGAGCTTCAATATCTTCTTTTACGGTATCTCCACTTACAACGCTCATATTTTCACCTACTTTATCATATATATAATATCATTTTTTTAGTCAATTTTAAATACTGTACTAATAATTATTTCTTAATTAACACTTTTTTTAACACTAATACAATATCTTTTCCAAATACTTTTTTAGTTAATCCAGTAAAATAAGTATAAATAAAGTAAATACTTGCTCCTAATAAACCATACAATACTATTATTAACAAATTACTAAGTCTTACTACAGAATATACTGGAACTATAAACTTAATTAAAGATAGGAATAAAACCATAATTAACGATCCACAAATAGTATCAATTAAGTTCTTAACAAAATATTCAAATTTAATTTGATATTTACTATGCAATACAACAATACATATTATTAAAGATGCTAAATAGCCAAGAATACTAGCCGTAATAAATCCGTAGTAAGGAGGTAGATTCATATTATTAAAAGCAATTAATAAATTATGATTTAATAATATTTTTATAATTACTCCTACTATTAAACTAATAAATACTACTTTATAATCCTTTAATACTTGTAATATTGTTATTACACAGGTAAATAAACCAATAATAAAACCTAAGAATATATAGTAACCTAAAACACTAGGTCCAAATAAACTTTCACCATAGAATAAAGTCCAGATTGCTTTAGATAAGAAACTTATTCCTAAAGTCATTGGTACAGTTAAAAATACCAAAATACTTAATGCTTGATTTATTTTTGCATTAACTTCTTTTTCTTGCTTTTTCACAACACTTTCTGTAATATTAGGTATTAAACTTACCACCACACCAGTAGATATAGCTAAAACTATCATATTAAACTTATTAGCCCAAGTAGATAGCATTGAATAAATAGTCTCTGCATCTACAGCACTATAATTAATAGAATTAACTAATCCTTTTACTACAGTAACCATATCTACATAATTATAGGCTACTTTAAAAATATCAATCATAATAAAAGGAATAGCATAATAAATAATCTTCTTAATAATTGTTTTATCTGTTACTATTGGTTCATTTACCGATCTTATTTTTTCATTGAATTTGCCTTTATTTTTAATTTTTTTATGAACTAAATAAACATAAGCACTAAAAGCTCCTAGAGTAGCTCCGAATAAAGCAATCCCCACAGCCGTAGTTAAATCAAATTTAAAAATATTTAAAGCAACTAAGCTACCAAAAATAATGATTAAAACTCTAACTATTTGTTCAATAACCTGTGAAATTGAAGGTGCACTCATAAATCTATGTCCTTCAAAATAACCTCTATAAATGCTTAAAACCGGAACAATTAAAATAGCTGTTCCTATTACTCTAATAACGAAAGTAACATCTTCAATTGAATTACCTCCGGTTACATTGCCTAAAACTGCTTTAGCTAATAGAGGAGCAAATAGCATAATAACTAAAAAACAAGTTACTCCTAATAATAAAGCTATTCTCTTTCCTAAGACAAATACTCTTTTCTTGGTATTATAATAGCCTAATGTTTGATACTCGGAAACTATTCTACTAATAGCTAATGGTATACCAGCTGTTGACAAAGACATAAACACTAAATAAATAGTATAAGCATAACCATATAAAGCTCCTCCAGTTTCTCCAATAATTGCATGAAAAGGAATTACATATAAAATTCCTAATATTTTGGAAATAACAATACCTAGAGTTGTAATAAAAGCCCCTTTTACAAAGGTACTCTTCTTCATAGTAATATCCTTTTTCATAGACTCCTCCATTATCATTATTTTATCATAAAAAAAGAGAAATAGCTGTTTTTTTACTATTTCTCAGTGTAAATGAGCATTGCTGAAAAACAATATATTTGTTCTTCACTAAAAATACTAGTAGCTACTTGATACTTAATATCAATAATTTCTATCTCATTATCATCAATAAAACTATTAATATCTTCTTCTAAATCCAATTCATCTTCACAATCAAATATTTTAACTTTCATATGACTATTATAAATTCTTTTATCCACAAAAATTGTTGAAAAAAAGAATCTTCTAGAATAATAGAAGATTCAATGTTTTAATTTTCTTTTTCTTATTATTAGTTCCCATTTCAGCTAATTTTTCATTTTTAGGATTCATATTGTTTTTATTTACTCTTAATCCTGCTGTAACTAATGAAGTCCAGTTAGTTAATTGTTGTGATGAATTACCCATTAAATACTTAGCAAATCCATCAATATCTACAGTATCTATATATTTTTTATAATCATCTGACATTACTCCAGGAATAATTACTGGAGCCAGTCCAGCTTTTAATAAATTATGATTCATAATAATACGACCAGTTCTACCATTTCCATCATTAAATGGATGAATACGTTCAAATCTAATATGAAACATAGCTTCCCTTTTAAATATTTCATAACATCTCTTTAAATGTTCTTGTGATGAAATGTTATCTTCATATGGATCTAATATTTCTAATCCAAAATTATTTTTATAATCAGCGAATAATTTTTGCATTTCAGTTGGGACATTTTCCTTATCAACAGGTGTAAAAGTAGCACTTAAAATATCATTATTAGAAGTCTTAAATCCATCAACTTTATCAATATCACTCATATTAACTCTCTTATTAATTTCAATGACATCATTAATACTAATATCATTTAAACTCATCGCATAATCAAAAGCATTTAAATTATCCATTTTCATACCATGAGCCTTATCACTTACTTGCTTTAAATATGGTAATATTTGGAATAAAGTATTTAAATTATGATAAGTAGCTCTTTTATCAAAATTACCAGTTTCATCAAATTTGATAAAATGATAAATATATGGTTCAAAATAATTAAAATATTCATAATAAAGTCTATCTATTTGTTTTTGATTATCAGTTAACTTATCACTAAAAACACCCATTTTAGAACCAAAAAAGACAATTATTTGATGTAATACATCTCTAATTTGTTTCTTTTCAGTTAAAAACATTTGTTGGTAACGATCATATGACTTATCATCCCAACATCTTTGTAGCCTATACTCATATTCTTCTTGCTCAGCAAAAGCTTTCTCAATTGATAAACTAGACATTGAGAATCCTGCTTTAAAGCTATTTAATAAATATTCATATTCTTCATAAGTAAATGGTTGTCCTCCAATATATACATAACGTTTACTCATAATAACACCCCTTAAATTGCGCATATTATATCATAAAAGTTATTAAATGTCAAAAAAAGTACATTTTCAAATGTACTTTTATAGTCCATGAACCATCTTCGTTTCTTCTAACATCAGCACCTTCTAAAAATTCTGGTAATTCTTCACCTATTTTAGCAGCTTTATTAACAGTTGCCTTAGTGAAAAACTCTCCATCTTTTTCAACCAAGTTAGTAGCTGCATTAGCTATATTCCAACAATTAATCCCAGATTTTGTTTTCTCAGATGGCTCATATCCTATTACTGAACCAATAGGAGCATATTCAACACCTTCAGTACAATCAAGACATACTGCTTGACCTGCTTGTCTTATCTTTCTTATTACTTCTTTTTTACTTTCATCAACATTATTTTCATCCAAATATTGTTCTGGAATATCTTCTACTGAAACAATTTTTATTGCTTCTTTTAAATCTTCAGGAATATCTTCTACAGTATTAATTCTAACAGCAGCTTTTTTCTTACCAGCTTCTTTTCTAATGAATATTTCTTCCATATATACCCTCCTATAACAAACATAACATTTATTTAAGAAAAATAAAATAAAAGGTGCTTGAAACACCTTTTATTTTACAACTATATTTACGATTTTACCTTTAATAACTATTACTTTAACAATCTCTTTTCCATCGATATGTTTTTTAACATTTTCACATTCCATGGCTCTTTCTTTAATAGATTGTTCATCGTCCTCAATATTAATTTGAATAGTAGCTCTTACTTTACCATTTACTTGAACAGCTATATCTTTAACATTTTCAATAGTCTTTTCTTCATCATATTCTGGCCATTCAGATTCACAAATTGGTTTATAACCAAGCTCTTCATTTAACTCTTCTGTAATATGTGGAGCAATAGGGTTTAATAATACCAATAATAAATGATAGTCTTCTTTAGTAATAGATTCTGCATCATCGTAAGCATTAGCTAAAATCATTAAACTAGAAATAGCTGTATTATAACCCATATGAGTTAAATCATATTCTATTTTCTTAATTGTTTTATTTTGAATAGCTTCTAAAGTATCTGTAAATCCATCCTTTTCATTAAGCTTTTCTTTTAGACGAATAACTTTATCAATGAATCTCTTACATCCTCTCAAACTATCAGTACTCCATGGAGCATCCATTTGATAGTCACCCATAAACATTTCATAAGTACGTAGTGTATCTGCCCCATACTCATTAACTATATCATCAGGATTAATTACATTACCTTTTGATTTAGACATCTTAACATTATCACTACCTAAAACCATTCCATGACTAACTCTTGTCCAAATCATTTCTTTATTAGGTACTAATCCAATATTATATAAGAATTGTACCCAGAATCTAGCATATAACAAGTGTCTTGCGGTATGTTCCATACCACCATTGTACCAATCTACACGATTCCAGTATTTCATTTTATCCATACTAGCAAATTCTTTATCATTATGAGCATCCATAAATCTTAAGAAATACCATGAACTTCCTGCCCAGTTAGGCATTGTATCTGTTTCTCTTTTAGCATCTCCTCCACATTTTGGACATTTGCAATTAACAAATTCTGGAATATTAGCAAGTGGACTTTCACCATCTTCAGTTGGTTCATATTCGGCCACATCTGGAAGTACTAATGGTAAATCTTCTTCATTCATTGGAACCCAACCACACTTAGGACAATTAATCATTGGAATTGGTTCTCCCCAGAATCTTTGACGAGAGAAGATCCAATCACGCATCTTATAATTATTAACACGTCTACCAATTCCCATATCTTCTAATTTCTCAGTAATCTTTTCTTTAGCTTCTTCAACAGTTAATCCATCGAACTCTTCACTATTCATTAACTTGCAGTCTTTTCCTAAATAATCATGCTTTTCAAAAGCCTTTTCAGATACATCAGCTCCATCAATTACTTGAATCATTTCCAAATTATGCTCTATTGCATACTCAAAGTCTCTTTGATCATGACTAGGTACAGCCATAACAGCACCTGTACCATAATCTCCTAAAACAAAGTCTCCTAAGAAGATTGGCACTTCTTTACCATTAACTGGGTTAATTGCTTTAATACCTTTAACCTCAACACCAGTTTTACCTTTATTAAGCTCTGTTCTATCCATATTAGACTTAGTAGCAGTTTCTTTAATATAAGCTTCTACTTCGTCTTTATTTTCAACTCTAGGCATTAATTCTTTGATAAGTTTTCCATCAGGAGCTATTACAAAGAAAGTAATACCATAAACAGTCTCAATACAAGTCGTAAAAACAGAAAACTTTCCACCACCAACAATCTCAACGTCTAGTTCTACTCCAGTGGATTTACCAATCCAATTTATTTGTCCAAGTTTTACTCTATCTGCAAAATTAGTATCATCTAAGCCCTTAAGCAAGTCCTCTGCATAATCACTCATCTTAAGCATCCATTGACTCTTCTCTTTTTGAACAACTTGTGTACCACATCTTTCACATACTCCCCCTGCTGCATCTTCATTAGATAATACACTTTTACAAGTAGGACACCAGTTTACTGGAATAGTATCTTTATAAGCCATTCCATGTTTATAAAATTGTAAGAATTGCCATTGTGTCCATTT
>ERZ842401.1906-NODE-1906-length-28677-cov-12.435225_pt1 | contig 28677 bp, 4 predicted proteins | sample MGYA00521270_ERZ842401 | MGnify/ENA primary metagenome ERZ842401 (study PRJEB31892, sample SAMEA3878208) | bioreactor metagenome | biome: Moose rumen | place: Sweden | collected 2011-10 | study: EMG produced TPA metagenomics assembly of the PRJEB12797 data set... | reverse complement strand
CAATCCCCAATCCCCAATCCCCAATCCCCAATCCCCAATCCCCAAATATAATATATTTAACTTAAATTTTAAATATTAAAAAAATAAATTAAATTAATTTTTTTTTCAGATTAACTATTTCTAATTATTTATAAAAGTTTGATATAAATTTTAAAATTAAATTAAAAAGAGAGTTTAGGCATGGGAAGTAATCAAGCAAAGATAGAAGAAGAAAAGGCTAAACAGAAAAAAGCGCAGGCAGAAGCTGAATATCAAAAGCGACTAAAAGCGGAACAAGAGAGAATAAAAGCAGAAGAAGAAAGAAAAAGAGAAGAAGAAAAGCGTAGAATCATGCAATTGAAAAAAGAGCAGCAGGAATTGGAATTAAAAAAAGAATTAGAAAGGCAAAGAATAGAAAATGAAAAGCGTAAAAGGGAAAAAGCAGAAAGAGAGGAAAGAATAAGAAGAGAAAGAATAGAAAGAGAAAGGAGAGAAAGAGAAGAAAAGTTAAATGCTATTAATAAATTCAAACAAAATCAAAATATTGCAGATTTTCTATCATTAATTTCAAAGTTTAATGATGAATCTCAATATTTAGTGAAAACATTAGAAGCTTTAAATGAAGATAAGGTCATAAAAAATTATAAAGATTTTAAAAACGCTAGTGACGGAAAAATTGAAATTATAAGAGAAGCAATTAACGAAGAGAATCTATTTTCTTCAAATTGCTTAAGAAAACTGGTTATCATTTTATTATGTAATGAAAAAAATAATGGAACATGCGATAAGATATTTGAAGAATTAGTTAATAAAAATGATAATTTTAAAAAATTATTATTTAATATATTGATTGATTATAGTGATGTGTTTGGACCTGATATTAGTTTTAAATTAAAAGACGGTGAAATTTATAGACAATTTGTAAAGCATTCTTTAGGTGTAACAGAATATCAAAAATCATTAAATTACAGAAATAATGATTTAATTCAGTTAAAGCTATTAAATGAAAATATAGATCAAATTATTAATTTAAAGGAATCTAAGTTGAAATTTAATATATTAAATGATTATGATGGGGCATATCAAGAAATTCAATATTTAATTAAATATGAAAAAGAAAAGAATAAAAAAATTGTTTACTTCCCAAAAACATTTTGGGAAAATTATTACAATTATTACATAAAAACAGAAAAAGAACTGATTACAAAAATTAATAAACTAGTAAACCTTTACAAATTATTATTATCTTATATAGATTTAGGAAAAGATGACTCGGATTATAAAGAAATTTTAGCTGAAAAAATTCATAATCTTATTGAAGATAAATTAAAAGAAATAAATGAACCAAAAGAGCAATTAGAGCTCTTATTTACAAAAGATCCATATTATGAATATGATTGTGAAAAAAGAGACCCAAATATATTTGAAAAAATAAATTTGTTAGATTTAAAAGAAGAAGGAGATATTAAATATTTCCAAGAAAAAAAAATAGAAACAATTTATAAAAATGAATTCAATAAATTTTTGGGAGTTATTATTAAGAAAATAAATAAAATAGAATATTTCAATTCAACTATTAAAATTATTAAATTAGAAGAACAAAATAATAGACATGAATTTATTAATCTACTAAAAATTAGGTTAGAAAACTTTTTTAATGATAAATTGCAGATTGAATTATTAGAAGAATCCTTTATAATATTATTTTGTAAAACATTACAATATTATCCTGAAATTAAACTGGAGATATTGGATAAGTTTTTAAAATTATTCGGACAAAACAATAATATCTATTTAAAAGTTTTTGAAAATATAAATAATGGAAAAACTAAAGAAGAGGAAAAAGAAGCTCAAGAAATAAAAAAAAAGATTATAAAACTTTCAACAGATAATCTGGAATTACCTGCTTTAATTGATCTTATTAAAAAATTAAATGAAAAGCAAAGAATTGATTACTTTAATAATATAGATAAAAGTGCTATAGTTATTGAAAATGATTTTTTTGATAATAAAAAAACTACCCTTAATTTGGAGTTATTAATGAAATTAGTAGAAAAAAAATTAATTCCTCAAAGTATGTATTTAGATAAAACCGTTGATAATTTAAATGATATTTATAATATTTTATCAAATTATGATGAAGTTTTGCCAAAATTTGAAAAGTCAATACTAAATGATGATGAAGAAATCCAAAATAAATATTCTGAAAGATTTAAATTATTTAAATTAATAAAAGGAGATGAATTTGATTCAGATACAGAATTCACTAAAATAAAAGATCGATTAAAAGAGGCAATACAAAATATAGAAAAAGCTCATGAAATATCAGGACAATTATCACATTATTATAAAAGGACCGATAGCTATATAGTAGAAATTGATAAAATTAATAATATATATAATGATTATTCAATTCATGAAAATAAGGTAAATATATGGATTAATAAAGAAGATGAAATTATATATTTTATAAGGAATTATGAAGAAAAAGCAAATTTAATAAAAGAAATAAGAGAAATTAAATTATTTGATACTATATATAAAGATATTTACGAAGAAGATGAAAGTGTTAAATTTGATAAAGCAATAGAAACATTAAATGGATGTAAAGTTATTTTTGAAGATATTCAAAAAGGAGATCCTGAACTTTTAGACAAGTGGCGGGCTACATTTAAGAAAGAACTTGGAATTGAAAAGGAATTAACAAATTTGAAAAATTATTATAAATTAACTGATACAAAAGATTTAAAAAATATTGCAAAAAACATTACAATATTCACTAGAAAAAATGCATATGAATCAGATATTAGAGATATATTATATTTTTTCAAAATATTTGATGTTGAGAAAACAGAATTATCAAACTTTTTATCACAATTTTTAGATGAGAAAACTTTAAAATTTAAAGAAGAAATGCCTATAAACTTTGAAACTTTAGTAAAAATAAATAATTTATTAGAAGATAAAAAGATATATATAGATAATGGAAAAGGAGGAATTGAAGATTCTTCTACAATTAAATTGATTAAATTATTTTATCCTCACGAAGATAAAATAAATTTTGTAAAAACAAAAGGAATAGATAATGCTCAAGCATTACTTTATAAATTGAATCCAACTACAGATTCTCTAAAATTCAATGATATTATAGAATATCAAAGTTGTATTTCTTTTGTTCATGTTATAATGGAAAAAAGAACCGATGTAAAATTATTAGAAGATTTAGGGAAAAAGATAGAAAAAGATGATATTAATAAAATAATATCGACATTTAGAAATTATTTTATAAATTATGGAAGTATTAAATCTTTAGACACTAATTTTGATAGTTCCAATGATATATATGAAAATATAAAGGACATTTTAAATAATTCAGAATTCAAAATAGAATTTTTCAAAATGGAATTTAAAGTATATGATAAGAATAATAGAGAAAAAGATATTATGGCAAAAGATTTAGATGGATTAATACAAATAAAAGATAATATTAATTTAAATTTTGAATTGCCAGGTAATGAAAGTATAAGTAAAGACAGTGAAATTAAAATAAAAGAGAAAAAAAAAAGAATAGAAATATTTGTGAGATATGTAGAAAGACTTCAAAATATAATTAGATATTTTAAAAAATTGGAAAATAGAGGTTGCCCTTTTATAGTTGATATTAGAGTAATTGCATCTAAAGATATAATAACTTATAAATTAGTAGATGAGTCTTGGAATTATGATAAATTAATTTTTACATTAAAGGAATTTTGTAAAACAATTATGGAATATCAATTAGAATTTTATAAAACAAATGAATATTTTAGGTTAGTTTATGATCGACAATTATATAGATTATTTAAAAGAACAACAACTGATGATGAAGATATTAGTTCTTATATAAGATTTTTTACAAATGGAGATTCGACAAATGATGAAGTTATACTTTTTGATTCTCCATTTAGTGATCCATCTCTTGCCTATAAACTTTATAAAGATGCAATTAAATTTAACTTTCAATTAATTTCAGATTATATAAAATTTATTTTCAAAAATAATAAAACATCATTAAAAAATTTATACAAAGATATACAAGTAAAAGATAATCTTAAAGGATTATATAGATGCAACGTAAAAAAATATAATATGGATCTATTTATTATAAAGATCTTTTTGCAGCTAACAGATAATTTCCCAATAGCTCAAAATATTTTATTAACTAATAATGAAACAACAACAGGAGAAATATATTCTTTTATGTATAGAGCTATGAAATGCAATTTTAATACCCTATTTATTATATCGATAAGTGATGATTTTTCTAAAAGTAATTTAAACCAGATGACATCTTTAAAAGATAAAATTATAAGGGAAATGATAGCAGAAAATATTATTAAAGATGTTCAAGATATAAAACCATGTATAATATTTATTACTCAAAATCCAGAACGTATGAATGATTTTTCAGATGCTCAAGATTTGCAACCTAAATATAAAGGTGATGAAAATAAATTAGAATATGTTTTAGGAAATGAAGATTCTATTGATAACAAACATTCTTCAAAGAATGCAATTTATGATGCTGTAAGAGTTTATACATCAGATTGTGCAGGATTGGGAAAATCATATTTAATTAAGAAAGAAATTATAGAAAGAAAAGATGACTATATTTATTTTGGAATTGGAGATGATATCACAAAAGATGATTTATATATAAAATTGGAATTTTTAATTAAACATGAAATTAAATTAAAGGCACATCCTGCTATCCATTTAGATTTATTTTATACAAAAAACATACCTTTAATGAAATACTTTCTCTTTGCAGTATTAATAACTAAATTATATCAAACAAATGACAATATTTTATATATACCAAAGAATATAAATATTTATGTAGAAATACCTAATGGGCCTCAACATTTTTTAGATGATTATCCTATTTTGACAATATTCCAAACATTCAATATATCTTTAGAGAGCAAAGATAAAGATAATATTATGACATGCATTGAAAAGAAAAGTTATTTGAAAATAATAAATTATTTAAGTTCTGATATTAATGAGGAAGAGAAATCAAAATATAATGAAAAAATTGAAAAATCAGCTAAAAGTTCTACTAAATGTGTTTATAGTAATAAATTAAGAAATAAAGATGTTTCCCATAAAAATAAAGAAGAAAAGCAAAGAAAAGACGAATTTTATGATTTCTATAATTATGATGAAACTTATGCTTTAGAAATTCAATATAATGCACCTTTAATTTTTAAAAATAAAGATAAATATATAGAAATTAATATTTCAGATGATGAAGTCAAAGATAAAGATCTTAAATATTTTTTATCTAATTTAAAGCAAGTTATGTCATTAGAAGAATCAGAAGAAGAAATAGAAAAAATGTTAGGTAAATATAAAATTACAGAAGATAATTATAAAAAAATGATTTTAATATTATTTAGAATTTTTGCAAATATTCCAGTTATTTTAATGGGAGAAACTGGATGTGGAAAAACAGAATTGATAAAACAGTTAATGAAAATGCTAAATAAAGATAAAGATAATCAAAGTAATAATTTTATTACAAAAAATATGCATTCAGGAGTAAAAGAGAGTGAAATTATAGAAGTTATTGAACAAGCAGAAAATAATTTAAAAGAATCAAAAAACAATATTATTTGTATATTTTTTGATGAAATAAATACAACATCTTTACTATCTAAAATGAAAGAAATATTTGTAAATCATTCATTAAATGGGAAAGAAATAGATGAAAGAATAAGATTTATAGGTGCTTGTAATCCATTTAGAAGAAATAAAAATAATGAAGGTGATGAAGGATTAAAATTAGATAATTCAAATAATGAAGAAGATGAAATGACTTATATGGTAAATCCATTACCTAATTCATTATTAAATTATATTTTTTATTTTAAGAGTTTAGAAAACCGTGATGTTGAAAAATATATAGAAAGTATTATAGGTGAAGAATTTCCTAAAGGCAAAGATGAAAATAGTGATAATTCATTTTTAAGAGAAAAGGCAATAGAAGCTATATATTTTTCACATAATTTTGTTAGAGAGCAAAATGGAATTTCATCAGTTTCACTAAGAGATTTACAAAGATTTAAAAGGGCATACAAATTTTTTAATGATTATTATGATTATAAAAAAATTTTTTTGGAATCAGAAGGAAAGAATTTGCCAGATAAAATTTCCAAAATTCAATCTTTTGTATTATCATTATTTATTACTTATTATATAAAAATTTTTAAATCTGGAAAGGATAATATATATCTACAAAAAATTAATACAATAATAAAACAAATAATTAATAAATTTAATATCAAAGAAGAATCATGGAAAGCAGTGAAAGAATCTCATATTTTTAAACAAATAGTTAAAGAAGAAGAAGAATTTTTATTAAATGAAATGGATATTAAGAATAAAGAAAAAGGAATAGGATTGAACACTTCTTTGAAAGAAAACATATTTTTAATGTTTTTTGCAATATATGCCCAAATTCCTTTAATAGTAGTAGGAAAGCCAGGTTGTTCAAAGAGTTTGAGTATTCAATTGATCATTAGATATATGATAGGAGAATTAAGTGATTCAAATTTTCTAAAAGATTTTCCAACTATTAATAGTACTGGTTTCCAAGGATCAGAAACGAATACGCCTGAATCTATAGAAAAAATTTTTGAGATAGCAGAAAATAAAGTAGATACAAGACCATTAGAAATAAAAAAAATATTTAAAATTACAGAGGAAAGAGTATTGAAAAACTTAAATAATAATGAAAATAAAGATAAATTAAAAGAAATTTTTAATGAAGAAAGAAACGATTTATTGAAACAAAAAAATGTTGCTGATGATATAAAAGAATTATTTAATACAATTGAAGATGAAATAATGAATAGAGCAATTACTAAGGAATCTATAATAAATATTTTTAAAGATTCGAATAAAAAAATATCAAAAATATTAAAGAAAAATTATATATCCTTATTAGTATTTGATGAATTAGGTTTATCTGAAAGGAGTCCAACAAATTGTTTAAAAGTTTTACATTCAAAATTAGAAATGTCTTTAGATTCGGAAGATAAAAAGCAAATATCTTTCATTGGAATAAGTAATTGGAGATTAGATGCTGCAAAAATGAATAGAACAATATTTTTAGCTATACCTGAAGCCAAAAGCGATGATATATTATTAACAATTGAAGCTATAGCTAAAAGTTATAGTGAAAGCTTATATAACAAATATGAGAAACAATATAAAAATTTAGGAGAAATATATTATGATTATAAAAAAAGTTTGGCAAGAGAATTCGGAGATAATCAAGATATAAATAATGACTCTGACGAAAAAAAAGTATCAGAAGAAGAAAAATCAAATAATGATAAAGAAAATATAATAAAGAAAAGAGATGAATTTATTGTTAATTATCATGGTGGTAGAGACCTTTATAATATAGTTAAAATATTTTCTGCAAAAATGCTAAAAATAGATGAACCTAATAATAAAACAAAAATAGATGTTAATCTAGAATTTAATAAATCTATAGCTAGAAATTTAAATGGGCTTGAAATAAATGGTGAAAGCAGTTTAAAAAAATATATTAAAAATATAAATTTTGATAATATAAAAACAATGGATTTAATTAAAGATAATATTGCATCAAAGGATACAAGATTTCTATTATTAGCAACGGAAAAATCTATGTTCGGATTTTTAATAGATATTATTAAAAAAGAAATTGAAAATCACGTTACATATATTGGTAGTCCTTTCAAAGGAGATAGAACGAATGCATCTTATCAAGCAAAAATGATAAGTAGTATAGAAAATAGCGTTAAAGAGGGAAAAGTTATTATATTGAGTGATCTTGAGCAAATATATTCAACTTTTTATGATTTATTTAATCAAAATTATATTAGTAAAGATGGAAAAAAATATTGCAGGATTTCACATGGGGCTAACATTCAAAAATTAGCTCCTGTCAATGAAAACACTAAATTTATAGTATTAGTTGATAAAAAAGACCTAAGAAAGCAAAAACTACCATTCTTAAGCAGATTTGAAAAGCATATTATAACATTTGATACTCTTTTAGATGATAGCGATAAAGATGTATCTAAAACTATTAATAATATATTGAATAAATTAGTAACAGTAGAAAAAATTAATTATAAATTAGATAATCTATTAGTAAATACTAATGAAGATATAATTAATGGTTATGTTTATTTATATAAAGATAAAGAAAAAAAGACATATAAAGATATAATTAGGGAAAAAGTAATACCGATTTTATCCCAAGATATTATATTTACTATGCCTCTATCAGCTTTAAAGGATGAAAGTAAAGAATTAAACTCATTAAAAATTGATATAAAAAATTCTAATTGTAAATATAATAGTCTTAAAGATTATTTACAATCTGATAAAAGAGGGAATGAAGATATATTAATTGTTTATACATTTAGTAATACAGGAGAAGCAATTAATTTACATGATAAAAAAGATAAAAAAATCAATAATAATGAAAATAATAATATCTCTTCTGAAAAAGAAAACATAAATTCAGAAGATGAGAATAAGATGTCTAAAGAAGAAAATTATATGGAAAGAATAACATCTGAAATTAATACTGTTTATAAATTTAATCAAATTTTAAAAGAATTTCATGAAAATAAAAATTGTGAAACTCTTATATTAAAATTTGAAAGTGAAAATGCGCAATATATTAATTATTTTATTTCTGAAATTAGAAACTTTAAAGAAAATGAAAAAGAGTATGAAAAAGAAGGTGAAATAAAAGCTAAAAAATATATTTTTACAATAAATATAAAGAGAGAATTAAATTTAAAAAATAAAAGTAAAAAAGTAACAACTGTTTTAATAACTGATGATAAAATAAAGCAATTATTTATAGATAATATAAATGGAACTAATTATTCAATTGAAGATATTGAAAACATTGATATTAAAACTTTTATAAACCTAGAAGAAAATAAAAAAATCATTTCAGAAGAATTAATAAATTTTTTTAGAGAAAATAAAAGAGAATTAGGAAAATATAAAAATATAGATTCTAATAATTTTATTTCAGAATTCGAAAAATTCACTAAGTCAGAAAATGAATTAGCTATTGAGATAATAGATAATATTAAAAAAATAATTTTAAATCAAGTAGGCAACAATGAAAGAATAATTAGCACAATAATTGAAAAGAATTATATAAATCAAAATACTACTGATTTTATAACAGCAGTCATATCATATATAAAAAATATTTTAAATGAAAATATAAAAGAATTATTAAAAAAGATAGAAAATAATAATTTCTTTACAACTTTATTCATGCTTAATGTAAAAGATAACGAACAAGAAAAAAATGATTCAATCACTTCAAATTCAGAACTAAATGATTATATAAATCATATAAGTGATATAGATATTTTGAAAAATGAAATAATCATTAAAATTAAAAAAGAATTTTTAAAATTATTTAGAGAAGGTGAATATAAAATGACAGATGATCAATCAATAAATATAAAGATAAATTATAAAATTCCAGGATTTTATAGAATTTATAAAGAACTTAACCAATTTATTGAAAAAGAAAAAATATCTTTCACTTATATGCATAATGAAACTGAACTCAGAAAAAGCCAATTTGAATCTAGATCTTTTCTAATGACAAAATTAAAAAATGATAAAAAGAATTTTAATGAAAAATTATATATTGAATTAACATCAAAACAATTAATGAATAAAATAATGAATTATGAGAATACAAATAAACATTATATTGAATTTGTTGATCTATTTTTAATTGATTATATCACATTTTATTTAGAAAAAAATTATAATAATAACCAAATAAATAATTTCATAATAAATGATATTCCACATAGAATTATTTTATTATTGTTGGATTTGAAATTTAAAGAATTAAAAGATGGAGAATTAAAAAATTTTGAAGAAGAAACACTAAAAGTTCCTTTGAGAATTGCAATTTCTAAAATATTATGGTTAGAAGCAAATTCAAAATATATTAAATATATATTAGATTTATATTATATGATATCAAATAATATTATTATTGAAGAAAATTCAAAAGATATTTTGTTTAATCAAATATTAGATTATAATACTAAATCAGAAATAATATATAGTCCAAAAGAGCCACAATTAACTTTATTAAATACTCCATTTTATAAAATAATTGTTTTATTATTTAAATGCATTATGAATGAAGATTCATTTACAAAATATATTTCTAAAAATAAAAATGATAATTATTATTATTATTTTAAAAAATTAGATATCTGTTTAAAAGAAATGCAAAAAATAGATAAAGTATTAAAATTAGACGTTATAGAATTAAGTATACTAACAGAGTTTATAACTATTTTTAATGTATTTTATACAGCTGGAAAAGTAGATAAACTAGATATAAATTTATTAATTTCTAATTTGATAAAAAGTTTGGTAATTATTAAAAAAAATGATGATAATAAAATTATGTCTTTAGAAGAAAATTTAAAAAACTTAATTCAAAGCATAAGAAAAGCATTTTATGATACATCAAAAGAAAATGAAATTAAAGGAGATACAATTTATTATGAATTAATTTCAAATATATTATTAAGCGAACTTAAAAGAGAAAATGATTTAAATTATCAAATTTATATTTTAAATGAATTTTTACTAACTGACACAAAGTTTTTTATTCAATCAAATCAATTATTAAAAATAATTTTAGAGAATTTCGTATCATCTGATGTAAAAAAATTCACAAGGTCTTTTGACAATTTATCTTCACAGGAATTAAAACTTTTAGAAGAAAAAACAATAACTAAAGATAATACAGAAAATGAATGGATTAAAGAGACACTAATATATACATTTGAATATATTTCAATAATATTTATTCTAAATTTAAAAGTAGAAATTGAAAAGGTTAATAAAGAAAATAAAAATAAAGAAAAAAAAGATCAAAATATTAAATTAGAAGAAGAAAATATTATATCTTCATTAAAAGATTTTTTCGAAAAATGTGTGGTATTTCTTGAAAATTTATTTAAAAGTAAACTTAAAAAGGAAGAAGATGAAAAAGAATCTAATAATAACATAAAAACATATTTTGCTTTGGCGTTTGTTAGAGTTTATACTAAAGAATTTATAAATTTTATTGAAAATAAGAAACATAAAAAAAGTTCTGAAATAGAACAAATTATAAAAATAATTAATGGAAGTGAAAATAATAGATTTAGAGAAATGTTGAGATATTTCATATATAAAATAATATATCAAATCAAAGAAAAAGATTTATATAAACTATTTGAAGATGAAATAGTTGAAAAATTTCATCTTAAAAGTTATAAAAATTTTGATTTATTTTTAAAAGAAAAAGATAAACTTCAGAATCCAAAAGATATTTTATTTATTGAAGCATATAATGAAGAAGAAGATGACTTTAAAAATTATGTAGATGTATTTAATAAATTATCTCATTGTTTAAAAAATTCAAATGATAAAGAAAGTGAATTAAATGATGCAATTAAAAGTAATAGAATTGATATATTTTATTCAGTTTTTTCAACAAAAATTTCTGCGCATTTGATGAAATCTAATGTAGATGATGAAGAAATAAAAATATTATCAAATATTATTAAAAATAATTTTAGTGATAAAGAAAAATTATCAAACATATTTGAATTATTCCTAAATATAACCAAATATAAAGAAGAAATAAAGTCATACAAAGCGGAAATACTTCAGTTTTGTTTGAGATTTTGCTTAAATTCAGATGATATATATGATGAAGGTAAAAATATATATTATCCATTGTATACTAATAAAAAGGATATAAACTCTTATTTACCAGGAAATGATATTAGAGAAAGAAAAATATATTTAAATTATTCACAAATTAAAGAGTATTTAGAAAATCATAATTCATCTTTCGGAGTTTATGTATGTATTTGTAATATATATAAAGAAACTGATGAAAATATTAATATTATATATGAAGAGGGAAATAATGGATACCCAATAAAAAGCGAAGTTTGCCAATATTGTAAAGAACCAATTGGAAATGAAGATGGACAGGAAAATAGTTTTTATGAAAGAGATTCATATTTTAGAATATTTAAGAATAAAGAGGATTTAGAAAGAGAGTCAAAGAATAAAAAAAAAGGAAATTGTATAACTTTAGGGTATTTCTTTGATAAATATTTATCAAATAAATTGAAAGAAGATTCAAAAGGAGTTAATATATCTAATAAAGAATTTTTCGATAATACAGATAAACCAATAAGATATTTAAGTCAAATAGGATTTAGATTAATGAATTTGATACTGTATTCCCATTTATTTACCAATAATCTTTTTAATGATAAAGAAGAATTATTTGCAGGTGATTACTCTTATTTAGATTATATAGTTGGAAATTGGAAAAAGCTTAATGTTTTATTGCGTAAAAAAGGTATAGACATATTTATTTTTATGAATTTAATATATACAGATTTATTAAAATATTTAAGTAATCAAAAGCAAATAAATGATTATAATAAATTATTAGAAGTTGAAAAAGAAATTGAGAATATAATTGAAAATAAAATATTTATGAAAACAATAGAGGTTAAAGATAAAATGTTGACTAAATATGAAAGTTATCTAATATTTTATAATAAAAAAAAAAATGAATTTAGAATAAAAGATACAAAATTAATAACATCCCTTATAAAAGAAGTAAACATGGCTTCATTTTATAAAGATGAAAGTAAATATCCTTATTATAAAAGCTTTTTATATACAGATTTCCTTGATATCAAATTTTTTAAATTAAAATTAGAAGAAAGTAATAAAATTAAATACCCAGTTATTGATTATTATCTTAATAAAAAGAATATAAAAAAAATTGATAATAATTTCCAATATTTCAATTTTGTTATAAAATCATTAATTAATCAATATTCAGATAAAATTTCCAAGGAACAAGCAAAAAATAAAACTTTTGATACAACAAATGTCTATAAACAATTTAAAGACAGATGCGAAAAATTTATTGATATTATAAATCAAAGAAACTGTGAACAAAATTTAACAGAAAAAAGTACTTTAGATAATTTTTTAATAAATAGAGGAGAAAAAAAAGTAAAAATATTAATAGAAATTTATAAGGAATATGCGGAATGTCAAAATAATTTATTAAAAGATCTTATTAAAAAAATAAATGAAAATAGAGCTGAATCTATTAAATGCCAAGAAATAAATATTATGGAAGCTCAAAGAGGAGATTTATTAGCACTGGAATTTGAAAATAAAAGTGAGTCTATTGAAATACTCCTTATGAATACATTCAGAGAAATGTATAATAATAATTTAAAAATAAAGTATAATAATTATAATTTATATAATGTTGATTTCGAAAAAATTGAAAAATTATTTGAGGATATTCTTGTAAGAAATGCATGTTTTTTAAAAACCGATGAAATTATTGAAATGAGATATTCAGATGAAGATTTTTTGAATGATGGAATACAAGATTTTCGCCAAAATTTAATAAAAAAAAATATAAAACTCGAAAGTTTAGATGAAAAAGAAAAAATGGAATTTATCAAAATTTTTGATGAAGAACTTAAAAACAATTTACCATTTTGTAAAGAGATAAATGTAGGATTTAAAAATATAATAAATTATATTAATAAAAATATAAATTCTATAAATAATATAAATAAATATTCCATAAATGATTTCTCCAAGTTTGTTCCTATTAATAAAATTTTAAAAGAATTTTTAGAAAAACATAGCGATATAAAAATAAGCAAATTAATTGATTTTAATGATTATTTTGAAAATTTATATTTTGAATTAGCAATGGAAAATACAAAAAATTATAAAGAAAAATATGAAAATATTGATAAATTTGAAGAGTATTATAAGAATAAGCCTGGTCAATTATTAACTAAAGAAAAATTATCTTGTACAATTATTAAATTTTTATTAATTATTATAATTAATGAAAATAATGAAATACCAATTAATATGGAAGAAAATCTATTTTATTATTTAAATAATAAATATTTATGGAACAATGATATTTATATTGATGATAGATTTTCTGATACATGCAAAGAATATTATGATTTAAATATTAAAGTTAAAAATGCCTATGATTTTTATAGTCATATCTCTATTGAGTACAAATCTAAATTTGAAAAAGAAAAAAATAAAATAGTAGACAAAATAAGAATTGCTAAAAAAGAAGAAGAAAAAAAGAAAAAAGATGCTGAAACTGAAGAAAAAAGAATGATGCTTGAAAATAAAAATGAAGAAGCTGAAAAAGAAACAAATGAAGGAAATGATGACGGTAATGATGAAGGTGATGATGATGCTGGGGAATATGATTTTGATGAAATGTAATTTAGGAAAAATTCATTGAATTATCATATTTATCAAATAAAATTCGAATAATCAATTTATATAATAATTAAGATTTTTATTATTTTATTCAATTTAATAATATTTAAATTCCAAATAATCATAATCGAACAATTAAATATATTTCTAAAAATTATAATTGATTGATAAAATATTAATAAATTATTATTATAATTTAATTATTTATATTTTATATTTTATTTTTATTTTAATAATGGTGTGTGTTTATAAATCTTCAAAATCATCGAAATCAATATCAATTTCATTTTGTTCTTCATTGTTATTTTCTAGTAACAGTTTTTCTTCAATCTTTATTTTTTCTTTTAATTCATTTATTTCTTTTTCAAATTTTCTTTTTTCTTCCTTTGATATATAACAATATAAATCATATGCATTTTTAATACAAATTTCTAAATCTTTATATTCTTGTACTTCTTGAGAAAAAACAGGATCATTAAAAATATTATTATTCCAAAAAAAATTATGACATAAATAATCGAATATATTATCTTCAAAATCAACAAAAAAAGTTTTTGAATTTTTTTTAGCTATTTCAATATTCAACAAAAATCTGATTATATTAATTGCTAATTTATTTTTTGTATTTATTATACCTTTTTTATTCGCATAATAATCATCTAATTTATTTTTTATTTCTTCTCCTATTTTTTCCTTATATTCTTTTTTCTCTCTCATTGCCATTTCAAAATATAAATTTTCTAAATAAACCACAATATTTGTTAATTTACTGACTATTAAATTTTGATTATTATTTAAAAAATATTTTAATTGAGCATTAATTTTATAATTAAAGTCTTCTTCATTTATAATTTTATAAATAGGTTGATTAGCATTTATTACTTTATCATTTGCATTAACATATTTTATTATATTTATAATATTTTCATTTATATAATAATAAGATTTTAAATCTTTTAATTTTTTCATATAAAAATTAATTAATCCTTTTTTATCTTGTTCATCTAAATTTTCAGTTTTCAAATTTTCATTAAAATAAGATATTCCATCATCTAAAAAATCTTCTTCTTTATATTTCATTTCATCAATAGAATCTGTTTTTAAAAAGCATATTTTTTTAATTAAATTAGCTTCTAATATTTTCTCAATATTATCTAAATTTATTAAAAATGAATTGTAATTTTCGTATTTTATTTCTGAATTTGGAGTATAAATGTCCCTAAAAGTATTCATTAATAATATTTCTAAAATATAATTTCTATTTTCTGATTCTAGAATTAATAAATTTTCTTCCCTTGCTTTTTGAATATCGATTTGCTTTATGTTTAAAAATCCTAAATTTTTTAATAAATCATTTTGAACTTTTGCATATTCTATATATATTTTTTTATATATTTTTCCATATTCTGAATTTCCATCAATTAAAAAGTACTCTAAAATACTTTCTTTTGTTAATTTATTATTATTTTTTGAATTAATTATCCTAATAAAATTATCACATATTTTAGTATAATCTTTATAAATATCTGTTTGTTCAAAAGTTATTTGCTTTGTTTGTTCTCTAAAAATTTTTGAAGAATATTGACAAAGTAATGATTTTATAACAAAATTGAAATATAAAAAATCTTTATTAATTCCATTTTCATTAAGATATAAATGTAATACAGGATAATTATTTATTTTATCAGTAAAATCCCTGATTTTATCATCTTTTTCATTTAATTTATTTCTAAAGAAATTTATATCTGGATAATCAGAATATAAAAACTTTTTATAATATGGAAATTCTTTTTTATTGCTATTTTTTCTTCGATCACTTTCATTTATTATATCTATAATTTTATTATTTAAAATATCTTCATTCAAGTCATTGCTTGTCTTTTGACTTTGCTCAGAATCCTCCTTACTATCACTTAAAAATTTTTGCTTAAATATATCATAATTTGAAAAACCATTTAAATGATATTTTTTGATAACTTCATTTTTAAATAATGCATTAATATCTTTATTATATTTATTAAAAATTATTTTATATATGAAATATATAATTGTATTTTTTAATTTATTATTCCTCTTTCCATTAATAACTTCAATAATTTCTTCTATTTCTTTATCCTTTTGGAATTTTTCCTTTTCTATATAATCTATAAATAATTGTAAATAAATTCTTGTAAAAGATATTGAAAATATTTGTTTTAAATTTATTTTTTCATTAATTGATGATTCAAGAATATCCAAACAGTTTTCAAAAAAGAATTTCAAATATATCAAAATATTTATTTTGTATTCTTTTTTATGAATTTCATTTTCTTTTATTAAATTTTGAATATATATTATAGATATAAATTCAAAGAAAGTTGATAGAGTTTCTTTTATACAATCATTATCTAATTTATCTTCTAAGACATTTAAACAAGGTTTTGATAAATTTATTAAAGAACTTTGAAATACATATACATTAGCGGAGACAAAATCTTCTAAAATTAATTTTAATAATTGATTTGATTTAATAAATAATTTTTCATCTTTCAATAAAAATTCATTTAGAATATATATTTTATAATTATTATTTTTTTCTCTTTTACATTCATTTAATAATAAATTTAGTATTAACTCATTATTATAATCTTTATCTTCTTTAATTTTATCTTTATTATCTATATTTTTGAGTTCTCCTATTAAAATTTTTAAATTATCACAAAGTAATTCAATTTTATTTTCATCATTTTTTTCAACAATTTCAAGATTTTTTTTTAAGTTCATAATCAATTTATGAATATTTAATTTATTTAAATTTTTAATATTTGAAGAATCATAAATAGCCATATATTCATTTATTATATCTAATTCTATAATATTTAATCTTAATATTTCATCCATTTTTTGTATTGTTTTCATACATTCTTTTAGGTATTTAAAATATGAAAGATAATTATCTTTTTTTAAGCTTGCAATTTTAATTCCTTTATCACTTAGAGTACATTTCAAAATGATAAGAATTATTTTATAAAAAGTTTTATTTAATTTTTCCAATTTTGGTTCTTTTGGAACGTATTTAATTTCATTTTTTTGTACATAATTTATTATATTTTTATATAAAATATCCTTATCATTTTCATCATATAATATATATTCAGATATAATATTATATAAATCTAATATTTTTTTAATATAATCAGAATTTGCTTCTAGCCATAATATTTTATTAATTAAATTTTTTTCAGTAATTTTATATTTATCTTCGTCTTTTAATTCTTCAAATTGAAAATTTAATATTAGTAATACTAATTGATTGTGGCAAATTTTCGAGATATAATTATTATCATATATTCTTTCTATATAAAAGGAAATATAATCATCTAAAAATAATTTAATAAAATCTTCATAATTTTTATCGATTTTTTTCATAATAATAAATTTATTAATTATTTTTTTAAATTTCAATTCAAGATAAAGCTTTTCATTAAATTCTTTTATGTCATTATTTAATTTATAAATAGCTTTTGGAGCAAGTTCATTTTCGCATTTTCTTATTTCAGTTTCATCTTCTAAATAAATTTTGGATAATTTATTTTTTTCAATAAATTCAAAAATTTCTTTATAAATATTATAAAATCCAGGAATTTTATAATTTAATTTAATATTTATTATTCTTTCTTCTTTAGAAAATTTTAATAATTTTAAAAATTCTTTTTGTATTTTAACGATTATTTCATTTTCTAATATTTCTTTATCTATATCTTTTATATTAAGCATAATCATTGTTGTGAAAAAATTGTTATTTTCAGAATTTTCTAATAAAATATTTATTTTTTCTTTTAAAAAATGTTTTATAATATTTATAACTTCAGTAATGAAATCAATTGTATTTTCATTTATATAGTTATTTTTTATAATAAAATCGATTATATTTATATTACTATTAATTTGTGATAAAATTATTTTTTTAATATTATTTATTATATCTTTACAATTTTCTGAGTTTTCAATAAAATTTGTTAATTCTTTAATAAAATTATGGTTATCTATTCCTTTACTTTTTCCTATTTTTTCTGAAATATTTTCCCTATAAAATTCTTCTAATTGATTTATTATTCTTTTTTCAAGGTTTAAAAAGTCATAATTTAAATAATCATTAATATTTTTATTTTTTATTTCATTTATCAATAGTTCAGCTCCATTTATATTATCAATAAATAATTGAGTCATTGCTTCATCTTTTATTAAAATTGTTGTTACTTTATTAGTTTTATTTTCTTTGTTGAATTCTCTTTTTATATTTATAATAAAAATAAATTTTTTATTTTCATTTTTTATTTTATTTATTTTTTGATAATTATTTAATTCAAAAACAAAAAAATTAATATATTTAGCATCTTCACTTTCTAATTTTAATATAAATGATTTATATTTTTCATCTTCATAAAAATTCTTTAACATTTCTTTGAATTTATATATATTATTAATATTTCTCATTATTTTCACTAAATATGATTCTTTGTCTGTTAAATAAATAATATCTCCTGTTTTACTAAAAGTATATACTATTAATATATTTTCTTTATCATTTTTATTATTATTTAAATATTTTTCCAGGCTATCATATCTATTAAATGAATCAATATTATTGTTTAGTTCTCTTATTTCATCCTTTTCTTTATTTAATTCTGATAAGGGTAAAGAAATAATAATATCTTGGGGTAATAATGGTATTATTTTTTCTTTTATTATATTTTTATATGAATTATTTTCTTTATTTTGATATAGATATACATATCCACTAATAATATCCTCATTTATATTTACTAAAATATTATCCAAATTATAATTAATATCTTTTATATTTACTAATTTTTTTGATATATTATTAATAATTTGAGATTTTTTTTTGTCATCATCATTTAAAAAGTAATCAAAAGATATTACATATTTTTCGAATCTACTAAGTAATGATATCTCTTGATTTTGAAAATCATTTTTGTCTGTTAATACTACAAATCTTGAATTTTCATTTACTTTTACTAATTTTTGTATATAATTTCCATAAGAAATTTGAAAATATTTTTCACCATCTTTATAAATATAATTTTGATCAAATAAATGAAAAAATAATTGATAAATTTGATTCAAATCACTTAATATAATTAATTTTCCTTCGGAATAACTTTTTTCTATATTAATTATCATTTCTACCTGATATGAAACATCCAATATATCTTCTTTAAATGGACTACCAATGTACAAAACATAATTATCTATATCTTTTGTTATAATATTTATTAAAGTGTCAAATAAAGCTTTTTCAGATATTAGCAATAAGAATCTACAATTATTTTCGGCTAAAATATTTTCTTTAATTAAATCAAAGGTTTTTATATTTTCAAAATTTAATTCTTTTAAATCATTATCTCCTTTTATATTAATTTCACTTAAATTACGAATTAAAGCCTTTTTCATTATAGAATTAATTATATTAGAATCATCAGGATTATTATATTTAATAATTTCCTGAGAGAATGTTTTAAGTAAATTATAAAGGTCTCTTGCATTGTTTTCTTTATATTTATAATATATTTCCCCTAATAATTTATATACATTTAAATATTTATGATAAATATAATCATCGTAAGTTTTCGCTATAGTTTCAAATATTAAAAAAATATCATCTTTTAAAATATCAGGAACTTTTAAATATATAAATTTATTAATTATCTCTTCATCAAATTTCTTATTATTTATTCCTATTAAAGAAACACTCAAATTATTATCAAATTCTGAATATAATTTTTCTAAGTAATGCATTTTATTACTTTCTAATAAATCCAAATTATCAAAAATCAATAAAAATATAATATTTTCTTCAAATTTAATGGATAATAAATTATTTTTTGTTTTGTTAAAAAAATTTTTTATCGATTCAAATGTATTTAATTGTGAACATTGAAAATATATATTTCTTATTTCTGGGAATTTTTTCAAAAAATTTGATTCATTAAAATTATCTTTCATAATATTAATAATTAAATTAATACTCAAACTTTTAGAAAATCCAGGATTTCCAACAACCATTAAGGGAATATGAGAATATATTGAAACAAACATTAAAAATATATTATTTTTTAAAGGAGCACAAATACAAATTTCTTTCATTTTATAAATACCCATTTCTTTTAAAAGAAATTCTTGTTCATCTTTTATTATATTACTAAAATATTGATTCCTTAAAGACATGCTATATAACCAATCTTTTATATCAAATTTTGTAATTAATTTTTTTATATAAACATTTATTATCTGTAAATATGCATAATTATTTGATTTTTCTATTTTAATATAATATGAAATAAATAAGGATAATATAAAAGATTTAATTTTTGTTTTTATATCTGAAATTATTTCTCCTTTATTTGCCAAAAATTCATTTTTATATTTATAATAATTATTAATAAAAAAATGATAAATTAATTTAAATCTTTGTATATCTCTTAAAGATACTGAGCAAATATTATTATATTTCTTAATAAATTTATGAGATTGATAAATGGACTCTATTACTGTTTTTCTTAAAAATGAATTTTCACTTTCATCATCATCTCCTTTAGGAAAATCTTTATCTATTATATTTTCAATATATTCTAATAGTTCTTCATTGTCTAAACTTTGTAAATAAACGATATAACTTAGCATAGAATTAGGTAAATTTACTTCTTTATTTTTATCAAAATTACATGCACCAAAGAATCTAATTCTTTCATCTAAATGTTTTCCATTTAATGAATGATTTACAAATATTTCTTTTATTTTTGAAGGTAAAGATATTTTATTTAGTTCATCAAAAAATACAAAAATAAATTCTTCTGATGTTGAATCTAATATATTTTCTGCATTTTCAATAATTTCTATTAATTCACTTTCTTTCATTTCTGAATTCACTTTTTTTATAATGCAATTATTACAATTTTTTTTAAAACATTTTATAATCACATTTATTAATTCAGTTTTTCCGCAGCCTATTTCTCCAATTAAAATAACTGGAATATTTGAAAAAATTTTAAACAATATTAAACTAATAATTTTATAGTTATATTCCATTATTATATATTCTCCTAAAATATTAGAAATATTTTCTTTAGATAAAATTTCTTTTAAATTAGATAAGAAATAATCAGTATTTTTTCCTTTTATTTCTTTATCTGAAATATTAATTTCTTTATATCCATTCTTAGTTTTAAATATTAAGGGTATTTCATTTTGAATATTTAATCCGTCTTCTTCATTTCTGCATTTATTATAATAGTTTGCTATATTTTTTGCCTTTTCATAATAGAGATTTCTATCCTCAACATTTATTGAACCTAAATAAGATAAAATATTCATATAATTTTTTTTTTCGATATATGTATCATTTTTCCTTAAAAAAATATTATTTTTATTTTTGTCTTTAATTTCTGAATCAAACCATAATAATTTTTTGTATAGATTTTCATTTGTTATATTCAAAGGTTCTTGATTATTTAAAGATATATTTATTTTTTTAAATATTTTCAATAAGGGAAATTCATCTAAAAATTGATAATTTCCATTTGGGATTTCTATATATATATTAATATTATTTGGAAAATTTAATATATCATCATTTGTTTTAAATATTTTTGTAATTAATAATGAAAATAAAAAATATCTTATTAAATTAATATTTTTACTATAGAATAAATCCAAATGAATTCCTATATTATATTTTCCTTTTATTTCTACTTTAAGAAATTTTTTTAATTTTTTATATAATTCATCTTTATTTATATTATCACCTATTGAAAAATAATGATAAATTTCTTTATTTTCTTTTATTTTCTTTTTAATTAGTTCTGTTTTTCCAAGACCACAACAATCTGAAGTGATAACTTTAACATATTTATATATATCATTTCCACTTATTAAATTATATTCCAAACTATTTTCATCTCCTTTCAAATATTCATATAGCATTTTTATTTCAGGCAAATTTATTATACTTCCTAATTTATTTTGATTTTGAATTAAGAATAATATACATGGGATTATATATTTATTTTCACTTTCTATTTCATTGGTAATTTGTTTTATTAATAAACATATACTATTTATTTTTTGAATAGAAATTTCATCTGTTATTGAAATAATAAATAAAGTATTATATTTACATTTAAATGCTCGATATATAAAAGAATATATTTCATCATTTGTTGTTTCTTCATTTGTTAATAAAATATTCTGTGCTATCGGATTTTTCCCAGTTAATTTTAAAAATATTTTCACAATAAAAAATTCAATATTCTTTTTTTGTAAAAAGCATTTATATATCCCCTTCATATAATATTCATCTTTTATTTTTATATTATTGTATAATAATTCAAATGATGTTCCATTTATTTTAAAAATATTTTCTATGTATTTAGAAATAAAATCAAATTTTTCTTTGATATATATTTTATAATTCTTATAAGCCATACTTAAATCATTAAAACTTGGTATATAAAGAGGAATATCATCATTAAATGAATCTCCATTAGTAAAATATCTTATATATGAATGAATATTTTTATTTTTATTGATTGTTCTTTTAATTAATTTATACATATGTTTACCATATACATATCTAAAATATCCATTTTCTTTATATAATATTAATTTGTATTCATCTATTATTTTGCAATAATCTTTTAATTTTAATATTAAATCATCATATATAATATACTTGTTTAAAAATTGATATGATATTTTATCTTTTGATATTGTTATTGAAATATCTAATATAAAAGGGCATCCTTTGTTTTCTAATAATGAAAAATATTCATTTATTTTTTGAAGTTTTTTTATATATTGGAAAAATAATTCAGTTTTTCTTTTTTTGTTATTTATTATTATTTTTATCTCCTCAGAAAATTGATAATCGCTATTCATATTAAAGATTATATTATTTTTTAGTTTTATTAGTCCATCAAAATCTTTAGTCATAATATGTATTTCTTTATTATTATCATCATATATTTTAAATTCTTTTTTAAAAAATGATATTTTAAATTTGGAATTATTTAAAATAAATTTTACATTTTCATATAAATTATTTTCAATATTTGAATCTAATAATTTTATTTTTTTAAAATTTTTAAAATAATTTTCAAATGAATTTTGCAAATAATACAATTGATTATTTTTATCTTCTTCATTGAGCCTTTTTCTTAAATTATCAATTAAATTTATATCAGTTAAATCATAGTCCAAATTTTTAATAAACTCAACACATTTTTTAAATTCAATAATATTTTCATATTTCAATAAATCTGTACCTGGCTCTAATCTATATAATAATATTTCTACTGAATTAATATTTTTTGTCTTTGCATATTTTATTTCATTTTCTTTGTTAAATAATATTCTAATTAATTTAATTAGTAAAGAATCTTCTTTTCCATTATTTAAATAAAATTTTTTTTCTTCGAAAAAATTGTTTATATCAACTAATTTTTTAAAATTAATTTTCTTTTCATCAAATTCAGATTTTTTTTGATTTAAATATTGTGATAGCTCAGTTTCCTTTGCTTCAAAGCATTTAAAAAAATATAAAATACTATTAATATCTGAATTATAACTTATATTTTTATTATAAATCATAATATTTCTTGCAATTTCATATAAATCAATGTTTTTCTCTATTTCATAATAATCTTTTAATTTTTTTAGTTCATCAATCATTTCTTTATCATTTGTAAATAGATTATACCATTTAGATAACACATCAATTTCTCCAACTTTATCCATATCATAAAATAAATATTTGAAATCTTCTAATATTTTTTTTGCTTCATCAAATTTGGATGTTTCATTACCTTTTGCTTTTATTTCATATATCACTTTAAATAAGTCTATTTCTTTTATTATTTTTATTAAGTTTGCTTTATTATCATATTCTCTAATAAAATTTTTTATAAATTCATCTTCTTTAATCCATATATTTACTAATTTTTGATTCTTCATATAATCATCATATATTATATTTATTATCTCAAGTATATTCTTTAATGTTTTATTATAATATATATCTAATAAATTAGATATTTGATATGCTTTTTCTATATCTTTAGATGTTTCAAAAAATTTTTGTTTGATTTTATTATATTCTATTTCTGCTGAGCTAAATTTATCTTCGGAAATATTTAATTTAAATAATTCAAATCTTTGCAAAAAAATAAATTTATTATTTTCGTTAAATATAATATTTAAATATATATCTTTTGATTCTTCAAATGTTATTAGCTTATTATATATAATATTTAAAATATTTTTATTTTCATTTAAATAATAATTCTCTTCTTTTGGTATTAAATTTTTTTTCATTAATTCTGATAAAAGCTTAATATTTTTTGAATCATTTATCTCTAAGAATAGTTCATAACTGATAATACCTTGTTTTATATTATCAAAATATTCTTTTAATTGACTTTCTTTCATATTTTCAATTAAATCAATTAAAGCTTCAACATTTAAATTTATATAAGATAAATCTATAATTTTTTCCTTGATTTCATTATCTTCAAAAAAAATGTCTAATAATTTTATATATATATTTTTATTTTGATTAAATTTTGGCAAAAATATTTCAAGTAAATTAATTTTTTTATCAGGAGAATATTCAATGACTTTTTTTAGAAAAAGAATAAATGATTCTTCTGTTAATTCAGTAAAAGCTTTATATTTTTCAATAAGGAGTTCAATATATTCATACCTATTTTTTTCAATATTTATATTGATTAATTTTATGGTAAAATCAAAATCTTCAATTGTATTTATATTTCCTATAATGATTTGAATAAATTCATTAAATTTATTTACATAAATTTTTTCAATATTTAATTCTTTGAAATATTTGATATCATTTTCATTTTTTAAATCATATAAATTTATTTTTTTAAATAGTTTGGGATTTCTTTTGTTTTCATAGGAATCATCTAAATTATATGGGTCAATTTTTAGTATAAGATCTAATTGTACTTTAATATTATTAATATTATTTAATTCTTTTTCAATAATTTCATGGATACTACTAAATACGACATTTTTATATTCAATGTCATTCTTATCTAAATCAGTATAAGAGAATAATAATTTATTTATACCATCTAATTTATCAATTATATTATTATCATCTTCATTATTTAGATAATAATGATAATATCCCTTCCAAAAAACATCAGCGAAAAAAATTAATTTTTTTCTTTTTTCTTTTTGATAATCAATTAATTTATTAATTACATCAAAAGCTTCATTATAATCGTTTAGATATGAATATTCAACTTTTATTAGAGATTCAAAAATTATATCAATATGTTCATATAATATTTTTAATTGAATTATATCAAAGCTTTTATAATTTAAAGATTCTAAATATTTTCCTATTTCCAAAGAATATATTACAAATTCTTTATAAATTTCTATGTCTTTAAAATGTATATCATTTCCAAATTCTTTACTATAATCAAGCAAAATATCAAAAATTATTTTCTTCAATAATTCTCTTTCTTTTTTCATATCAATAATTCTTTTAAAAACTTTTTCACAATTATTATTATTTTTTTCATAACAAAGTAAAATTATTATCAATTTTCTTAATAAATCTCTATTTAACTCATTATTACCATATATCATCTCTTCTAATATAATTATATTATTTTTTGTTTCAACATTGAAATTGCTATAATTTGCTATCATTATTCCTTCATTTATAGCTTCTATTATTTTCATTGATATAATTGGCTCTTTATCATATTTTTTTATTAAGTCAAAAAATAAAGATATATTTTGTGTTTCTTTAAATGCATTAATTTCATTTTGTTTCTTTGCTGATATTTCTTGTGTTCCTCCCATTTATATGAATAAAAATAATAATTAAATTAATAATAAAAAATAATAAAGAGAATAAAATTTGTATTCAATATAAAGGATTTTATATTAAAGCCAAAAAATAAGATATATTTCAATATTAAATATATATTTAATATTTTTATTTCTTATAATAATAGTTATATTTAATTTATTTATTCAAATTTTTCTTTCTTCTTCAATCTTTCTTTTTTCTTCTTCCGATAGATAATATATACAAAAGGCATTCAGCTCAAAATTTTTTTTCCCAAGTTTTTCTTCATTCAATTGGTTCAAAAATTTATCTATATCAATTTTGTTTTCAAACGATTCAATTATCCCAGAAAGCTTGCAATTTTTAAGCCCTTCCCAAAAATGCATTTCATAATCAATTTCTACAGGTCCAATCGCATTTTTATTATCATGCTTTGCTTTTTCCAATTCCCTCAAAATTTCATCTATATAAATTTTTTTGAATAATTCGCTCTTTTCAGAGTAATTGTTATTTTTTATAGTTTCCCAAAATTTTATTTCATTATCAATTTCTTCGCATGAAAGTATTATTTTTCTTTTTCTTGCTGCGTTTATTTCTGAAATTTTTTTCTCCATATAAGTCTTGGTATTTCCCATTAAATTAAAATTTATATATAATTAAATTAATATATAAAATTATATATTGCTAATTATTTATTTTCAATATTAACTATTTTTGAATAATATAATTGTTTTTTCAATATTAATGAATAAAGAAAAATTAGTTTATTTATTCCTTATAAGAAATGATCATTTTTTTCAATATAATAATAAAGAAATCATTATTATAAAATTTGTTTCGAATTTTTTGGGGAAATAATTTGTTTAATTAAATAGTAGAAAAAGAAACTTTATAAGTATTATTATTTTATTAAAAAAATATTCATATATCAAATTAACAATAATTATATTTATTATTGCATTATTATGGAAAATAATCTGCTTACTAAAAAAGTAAATGTATAAAAATAAAATAAAACAAATAAAAGAAAAAAATAATTAAAAAAATAATAGAAGATTTTCTTTAGAAAATATAAAAAAAAATATTAAAATTATTAAAATATGAAGATGCTTAAATAATTAACACAAAGAAAGACATTGAAAAAGATTTAAATTCAACAATGATAATAAATTAAATATTTCAAAAATTAATATAAATTGGAATTTTATTATTATAAATAAAAAAGTAAAGGTTCTTTTATTTGTATTAAAAGGTAATGATGTTCAAAAAAATCCAATTTCTTGAAAAAGTCTATAAATTAAAGCTATTATTTTAAGTATTAATGAAAAAGAAAAAAATATACATGAAAATTTTGGCATTACAAAACTTAATAATATTAATAATATTATTTTTAATTCACCTTATATAATGACAAAAATCATTATATTATTATTTATAAAAATTTGGTTAAAAAAATATTAATTATGTGGATAATCACATCTTGAAATTATATAACAAAAATTTGTTAATCTTTATTTAAAGGTTTTTTTATCTTTTTATATTATAAATATTATTCTTCTATACCATTTTTAATTTCTTTTTCTACAAAAACTTTTCATACTCTTAATATCATATATTTTTATATTTTTCTTCTTCAAGTTTCCTTTTTTCTTCTTCTAGTTTCTTTTTTTCTGCTTCCAGTAGAAATTTTTCATTTTCTAGCTTTCTATTTTCAAGTACAAACATCGATAATAAGGCTGAAAATCTTGAATTTATCCCTTCTTTTCTTATTTCTTCTTCTGTTTTATATAATATGGAGAAATCGAAAGTTTCCAGTTTAACTTCTTTTTTGTCTTGTTTAGCTTTATATAATTGAATCAATATATCATCAGCATTAATAATTTTGTCGAATAAAATACTTTTTTGTGAATAATTGCAAGATTTAATTGATTCCCAAAATTTTATTTCTTCATCAATTTCTTCTGGTATGAAAATATTATTTTCCATTCTCAAATTATGAGCCCTTTTCAATATATCATTTTTTTTAATTTTATATGCATCTTCATTTATTAGACTTGCTCTAAATTCTCTTTCAAGTTTTTCTTTTTCATTTTTAAGTTCCCGCATTCCATTCTCAAATGGTTCTCTTTTCATTTTTTCTATTGCTCTTTCCTCACAGTATTTTCTTCTTTCTTGATTACCCATTAAATTTTTGATTTAGCAATTATAATTATTTTTAAATAAAGATCTAATTAATATATTTTTTAAACTTAACTATTTTTGATTTTTAGAACTAATAGATAATTTAATTAATTTTTAATATATATTAATAATTTATATTTAATGATTTATCAATTTTAATATGGGGATTGGGGGATTGGGGATTGGGGATTGGGGATTGGGGATTGGGGATT
>ERZ842401.1905-NODE-1905-length-28695-cov-10.636383_pt1 | contig 28695 bp, 26 predicted proteins | sample MGYA00521270_ERZ842401 | MGnify/ENA primary metagenome ERZ842401 (study PRJEB31892, sample SAMEA3878208) | bioreactor metagenome | biome: Moose rumen | place: Sweden | collected 2011-10 | study: EMG produced TPA metagenomics assembly of the PRJEB12797 data set... | reverse complement strand
ATTTACAGACTTTCTTCTTTCTACCTACCAGGACACACTTTTTGGGACATTATCTGCTGGAGACAAGAGGGGCCGGAACAGAACGAAGCGGAACGGAGTCCCCGGCACGCCACACCCCTCCTCATAAAAAAAAGAGGTCAACTCATTTGGAGTCAGCCTCTTGCAGATTGTCAGTTGTTTCCGGGACACGCACGGATCACTTCCATATCGGCCCGGGAAATTCTTGTAACCGGGAGCGTGTTGTTTCCGGGATACGCTCAGATCACTTCGATATCCTTGGTGGGGATCCAACCCTGGCGGCCGTCGGAAAGTTCTACGTTGGTGTAGCCGGAAACGGTATCCAGCAGTTTCACGCGGGTGCCTTCGTGCAGGATGAACAGGTCCTTGGCCGAATCGGCCGAAGGGGAACTCTTCACGGACGATACGGGGCGCATGACGATGGCCATGTCCTGCCGCTCGGCCTCCGTCTTCTGCCACTGGGCGAAATCCCAGCCCAGGAAGGCGAGAAGGAGGGTGACGATGCCGGCAAAGAAACCGAGACGACGTCGTCCGCTGGTGGAGCCCAGCAAGAACAACAGCGCCAGTGCTACGGTGAGCGCCAGGAAAACCAGCGATAACACGGCCCAGGTATTGGAAGGCAGCAGATAGCACATCTTGTGCCCCCAGGCCTCGAAGAAGATCTCCGGCACTTCGTCAATGCGGTCCTGCGTCTGGGAACGGGCATATTCCAGATTGTAGCGGACATCACTGTCGGACGGGTCCAGCCGGAGCGCCCGCTCGTACCAGAGGATGGCCGGGGCCACTTCGCCGGTCTTGAAATACGCGTTGCCCAGGTTGTAATACAGTTCCCGCGACATGAGCCCGGCCGACCGGACTTCTTCCCAATCCCGCAGGGCCGATGCATAATCGCCGGCCGTATACGCCTCAACGCCCGCTTTCCAGAGCGAGTCGGGATAGGATTCCGTCGCCTGGGCGGCGAAGGGAGAGACCAGGAGCAGCAATGCCACAACAGCCGTGGCGCCGCCGGTATGTGAAGGTGATTTTTTCATGGAAGAATCGATGGCCGTGATGAGCGAGACGGCCTGCTCGTAATGGGCGTTCATGGCATCGTGCCCCGCATCGGGAGCATAGCGGGCGAATTCGCAGGCATCCAGGAGGGCGGTAAAGTCCGCCGCCAGGGACTCGGACACCCCCCGCTCCGTAAGGGCGGCGGCGATGTTTTCCTTGTTCTGGTCGGCCATGTCCATGGAGAGTTTGTCTCCGACAAAGCCCAGCAGCGAGCGGTGAAGCTCCTCGTAGAAGGCCGTGTAGAGGTTCTTCTGGAGGAATTCATGCGCCTGTGAAAGCCGCTTCAGTGCCATGCGAGTTGCCTTGCGGCCGCGGGTACCGGCCACATCGGCCCTTCTGGCGGCCATCTTGCGGAAACCCAGCCAGAACCCCAGGCCGGCAAGCAGCAGAAGGGCTGCCAGGCCCCACCAGAGCGGAGAATACACAAAGAAACCCTTGCCTGCCCCCAGGGAAGTGCGGGTGCGGATGAAACGGATGTCGTCCCCCAGGTTCTTCACGCCCTTGCGGTCTACTGTGAGCTGGGAGCCGGAATCGGCCACGGAAGCGCCGGAAGAGGCACTGCGGGCTACCTTGAGCCGGAGCGAATCCGTAGAAGCCGTCTGATAGCGCCGGGCCGACACATCGTAATATCCATACTTCACCGGGTCGATGGTAAAGTCACCGGGACTACGCGGGATAAAGGGATATTCGAAGGTCTTGGAACCGGAAGTGCCGCTCTTGTCGGCATTCACGGTGGTGCGCACGTCGTAAACCTCGAAGTCCGGCGGGAAATTGACCTTGGGAGCCTCCAGAAGGGCGATATTGCCCTTGCCGGACACGGTTACCAGGAGCGAGGCCGCATCGTGCGTCTTGAGGGAATCCTTGCTGAGCCTGGCCTGGACGCTGAACTCACCCACACCGCCGCCGAAGGAGGCCGGCGCCCCGGCGGGAAGGGCCGACACATGCAGGGTGGGAGACGAAGTATAGACCCGCTGCCGGGTTGTCACATAGTCGTTCTCGAAGAAATCGTCGAAGATGGATCCCGTGCTCCTGCGGCGCTGCTGGTTCACCAGACACACCACTTCGGCCGGGTCGATGGACTGGTCCCCCGCCTTTTGCGGAATGATCACCCACCGGCGCAGCACGGCGGCATTGTACATCTTTCCGTTGAACTGTTCACGCTGGAAGTCGATATTGGAAGGGGATTCCACTTCCTGGCTCCAGAAGCCGTTGAAAGAAGGGAAGCGGGCATTCTCGAAGCCTACCAGGTTGGTTCTGTGATAGATCTTGAGCGTGGCCGTGACCGGTTCGCCCACCACCACGGAAGAGCGGCTCAGGGTCAGGCGCATGAAGATATCGGCTTCGGAACTTTGCGAAGAAGAGGAGGAGCGGCTGCCTGCAGGGGCATCGTCATCATCGGCCTGGGCGCTGTCCCTGGAGCCATTGTCCACCACCTGGATGCTCACCGGGCGCGACTGGATCTGGTTTCCCCGCACTTTGGCCGTAGCGGCGGGAATGGTGAAAGTGCCGGTTTTCCTGGCCTGCAGAATATAGGTATACGAAGTCTGGGAACTCCGGGTGGTCTTCCCGTTCACCATCTGAATACTGGTCGATGAACCCTTCTGCGGCCCCCAGACCACGGAGAAATCGTCCCCGGCGCTCCAGTCAAAATCCGACGGAGCGTGCTCTCCTTCCACGATAAACACTACATTGAAGCGCTCCGACAGTTCCACGATGTTGTGGACCTCCACGCGGATGGACGACTGGGCCCACAGCGGAAGCATCATGCAGAGCGATATCAATAGCGTGACAATCCTTTTCATACTTACCAATTCTTTTCCTTTTGACGGGACTTGAGGGCTGCCGCCTTCTTCTGGTCCACTTTCTCCTGGGTTTCCTTCTCTTTCTGCTGGATGGCCTGCAGCATCTGCTGGGCCTGCTGAGGCGAGATTTCAGCCTCGCCGCCCCCCTGGTTCTGATCCTGCCGGTTCTGGTTCTGATCCTGATCCTGCTGATCCTGATTCTGGTCCTGCTGGTTCTGATCCTGATTCTGGTCCTGCTGGTTCTGATCCTGATTCTGCTGGTCCTGGTTTTGGTCCTGGTTGTTGTCGCCATCGCCCTGCTGGTCCTGGTTCTGCTGTTCCATCAGTTTGTTCCGGGCGTAAATGTAGTTCTCCTTCGCCTTCAGGTCGTCGGGACGCAACCGCAGGCTCTGCTTCAAGGCGTCAACGGCCGCCTGCCAGTCTTCCTGGGCTATCGCCACGTCGCCCAGATTGAAATAATAGTCGGCCGCAAACGGGGCCTCCATCGCCGCTTCCTTCGCGCCGTCCAGCAGCTTGCGGGCATTCTCCATGTCCTTTTCCCTGTACAGGGTATTGGCCAGATTGTAAGTGCCGGCCACGGAGGTGGAATCCTGCATCAGGGCCTTGCGGTAACTGATATCGGCCTTGGCAAACTCTCCTTTCCTGAACTGGCGGTTTCCCCTGCGAAGGTCCCCCTTCTGGGCAAAGGCCGCCGTACAGCAGCAGGAGAGCAGTATTACCATCAACTTTCTCATATCTCAAACAGTTTCCGGCGAGGCTTGCGCTCACCGATCAGCATTTCAATGACAAACAGTGCGAGCGCGACGGCAAAGAAATACATGTACTGCTCGTCGTACTCCTCAAAGACGATGCTGCCGAACTCTTCGTCTTCCATCCGGCGGATGTCCTGGACGATGGGATTGAGGCCGAATTCCTCGTTCCCGGCGTGGATATAGGCGCCGTTGCCGGCACGGGCGATGTCACGGAGCGTCTTCTCGTCCAGCCTCGTCACCACAATGCCGCCGTCCTTGTCGCGCAGCAGGCTGCCGTCCACAGGGATAGGCTGCCCCTCCGCGGAACCCACGCCGATGGTGTACACCTTGATGCCGAACTCGGCGGCCTGCCTGGCGGCTTCCACCGGATCGTCCTCGTGGTTTTCACCGTCGGAGATGACGATGATCACGCGGCTTTTCTCGCTCTGCGCGCTGAAGCTCTTGATGCTGAGCCTGATCGCATCACCGATGGCCGTACCCTGCACCGGGATGGACCCCGTGTCGATGCTTCCGAGGAACATCTTGGCGCTCACATAGTCCGTTGTGACCGGCAGCTGGACAAACGAAGTTCCGGCGAAGATGACCAGACCGATGCGGTCGTCCTGCAGCAGGTCCGTCAGGCGGGAGATGGCCAGCTTGGCCCGTTCCAGCCGGTTGGGGGAATAGTCCTCCGCGAGCATGGAATTGGAGACGTCCAGCGCCACGATGATTTCCGCACCCCTGGTCTTGTGCTCCGAGAGTTTGGCTCCGGTCTGCGGCCGGGCCAGGCCCAGTACGAAGAACAGGAATCCCAGGCAGAAAAGCACCATCCGCACCCAGCCCTTGGAACGGGAGCGGGAAGGCATCAGGGCCTCCACCAGGGCGGGATCGCCGAACGCCTTCACGCGGCGGCTCCTGAAATACCGCAGCAGCCCGTATCCCACCAGGAACACCGGGATGAGCAGCAGCAGATAAAGGAATTTGTAATCGGCAAACATCAACATCACGGCATCCTCCTCATCAAAGCGCGCAGCAGCAGTTCCAACAAAAGGCAGAGCAATGCCGCCAGTGCATAGTTTTTATACAAATCCTTGTACACCGGGAACGAATCCACGGTGGTACGGGTCTTCTCCATCTGGCCGATTTCCGAGTAAATTTCCGACAGCTTGGTATTGTCCGTCGCCCGGAAATAACGGCCGCCGGTATTGTCGGCAATGCTCTTCAGGAGCGGCTCGTCAATTTCCACGGGGATGTTCCTGAGTTCGATGCCCCAGGGGGTCTGCACCGGATACGGAGCCTCTCCATTAGCCCCCACACCGATGGTGTAAACCCTGATCCCGTAGGTCTTTGCAATCTCGGAAGCCATGCCGGGGTCGATCTCGCCCATGTTGTTCACACCGTCCGTGAGCAGGATCACCACCCGGCTCTTGGCGTCGGAGTCTTTCATGCGCGCCACCGCGGTGGCCAGGCCGTTGCCGATGGCGGTGCCGTCCTCGATCAGGTCGGTCTGCACTTCCTTCATCAGGTTGATGAGGGTGGCCCTGTCCGTGGTAAGCGGGCACTGGGTGTAACTTTCGCCGGCGAACACCACGATGCCCATCCGGTCCGTAGGCCGCTGGGCGATGAACTCGATGGCGATGTCCTTGGCCGCGCTCAGGCGGTCCGGCTCAAAGTCGCGCGCCAGCATACTGGTGGAGACGTCCATCGCGAACACAATGTCGATGCCCTCCGTGTCCACCCTTTCCATCTGGGTGGAGGAACGGGGACGCGCGATGGCCACGACAAGAAGGCTGAGGGCCGCAATGCGCAGCAGGAAAGGCAGGTGGCGGAGCCAGGAAAAGACAGAGGTTCCCCCTGCCTTCCATCCGTCCAGGGCCGATACCCGCATGTGCGGCCGGCGGTCCCGAAGTTCGATCCAGAGATAGCGCAGCACCAGCAGCAGCGGAACGGCAAGGAGCCACAGAAGATGAGGATACTCGAAGAACATGGCCTACTCCTCCTGTTTTTGAGACGCCCGGTCGCTGACGGGCACTACATCCCTGCCAACCTTTGCATCGTCATTGCCGGCCTGGGCGGCCAGCTCCTGCTGGTACGTGGTCGTGACAAACCTGACGGCGCCGGGAAGCACCTTGGCGTTCTCCTCGTCGGAGGCGGCGAATTTGGCGAACTTCACGAAATCGGCCCGCTCGAAGAGGTCTTTCATTTCGGCATAAAGGTCTTCCGGGAGGTCATCAGCATCCTTGAGGCCTTCGAAGATTTCGGCCGTCGTCATTTCCATGGCGCCGATCCCGAACCGAGCGGCGATGTACTCGCGCAAGGCATCCGTAACGCCGGAATAGAAGGCTTTCTGCTTTTCCGGAGCCCAGAATTTGTCGGAACGGAAGGCGTCCAGCTTGCGGAGGGCGCGGATATGGGCCGGTTCGGCATTTTCCTTGTCGATGACAGCCTTGTGACGGCGGCGGATCCAGCGTACCAGCAGCCACACAAGGGCCGCCAGCGCCAGGGCGCCGAGCACCCAGGGGAAGATTTCGCCGAAGGTGTAAGGGAACTTCACCTGCGGCTTGATGTCGTTGGGTTCGAAGTTTTCCATATCCACCTGAGGCTCCGTCACCACCAGCGGATCCGGAGCGCGGAACACCAGCGTATCGGTCCCTACGAGCACGGGGATGTCGGGCAGTTCATAGGTCCCCCCCATGAAGGCGGTGAGCACCATGGACACCTTGATATCATAACGGGCGGGGGTTTCCTTGCGGCCGCTCACCCGGGTGGAATCCAGCTGCCATCCGCCGACGATTTCCAGCGGGCTCTCTTTCTCCGGCTTGAAATCCGGCAGGGCCAGCAGGGTTCCTTCCGGGATGCCCGGCAGCACGGCCCCGTACCGCAGCTGGTCTGCCACCAGCACGGAATCCCGCTTCTGCAAGGGCTCCAGGAATGCATCTCCCGCCTCCGTACGACGGCCTTCGGCATGCATCAGCGTGCACGCCAACAAGGCCGGTATAATCAGTTTCAATCTCATCTTCTGTGGAATAAAGCCATCAGGGCGCGGACATAGTCCTCGTCCGTGGAAATATCTACCCGGTCCACCTGGTAACGGAGAAGGAGCCGGTCGGCCTGGGAAGTCGCCGAGCGGAACCAGCCTTCGTAGGCATTTCTTACGCTCCGGGAAGCCGTGTTCACCCATGCGGAGGCGCCGGTTTCCGCATCTTTAGCATGTACCAGGCCCACGTTCGGGAGGCGTTTTTCGCGCGGGTCGCTCACCCGGATCACGGACACATCGTGCCGGTTCACGGCCACTTTCAGGGCATCCTCGTACCTGGGGCTGCCGTCCGCGGCCACGTCCAGCATGTCGGACAGGATGAAGGCTGTGCATTTCTTCTTGATGGCGTTCGTCAGGAACCGCAGCGCCTCGCCGATGTCCGTTCCGTTATGACGGGGTTCGTACTCCAGGATTTCCCGGACAATGTGCAGGAAATGGGTGCGGCCCTTGGCCGGCGGAATGAACTTCTCCACCGTGTCGCTGAACAGGATGCAGCCCACCTTGTCGTTGTTCAGGATGGCCGAGAAGGCGAGCGTGGCGGCGATTTCCGCAATCTGCTCGCGTTTGGTCCTCACCTGCGTCCCGAAAAGCCCCGACCGGGAGATGTCCACCAGCAGCACCACCGTCAGTTCACGCTCTTCCTCGAACACTTTTACGTAGGGCGCATTCATGCGGGCGGTCACGTTCCAGTCCATGTTGCGCACATCGTCCCCCCACTGATACTCCCGCACTTCGCTGAAAGCCATGCCGCGCCCCTTGAACGCGGAATGGTACTCTCCGGCAAAGATCTGATGACTCAGGGCCTTGGTCTTGATCTCTATCTTGCGGACTTTCTTTATGAGCTCTTCCGGTGTCATTACGGGACAATCACCGCATTAATTACCTTTTCAATGATCTGCTCGGGGGTCACATTCTCCGCTTCCGCCTCGTAGGTGAGGCCGATCCGGTGACGGAGCACCTCGTTGCATACGGCGCGGACGTCTTCCGGAATCACATAGCCGCGGCGCTTGATGAAGGCATAGGCCTTGGAGGCCAGCGACAGGGAGATGCTGGCACGCGGGGAGGCGCCGTAGGAAATGAAGTTCTTCAGATCCTGCAGGCCGTAATCCTCCGGGGTACGGGTGGCGTAGACGATGTCTACGATGTACCGCTCGATCTTTTCGTCCATATAAACGTCGCGGACCACCTCACGGGCGCGCAGGATGTCCTCCGGCTTCACCACCGCCTGGGCGCGGGGGAATTCCCCGGCATTGTTCATGCGGATGATCAGGCGCTCTTCTTCCTTTTTGGGGTAGGAGACCACCACCTTCAGCATGAAACGGTCTACCTGGGCTTCCGGAAGCGGATAGGTACCTTCCTGCTCGATGGGGTTCTGGGTCGCCATCACCAGGAACGGCTGCGGCAGCTTATAGGTGTTCTCGCCGATGGTGACCTGCTTCTCCTGCATGGCTTCCAGCAGGGCGCTCTGTACCTTCGCAGGAGAGCGGTTGATTTCATCGGCCAGCACAAAATTGGCGAAGACGGGACCTTTGTGCACTTCGAATTCCTCTTTCTTCTGGGAGTACACCAGGGTACCCACTACGTCGGCCGGAAGCAGGTCCGGCGTGAACTGGATGCGGCTGAACTTGGCGTCCACCGCCTGCGCCAGCGTATTGATGGCCAGAGTCTTGGCCAGGCCCGGGACACCCTCCAGCAGAATATGGCCGCCGGAAAGCAGGCCGATGAGGAGATTGTCCACCAGGTGTTTCTGCCCTACGATCACTTTCCCCATTTCCAGATTGAGCAGGTCTACGAAAGAGCTTTCTTTCTGGATTCGCTCGTTGAGTTCCCGGATATTTACACTTTCCATAAAATATTTTGTTATTTTTGCATATGCGTTATTTCCTCTGCCTCTCATACGACGGGTCCGCCTTTTGCGGCTGGCAGATCCAGCCAAACGCCCCGTCAGTACAAGCCTGCCTGGAAGGCACCCTTTCCCGCCTGCTGAACCGCCCGGTCGCCGTGACCGGAGCCGGCCGGACAGACACCGCCGTGAACGCCGTAAACTACGTGGCCCACTTTGATGTGGAGGGGGAACTGCCCTTCGGGCAAGAGGATTTTTGCTACAAATTAAATGCCATGCTACCCCGTACAGTGGCCGTCCTGGGGGTCTCGGCCGTCCCCGAAGACCTTCACGCCCGGTTCAGCGCCACACGCCGCGAGTATACCTACTTCATCCATAGGAAGAAAGACCCTTTCGTGGCTGCGTACTCCTGGCAGTGCGGATTTCCGCAACTGGACTTCGATGCCATGAACGAGGCCTGTCAGTTCCTTCCCGGCACCCACGATTTCTCCTGTTTCGAAAAGACGGGAGGCGACAACAAAACCTCCGTCTGCACCGTAATGGAAGCCTTTTGGAAACCCTATGTTCCCTCGCATGTACAGGTCATGGGACTCCGGCCGTCCCCCGACGGAACGTATTGGTATTTCAGGATAGCGGCAGACCGTTTCCTGAGGAACATGGTCCGGGCCACCGTGGGGTCCCTGATCGAGGTGGGCCGGGGAAAACACCGCCCGGAATGGATTGCGGAGCTGATCGCCACGGGCACCCGCGGCGACGCCGGCGAGTCGGTTCCCGGCCACGCCCTGTTTCTGAACGGTGTGCAGTATTAAATATTGGCAGTTTTTTTGTATCTTTGCAGATTGATAAGATTTATAATAAAAAACAGATATGATTTTCCAGCTTCTCCAGACAGACACGGTACAGGCCCTGACCGAAACCCTGGCTCCCCAGGCCGCGGCAGCCCCTGTCCAGCAGCCCGCTCAGATGAGCGAGAGCCTCTTCTCCATGTTCACCATGGGCGGCCCCCTCATGTGGGTGCTCCTGGCCCTCAGCATCCTCGCCATCTACATCATCGGCCGCAAGTGGTGGGTAATCGACCACGCCTCCAAGATAGACCCCAACTTCATGAACGACATCCGCGACTACATGAACAGCGGGAAAACCAAGAGCGCCGTGGCCCTGTGCCGCAAGTTTGACAACCCTGTGGCCCGCATGGTAGAAACCGGCATCCACCGCATGGGACGCCCGATGGCCGATATCCAGAGCGCCATCGAGAACATCGGCAACGTAGAGGTGGCCCGTCTGGAGAAGGGACTTCCCATCCTGGCCACCATCGCCGGCGGAGCCCCGATGATCGGTTTCCTGGGCACCGTGATGGGCATGGTGCAGGCCTTCTTCAACATGTCCAAGGCCGGCAACAACATCGACATCACCCTCCTGAGCGACGGTATCTACACCGCCATGCTCACCACCGTGGGCGGCCTCATCGTGGGCATCATCGCCTACTTCGGCTACAACTGGCTCACCTCCAAGGTCTCCAACCTGGTCTACAAGATGGAGAGTTCCACCATGGAGTTCATCGACATTGTCCTCCACGAACCCGGCGAAGAATAGCGTATGGCACTCAAGAGAAACACCAAGATAGATGCGACGTTCTCGGTGTCCAGCATGACGGACATCGTGTTCCTGCTGCTCATCTTCTTCCTGGTGACCTCCACGCTCATCAACCCCAACGCCCTCAAGCTCCTCCTTCCCAAGAGCACGGGCCAGGTGAACGCGAAGGCCACGGTGAGCGTGAGCATCAAGGACTGGGGCGACGACACCTATACCTATCATGTCAACGGAGCGCAGGAGCCCCTCGCCTACGAGGCGGTGGAAGACGAACTCATCGGCCTGCTCTCCGCGGAAGAAGACCCCACTTTCTCCATTTTCTCGGACGAGAGCGTCCCGGTGGGCGAAGTGGTACAGATTATGAATATTGCCAAGCGGAATCACTACAAAGTGATCCTGGCAACCCAACCGGAATAAGATGCAGCCATACCAGCGCACACGGGAGCAGCGGGACAAGACCGCGAACGTGACGGGCCTCCTCGTCACGGCGGCAGTGCATGCCGCCGCGCTGGTCATCTGCCTGACCACCGGGCTCAGGTACCTGGATCCGCCCCCGCCGGAAAGGACTTCCCTCGTCATCGAATTCGAAGAGGAAGCCGTGGTGGAAAAGCCCGTTCCCGCCCAGGCAGGCCGGGAACCGGAAGCCCAGGAAACAGACCTTACCAAACCCGTGGAACTGGTGCAGAAGGCCGAATCGCCCCAGGTGAGCGACAGGCCGAACACCACCCCGGCCACCAAACCGGACCCCCACGGAGACGTTGAAGTCCCCACGCCCAAACAGGAAGAGCCCAAATTGGATCCGAGAGCTTCTTTCCCGGGCATGGGCAACAAGGACAATACCTCCACCACGCCGCACAGCGCCTCAGAGGCCACGGAAGGCTTCAAGGCCGGCCAGCCGGACGGAAACACCAAAGAAGGACGGACGGAAGGCTCCGCCAACGCCCACGTGGAAGGCCGCGCCGTACTGGGCACCCTGCCCAAACCCTCCTACTCCGCCCAATTGGAAGGCAAGGTGGTGGTACAGATCAAAGTGAACCAATACGGAGAGGTGATCGACGCCATCGCCGGCGCGGAAGGCACCACCGTAACGGACAAGAACCTGTGGACCGCAGCCCGCAACGCCGCGCTCAAGGCCCACTTTAACCAGAAGGCCGATGCCCCCGCCGTGCAGCTGGGGACCATCACCTATATCTTCAAGCTCAAATAACGACGTGAGTCGCAAAGTAATTCTTATGGAAGAAAAGAAAAAAGGTACGAGAAAACGTATCGTCAGAACGGCCTCCGAAGGCCACGCAGAAAAAGTTGATTACAGCACCAGCCGCAGCTTCGATTCCGAAGACAGGCCGGCGCGCCGCACTTTCTCCGGCGGCAAGCCCGCTTACGGAGAGCGCCGCGGACATTACGACAACCGGCGCCAGGAGGGCGGATACCGCTCCGAAGGCCGCCGTCAGGAAGGTGGAAACCGTCAGGAAGGCAGCCGCCGTTCCGAAGGGAATTACGGTGCCAAAAAGCCCTATTCCGGCGCCAGAAAAACTTATGGCGCCAAGCCGGAGGGACGCAGCGGCTACGGCCGTCCCTCTTTCAAGAAGACACCCAAATTCAACCAGGCCGACGAAGGCATGAACGCCATGCTGCGCCGCAAACCCCAGGTTTCCGGCGGCCGTTTCAGCGACGACGACACCGCCAAGACCGAGATCCAGGAAGTGGTGCGCCTGAACAAATTCATCGCCAATTCCGGCGTCTGTTCCCGCCGCGAGGCCGACACCCTGATCCAGAGCGGTGTAGTCACCGTAAACGGAGAAGTGGTCACCGAACTGGGCACCAAGATCAATATCCTCATGGACGATGTCCGTTTCAACGGGCAGCGCCTCAAGGGGGAAGACAAAGTCTATATCGTGATGAACAAGCCCAAGGGCTATGTGACCACCGCCAGCGACCCGCATGCGGAAAAGACCGTGATGGACCTGCTGAAAGGCTGCCCCACCCGCGTTTTCCCGGTGGGCCGCCTGGACAAGAACACCACCGGCGTGCTCATGTTCACCAATGACGGAGAGATGGCCGAACACCTCACCCACCCCTCCTACAACAAGAAGAAAATCTACCAGGTGGTGCTGGACGCCCCCCTCGCGGAGGAAGACAAGGAGAAGATCCTCGCCGGCATCGAACTGACGGACGGAGTAGTGGCGGCCGATGAACTGGAATACATCGACGCACACGACCACCGCCAGCTGGGCATCGAGATCCACTCCGGCAAGAACCGCATCGTCCGCCGCATCTTCGAAACCCTGGGCTACGAAGTCCGCGCCCTGGACCGCGTCTATTTCGCAGGCCTCACCAAGAAGGGCCTCAAAAAGAGCGACTGGCGCTACCTCACCGAGGGCGAAGTGAACATCCTCAAAATGGGAGCATACGTATAATGGCACACAGGGCAGGTTTCGTAAACATCATCGGCAACCCCAACGTAGGGAAGTCCACCCTGATGAACGCGCTGGTGGGTGAAAAACTCTCCATCGTCACCGCCAAGGCCCAGACCACGCGGCACCGCATCATGGGCATCGTGAGCGGCGAGGACTACCAGATTGTCTATTCCGACACGCCCGGCATCCTCAAGCCCAACTACCGGCTGCAGCAGAGCATGCTCAACTTCGTAGACACGGCCATCGGCGACGCCGACATCATCCTGTACGTGACCGACACGGTGGAAAAAGGCGACAAGAACGAAGCCTATGTCGCCAAGCTCCGCAAGGTGGAATGCCCCGTGATCCTGGTCATCAACAAGATCGACATCTCCACGCAGGAAAAAGTGGTGGAACTGATGGAATGGTGGAAGGAGCAGCTGCCCCAGGCGGTGATCATCCCCGCATCGGCCCAGGAGAAATTCAACTTGGAGAGCATTCTGGAGGCGGTTTCTTCCCGGCTTCCGGAGGCCCCGGCCTGGTTCGACAAAGACCAGTTCACGGACAAGAATCTCCGTTTCTTCGCATCGGAGATTCTCCGTGAGAAGATTTTCCTCAACTACAGCGAGGAGATTCCCTACAGTTGCCAGGTGGAGATAGAGGCCTTCCACGAAGGAGAAGACCGCTACGAGATCAGCGCCGTCATCTACGTGATGCGCGATTCCCAGAAAGGCATCATCATCGGCAAAGGCGGCCAGATGCTCAAGAAGGTGGGCACCCAGGCCCGCATCGACATGGAAGACTTCTTCCAGAAGAAAGTGTTCCTGTCTACTTTTGTAAAAGTGGACCCGGACTGGCGCGAGAGCCGCAAGGAGCTGCGCCGCTTCGGTTATGAATATTAGACAGCGGTACGGCCGGCTGTGAAAAACGATTCTATTTATGGCAGAGGATTGGGAAGACATTGAAAACCAGGACGAAGAAGAACTGGGAGAAGACGCGGTTGCGTCGGGGAAATTCGACCGCCTGCTGGGCAGCGACAGCCGGAAATACAAGCTTTCCGGCATGTTCAAGGACTGGTATCTGGATTATGCGTCCTATACCATCCTGGACCGGGCCGTCCCGCATATCGTAGACGGATTCAAACCGGTACAGCGCCGCGTGCTGCATACCATGTTCACCATGGACGACGGCCGGTACACCAAGGTGGCCAACATCGTCGGACAGGCGATGCAGTATCACCCGCACGGTGACGCCTCCATTCTGGGCGCCCTGGTGACGCTGGGGCAGAAAGGCCTGCTCATCGACTGTCAGGGGAACTGGGGCAACATCCTCACCGGCGACTCCAACGCCGCCCCCCGTTACATCGAAGCCCGTCTTTCCAAATTTGCCAAAGAAGTGGTCTTCGACCCGAAGGTAACCCCTTGGATGACTTCCTATGACGGCCGCAACCAGGAGCCCACGGAACTTCCGGTGCGGTTCCCGCTGCTGCTGGCGCAGGGTACCGAAGGCATCGCCGCCGGTCTCAGCTCCAAGATCCTTCCGCACAACTTCAACGAACTCATCGACGCGTCCATCGCCATCCTCAAAGGCGAGCCGTTCGAGATCCTCCCGGACTTCCCCACCGGCGGCATCGCCGACTGTTCCAAGTACAACAAGGGCAAGCGGGGCGGCATCGTCAAGGTGAGGGCCCGGATCAACAAGGTGGACAAGTCCACCATCACCATCACCGAGATCCCCTACGGAAAAACCTCGCACGCCATCATTGACAGCATCCTCAAGGCCAAGGACAAGAAGAAGATCAACATCAAGAAGATAGAGGACATGACCACGGACAAGGTGGAAATCGTGATCCATCTTCCGGCCGATGTCTCCCCGGACAAGACCATCGACGCGCTGTACGCCTTCACGGAGTGCGAAACCAAGATCAGCCCCAATGCCTGCGTGATCAGGGAGAACAAGCCGGTGTTCCTCACCGTGGACGAAATCCTGGAATACGACACCTGGCACACCCGGGACATCCTGGAAGCCGAACTGCAGGTGAAACTGGGCGAACTGGAGAACGACTGGCACTACAGTTCCCTGGAGCGCATCTTCTTCGAAAACCGCATCTACAAGGTGCTGGAACAGAACCAGCTCTCCTGGGAGGAACAGCTGGACGACGTGCTGAACCAGATGCTGCAGTATCAGGACCTCCTCCATCGGCCCATCACCATGGATGACATCCTGAAACTGGTGGAGAAGCCGGTGCGCAAGATTTCCAAGTTCGACACCAAGGCCCTTGACGAGAAGATCTACGCCATCGAGGACCAGATGAAGGACATCCAGGACAAACTGGCCCACATGACGGAATACACCATCGAGTGGTTCAAGGGGCTCAAGAAAAAATATGGAAAGGCCTGGCCGCGCCTGACGGAAATCTCTTCCCTGGAAACCATCACCGTGACCAAGGTCGTGTCCAACAATGCCAAGCTGTACGCCAACCTGGCCGAGGGTTTCGTGGGCATCGGCCTCAAGCGGGACGACGGCGGCGAATTCGTCAGCGAATGCTCGGACCTGAGCGAGATCATCGTCATCGGCCGGGACGGCAAATTCCGTGTCACGAAGGTCTCCGACAAGGCTTTCTTCGGGAAAGACCTCCTTTACGCAGGCGTCTTCAACAGAGGCGACGAGCGTACCATCTATAATGTGATCTACCGGGAAGGAAAGGGTCCGGCACACTACGCCAAGCGTTTTGCCATCACCTCCATCACCCGCGACAAGGAATACGACATCACCACCGGGGCCGAGGGCTCCAAGATTCTCTGGTTCAGCGTGAACCACAACGGAGAAGCGGAGACGGTCCGGATCAGCCTCAGGCCCAAGAAGGGGCTCAAGAAGTCTTCGCTGGAATGGGATTTCGCCTCCCTTGCCATCAAGGGACGCGCCTCCAGGGGCAATCTGGTCACCAAGAATCCCATCGCCCGCATCCAGCTCAAGTCCAAGGGCGTCACTACGCTGAAAGGAAAGGACATCTGGTACGACCCGGACATCCAGCGCCTGAACGAAGACGGCAGAGGCGACCATCTGGGCAAATTCTCCGGAGAAGACCGTGTGCTGGCCATCTTCGCGGACGGCACCTACTACACCACCACCTACGACCTGGTGAACAAGTATCAGGGCGACGTGGTCCTGATCCAGAAGTTCGATCCCGGCCGCGTCTTCACGGTCCTCTATTGGGACAATGCCGCCAAGGCCTACTACGTGAAGCGCTTCTCCTTCACCGAGAGCAACAACACGCCCCTGCTCTTCATCTCCGACGCCCGGGGATCCAAACTGGTGGACATTTCCTTCGACCTGCATCCGCAGGTACTCCTCACCTTTGGAGGAAAATTCGAACACCGCGAGGCAGAAGTGCTTGACGCAGAGGAATTCATCGCCAAGAAAGGCCTTACGGCAAAGGGAAAGAAATGCTCGCAGTACGATTTGAAGTCCGTCGAATTCACTGAACCCCTGCATAAACCCGAAGACGATGTCGAACCCGCCGCGGAGCCTGAACCGATGGACGTGGAAATCGACGAAGACTTCCCGGACGATGCAGACGCCGCCGATGCCGGAGCGCCCATCGAGCAGACCGGCCAGTCGTCCGAACTCCTGAAGAACCAGGACGATGGCGGCCCCGTGGACTTCTCCGACTGGGAACCCACCTTGTTCTGACGCTGGACCCCCATGCTGATCGCACTGACAGGATTTATGGGAAGCGGAAAGACCACGGTGGGACAAATCGTGGCCGATGCCCTCGGATGCCCTTTCATCGACCTGGACGATGTCATCGTAAAGAAAGCGGGGATGTCCATTCCGGAGATTTTTGCCGGAAAGGGCGAAAAGGAATTCCGCCGCCTGGAGAAAAAGGCGCTGGAAGAGACCGTGGGTAAATACGCGGAAAATACGGCGGTCCTGGCGCTGGGCGGAGGAACGGTGACCGTGCCCGGCAGCATCGGCCTTTTGCAGGAAAAAACCACCTGCATCTATCTGCAGGCTTCGCCGGAGACCTTGCGGCAGCGTCTGGAAGGGCAGCGGGAAAGCCGTCCACTGGCCGATGAAAACTGGATGGAACGCCTGTCCCAACGACTCCCCTTATACGAAAAAGCCGCCCACGTCACGCTGGATACAGACGGGCTGTCGGCCGCTGAAATTGCCGACGAGATCATTGTCGACTGCCTTTAGATCAGGTCTTCCCGCTCGCGGATGTCCTTGAGCCGCAATTGGATGGTGGAAGACCCGCGGTAGAAGTTCTCCACGATGGAATAGCAGATGTCAATCGGGTTGCCGGCCTTGATATATTCGTAGTAATCGGCCATGTTGAAGCCGATGGCGGCTATCTGCCTGTAAGGCTGGCTTTCCTGCATCAGGTCCAGTTTGAGGTGTACGCCGCCGGCACCTACCTTGCGGCCGTTTCCGGCGTCATAGACATCTTCCGTGAGGAAAACCGGATTGCTGTTGCCCGGACCGAAAGGCTGGAACTGCTTGAGGATACGGGTGAATTTGGGCGTGATCTGGGAAAAATCCAGGCGGGCGTCGATTTCCACCACCGGGGTAAGTTCCTCCCGGGTGATGTTGCCCGAGACAAACTGGTTCATCCTGCGGCAGAACTCTTCCAGATGCTCCTCTTTCATGGTGAGGCCGGCGGCATAGACATGGCCGCCGAAGTTCTCCAGCAGGTCGGCGCAGCTCTCGATGGAGGCGTAAAGGTCGAAACCCTGGACGCTCCGGGCACTGCCCGTCACGAATCCGTTGCTCTTTGTAAGCACTACGGTAGGCTTGTAGTAAGCCTCCACCAGGCGGGAGGCGACGATGCCCACGACACCCTTGTTCCAAGTCGGGTTGTAGACGATGGTCACATTCTCCGTTTCCAGGGCCTTCCCGTCCCGGACCATTTCCAGCGCCTCCTGGGTGATTTCCCGGTCGATGGACTTGCGCTCGTTGTTGCTGTCGTTGATCTGTTCGCCGATGCGCACGGCGGTCTGGTCGTCCGTCGCCGTGAGCAGTTCCACGGCCAGGCGGCCGCTTTCCATACGCCCCGCCGCATTGATGCGCGGGCCGATCTTGAAAACGATATCGTCGATATTGATGTGGCCGGGCTCCAGTTTGGCCAGGTTGATCATGGCCAGCAGACCTTTCCGGGGATTTTCGTTCAGCCGCTTGAGACCGAAATGGGCCAGGATGCGGTTCTCTCCTGTCATGGACACCAGGTCCGAGGCGATGGAAACCACCTGCAGGTCCAGCAGGGGGGTCAGCAGGTCCGGATCCAGATCGTATTTCTGCACATATCCCTGGGCCAGTTTGAACCCCACGCCGCAGCCGCAGAGGTCGTCGAACGGGTAGTGGCAGTCTTCCCGCTTGGGATCCAGCACGGCCACCGCCCCCGGCAGTTCATTCTCCGGCAGGTGATGGTCGCAGATGATCACCTCGATCCCCTTGCCGCGGGCATATTCCACCTTGTCGATGGCCTTGATGCCGCAGTCCAGCGTGATCACCAGCTGCACACCGTTGTCCGAGGCCCAGTCCAGACCCTTGTACGACAGGCCGTAACCCTCATCATAGCGGTCCGGAATGTAGAAATCCACCTTCTGGGTAAAACGGCGGATAAAGGAATAGACCAGCGCCACAGCCGTGGTACCGTCTACATCGTAATCGCCGTAAACCAAAATTTTCTGTCCCTTGACGATGGCTTCATGCACCCGGTCCACGGCTTTGTCCATATCGGCCATGAGGAAAGGGTCGTGCAAGTCTTCCAGGCGGGGACGGAAGAAACTGCGGGCCTCGTCAAACGTCTCTACTCCGCGCTGAACCAACAGATTAGCAAGAACCCGGTCGATACCGAGTTCCGCCGCCAGCCGCCCCGCTTTTTCGGGATCGGCCGGTGCTTTTACCGTCCATTGTCTGTCTGAAAAGCCCATAATCGTACAAATTTAGCAATTATCGGGCATAATTCCAAACCGATTTTTGTCAGATTTCAGGCCCCCGGATCGGAATGCCGTCCTGGTTCCACCAGTCGCCGTCGGCTTCGTTGAAGGGCTGCAGGAAGGGATTGGTGGAGATTTCACGGCCGATGGTGGTGGGCTGTCCGTGGCCGGGAATCACGTCCGTGTCGCCCGGGAGGGTGAGCACCTTCTTCAGGAGAGAATCCATGAGGACGTCGTAGTCGCCGCCGGCAAGGTCTGTCCGGCCGATGCTGCCTGCGAACAGGGTATCCCCGCTGAGCAGGAGGGAATTCTCCTCCGACCAGTAGCAGACGCCGCCGGGCGTATGGCCGGGCGTACCGATGACCTTCCAGCTGCATCCGCCGCTTTCCAGGGTATCCCCGTCGGCGATGTCCACCGTGGGGAAATCGTGTTTCAGGAAGGTGAAAGACTGGCGGAAACCTCCGGTAATCTGATCCATGATATGCTTGTCGGCGGGATTCAGATATACGGGGACGCTGAAGCGGGCCAGGAGTTTTTCCACGCCCCACACATGGTCGAAGTGGCCGTGGGTGAGGAAGATGGCATCCGGCACCAGGGAGTGTTCCTTCAGGAAATCCAGCAGGCTGTCCGTGCCTTCCGGCGAGGACATGCCGGGATCCACGATCGTACAGGAAGGGCCTTCGTCCGTCCAGAGGACCACACAATTGGTCCCCAGCGGATTGAATTCAAAAATTCGGGTATGCAGCATAGTCATGGTCGATTTAGATTGCAAATTTACGATTATTTTGCCAACTTTGTAGAATCAACCACCATTGTATGCACATCGGAATCGCAGGAAATATCGGCAGCGGCAAGACCACTCTCACCACCCTACTCGCCCGCCACTACGGCTGGACCCCGAAATTCGAATCCGTCACGTACAATCCCTATCTGGCCGATTATTACAAAGACATCAAACGCTGGTCGTTCGCGCTGGAGATGTACTTCCTGCAGCAGCGCCTGCACGATGTGCTGGATATCGCCAAGTCAAAGGACGTCATCATCCAGGACCGCACCCTGTTCGAAGGCGTCCACATTTTCGTAGCCAACAACTATGCGCAGGGAAACCTCTCGGAGAGGGACTACAATACTTATATGGACACCTTCAACGTGATGATGTCGGTGGTGAAGGAGCCGGACCTGATGATCTACCTCAAAAGCAGCATCCCCCACCTGGTGGCCCAGATCCAGAAACGCGGCCGGGATTACGAACAGACCATCTCCATCGACTACCTCTCCGGCCTCAACCAGCGCTACGAAGACTGGATCGCCGGTTACAAAGGCCGCCTGATCGTGATAGAGGCCGACAACCTGGATTTCCTGAACAGGCCGGAAGACTTCGCCTCCATCACGGACCGCATCGACGCCGAGTTGTACGGTTTGTTTTAAATGATTATATTTGTGAGATTAGACGCCCGGCCACTGCCGGACATGACGGAAAAAACGGTTTGACGGAAAGATTTAATCTATTGAATTATGCATATAGCAATCGCCGGTAATATCGGCAGCGGAAAGACCACGCTGACCAAAATGCTCGCCACCCATTACGGATGGACTCCCAAGTTCGAGTCCGTAGACTTCAACCCCTATCTGGCCGATTTCTACGAAGACATGGAACGCTGGTCGTTCAACCTCCAGATTTATTTCCTGAACAAGCGTTTCCAGGATGTGGTGGAAATCTCCAAGCATAAGGAAGTGATCATCCAGGACCGCACCATCTACGAAGATGCCCGCATCTTCGCCCCCAACCTCCACGCCATGGGCCTGATGTCCACCCGTGACTTCGAGAACTACAGCGACCTGTTCGACCTGATGATGTCGCTGGTGAATCCGCCGGACCTGCTCATCTACCTGAGAAGTTCCATCCCCAACCTCATCGCCCAGATCCAGAAACGCGGCCGCGAGTACGAACGCTCCATCCGCATCGACTACATCACCGGCCTCAACCAGCGCTACGAAGACTGGATCCGGAATTACAAGGCCCGCCTCCTCATCGTAGACGTGGACAACATCAAATTCGAGAACAAACCCGAAGATTTCCAGTATATTACGGATAAAATCGACGCCGAACTCTTCGGCCTCTTCCCTTCCGAACAACAATAGAACCGATTATGAACGAAAGACCCACCATCATCGACTTTGTCGAAAAGTATACCCGGCAGTTCGCCGACCACACCTATCTCCGTGAAAAGGTCAACGGGACCTGGAAGGAGATCACCCAGGAACAGACCCGCCTGGAGGCCTACCGCATCGGCGCCGGCCTCATGTCGCTCGGCCTCAGGAAAGGGGACAAAATCGCCCTCCTGTCGGAAAGCCGCGCCATGTGGATCCTGTCCGAACTGGGCGCCATGTACGCCGGTGCCACCGACGTTCCCCTCTCCGTGAACCTGGGCGAAGGCAAGGATCTTGTCTTCCGCATCAACCATTCGGAATCCAAATGGATCCTGGTGTCCGGCAACCACCTGCCCAAGATCCGCGCCATCCTCCCGGAATGCCCGGACGTGGAAAAGGTCATCGTCTTTGACGATACCGCCTTCGACTACGACAAACTGGAGGCCAAGGAAATCCGCATGTCGGAAATCCAGAAGATGGGCGACGAATTCCTCAAGGCCCACCGGGCAGAATTCGAGGCCCGCTTCCACAGCATCGGCCCGGACGATTACGCCAACATCTCCTACACTTCCGGCACCACGGCCGATCCCAAGGGAATCCTCCTCACCCACCGCAACTACACGGCCAACGTAGCCCAGGGCAACTCCGTCATCTCCATCAACGAGGGAGAGGTGATGCTCATCATCCTGCCCCTGGACCACTGCTTCGCCCACGTGGCCGGCATGTACACCATGATGTACTACGGCGGTTCCATCGCTTTCGTGCCCATCGGCAAGAACGCCCTGGCCACCCTGCGCAACGTGCCTACCGCCATTTCGGAGGTCCGTCCGCACGTGATGCTTTCCGTTCCCGCCCTCGCCCGCAACTTCAAGAAGAACATCGAGAGCGGCATCAAGAAGAAGGGTCCCAAGGTGGAGAAACTCTTCAACTTCGCCCTCAACAATGCCATCAAATACAACAAGGAATACTACAACCGGGGCACCGGCGGCACCTTCTGGAGAAAACCCCTCGTCGCCCTGTTCGACAAGATCCTGTTCAAGCAGGTACGGGAAAACTTCGGCGGCCGTATGCGTTTCTTCGTAGGCGGCGGTGCCCTGCTGGACATCGAGCTGCAGCGCTTCTTCTGCGCAGTGGGCATGCCCATGTTCCAGGGCTACGGCCTCACGGAAGCCACACCTATCATCTGCGCCAACTCGGAAGGCCACGCCCGGTTCGGGTCCTCCGGCCGTATCGTGAAGCCCATGGACTGCGTCATCCTGGACGCAGAGGGCAAGGAAGTTCCGCACGGCACCCGCGGAGAGATCGTCATCCGCGGCGAGAACGTGATGGCCGGCTACTGGAAGAACCCCAAGGCCACGGCCGACACGGTGGTGGACGGCTGGCTCCACACCGGCGACATGGGCTACATCTGCCCGGAAGACCCGGACTTCCTGTATGTGGTAGGCCGGTTCAAGAGCCTCCTCATCTCCTCCGACGGCGAGAAATACTCACCGGAAGGCTTTGAAGACAACTTCACCGAAACTTCCAAATGGGTGAACGCCTGCGTGCTGCACAACAACCAGAAGCCGTACTGCGTGGCGCTGGTAGTGCCGGACAAGGCTGCCCTGACGGAAGCCATCCAGAAACGCGGCCTGGACCCTGCCTCCGAAGAAGGCCGCCGGGCCATGCTGGATCTCATCCAGGCCGATGTAGACACCTACAAGAAGGGCGGCGTGCATGAAGGCATGTTCCCGGAGCGCTGGCTTCCTTCCGCCATCGGCATCTGCGACGAGGAATTCACCATCGCCAACAAGATGATGAACTCCACCATGAAGATTGTCCGCGGCAAGGTGGAAGAACACTATGCCGCCCTGCTGGACTACCTGTATACGGCGGAAGGCAAGGACATCCACAATGCCCGCAACCTGGAAGCCCTGAAATAAAGGCCCTGCAATAAACAGAAAGGCCCGTCTCCTGTGCGGAGACGGGCCTTTTTCTTCAACCGTTCCGGCCGAAACGCCAGGCGCGCATGTACTCGAAGCCGGCCCGGATTTCTTCTTCCGTATCCCGGTCGTCGAGGGTGAACCAGCAGTAATGGGACTCCAGGTCGCTGTCCCGGTACATGTACTGGAGCGTCCGGTCCTCTTTCATCAGGCGCATGCAGCGGGCATGCATCGCCAGGAAACGGTATAACAACGGCAGCACCGGGAAATCACCCCGAGTCCCCTGCAGCCACAGATTGTCCGAGCAATAGGCGCAGACCATGGCGGCTTTGGAGTAGCACTGCCAGGCCTGCTTCCGGTAATCGACACTGACAAAGAACCTGGCGAATTCTTCCCAGGCCCGGCTCAGGGCGATCAGGAAGCCCACTTCGTTCTCTTCCTGCCCCCACCGGGCTTCCAGGTCGTCGACCTTTTTCTGATACGGAGCGGAGAGTTCACTGACCAGGGAAGGGACCATCCGGAGGTTTCCGTTGTCGGTCCAGGCTACGAGGGAATAAGCTTTGTTTTCCATTTTTACACAACAGTTTTCAAAGAACTTTGCCGGCTCCCCGGAGGTCCCGTCAGGGCACGATACGCTCTGTCAAAGGACGGCCTTCGGCCGGAGTTGTGTAAAAAGGATATGGCGCAGATTAAATCATAACACTGCAAAGATACTACTTTTTTCCGTATCTTTGTAATCTATGGTTAAGAAAGAGTATATACAAGTGCGCGGTGCGCGGGCCAATAATCTGCAAGACATCAATGCAGATATCCCGCGGGGAGAATTTGTTGTGGTTACCGGCCTGAGCGGCAGCGGCAAGAGTTCGCTGGCGTTCGACACCATCTATGCGGAAGGCCAGCGGCGGTACATGGACACCCTGTCCACTTACGCCAAACACTTCATGGGCATCCTGGAAAAACCGGAAGTGGAAGAGATCAAAGGCCTCAGCCCCATCATTGCCATCGAGCAGAAGACTACCGGCAACAACCCCCGATCCACAGTGGGCACCATCACGGAAATCTACGACTTCCTCCGTCTTCTGTACGCCAAAGACTCCCGGGCTTTCTCGCCGGAAACCGGCAAGGAGATGGTCCGCTACACGGACGAGCAGATCGTAGACCTCATCATGACCCGTTACAGCGGACGAAAATGCTATCTGCTTGCCCCGCTGGTTCGCGGCCGAAAGGGCCACTACAGGGAACTCTTCGACCAGATGCGCAAGCGCGGCTATACGGAGGTGCGCATTGACGGAGAAATATTTGAGCTGCAGGATGTCACGGCGCTGGACCGGTACAAGCCCCACTTCATCGAACTGGTGGTAGACCGCCTCCTGCCCGAAGCCGGCGACGACAGGCGCATCCGGGATTCCGTAGCCCGGGCGCTCAACATCGGCAAAGGGTCGGTGGCCATTCTGGACATCCAGACGCAGGTGCTCTCGCACTTCTCCAAGCATCTGGTAGACCCGGACAGCGGCCTTTCCCTCCAGGAACCGCAGCCGCACAGCTTCTCCTTCAACTCGCCCCAGGGGTACTGTCCGCACTGCAAGGGCCTGGGCACCATCCTGGACGTGAACATGGACACCATCATCCCGGACAGGAGCAAGTCGGTGGCCGACGGAGCCATCGTCCCGCTGGGAAAAGTCCGTGAAAACCGCAAGTTCGACATCATCCGCTCCATCGCCCGTAAATACAATTTCAGCCTGTACGACCCCATCGCCGCCCTCCCGGACGATGCAGTGAGCCTCCTGGTATTCGGCTCGGAAGACCTTTTCCGCGTGGGTGAAGGCAACCTGTCGGAAATGGCCACCTGGGGCGGTGTGCTTGACAACATCGAAGACACCGTCACCTGTCCCGTCTGCAGGGGGACGCGCCTGAACCAGGAAGCCCTGTGTTTCCGGGTCGACGGAAAAACCATCCCCGAAGTGGCCGCCATGGAAATGTCGGAACTCCGCACCTGGCTGGACAAGATTCCGGAAGGATTCAACAAAAGGGAGCAGAATGTGGCCCGGGACATCCTGAAAGAACTCCGCGAAAGGGTGCAGTTCATGCTGGACGTCGGCCTCGACTACCTGTCGCTGGACCGTCCCACGGCATCCCTCTCCGGCGGCGAGAGCCAGCGAATCCGCCTGGCCACCCAGATCGGCTCCAAACTGGTGAACGTGCTCTATATCCTGGACGAGCCTTCCATCGGCCTGCACCAGAAAGACAACCGGAAGCTCATCGCCTCGCTCAAGACGCTCCGGGACGAGGGCAACTCCGTGATGGTGGTGGAGCACGATGCAGAGACCATGCTGAGTGCCGACTGGCTGGTGGACGTCGGTCCCGGCGCCGGCGAGCAGGGCGGAAAAATCTGCCTGAGCGCCCCGCTGTCCACCCTGCTGAAAGGGGAGAAACCGGATGCCGATACCGCCTCCCATATCGTCCTGGGCCCTTCCGTGACGTTGGATTACCTCCGGGGAGAAAAAACCATCCCCGTACCGGGAAGCCGCAGAAGGGGGAGCGGGGAATTCCTGTCGCTTCGGGGCGCCAGGGGCAATAACCTCAAGAACGTAAATGTAGACTTCCCGCTGGGCTGTCTGATCGGCGTTGCGGGGCTTTCCGGCAGCGGAAAATCGACCCTGGTAAACGAGACGCTGATGCCGGCCATCAAGCAGCAGTTCTACCGGTCGAAGGAGAAACCGCTTCCCTTCGACCAGCTGAAAGGGTTGGAATATATCGACAAGCTCATCGAAATCGACCAGTCCCCCATCGGCCGTACGCCCCGGTCCAATCCCGCCACCTTCACCGCTGTTTTCAACGACATCCGCGCCCTCTTCGAGGAAACCCCGGATGCCAAGGTGCGCGGTTTCAAGAGCGGCCGGTTCTCCTTCAACGTGCCCGGAGGCCGATGCGAGGAGTGCAAAGGCGCCGGCATCAAGGTAATCGAGATGAATTTCCTGCCTTCCGTGCATGTACCCTGCGAAGCCTGCCGCGGCCGCCGCTACAAAGAGGACACCCTGGCCGTCCGCTACAAAGGCAAGAACATCAACGACGTGCTGGAAATGCCCATCAGCGAAGCGTACGAGTTCTTCAAGCCCGTTCCCAAAATTGCCGCCAAACTCAAGGCACTGGTGGACGTAGGCCTGGGATATGTTCACCTGGGGCAGAGCGCCGTCACCTTGTCCGGCGGTGAAAGCCAGCGCATGAAGCTGGCAGCAGAACTCTCCCGCCCCTCCACGGGGTCTACGCTGTACATCCTGGACGAGCCCACCACCGGTTTGCATTTCGAAGACATCAAAGTGCTTCTTGGGGTTCTCCAGCGCCTGGTAGATGCCGGGAACACCGTAATTATCATCGAGCACAACCTGGATGTGCTCAAAAGCGTGGACTACTTGTTTGACATGGGCCCGGAAGGCGGGCGCCGGGGCGGTCACATCGTCGCCCAGGGCACGCCGGAAGAGCTGGCGCTGGATCCGCACTCGGTCACCGGGCCGTATCTGAAAGAAGTATTGTAGGTGCTTGCCGTGTTGCCGCCGGAATCGGCCCTGCAGTGCGTTTTGCGCTGCAACATGGTCGGTGTTTTGGCCCGGGAGGCCGTCTTCCTTGCCATGTTGCTTCCGGAATCGGCCCTGCAGTGCGTTTTGCGCCGCAACATGGCCAGGCCGGACTGCTCCGGGCTATTGGAGCAGCAGGGCCAGGACGATGGCTAAAAGGAAAGCCGCTCCCACGATGACGGAGAAAATGCCCATCCCTTTGAGGCCGTCTTTCAGGTTCCTGCCGACGGCTTCGTCCACCGCCGGATCGTCCAGCGGATAGTGCTTCCGCTGCCACCAGGTGTAGATAATGGCTGACAAATTGAGGACGAACAGGAAGCCGCCCAGAATGGTGATGATCCAGGTCGATTTGCCTGTATCTCCTCCGATAAGGTCAACGATGCCCGTTACCATCCAGAATACGCACACGAGCGTCTGGAAGCTGTAATTGACCATCTGGGCCTTGAACTGGTTTTTGGTGATGCCTTTCATTTCTTGGGGATATGGGAACCGAGGATGTACAACAGGGAAATCGCGGCAGAAACGACGAGCGAAATCCCGAACATGATAAGGACATCGGACCAGACAAACTCCGCCGGTTCTTTGAGGTATGCAAATAAAGCCCAGCAAATCGTATATCCGACGGGATATATGATAGCCATTCTGGCAAAAAGCTTCTGGTCCTTGGAGAGTTTCATGGCTCGAATATTACAAATTTAATATTACAAATGTAATAAAAAAAGTAAATAATCGGTTAAAACAGAAAAATGTGCGCCGGAATTCTTAATGAGCGCTGGATTATTGCTCCAGACAGCTTATCTTGCGCGATATGAAAGAGTCGTATCACATCTGTTTCACCTCGCACGATGAGGTTATGTTCCGGGACCAGGAAGACTACGGAACCATTCTGAACCTGCTGGCCCTTCAGTGTCATTCCAAGGATACCGAATTGCTGGTAGATGCAGAGATGTCCACCCACGTCCATTTGAATGTGTTTTCAGCTGCTCCGGTGCCCTATGCCCGAAGCTCCCGCATGTCGTATACGAAATACTTCAACCACAAGTATGGGAGGGAAGGCAGGTTCGGAGAAAAATACACCTTCGTTTTAAAGGTGGAAGGCTTTTACCACCAGCTGACCTTGCAGAACTACGTGTTGCGGAACGGGCTGCATCATGGAGCCGCCGCTACGGCTTTCGGATATCCCCATTGCACGGTCCGGGAACTGTTTGCGCAGGATATCGGCATGTCGGCAGAAAAGGCTGTGCCGATGTCCCGGCCGGAAATAGCATCAATTCTTCCGTGCCACGCGGAGTTTCCGGACGAATACCGGATGAATGCTTCCGGAATCTTTGTCAGAGACAGTTTCATGGAACTGCGCCGAGCCGAGCAAGTATATGCCACCCCCAGAAACTACCTGTATCAGATGAACCGGCTCACTGACGACAGGTGGATCAAGGACCAGCTGGAAGACCATACGGGATCCCCGTTGACATTGGCTGAAATAGAGAAAGCCGATGAAAAGTCGGTTGCGCAGATGCTCATCAACGAATCCGGCAGGAACTTCGACCGGCACCGGATGCAAGATCCGGCAGTATGTGCTTTGATAGACAAAAACTTGATCATCCCTTTCGGAGCCACCTCTGTCTATCAGCTCACGGACTCCCAGAAAACACGGATCGCCCGGCAGCTCTGTTTTGAATTCCACTTGCCGGAGCACCAGATCCGGCGCTGTCTGGTTACCGGTCCAGATATCCGGGCCATGTTGCAAAAGAAATCGGCCTGGTAGGGCATTCTACGCTGCAACATGGCAGCAAAAATGGCATTATGGACAGAAAAACTTACCATGTTGCAAAAGAAATCGGCCTTGCAGTGTCTTCTGCACTGCAACATGGCTTACAACAGGATACGGGGAAGGTCGGCAAAGCGGTCTATTACAGCAAGATGCGGGGAAGGTCGGCAAAGCGGTCTATGACGGCGCTGGCACCGGCGGAAAGCAGGTCTTCCCGGTTGCTGTTTCCGTAAGAGACGCCGCAGGTACGGCAGCCGGCACGAAGGCCCATCAGGATATCGACCGGCATGTCTCCTACCACCCAGGCGTCATCGGCCGTCACGCCCAGCGTCTCCAGCGTAATGAGCACCGGCTCCGGGTCCGGCTTGGCGTTGGTCACATTGTCCGCGCCGATGATCAGGGAGAAGCAGTCCAGAATGCCCGCCTCCGCAAGGAACTCCTTCAGAGAACGGGAAGATCGGGACGATGCGACGCTCAGGGTTCGGCCTTCGTGCCATAGCTTCAGGATGGTTTCCTTCACTCCCGGGAACAGCTCTACGTGCATGAGGGAGCGTTTTTCCTGGAAAATGCGCCGGTAGGTGGCCATGCACGCTTCCAGACGGGCATCGTCAAAATCAGGGTACAACTGCCGGAAACATCCTTTCAGCGGCAGGCCGATGCTGGCCGCGCAAGCCTGGGCGCCCCGGAACTCCAGCCCCAGTTCCTGCATGGTGCTGTGCATGGTGGAGACGATATACCCCTGGGTGTCTCCCAGGGTACCGTCGTAGTCGAAAATGATGAGTTTTGCTGCCATAGGCCTGCAAAGATACAAAATATCCGCCATGTTGCAGCGCAAAACGCACTGCAGGGCCGGTTCCGGCGGCAACATGGCAA
>ERZ842401.1902-NODE-1902-length-28718-cov-22.351987_pt1 | contig 28718 bp, 23 predicted proteins | sample MGYA00521270_ERZ842401 | MGnify/ENA primary metagenome ERZ842401 (study PRJEB31892, sample SAMEA3878208) | bioreactor metagenome | biome: Moose rumen | place: Sweden | collected 2011-10 | study: EMG produced TPA metagenomics assembly of the PRJEB12797 data set... | reverse complement strand
AGCCTGAGTTGATACAGTTAGAAATAGGAATATCTACGATACGATATTTTCCGCCGAAAGGAACAGCAGGCTTTGAGCGTTCCTTTGTGAGCGGATACAAACGAGTACCTTTGCCGCCACCAAGAATAATTGCTAGAACTCTGGGTTCTTCTTTTTCTTCCATAATTTGTCCCCCGAAAAAATGTTCTGAAATCTTTTTTAATTATAAATCAGTATTTTTCATTTTGCAACTTAAATTTATGTCATATCACACAAAGATATTATAAAAGGATTTTTTTCACTTCAGCAGCAAGATAAAACGAACCGCAAACCACCAGAGGAACTTTTCGCTCATTTGCGCTCAAAAGCGAAGCGGTAATCATTTCAGAAAACTGTTCGCCGCATAAAAAATCGGCATGCACGCGCAAAAAAGCATTTTTCGTGCGCTCAAAATCGGCTTTTTTTACCTCGCCCGGAATCGTCAACGTAATTTTATCGAATTCAGGCGCAAGCAGTTCCGCAATGTCTTCCACATCTTTGTCCGCCGCACAGGCAAAAAGCAAATCCGGCTTTTTTTCTGTTTGTAGCGAAAAAAGCGTTTCAAGCAGGCATTTTGTGCTATTTACCGTGTGCGCTCCATCAATAACCAAAAACGGAATTTCGGGGAACTTTGGAACTGATGGCACAATTTCAAAACGCGCAGGCAAAAAAGCCGCAGAAAGCCCTTTTTCAAGCTGCTCGTCACTTATGTTTGGATATGCTGTTTTTATAGCAATCGCGGCAAGCGCGGCATTTTCTGCTTGTTCTTTGCCCAAAAGTTTCAAATCCGCATGTATCGGTTTTGAAAAAATCGGAGACAAAATGGTTGTTTTTTGCGTAAATTCTCCAAAATCATTTTTCGCAATTTTGCTTTTGATTTCCGCAATTTCTGGTAAAACAAGAAGATGCGATTCTCTCTCGGCGGCAACTTTTTTTATGACGGACAGAGCTTCTGTTTTTTGAGCCGAAGTAACCACCGGAATCCCTTTTTTTATGATTCCGCATTTTTCTGTTGCAATCTTTTCAAGCGTGTCGCCCAAAAATTCGGTGTGCTCCAATTCAAGCGGCGTTATGCAGCACACTTCCGGCAAAATCACGTTCGTTGCGTCTAATCTGCCGCCCAAGCCCACTTCAAACACGCTCCAATCCGCGCCGAATTGCCGAAAGCACAAAAAAGCAAACAGCGTTACCAACTCAAACCACGTTATAGCACGCCCGCCCGGCAATTCGGAATCGCTCACCTTTCGGACGGTCGCAATCAGTTCATCAGACGCAGCTTTGTACACCGCATCGCTCAAAAAATCCTCTGCACTTCTTACACGCTCGGCAAAATCCAACAAATGTGGAGACGTATACAAGCCTGTCTTAAAGCCCGCCGCATTCAAAATCGACGCAGAAAAAACAGAAACCGACCCTTTGCCCTTTGAGCCTGCAACGTGAACACATTTTGCACTTTTTTGGGGATTTCCTAATTTTTCGCAAAAAAACCGAACCGTATCAAGCCAAAAAATATTTTTTTGAGGGTGTTTTTCAAAATTTAAATAGTGGTCAAGAAATTGCTCCAATTCATTTATTGATTGAAATCGACTTTTCATTTTTCGCCTCTTGTATATGGCTCGCACACATTACGCGCCAAGGATTTTTCCCACAAAAATTCCAAAATATGTTCCGATTGCGTATCCAAGAGTGCCCACCAAAAGCACAGCACCAGTCAAATCCGTCCAGCCCTTTGAAATCGCCATCGCTGCCGCTGTAGTCGGACCGCCGATGTTTGCATTCGAGGCAAGAATAATATCTTCCAGCGTAAAATCGAGCACTTTGCCGCCAATAAAACAAAAAATCATATTTGAAAAAACGATTATCGCGCAAAAAAGGAACAAAAACGGCGCTTGACGAATAATATCGCTCAACGTGGCAGGCACGCCGACCGCGAAAAAAAACAGATAAATCATATAGGTGCCCAATTCTTGAGTGCCCGCGTTGGGCTTCCACTTTTGCGGCAAAAAAGTCGCCAGAAGCGTCGTGATGGTCGTCATTAAAAGATAGCGGTTTGAAAAAAGCGAGTTCAAAATGTCCATCGCAACATTTGTGCGCGGAATTATTTGAGCAAGCACGGTTGCGCCTTCCGTTGAAATCCATACAATCGCCGCCGAAAAAGCAAAGTCAAACGCAATATCTTTGAGCGATATTTTTTTTGCACTCCAATACGCCGCAGATTGTGTCTGCAAAGAAGGCTTTATGCGCGCTGCTTTCAAAATATGCGGGTGCTTAAAATGAGCTTGAAAAAATTTTGATGAAGAAATCGCGATTAACACAAAAAAATACACCGCCATCAAAAAATTATCAGCCACCGTTGCTGCCGCCGAAATTTCGCTCGGGGTCTGAAAAAACGATGAAAGCGAGGCAAAATTGACGCTTCCTCCGATGTACGAGCCTGTCATCATTGCCGCTATTTTTTCAAGATGCGGGATTTTTTCGCTCAAAAGCCAATACGCAAGAACCGCCGAAACAGCCGTTCCAAAAGAACCGATGAGAAATAACGTCAAAAGCCGCCCGGATTCTTTCCAAATTTTTTTTATGTTGCACTGAAAAAGCAAAAGCGGAATTGAGAGCGGAATCACGAAATCCCAAATTGTTTCATTGAACCACAGCGCATCAGACGGGATTACGTTAGCATTTGAAAACACCATTGCGCCCAGCATACAAATGACAGTCCCCGTTATTTTTGCAGCCCATTTCCATTTTTGCTCCGCATAAATTGAAAAAGCCGCCCACAAAAACGTTATTGCAATCAGTGCAATGGTGTTATCATTTTTTATTATTGAATCCATTTTTAATATTATATCCATACTCATCATAAAAAATCGAATCGATTCGCAACAATTTGTTCTACGATTGATTTTCTCCTTGTGCTCTAAAAAATGCTTTTCGCGCTTTTTTCACTTCATTTCGTTCTTCAATAAGCGCGGCGTTCACTGCGGCAATTTTGTGGTAAAGCGCATAATACGAAATGGGCGATAAACTCATTTCGCGAGCACTATCCGCTGATGTTTCAGATTCATCAGATACGCAAAATGCGCGCCGCTCTTCGCTGGCATGCTGAAAAATCCAAGCCCGTTCATCAGCCAGCGTCCAGCCGGTGATTTCGGGTTTTGCAAGCGTTCGTATTTTGGTAATCGAACACAGCCTAAAAATTTTGTCGCCGCCGAAATCCTCGATTGCGTTTCGGAACGGACGGTCCGATTTGAATGGGAGCGTGATGATTTTTTTCTGCGCATCGCCACCGTCTTGCACAGAAAATCCCGTGTCGAGTTGAAAATTGTGGAATAATTCCGATTTTTGAAATGCAAAAAAATCAAACTGAGTGCCAAAATCATACTCGTACACATTTCCCCAGAGAGAAGTTGCAAGCGATTCTCGTTTTCGCTGATTCGTTACGGGGAAAATGCAGCAATCTTTTACGCGCAAATTCGCAGGCAAAACAGCATTCATCTTTTGCACAAATTCCGCTTCGTCACACTGTTCCAAAAGCACACACGACGCAATTTCATCAAGCGATTTTATGCCGAGCGACAGCGTAGAGGCAAACTCAAGGCGCGGAATCGGGTTGAATCCCATGGTGTACACGACGGGCAAAGCGGCGCACAAAAACGCGCGCTGCATAATTTCCACCTGCATTAAATGCGAAATATATTCAGCGCCGCCCGTTTTGGTGAACGTAAAAATACAGCGCCATAAAATCGGAATGTTGTCGCCCTGTTTTTGCGGCATTTTCTGCGGAATCGACAGCCGCTCAAGTTCGTCATCGCTGATTTGCGGCAAATGCACCGATTTTGTTGCCGAGCACACACCGCAACGCTCCACGCACGACGCACTGCAACGGTTGGTCAGCACCGCCGAAAGCGAGCGCTCCCATTCGCGCCGATAAAATGATTTTGCCGGTCCCAAACTCACATTGTCCCATGGCAAAGGCTCGTCCAGCCGCCGTTCGCGCAAAATTTCTCCGCGCACGTCCCACGGTGCACTCGCAAAAACGCTGTCCCAAATCGGCATATTTTCGCGCAAATGGTCTTCCCACGCGTCCAGCCGCGCACCTTTTTGGTACGCCTGCAAAATCAATGCGCCCGCCCGCTCGTCCAAGCGAGAAAGCAAGCCCTCAAGATACGCAATATTTTCGTTGTGTGTACCGACCTTGAATTTTCCACGCGGAAGCATTGCGCGAATGTAATCCATCTTTGCTTTTGATTCTTCACGCGAAATTTGGCGAATCCACTGATACGCCGTATGCGGCTTTGGAATAAACGTTCCCACATTCACATTGCATTGGATTTTCGTTTTATCCTGCAATTCCAAAATAAAATCAACGATTGCTTTTTCCTCCGAGCCGTCCGCGCCCGCAACGTATGTTTCAGGCATTTCCATCTCGCTCCACGGAGACGGCGCATTTTTCGCGCCCGCAAGGTTATTTCCTACCGGAAGCCCAATCATAAAATAAAATTTTGCCTTATTCCAGCCTCTTTTTTTTGCTTCCAAAATGATGTCAATCAAATGCTGCGCATACACTTCCTTATTAAGCGAAAGCTGCCAAGCTTCGTCGGGCGTTTCCACCGCAAAAGTCAGACCGCCTTTTCGGACTTCAGAAAGTTTTTCCAAAAGCGGAAGCGACATACTGTTGACTTTTAAAGACGGCAACTGAAAACTCACATTTTCGCCGTTGTATTTTTTGTTCAGCGCATCAAGCAACTGCGAAATTCCGCTATAATCTGCCGACGACAGCGACATCAAACTGATTTGCCGAAAACCCGCTTTCCGCACCAAATTATCCACTTCGTTAAAAATAAACGCAGGCTTTTTCATTCGCTGAGGACGATAATACACACCCGCATGGCAAAATCGGCAGCCATTCGGACAGCCGCGCATAATTTCCACGGTTCCGTGGTCCTGCACCATTTTTACATTCGCAAGCGGAAAATACGACGGCACAGCTTCTCTTTGCCCGAAATCCGCCTGAACAGCACGAACCGCCATTTTGTGCCCGCACCTTTCAAAACTCATATTCCGCGTCCAAACGGCAGGATTTTTTGCAAAAACCGAGAGCATTTCAGAGCGAGTTGCGCCCTGCTTTTTCATTTTGGCAAGCTCAGAAATCAACTCGAAAAGCCCGTTCTCAGCCTCACCAATATACACGGCATCAAAAAAATCGCTGAACGGAGCAGGATTGGTAACCCCGCACCCGCCCGCAAACACAATCGGGTCGTCCTCGCCGCGTTCACGCGAAAGAAGCGGCACTCCTCCCGTCTCAAGCATTGCCAAAACACTCGTAATTCCAAGCTCATACCCGATTGAAAATCCTATCACATCAACATCAGAAAGCGGCATTCCCGTTTCGAGCGTATAAAGAGGAATTTTCTTTTGCTTGAGCAGATTTTCAAAATCAGTATCTGGCGCAAAAACGCGTTCACAGCGCACATTCGACAACGCATTCAAACCATTATAAATAATTTTTACCGCTTGATTGCACATCGCAATTTCATACAAATCAGGAAACGCGATTGCAAAATTGAACAAATCAGGATTTTCTGCGTGCGGCTTTACAATAGAGCCGACTTCTCCGCCAAGATACCGCGAAGGATTTTGCACAGAACAAAGCTCAGCGCCAATCGCCGAGAGCGGATTTATAAGATTCATACATTCTCCTGTTTTTATAAGTGCACAAAAGCCGTTGCAGATTTATTAAAATTATATCAATTCTTGGAAATCAAGACGGCGTGTGCTTATGCTTATCAAAAGCCCGATGCAAATCATCGCGGTCCAAAGCGACGAGCCGCCGTAAGACAAAAACAGCAACGGAATACCCGTAATGGGCATAATCCCCATAACCATTCCCACGTTTACAATAAAATGGAAAAACAACATTCCAAGGATTCCTGCTGAAATATAATATCCATAATTGTTTGTAGTACTGCGAATTATATATAAAATCCTCATCAAAATCAGAAAATACAGCGCAAAAACCAAGCAGCACCCTGCAAACCCAAGTTCCTCTGAAAGAATGCTAAAGATGAAGTCCGTGCTTTGCTCCGGCAAGAATTGCAAATGGCTTTGAGGACCTCGCAAAAATCCTTGCCCAAAAAGGTTCCCAGAACCGATTGCAATTTTGGACTGAATAATATTCCAGCCCGCACCGCGCGGGTCCACAGACGGATCCATAAACACAATCAATCGCGAAACTTGATACGGCTTGAGGACTTTTCCCATCGCAACAGAAGCCACCAGTGAAAATACAATGATGCCAAAAATCGTAGAAATCCACGTGTAATATCGATTGCGGAAAAAAATGCGCGCAAGCAATGCAATAATCATAATCACGGCACTGCTAACCGTAATCAAAAGCCGAAGATTTGTGTTCGTCAAAACCTGCAAAATCGGAAGCGTGCCTTGAAAAATCTCCGTTTCCCAAATGGGCAAAACCGTAAAAATCACCGTGAGTGAACCAGCAGACATAAACACCAGCAGATACAACAAGGAAATATTTGCGATAAATCCCATTGAAAGAAAAATCGGAATATACACGCTCGCACTTCCGAGGTCTGGCTGCATCAAAATCAGCCCCATCGGAATAAGCAAAAATCCAACTGACTGCAAAAATCGCTTTCTGGGCGGCAATCCGGAAGTACGGTCAAGAAAATACGCAAAAAATAAAATAAACAGTATTTTGCAAAATTCTGCCGATTGGATTCCAAGCCCGCCGATTCCCAGCCAGCTCCGCGCACCCTTCACTTTTTTTCCAAAAACGAGGGTGATAATTAACAGCCCAATCATAATGGCATAAATTTTTCGTGCGTGATTGTAAAAAAAACGATAATCAAACACCGCAAAAAAGAGCATCACCAAAATTCCCGTCGATGCCCACACAATCTGTTTTATATACTCTTTTTTAACGAGCAATCCCGACGAATTAACCCCTGCTGAGTATATAAAAAAAATTCCAATCGTGATTAAAAAAATTACACACAAAATCAAAAAAACATCAAAAATAGAAAACGAGCGCGTCTGCATTTTTTCTACTCCCGTCGGACATTAGATTTCATAAGATAACGGAAACCAAGCGTTGTAATCGCTTGATCATACGTCTGATTTGCAAAAATTCCCTGCAAAATGATGTTCGTGCAATACGGTGCCCACCATTCCCAATCATTGACCGCCTCAACAAGCGTTACCACAATAATCTGCTGGTCAACAGGAGCGTCAAACGGCGCATAGGCAACCATCCACGAATGCCAATGGTCTTTTCCGTAGCCGTTGACCTCGGCAGTACCCGTTTTTCCTGCAATCTGAATAAATCGGTTGTGCATTGGATATTCCGCAGAACCGTCCGTAATGGTGTATCGAAGCGCATTTTGAACCTCGCGCCACACAGCCCTATCCACGTTTGACTGGTGCAAAACTTCAGGCTCGATTTTTTCTAGCACCTGCGCTTCTGTTCCGGGAGAACGCACTTCTTTGAGCAAATGCGGTTTATAAATCGTCCCGCTGTTGCAAACCATCGCCATCATATCCGCGATGTGAAGCGGCGTTACCAGCGTGTACCCCTGACCAATAGACATATTCATCGTATCGCCATCAACCCACTTTTCGTGATAGCGGCGCTCTTTCCACTGCGCTGTCGGCACAAAGCCCGATTTTTGCGACGGCAAATCGATTTCCAAACTTTGACCAAAACCAAATTCACGCGCATAACTTGAAATCGTATCCACACCCAAAAAATCGCGCCCGACAATCCAGTAATACACATCGCACGATTGCGCCAATGCGTTTTTGAGGTCAAGCCAGCCGTGTCCGGGATATTTTTTGTGGCAGTTAAAAACACGCCCGCCGTACACAATTCGTCCGGAACATTCGATTGTTTTATTTGACGGAAACGCTTTTTCAGCAAGCATCGCCGTAGACATAATCGTCTTGAACGTTGAGGCAGGCGGATATTCAGCATCGACAGCACGATTCAAAAACGGCTGATTTTTTTGTCGCGCAATTTTTTGATATTGAGATGCAGAATCATCGGTATTAAAAATATTTGCATCAAAATACGGATACGACACCATTGCTAAAATCTCGCCCGACGCCGGCTTTAACACAACAACAGCACCAACGCGCTCGCCCAGCGCAGTCTCCGCAAGTTTTTGAATACGCGTATCAATCGTGAGCACAAGGCTCTTTCCGCTTTGAGGCGGGTCAATCTGGGGTTTTGCCGAAATCGTCCGACCTTTTGCGTCAACAACCCAGCTTTCCTTGCCCGCCACGCCCTGCAGCAGATTATCATATTGCTTTTCAATGCCACTTTTTCCGATAACTGAAGTCGCCGTGTAGCCTTGATTCCACATCATATTGATTTCATCTTTCGTAATATCGCCCGTATAGCCCAAAACGTGCGACATAGAACCAGTTTCCATATAATAGCGGTTCGGTTTTGAACGCCACGAAACCCCCGGCAAATCAAAACTATTTTCAGCAATATCCGAAATGATTTCAAACGGTAAATTTGCCTTGATTTCAACCGCCGTAAACGAATTTCTTACGGGACGGATTTTTTTATCGATGTCACTTTTTTTCATTCCCAAAAAGCCCGCGAGCCGCGCTGTCATTGTATCATAGCGGTCAGCGGGAATCTGTCCGGGAGTAACGTCGATAGCGAACGAATTGACGTTGACAACAAGCGGATAATCGGCGTTGCGGTCAAAAATTTCGCCGCGCTGGGCGGGGATTGTTCGGATTTTACTCGACATATTTTTCGATTGGCTTCGGTATTTTTCGCCCTCCACCACCTGCATTGAAAACAATTTTAAGATATAAACCACAAAAACCGTAATGATAATGAGAGCGAGGACAAGCATTTTTCCGTTTTTTTCGGCAGAATTAAGCGAAGTTCTCGCCTTTTCGGTGTCGAAAATCATAGACTATCCTCAGGAATAAGCATATAGCTGAATAAATCCAAAAACTTGAAAACGATAGGCGCAAAAAGCGCGTTTGCGGCAAGTTCAAAATAAAATGAAACCGTGGAGGGATTGTATGGAATCACAATGGAAGGATAAAACAGCGAAATAAACCACGACAGCAAAAATTTTGCAATAGTCATCACAAATCCCATCAAGACAGGAATAAAAATACCGGTTGAATTGAGTGTTTTGGTAAACAATCCAGAACAATATCCGATGATGACACGAATCAAGCAGTTCAAACCAAACGGCGCGCTGCTCAAAAAATCCAAAAAAATGCCGGAAACGAATCCCGAAGCTTCGCCAAAGCCTTTTCCATTCCGAATAGAAAGATAGAGCAGCACCAAAAGGACAAAATCTGGCACTGCGGGCAAAACCAAAATATTAGAAAGAACCGCAGATTCAAAAAGAGAAAAACAAAGTAAAACTATTACGGCAGATAAAAAAGAACGAATCATTTCACATCAACCTTTGTAACATTTGGCGCAGACTGGTCAACAACGATAACAGTTTCAAGCCGCGAAAAATCAATAATCGGCGCAATTTCAATAGCCAAAGACGAATCATACGGCAAAACTTCCACATGCGACACCGTACCAATCGGAATATCGCGCATATAATTGTCGTTTTCGCCGGAAGTTACGATAATATCGCCGTCCTGAATATCGTTTACGACTTTGTTTCGGATATACTGAAGCGAAAGCGTTCCGTCAACCGACCCCATTCCCGTCGCAAGCCCCACATCGCGCGTGTTTTGCACACGAGCCGAAATACTGCACTGCGTGGAATACAGCGGCATCACCATACTCGTAGAATATCCCACCGTAACGACACGCCCCACAATACCGACATTGCCGTTTTGAATCGCAATAACAGGCATATTTTTTCGCACCCCGTTTTTGCTACCGCGGTCAATCGTCAGAGAACCGTATGTGCCGCCCAAATCGCGCGCAATAATTTGCGATACGATATTTTTTTGCTCAATACTGCGCGAAAAATCAAGCTGTTCGCGAAGGCGTTCATTTTCCTCGCGGATTTCGGCGTTGTTTCGGCGCATATATTCGTAATCTTTGAGTTTTTCGGAAAGCTCTTCGTATTTTTTTTTCAGAGTTGAAAGTTCTTTTACCGAATTCACGGAATCAATTACGGTGTCCGTTGCCACATAAACATATTTGCTCATTGTAGACATCACGGTAAAACCAATGCGATTGAAATCCAGCAAAAATCCGCCGGAGTTCATTGCAAGCAAAACACCAGAGCCCACAACAAGCAAAACAAGCATAAATTCAGACAAATGCACCAGAAACCAATTTTTTCTGTGAAAAGCCATAAAAATGCCTCAAATGCTCAGCTTTTAATCGTTGAGATTATCGTAAATTGAACGATCTGATGACATATCGCGGAACAATTCAAATGCTTGACCAGCACCAACAGCAACACATTCCAACGGCTTTTCCACCAAAATGACAGGAACGCCAGTTTCTTTTGAAATCAATTTTGGCAATCCTTTCAGCATTGAACCGCCACCCGTCATCACAATGCCGCGTTCCACAATATCCGCAGCAAGTTCAGGCGGTGTCAAACCGAGCGTGCGCTTAATTTCCTCAACAATTTCATTGATGGTATCTTTCAGAGCCTCGCGAACTTCCACAGAATCCACTTCAAGACGGCGCGGAAGACCGGTAATTGCGTCATTTCCCTTGATTTCCATTTTTTCGATAGTCTTATCAGGAATTGCGTTTCCGATTTCGATTTTAAGCCGCTCCGCAGTGCGCTGACCAATAATCAAGTTGTGAACGGAACGGACATGCTTGATAACAGCCTCATCAAACTCATCGCCGCCGATTCGGATAGAATTCGTAGTAACCATACCGCCCAACGAAATCACGCTGACTTCAGTCGTGCCGCCTCCGATGTCGCAAATCATATGTCCCGCAGGCTCATAAATCGGGATTTGCGCACCAATAGCCGCAGCCAAAGACTCCTCAATGACTTCAACTTCCTTTGCACCCGCTTTCAGAGCAGCCTCAATAACCGCACGACGCTCGACTTCTGTAATACAGGACGGAATACCGATTTTCATTCTCGTTGATTTGATGATTTGATGGCGAGGAACAATTTTTGAGATAAAATATTTTATCATCTTTTCGGTGCTGTCCATATCGGCAATAACACCGTCCGCCAAAGGTCTGATTGCAATGATGTTGTCAGGCGTTTTCCACAGCATACGCTTTGCCTCCGCACCGACCGCAACAACGTGCTTCGTCCCCTTTTCAACCGCGACAACCGACGGCTCGTCAATCACGATGCCCTGTCCGCGCACATAAACCAGCGTATTGCACGTTCCAAGGTCAATACCGATGTCCGTTGAAAATCTATCCCAGAATCCCATATATATCCCCCACAAATTATTTATAACTGTTCATTTTGTTCAATGCACCTGCGTGATTCACTTGAATTCGCAGAGCCTTGCGCCATTCTGAACGGGCTTTCACCAAATCGCCCTCTTTTTCGTACGTTACACCAATACCATAATAGGCATCGGCATAATTCGGTTCTTTTTCAAGTATAGCTTCGAATTCTCTTCTCGCATCTTCATATTTTTCATCATCAATGTAAATTTGACCAAGCAAAGTTCGGCTTCTCAAAATCAATTCTTCATTTTTGCTCTCAGAATTAACGCGGAAAAGATATTGCATAGCGGCTTTCGGCTGCCCGTTTTTATAATATTGCTCGGCAATCGACATCAGCAAAACATCAGATTCGCGCACAATGAGCGCCTCTGTAAACGCAGAAATGCTTTCAGGCACACGCCCCAAAGCCGAATAGCTCAAGCCCAAATACTCGGGAATATCGTCCGCCTCGTAGCCCGCATTTTTTGCAGCAAGCAAATATTCAATCGCAAGGTCGGAATAATAATGATAGGAAGATAAAATATTTTTGTAAAAATACGCCTTTCCGAGCATATACTCAAGCTGCGGAACAGCAGTGGATTTTGCGTCCAAAAGTACAATACGAATATCGTTGATAGATTCATCAAGTAACGACTGCGCAATCGTTGTATCTGTCGACGCAATCGCTAAATAAAACGCTGAATACCCGTGAAACATCAGCGCGATGCTTTGAAATCTGTCTGTTTCTAGAATCTTCGTTGCCGAATCATACACCATCTGATAATTATGAGAATTCCACACTTCATACAAATCGGCAACAGGAGCTTTCGATTTTAACTTTGATTCCAAAAAGTGTTTCAAAAAATAAACTGAAACAGATAAAACAGAAACAATAAGCACGAAGATACTTATTTTAAGAAAAATTTTATTTTTACGCTTTGCCACCGAGCGTTTAACAGTCATCTTCTTCATTGCTTACATTCTTAAACCCAAAAAAAGAAAAAAAGAAAGCAGAATAAGCCGAGTTCTGTCACACAAAAAATGTGCATATTCATCTATCCAAGAACAACGATTGCTCGCCGTCTTTAGCGATTTACCCGCAGTATAAGCTCGGAATAACAAACTGCTTCTTAATCTTGCTCCAAATGAGGTTTGCTTTGCTGCGCTGTTACCAGACCGCACGGTAGGCTCTTACCCTGCCTTTTCACCCTTACCGATTGCTCGGCGGTTATTTTCTGTAGCACTTTCTGTCGAGTAAAAGGTTATGACAGAAATCTTTCGATTAACTGAAAACTACTTTTACTCGCCCTGTCATTATCAGGCATTTTTTCCGAAGGAGCCCGGACTTTCCTCACACAAAAAAGTTATCATCAACTATTTTATGCGCGAATATCATACTTTCTTTTCATTTTAAAAACTAATCTTGATCTCCATCGTAATCAGAGGAAGCGTTTTCGTCATTCTCGTCATCGCTATCCTCATCAATTTCGGAGTATTCATCATCAAGTCCTTCTTCATCATCGTCAAAGAACTTAAGATCCGCAAGACTACCAGTATCGGTAATCTGGAAGTTGCTGTCTGATTCATCAGGCTCTTCGTAATACAAAATTCGGCTGCAATAAGGGCAGAACATAACTTTGTTTCCCGCATGAACTTCGTTTGCGAACTGTGCCGGCAGAATCATATGACAACCACTGCACACAATGCCTTTTACAGAAACAATACCTTCTCGATTGCGTTTAATTATGCGCTGAAATTTCAAAATGATTTCAGGATCGATTGCAGAAGACAAATCCTTTTCTTTAGCTTCCAAAGCAGCACGTTCTTCGTTGTAATCATTCAATTGTTTTTCAATCGATTCACGACCTTCTGAGATGCTCGATTCCTGATTTTTAATCATCTCTTCTTCCATCTTCAAATCAGAATCGATTTCGTCCATCTTTTTTTCTTCTTTGAGAAGCTCTGAACGGATTTCAGACTCCTTTGCTTTTGCCTCGGAAATCTGTTTCTCCAAAGAATCGTATTCACGATGCGTCGTGATGCTATCCATTCCCTTCTCACCATTTTCGCGAATAGCTTCAACTTCCGCAAGTTCCGCTTTTAGATGAGAAACCCGAGCTCTCACTTCTTCAAAATCAGCGTTTTTCTTCAAAAATTCTTCTTTGAGTTTCGCAAGAAGCTGTTTTTGTTCGTCGAGCAACCGAGGTGTATCGGAAATTTTTGTCTCTAAATCGTACTTTTCAGCCAAAATAGCCTGAAGGTCCTTAAGTTTTTCAAAGACCTCTTTCATTTTCTCGTTTTCAAAATCTTCAGCCATATAAGAAGAACCCCATAAATTTCGCTTATGTAATGTAATAATATATAGAAAAAAAAGAATAATGTCTAGAAGAAATGCTCATTGTCAAATCTTCTAGACAAAAAATTCGCAAGACTTACATTTCAATGTAATCACGAAGACCAGATGCACGGCGCGGATGGCGCAATCGGCGCAAGGCTTTTGCCTCAATCTGGCGAATTCTTTCACGCGTAACATCAAAATACAATCCGACCTCTTCAAGCGTCAAAGAATACCCGTCGTCAAGTCCAAATCGCATTTTCAAAACTTCCTGTTCACGCGGCGGCAGTGTTCCCAACACAGACCGAAGCTGCTCTTGAAGCAATGTGTATGCCGTTTGCATTGCTGGATTTTCAACTTCTTTATCCTCGATGAAATCTCCCAACAGGCTGTCTTCTTCCTCGCCAATCGGAGTTTCCAGCGATATAGGTTCGCGAGCAACATTTTTCACCTGCTTGACGCGGCTCACAGGCCAACCAAGCTGCTGTGCAATTTCCTCATCGGTCGGTTCGCGCCCGTATTTTTGCATAAGCTGGCGGCTCTCGCGCACCACTTTGTTGATTTGCTCAATCATATGCACTGGAACACGGATTGTTCGCGCCTGATCGGAAATCGAGCGCGTAATTGCCTGACGAATCCACCACGTCGCGTATGTTGAAAATTTGTAGCCCTTTCGGTACTCAAATTTTTCCACCGCTTTGATAAGCCCAATATTGCCCTCTTGCACAAGGTCAAAAAATTGCAGCCCGCGATTCGTATATTTTTTGGCAATAGACACAACCAGACGCAAGTTTGCATTAATGAGCCGATTTTTCGCCTGCTCCATCATCACACGCCCGCGCTGAATTTCTTTTGCCATATCAAGAATTTCTGCAACAGAATTTTCAAAATCAAACTCAAGACGGCGAAGTCTGCGCTCAATTTTCTGAATCTGCGTGTAAATATCTCGTATCGTATCCGCAGAAAGCGCAAGTTCGGCTTCCAGTTTCATCGTTTCCGACCGGCTTCCGAGCTTGCGTCCAATCGTTCGAAGCTCTGCAGGGTCAGCAATGCGAAGTTCCTTCATCAATTTTTCGCATTTGTGATGATACACATTTATCTTCTGCGTTGCATCCAAAAATTTCGCGCTGAAACGGTCAATTTCTTCTGTTTGGATATTGATGTTCTGCAATTCAGGCACAATTTTCCCGCGAAGTTTCAAAATTGCCTTGTCTTCAAAAATATTCTGAGACGAATCGGTTTCAAAAAGCTGGCGTTTGAGCTGAATATATGATTTCATCTCCGTCCAAACCAATTTCAAGTTCGCACCATAGCAACTCTTCAGACGGCGTTTTTCCGCCATTTCCTCATTGATTTCCTTCCGCGCCTTGCCAGCTTCGTGCAAATCAATTCGCGTAAACGCCTTTTGACCAATCGCAAAAAACTCAGGGATAATCATTCCAGAATGTTTGATAACATCTTTAATGATATTTTCGCCGTTTTCCATTTTTTTGGACAAAATGACTTCCTGCTCAGCGGTGAGCAAATTTTCTTTGCCGATTTCACGCAAATACAGCCGAATCGGGTCGTCCACATTCGAGTCTTTATCACTCGAAACAAGGCGATGTTTGCCGTCAAGTTTTTCCTCTTCCGCAACAACTTCCGCCTCGTCGTCCTCATTTTCTTCGTCGTCTGCCTCGTCGTCCTCGTCCAAATCAGGGTCTTCTTCCATAATTTGGATATTATTTCTCGAAAGCAACTGAAGCACATGCTCCATTTGCGGCGAATTAACGAAATCTTGAGTCAAAATTTCCGTAATTTCGTCCCAAGAAAGAACCTGCTTGTTTTTGCCTAAATCCAACAATCTCTCCACAGCTGGATTTGAATCTTCAAGTTCCTGTTCCATTTTTTACCCTTTCATTGCTTCAATCAGTTTATCTATGTCCATTTTCTCTTTCAAGAGATTTTGCAACAACAAAATATCCTCATCTGAAGCGGGACTCATCGCGCTAATTTTCGCACCAAGCTCGATTCGCTTTCGTTCCAAACTGCGTTTTTTTAAGAAAACAAAACTATCCTGCACAGCCTTTGCCGCGTTTTTAGAGAACTCGCCCGTACTTGTCATTTCAACAATAGGACGCTGTAACTCTTTATCACATCTGGAAATAATGTTTTCTAACGAAAGATTTTTATTATTGCAGCACTCTTTAAGCACAATGAACAAATTCCTTGCAGAAGAATCCTCAAAATCATCTGCCGTCAACTGTTCTATTATGTCAGCGGCGCTCGAAATATCAGAGATAATTGCAAAAAGTGCACGTAGTTCTTGACCAATTTTTAGCTGATTTTGGTCAGCAGACTCTACCCTTTCCTGTCTCTGATTTTCTAACTCCATTCTCTGATTTGACTTCCTGTTGATAAAATCCCGTTTTGCAGCCTCGGGATTGAGATTGAAACCCCTGCATAACTGCTCCATACTAGCAGATTTCTGCACACTCGATTGCAATACATCGATGTAATTAAAAAATTCAGCCGCCGCGTGTGCCTTTCCATCAGGGGTATCTTTGGGATACTTTTTCAGCAATTTTTCCAAAAGATAATCACTATCTATAATAGCACTGTTTACATCAGATGTCAACGTATCTACCCCATAATTCAGCATAATTTCCGCAGAATCTTTGCCTTGCTTGAGTTGAATTATTTTGACTTCCAAATCTTCGTGTCGGCACATTAAAATAGCACGCTCTGTGGCTTTTTGACCCGCCTCATCAGAATCAAAAGACAGCAAAACGGTGTTTGCAAATCGCTTTACAAGCCGCACCTGCTCTTCTGTCAATGCCGTTCCAAGCGGTGCAACTGCATTTGTAAAACCGCACTGATGATATGCGATTGCGTCCATATAGCCTTCGCAAAAAATCACCTGCTTTGTTTGCTGAATATGCTGCTTTGCCATATCAAATGCAAAAAGGATTTCGCCCTTTTTATACCACGGCAATTCAGGGGAATTGATGTATTTTCTATCGGTGCCATCATTTTTGGGATGCAAAAGCCGTCCGCCAAACGCAACAACACGCCCTCTTCTATCACGAATCGGAAACATAAAACGGTCTGTATAAACAGAATATTCAGGATATTTTTTACTAAACAGCCCCGAATCGCTCAAAAATTCATCGCTAAATCCTTGTTTTTTCAAAAACCGATGCAGCCATTTTCCGTCAGATGGACTCCAACCCAAATTAAATTTTCGGATTGTTTCAAGCGTCAATCCACGGTCAAGGATATATTTGAGCGCAAACTTTCCTCCTTCCCGATTCAAGAGCCAATAATTGAATGCACTCGCAACCCGCGTGTAAAGCTCAATATACTGTTCTCTGCGCTCATAGCCAGAATCCACAACAGGAGAACTGCCGTCTTCGTAAGAAATTTCAACATTTGCACGCCGCGCAAGTTCTTGCAATGCTTCCACATACGAAAACTTATTGTACTCAATCATAAACGTTATGGCATTTCCGCCTGCGTGGCAACCAAAACAATAGTAGATTTTTTTATCTTCCGAAACCTTAAACGACGGCGTTTTTTCTTGATGAAACGGACAGCACCCCCACCAATCATTGCCGCGCTGGGTCAAATTGCAATACTCGCCTATTAGCGACACAATATCAGTGCGAGACACAATTTCGTCCACACAGGATTTTGAAATTCTGCTCGCCATCTATTTATTCGCCGCCTTTTTTGTATACGAAATATTGACTTTTGCGTGCTCATCAAACGTTTCGCTAAACGTATGCCGTCCCGCATTTTCATCTGTAAGCCGAAAATAAAAATAATGAGTTGACGCAGGCTCAGCCGCCGCTTTCAATGCAACAAAGCCCGGATTTGAAATTGGCGATGGAGGCAAGCCCTTTACCCGATAGGTGTTATACGGACTTTCACGCCATAAATCTTTATACAAAATCACATCAGGATGCGGCAGCCCCTCAATTTCAGTAATAATATATTCCACAGTTGCACAGGATTGCAGGCGAATATTTTTTTCAATGCGATTCAAAAAAACACTCGCAATCAACGGTGCCTCGTCCGCAACGCGATATTCTCGCTCCACAATCGAAGCCAAAATCACTTTTTTGTACAATTCATTTCTGCTAATGCCGCTAAATCCTGCAATTTTTGCAATGTGCGCAAAAAAATTATCGACCATCATTCTCACGACATTTTCTCCGCTCATATTTGCAACAAAAAAGTACGTATCTGGAAAAAGAAATCCATCAAGCGATTCGACCTCCGAATCAGAAAAACCGTAATCAGCAATAATTTCTTTATTTTTTACACTTTGAACAAAATCATCAGAACCACAAATTCCATGGCTCTCAATAGTCGTCGCAATTTTTGACAACGTTAGTCCTTCTGGGATAACAACCGCAATATCGGCTTGGTGTCCCGTTTGCAGGATTGCCATAATTTCTTCCATTGTCATTGAATTTTTCAAATTATAACTTCCGCTTTTGAGCGAAAAATCTTTTTTTCCGCCCAAAAATTTGTGAGAAGCCTTCAAATAGCAGACGGCAAGATAAAAAATCTGCGAATCTTTTATCAATTTTTGATTTTCAAGTTCAGCCGCAATTTCTCGAACAGATGTTCCCAGCGGAACTTCAAGTCGAACAGAAATTTCATTTTCCGAGATTGCGGCACTTTTCATCTGCGCTTTCAGATAAAACAAAAATGAAAATCCAAAAATCAAAATAATCAGAAAAAAAACAGCGATAATCCCCAAAAAAACTTTTTTCGTCATACCAAACCTTATATAAAAATATCGCGTACAGAAAACATTTTGTCAAGTTTTTACGACATAAAGAAATTAAAAAGCAAAAAAAAACGGAATTGAACAACTCAATTCCGTTAAACTGGGGAGTGTAGGATTCGGACCTACGAAGCACTAGGCAGCAGATTTACAGTCTGTCCCCTTTGACCACTCGGGAAACTCCCCATCTTAAAGCCGCCAGTAGGATTCGGACCCACGACCCCGAGATTACAAATCACGTGCTCTACCAGCTGAGCTATAGCGGCATTTTATGCTATAAATTGATTAAAAAAACGGAACAACTCAATTCCGTTAAACTGGGGAGTGTAGGATTCGGACCTACGAAGCACTAGGCAGCAGATTTACAGTCTGTCCCCTTTGACCACTCGGGAAACTCCCCATCTTAAAGCCGCCAGTAGGATTCGGACCCACGACCCCGAGATTACAAATCACGTGCTCTACCAGCTGAGCTATAGCGGCATTTTATTGTTCGTGTCGAACAATAACAATAATATATGACTGCACAAAAAGAGTCAAGAGGTCTTTTAAAAAAAGGCGCAAAAAAGCCCTGTTTTCACATAAAAAAAAACGTGATATAATGGCTTTATGTGTTGGAAATGTGGGAAAACTATCGAACAGGATTTTATCGGCAGAAATGACGAGTGTCCATTTTGCGGCTCTGATTTACATTCGTGCAAAAATTGCAGTTTTTTTGATAAAAATGTGCATTGGGAATGCCGCGAAAATACTGAAGAATTTGTCGCTGAAAAAGAAAAACGAAATTTTTGCGCTTCATTTAGTGTAAAGCGGACATTTTCTTGTAATACTGCGGAAAAAAATTCAGCTGAACAAGCAAAAATAGCATTCAAAAATCTTTTTGGAAATTAAAATGGAACATCTTGAAAAAAAAATCGATTTTGTTTTTTTGGACAGCGGAACAGGCGGAATTCCGTATATGCTCGATTTAAAGGAAAAATGCCCAAACGCCACCTGCATCTATGTGGGCGACACGGCGCATTTTCCATACGGCGAAAAATCGGAAAGCGAAATTATTTCGTGCGCACAAAACGTGGTGCAGCACGTGATTGAAAAATGGCAGCCGAGAACCATCGTTATTGCCTGCAACACGATGTCGGTGACGGCTCTTTCTGCGCTGAGAACACAATTTCCAAACATTCCTTTTGTGGGAACGGTGCCCGCTATTCGCCTTGCCGGGCGCGAAAGCAAAAACCGCAAAATCGGGCTATTGGCAACGAATGCAACCGTACAGCATCAGTACACGCAAAAACTCATCGACGATTTTGCTTCTGATTGCGTTGTGGAAAAACGTGGCGACCCCGCGCTGGTTGCGTTTGTGGAGCATCGGCTTTTTTTTGCCACGGAAGCAGAAAAAGAAGAAGCAGTAAAACCCGCTGTGGATTTTTTTGCCGAAAAAAACTGTGATACCATCATTTTGGGGTGTACCCATTTTACGCACATCGCAGACACAATGCGAAAAGTTGCCGGCAAAAACGTGCACGTTATCGACAGCCGAAACGGTGTGAGCTGCAGGGCGCTGGACGTGGCTTTTCAGGGAATGCCGCTTACAGAGATTTCAGAAAAACAGTGCGCGGACGATGAATCTTTTTTTGTGACCAAACAGCCGAGCACCGCCGAAGAAATCGAATACAAAACGCTTTGCGCACATTTTGGAATAAAATGGGGCGGTACGATGCAATTTTAGCAGTGCGCTAAAAAAACAAGGGGCAAAAAGCCCCCTGTGTGCATTAACACATTATGCCAAATGCGTAATCATATAGAAAATAACGCAGATATACGGCACAAAGAATTTGAAAAGCATCAGCATAATCAAATCAAAATACGACTCTTTGTGCGTCAGACCGCAAATTGCGAACATCGTAACGAGCGCGCCGCAGTGCGGAACGGGGTCGATACCGATTGCAGAAACAGCAACAATGCGGTGCAATGCGTCCAGCGAAATGCCCGCAGAAAGTGCGAGTTCCTTCCACGTTTCGCCAAACTTGGCAAGCGCAATCGTCATACCGCTCGAAGCAGAACCTGTGATGCCGCCCATAATGTTCGTGGTCAAAACAGCCGAGAACAGAGGATTTCCGCTTTCGCTGAGCTTGAGGAGCATTTGCGAGATAATCTCGAATCCAACCACGCTCGTGAGCACGCAGCCAAACGCATAGCCCGAAGCAACATTGAAAATCGCCGTGCCTGACGAAATAGACGAAGCATTGATGATTTTGCGCGCCGTTGATTCGCCGTTTGCCAAGAGCTTTTTGCGCCCGATGAGTACCGTGGCAACGCTCGCAAGCACGATTGAAATCGAAATTGCCCACAAAGACGGGATTTGAAAACTCTTTGCGAATTCCCATTTGAATGGATTTGAAAGCAAAATATTGAGCACGATAACCATCACCAGAGGAATCAGCGAAATCTGCCACGCTGGAATATCCGTGTCGTTCGAAGATTTCTGGTCGTCATAATTGCCGTAGCCCTCGCCCTTTGCCGCCAGCGATTTTGCGCGGTAGGTGAGCCACACATATCCGATTGCAAAGAACAAAACCGAGGCAAACAAACCGAGCACAATTCCCGACCACGTTGTTGTGCCGAAATATTCCGTCGGAATGATATTCTGAGTCTGCGGCGTTCCCGGAAGCGCAACCATCGCGAACGTGAAAATGCCCGTCCAGAGCGCAGTCGGCATAAGGCGCTTTGGGATTCCAGCCTCGCGGAAAAGCACTGCACCAAACGGATACATCACAAACGCCACCACGAACACGCTCAAACCGCCGTAGGTGAGCACACCGCAGCCCAAAATCACCGCAAGGATTGCCCGCTTTGCACCCAGAACGTCCACGATTTTATTCGCGATAGATTTGGCAAGACCGCCCTCTTCCATCAACTTGGCGAAAATCGCGCCGAACAAAAACACGGGGAAATATTTCCCGATATATTCCGCGGCTTTAATCAGATACACGTTCCCGATGATATTCAAGAACGAATCCCCCGAGCCGATTGCGGCAACCACAGCCATCAGCGGCGCGATAATGATAATCGACCAGCCCCTGTACGCAAGGCAAATCAGCCCGATGATTGCAACAATAATGGCAATCGTACTTAATGAATTCATAAAAAAACCTCTATTTGTAAAAAATATGCCCCTTAGTTTTTGCCGGTCAAATCCACGACCGTGCCCGCCGCCGTAATCGGCACATACTCCGGCACCTCGCGACCGTCCCAGCGCTTTGCCCTCTCAAGCTGGATTTCAAGCTCTTTGAGCCGCGTTTCCACTTGATAATTCTGCGCCACTTTTTCGTTGTAATACGCCACCGCGTCCGCCTCGACTCGCTTAGCCTCCGCCGCTTTTTGCGCCTTGATAAGCTCAGCCTCGGCAGTCTGCTCGGCGGCTTTCTTCGCGGCTTCAGCCTCGGCGACCTGCTTTTGCGCATTCGTTTCGGCGAGCTTCAAATCCTGCTCCGCCTGACGCACCTGCTGCGTGCGGTTCATCGTTTCTTTGATTTGCTTGTCGAAATCGTCGCTCCAATCCCAGTTGGAAATCGTGAGCTGCGTCACCTCAATCGGATAACTTGCAAGACGCGAGTCAAGGCTTTCGTTGACTTCCACCGTGATTTTATCCTGATTTTCGATGAGCGAATAAATCGAATATTTACCCACGACCTCTTTCACCGCGGCAACAAGGCTCCGTGTAATCGCATTTTCCAGCACAGAATCCGAATACTTCGTGATTGCGTCCATAATGCGCTCCTCGTCGTAGCGATAAAACACCGTCACTTGAGAGCCGACCGTCTGCATATCCTTGGTAATCGCGCCGTCTTTGCCCACCGAAAACGTGGCGTTCATACCTTTCGGCACAACCGAATATTTTTTGATTTTGCTGATAAACGGCGGGTGCACGTGCACGCCCGGAAAAAGAATGCCGCCCGTAATCTGCCCGAGCGTAACCTGAACGCCGCGCTCTGCAGGCGCAACAATGGCAAACGAGCCGTAAGCCACCACCACCACCGCAAAAACCAAGACAAGCGCAATCACCGCGCTTTTTAGCGATTGTTTGCTCATTTTACAAATCCTCCGCAATTTTTGGATTCAAAAACGTTAAGAAATATCTTAAAATTGAACAGATTATAGCAACAAACACATTTTTAATAAATCCATTTTTCAAAAAAAACAGACGGCACTGCAAAAATTCACGCTCGGCACTTTCGCCGAAATCAAAAAAAAGCATTTTTTGGCTTTGTCATTTCTGCCGAATTGAAAAAAATACGTTTTTGACCATTCGGCAGATTCGCCGAAGTCGGAATAATCCAAATTTAACATTCGGCGGTTTTGCCGAAGTCGGAAAAGTCCAAAATTTTCCATTCGGCACTTTCGCCGAAACCAAAAAATGCCAAAATCTCAAAACGGCGATTTTGCCGATGTACGATTTTTCCCGCCGCTGTTGTGTATCACCGTTGCCGAACCAAGAAAAATGCACGGCTGAGGATTCGGCGATTTTTCACAAGTGCGGGAATGACAGACTGTAAGCACTCAGAATGGCACAAACACAGCCTACATTACAAAAAAGCAATGAAAAAAATTAGCCGCGTAAAAATTCTTTGATGTCGCCGAGTTTTTCTTTGCACAAATTGCGCCCGATTTCGTAAACGCGCCGCAGTTCGCCCGAATCTTTTTCGGTGCGGCTGATTCCCAGCGGTTTTTCTGGGCAAATGACCAGCGTCTGACCGCTTTTTTCGCGCTCAAAAACGTAGGCGGTTTCACCGTTGTACATTTCGTGGCGCACTTTCATCGCGTGCACCAGCGCAGGATATTTTCGCAAAAAAAGGCTTATCAGCGGCAAAGCGGGCGACGGCTTTTTTTGGTAATCGCGAGGCTGCGTCAAAATCACGATGTTGCGCGAAAAACCCGCGTCTTCAAACCATTTGAGCGGAATCGAATCCGAAATGCCGCCGTCAAGCAAAAGCTGCCCGTCAATCGAAACAGGCGTGGACACAAGCGGCATCGAAGCCGAAGCACGAAGCCATTCCAGCCCGTCAAAATCCATCTCGGGTATTTTTTTGTACACGGGATTTCCCGTTTTTATGTCCGTTGCCACCACAAAAAATTCCTGCGGATTCGATTTGTACGTTCTAAAATCAAAGCGGTCGAGGTCGCACGGCAGCGTGTGATAACAAAATTCTGCGTTGTAGAGATTGCCCGTCTTCAAAAGCGAGCGCACCGAGCAATAGCGGCTGTCGCGGCAGTATTTGAGATTATAGCGGAACGTGCGCCCCTGCTGCTTCGACTTAATATTGCACCCAAACGCAGCCCCCGCCGAAACGCCGATAATTCCGTCAAAATCGATGCCGTTTTCCAGCAGCACATCGGTAACGCCCGCTGAAAAAAGCCCGCGCATTGCGCCGCCTTCAAGAACAAGCCCCGTTTTTGCTTTATTTTTTTCTTGAGAATCGCCCATAAACGCAATCTTATCAATAATTTTTCACTCTGTCGATATTTTTTCAAAAACGATTGTGTAACTTTTTCAAAAAGACAACTGTTTTTATCTCTTCAAATTCAAAAATGCTTGCATTTGAAATTCAAATGTGATAAAATTCAAATCACGAAACGGCAAAAACTTTAGCAAAATTTTGCAAGGAGGTCAAAAAAATGGCAATTCAACCGATTGATTTGCAGGCGGTCTACACTCAAATGGATAAAGCCGCACAAATTGCACAGCAACAGCAAAACGGACCTCAGCTAGCAAGAGCGTTGCAAGAAAACCGAATCGTGCGTGAAACTGCGGAACAGGCTGCTCAAGTGCAAAAAGCCGCTCAGAACGAAGCGGAGATAAAAATGCGCGACAGCGACCAGAAAAAAGGCAACGGCGACGCCCCAGACGGCAAAAAACGCCGCCGCAATGCCGATTCACAATCCCCCGAAACTCCCCAACAGCCAGAGATACGCGAGTTGTATCTTGGACAGCATATTGATATAACAGGATAAAAGAGGGAGTATAAAAATGGCTTCGATTGCTATCTTTGCAGCATTTTTTTGTGTGTTCAACGTATTGCTTTGGATTATGCTTTTTGCGCGCTGGAGAAAAATATTTTCTCCGGACGGTATTATTCGCACCACGCGCGAAGAGATGACAAAAATGGTGAGCGACATCAACAACAATGCTGACCGAAATATTTCGCTGATTGACGACAGAATCGCCGAGCTCAAAAAAATCGCTGAAGAGGCAGATAAAAAAATTGCGGCTGCAAAGGAAGAAATCGCAAAACTGAATCTTGCAAAAACCGCTTCTCTCTTTGATGACCAGCCGCTCGTGCGCGACGTGCCCGTTGAAATCGGCGGAGACGATGATGATGATATTGAGCCAATCGTGAACTTTGACCGCATCACGCACGAACTTTCTCACCGCGAGCCGATTATCGCCCCGCAGTCTGAAAACAACACGCCGCGTGTGTTCCCGAAGCGCGTAGAAGAATTGTACCAGCGCGGCTATTCGATTGAGCAGATTGCACACGAACTTTCGCGCTCCACGTCAGAGGTTTCGTTTGCGCTCGATATGGGAATGTACCGATGACCCGCCTTGCGCTTTTTGATTTGGACGGCACGATTTTAGACACGCTTTCAGACTTGTATGCGTCCGTAAACCGAGCTTTGAGAACCGAACATTTAGCCGAACGAACTATTGATGAAGTCCGCTCGTATCTCGGGAACGGAATTCGGCTACTGATAAAACGAGCCGTGCCAGAGCACACTGAAAGCGCAGTTGAAGAGCGAGTATTTTCCGCGTTTGTGCGCGATTACGAACAACATTGCGCAGACCAAACAGCGCCGTTTGAAGGAATCCCCGAACTATTTGCTTCGCTGAAAAAAAACGGCGTAAAAATTGCCATAGTGTCGAACAAAGCTGATTTTGCCGCACAAAAATTATGCCAGCGCTTTTTTAGCGGTGCATACGATTTTGCCATCGGCGCAAAAGACGGCGTTGCAAAAAAACCCGCCCGCGATATGATTGATGAAGCATTGTCGCATTTTTCGGGTATATGCGAGCGCGATTGCGTGTACATCGGTGATTCTGAAGTGGACGTAGAAACCGCCCAAAATGCAGGAATGCGCGAAATTGCAGTGCTTTGGGGATTTCGCACAGAAGCCGAGCTGAAAAACGCCGGCGCAACGAATTTTGCCGCGAACACACAAGAGCTATTGCAAAAAATCATCTCGGCGTAAAATAGAATCGTTATCGTATTGCAAGCCTTGCCAATAAATGCCGCAGAAAAGATGAGCGTACACTCCGCAACACATTCAGTTTTTGAAACCAATTTTGGAGGAAAAATATGATTAAAGCCGTAATTTTTGACTACGGAAATGTTGTGTCGCTTGCACAAACGGGCGATTGCGCTGGTGAAATGGAAAAAATGACGGGAGTTCCCGCCGCCGTGTTCCGCTCTGTGTACGAAAAATTCCGTTTTGAGTTCGACCGCGGTACGATTGACGGAGCCGAAATGTACCGCCAACTGCTTGCTGACGCGGGATACATCGAGCTTTCACGCGATACGGATTTGCTCAAAAAAATCGCGCTGATGGATATGCAAAGTTGGAGAGCATTCAATCCCGACGTGTGCGATTGGGCGCTTTCGCTCAAAAAGCAGGGCTTTAAACTCGGCGTGCTTTCCAATATGCCCACGGAGTTTTTGACGTATTACGAAAAAGAAATTCCGGTGTTCACTGCGGCTGATTTCGCGTGTTTCTCGTGCCGCGTCAAAATGATAAAACCCGAAGAGGGAATCTACCGCGCCTGCCTTGACGGACTTGGAATCGCGGCGGACGAAGGCGTATTTTTTGACGACGTGCAAGAAAATGTGGACGCAGGAAACAAAATCGGGTTGCACAGCTTTTTGTGGACAGGATTAGAAAAAGCCAAACGCGATTTAGCCGCATTGCTCCAACGTCAATAGCTCAACAATTCCGATGAAACCGCGCCTGTGAGAGTGTTTACCGTAACCAAGCGAAATTCGCGCTGAAACACATACGACGCGGTTACGTCCTCCCGAAAATTCGGGTGCGAAAACCCGTAATCCTTGTGCGCATGCCCCGCAAACACATATTTCACGTTATTTTTTGAAAACCACGTTAAAAGCAGAGCGCGTTCCGTCGTGTCCTGCACGGTCATCAAAAGATTTCCGCCCGCATAAATCGGATAATGCGAAAACACGATTTTTGCATTAGAATCCGCCTTTAGATTTCCCTCAAGACTGTCCCTCTGCTCATCGCCCAGCGTGCCGTTTGCGCTATCCAGAAAAAACAGCGACACCGCCCCGCCGCTCGCCCCCCGCACCGACAGCGCATAATACGACGTATACGGATAGATTTGATTCTCCCAATTTTCCCAGCCATTGTTATATAAATCGTGATTGCCCAAAATCGTGTACGACTTGGCATTTGCGCCAAAAACAGCATTTTCCATCTGCTCAATCTCGCGCAAAAACGCATTGTATTCATCGAACTCAGCGCTTCTGCCCTTGTCGGCACTGTCGCCGAGACTGACCAAAAACCGCGGTCGCTTCGTCGTGTCAGACGCGGCGAGCTGATTTTTGTACCACGCAAAAAATTTTTCGTTGTACCGCGCTTCGTCTGCACCGCAATGCACGTCGGTAACCACCACAAAACTAAAAATATCTTCGTCCACACTGATTTCGCCCAGATTTGTCATTGACGACGCACGCTCATCGGGAGAATCCTCGTCAAACAGCCCGAGATAAAAACCGTATTTGCACGACACCAAAACACCACTCAAAAAAACAGCAAACAGCAAAATAAACACTGATTTTTTCATAGTTTTCCTCAAAAAAAACATTCTCTCACAAAAAAAATGCACGGCACCCGTTACGGCAAAAACACACCGACTTTCGCCGTCAGCGCAATACGGTTGATATACGGCGCGGTCGTGAATTGGTCGTTTATGCGAACATCGCCCCTGAGCGAAGGACGAAAGCCGCTCTTCGTGTTATACACAACCTCAAGCGCATAGTCGGGGGAACAAAACAGCGGATAGCGATAATCCGTGTGCGTACCTGCCGAAAAAAGCACATCAAACTGAGCGATGGATTTTGAAAATCCCACAAAAACGCACGGCGTGAAATCAAAAATCGTCTCTTCAAGTGCCGGCAACACCGAAATTTTTGAGCCGTACCCCGTGCGAATCAAAAACGAAAAGCGATTTTTCGTCACCAGCGAAAAACAAAAATCCGCCATAACATCATTTTCGTGGCTCATCGTTATGCCGTTATATTGAAACCGCTGATAATGATACACCGCGTCAAGCCCGTACAAAAGCGAACAGCGGTCTAAATCCTGCCGAAAAACCCACCATTCGCCCGCCGCCGTTACATCAAAAAGCACCTCATTCGACGACAGCCCCGAAAACACCCCAAACCGCTCACCTTTCACCGCGCCTTCTATCGCGCACGCCGTCAAATCGCGCTCAATGCCCCTTTTGTAATTGTGCGTTACCGAAACCGCAGCGAGTTTGGTCAAAGCGGCATTTTCGCCGCCAAAAACAGCCGCCGCAGGCAATACCGCACAAAACATCGCAAAAAAAACACGCTTCATATTTCGCATTATAAACAATCGCACCGCATTTAACAACCGCACAAAAAAAATGCGTTGCCCCATTCCGCACCGCTCATTCAAAAATCCGAACGGCGCATTTCATTCTGGCGCGGTTCATTCGGAAATCCGAACGGCGTATTTCATTCTGGCGCGGCTCATTCGGAAATCCGAACGGCGCATTTCATTTTGGCGCAGCTCATTCGGAAATCCGAACGGCACATTTCACTCTGGCGCGGCTCATTCGGAAATCCGAACGGAGAGAAATACAATAGACCTATTCGATAATATAGTTTTAACAAGGGGCTTAAGCCCCTTGCTGCAGCAAAAATTTTTAGTTTCCGAACAGGTCTAATCAAAATGACAAATTCCTTTACATCTGTCTTGTCAGATAAGTTGTTTTATGCTATTCTCAAGGCACAACTGATTTGAAAAGACAACATTTCCCCCCTCGCCTTCTAAGGAGAGGGGCAAGGGGTGAGGTAATTATGGAAGACTTAAAAGCGCAGATACGCGACATAGCAAGGGCGAACGACGCGGTGATTTTGGCGCATTATTATGTTGACGGCGCAGTGCAGGAC
>ERZ842401.1901-NODE-1901-length-28720-cov-11.394942_pt1 | contig 28720 bp, 20 predicted proteins | sample MGYA00521270_ERZ842401 | MGnify/ENA primary metagenome ERZ842401 (study PRJEB31892, sample SAMEA3878208) | bioreactor metagenome | biome: Moose rumen | place: Sweden | collected 2011-10 | study: EMG produced TPA metagenomics assembly of the PRJEB12797 data set... | reverse complement strand
GGAAAGAATTTGATTTAAGCAATAACACGGTGGCCGACTGGCTGCCATGGGGAGGGCTTACCCTTCCTCATGTGGTGCAGGAAAAGGATGGCAGCTACTTCGGTGTTATTCGCTATAAGGCTTTGCCGGAGGATTGCGTGGAGAAAATAGAAATTCCCAGCTTCAAAGAAGGATGGAGCCTTTGGCTGGAACGGCAGCACGTTCCCCTGCAAGAAGATGGCCTTTATATCGTCTTATGCTGGAATCCCTTTATCAATAAAGCTGGCTACGCCGTGAACCGTCTGAACAAAGAAGTTATCGTCAAGGCCGAAGATGCTGGGATTTATTTTGCCACGGTCTTGGATGATTTTGCAGAAATAATCGGCAAGGTCACGGAGGCTGACGTTTTGGAATATCAGGATGTCATTGACTTTATGAGTTTTGCCATCTCTTACAACGAACAGAAAATAATTATGCCGGAGGTTCCTTTATACTTAGATGCCCTGCTCTCGCAGGATTTAGACTTGAACCTTTCCGGCAATAGCATAGAAATGGGAGGTAAGGAAACGGTGGCCGTTTCCCTTGCTTGTCCTTTACCTTTGAAACAGGAGAAAAGCTTGCTCCGTGCCGTAGACCGGCTGCCTTTCCGCTTTGTGCAGCGGCTTTTAATTATGGGGCAGGAAAAAGCGGAAAAGAAACTACTAAGCTACATGAGCAAATGGTGTGGTGGCAGGAAATCCGTGAAAAAGCTCATAAAAGCACCGCTACTTGGGGAGCTTACGGGCTTGTATGCCAATAACTTGTTCCTTTTGACAGACAAAGGGCAGGGAAAGGAAATTGAGCGGTATATCCGGGATGTGCTGAACCGGCTGGAAGCCCTCTACATCGTGGAAGATTACAACCGTAAGGATGTGTGGTGGGGGAGCTTGCCGGGACTTTTCCGGGCAAATATTACACCGCCACAAATGAGCTTTTGCGGTCTGGATGAACTTATGAGCCACTATCGAAAGGAGGCGTAAGGCTTTGTACCGACTGGATTTATTCAAGCGCAATAAGAAGTGCCTGAAAGATGTTATGCCCTTTGCCAGAATCGTAGAGTTCTCGCCTTCTGCTGGCAGTCCTAAACTGGCTGTAACTATCGGCAAAGATGGCAGCTTTATGACCACATGGCGTTACCGTGGCCCCGACCTTGATTCGGCGGTCAAGGAAGAACTGGCCATTACCACAAGGATTTTGCAGGAGGCAATCGGGAGCGTGAAAACCGGCTGGGTGATGCACTTTGAAGCACAGCGCACTCCTTCGACCTCTTACCCGGAGGATAATTACTTCCCCGACCCCATCACCAAGGGGATAGATATGGAGCGCCGCTACCTCTTCGCCGGAGGCAATTACTTTGAATCCACCTTCTACAATACCCTGTACTGGATGCCGCCAAAGGATAGTCAGGAGCGTATCCGGGAAATGATGGTAGAGGGCAGGGAGCACCGTGATGTGGATGCCGAAGATTCCTTAAACTACTTCTATGAAGCGGTTATGAAATTCTATCAAATATTCAAAAGCCTGCGGATTCCCACGGAGTTTTTGGATAAGCATGAAACGCTGACCTATCTGCATTCGACAATTTCTGCCGATAACAGGAAGCTTACCATGCCGGAAAAGCCCATGCTCCTTGACCAGATGATGTTTTATGACACGCCGCTTTATGGGGGCATTGAGCCGAGACTGGGCCGGAAGCATATCCGAGTGATTACGCCTATCGATTTCGGTACGGACACGGTTTTCGGCTACTTTGATGCGCTTAACCAGATGAACTTTCCGTATCGCTGGACAACCCGGTGTGTTTGTATGTCCAAGTCTGATGTCTTGGAAGAACTGGAAGCCATCAAGCGAAAGTGGAAGGGCAAGCTCCAGTCTATCCTTTCCCTCCTGACCCACCGCCAGAACAACGTGGAGAACAACAACGAGACAGTAGAGGCCAAGCTTCAGGACGTAAGGGATGCCATTAACGCAGTGGAGGCCGACACGATTTCCTATGTCTACTACACCACGGCTGTGGTAGTCATGGATGAAGACCGGGAGGTAGTAGAGGAACGAGCCAAGCTGGTACGTCAGGTCTTTGTAAATCTTGGCATGAAGCAGACGGTCATTGAAGATGTGAACGCCTTAGATGCTTGGTTTGGCAGTATTCCGGGGATGCTTTCTCATAACGTGCGCCGTCCGCTGATTTCCACCGGCAACATGGTACACATGATGCCGCTATCAGATATTTGGGCAGGTCACGCCAGAAACAAGCACCTAAATGGCCCGGCGCTTATCTACACCCAGACAACAGGTAATACGCCTTTCCGGCTGAATCTGCATGTAGGGGATGTTGGCCATAGCCTTGTGGTCGGGCCGACTGGTGCTGGTAAATCGGTCCTCTTGAACTGTTTGGAAGCCTCCTTCCGCAAGTATAAGGATTCGCAGGTCATTATTTTTGATAAAGGTTCATCTTCAAAGGTACTGACTACGGGCGTGGGAGGAAAGTTCTATGACCTTGGCAGCGAAAGCGGAGAACTGTCCTTCCAGCCACTTGCCCATATTGACGATGATAACGAACGCCAGTGGGCGCAGGAATGGCTCTGTGACTTTCTGCGGCAGGAGGGGATGGAAATTACCCCGGAGATAAAGGGCATTATCCGTGATGCCTTGGGGGCGCTTTCCGGCATGGCGCAGGAGTTCCGCACCATATCCGGCTTTGTTGGCTATTTGCAGGATTTCAAACTCAAGGAGGCTTTTTCGCCGCTGGCCTTGGCTGACAGCAAAGGCAATCAGGGCGAATATGGTGCCATTTTCGATTCTGACACGGATAACCTTGAAATCGGCAGCTGGCAGACCTTTGAAATGGAAAAACTCATGGCCTCCAAGATGATTGTCGGCCCGGCGCTTATGTATATTTTTCACCGCATTGAGCAAAGTCTTACGGGCGCACCGACACTTATCGTGCTCGATGAGTGCTGGGTATTCTTCGATAATCCCATGTTTGCCGAGAAAATCCGGGAGTGGCTGAAAGTTCTGCGTAAATACAATGCCAGCGTGGTCTTTGCCACGCAGTCCTTGGTGGATATAACGAAGTCTCCGCTCTTGGACACGATTCTGACCAACTGTCATTCCCGGATTTTCCTGCCCAACACCCATGCTTTGGAGGAAGGGCAGAAAAAGACCTATGAAACCTTTGGCCTCAACCAAAGGCAGATTGAAATCATCGCAGCGGCCACGCCAAAACGCCAGTATTACTACGACAGCCCGGAAGGTTCCCGGCTCTTTGATTTGGCTTTGGAATACTGCCCTTTCACCCTTTCTTATGTGGCCGTAGACAAAAAAGCCCTGAACAGGATGAATGAAATCCTGAATGAGTATGGGAGAGAAGAATTTAACCGGCGTTGGCTATTGGAGAATCAGTTAGATTATCCGGAAGAAAAAAGCAGGGAGGAAATTATCTATGGTATCGAGCTTTGAAATTCTATTAACTATTCTAATTATCTATTTTGCAGCCAGAGTGACCCGGATGGAGGAACGAGTAAACCAGCTGGAGGCCAACTTCAACCGCCATGTGAAGGATGGCTCTATGGAGGAAAGCAACACAGCGCACATGGGGAAGGCCTTTGGCAATACGGACACATCCTTTACGGGAACCGTGACGGATATTGCCAAGGGTATCAAGCAGTCTGTGGATGAAGTAAGAAGGTGACAGCATGGCCGATATAAGTAAGGCATACAGACGGTTGATGAACAGGCTGCTGCCTGAAGACAAGCTGGCAGCTCTTTATGAGGGCATAGACCGGGAGGCCATGGCTGCTTTTTCTGAGGCCGGCTATTCATGGGAGGAAATAAAATCTGGCCTCGTGGATAGCAGTTTCTATCTTGGACGGCTCGATGATGCCGGTATAGCCGGGGTTTTGGCGAAAATCCTTCCGGCAGGAATCGAAGCAGGGCGCATAGCTGCGCTATCCAGTGACAAAGCTGGGGAAATGCGCCGTATTTACCAAGAAGTGCGTGAGCGGCACGAGCAGGAGATAGCAAGTCTCTTTGCTCCGGCAGACCAAGAAGCCCTGAATTCACTCCTTGACCAAGGTTTTTCCGAAAGGGATGCTCATGAGTTTATGCAGGATGATGGCTACTTTGTTCAGCAGATAAAGGAAAGTCAGTATGCTGACCGCTATGCCAATAATCTGTTTCGAGCCGTGGCAGAAGAACGAGGCTTAAAGGCAGATGCAGACATTGAAGAATGTGAAAAAGCCGCAGAAGAGTTTTCAAAGTTTCTGGACAGCACACAGGACAAGGCATCCGGCTGGAATTTTCATGCTGAAGGACAGGTGGCTATTTACCTCTTGGTGCAGGAAAAGTACATGCCGGAAACGGTCTATGATGTCATGGATGGCCGCTTGCATAGCTATGAGCGTGCGCCGGTAGACGAACTGGAAAAGCTCATGGAAAAAGCCCAGCAGGTTAAAAATGCTTATTTGAGCATTGAGGAAGCCCCAGCTTTGGGTCAGGGGAAATCGCCGGTGGCCGTTTACAGGTCATATCTGAAACGCTATATGGCGGAGAAAGGCCGCGCTCTTTTAAGCTTTGTCGATGAACAGGCAGTAATTCGGCAGATGCTAGAAGATGGCTTCCCCCAGAAGTTTCTGCCCCAAGCCATACAGAAAGGTTCCCCAGTGGCCAAAGAGCCGGGACGGCTGGAGGATAAGTACATAGAAGCGCTTCTTTATGATGGGGAAGTCAAGGAGACAACTACGGCCAAGGCAGATGTCAGTGCCCTTGATATGTATAAAAACCGCCTTGAAACCTATGACAAGGCATTTCGGCGGTCAGGCCATGACGGGGGGATTACAGGCAATTTCCGAAAATACTTTGATTGTCTCGTCACCATGTCGCTCATCCGCAAGAACTGCACGGATGAAGAGATAGAAACCGCCATCCTTGAAGGCAATCCCCACATCGAAAAAGGCCGGGAGCGCAGCTATGCCCAGGACTTACTGGAAAAAGCCCGGCGGCTTATCCAGAAGCAGCAAGAATGGCTGGAAAAGGTAGAAGACAAGCTGCCTGCAGGCAAGTCTTTCAAAGAGCTGATGGCCTTGGAATACACGGTACAGGCGATATGGAAGTATCTTTTGCAGGAACGGCTGGCACTTAACCCAAGCTACGCCGGACAGCTCTGGCAAAAGGGCGTAGACCGGGATATTGCCGAAACCTGCCTCCTGCGCTACCCGGATATTGACCGTAAAGCCCTGCATGATGTGATAGGACAAAGCCCGCGGGCAATTCTTCTTGAAGATACAGGACTGGCTGAAGCAAGCAATTATGCAGATGAAATCATAGATTCCGTAGTTGAGCAGATGGCAGAAAACGCCGCACAGCTGGCCGAGGAAGATGCCTTGGAGGAAGAGTACAGCCGCCAGATAGAGCTTTCTGCAGAAGGGCTGGAGATTGATACCGTAAATGAATACCAGTGCGGTCAGGGAGCTTTGCAGCTCATGATGCACGGTTATGATACCTTGGCGATTCGCAATGCCTTACTCAAAAAGACCAGCCAGCAGAATATCAAGAGCAAGTCTACGGGGGCAAAGTCGGCAGTTCCCTATGTGGATGGCATCTTGCAGCGTGTGCGAAATGCCTACTCTAGGATTCTGACCATCAAGGCTTATGAGCAGGGCAAGGACGTACAGGAAAATGCTGCCGAGGCTGAATACAAGGCCGAAATGAAGAAACTATGGCAGAAGAACAAAGTTATGCGGCCAGCTGATGATGAAAGTATCATGGCCAGACTGCTGGCACATCATAAAAAGGAACTGGTTATAGCAGCACTCCTTGCTTGTTCGCCGTGGACAGCGATGCCGGGGGTAAGCGGTCTTTATGTGGAACATTACCTTATGCGCAAAGCCCAGCAGGAAATCTTAAATGCCCAGCGCCGACTGGCAAAGGAAAAGCCAAGGGTAAGGGAACGGAAATCCGATAGTATTTCCGAGGATTACCGGGAGGAGCGCGAGGCCATACAAAAACGGCACACGCTTTTGCCATACAGCATGAAGATGGATGAGCTGGTAGCCATTTCCCTTCTCATGGCAGGATGGAATACTTTGGCGGTGGGGCGTGTCTTGGATGAAGAATCTCCCTGCCGTGAAAGCCAGCAAAATTATGGCGTCAGCGTGGCTAACCGGGCACATAAGGCCGTGTTCAGCACGATAACGGTGGAGGAAGAAAATCGTAATGAAACATGGGCAGGAATAGAAACGCCGACACGGCGCAGGACGATAACCGAAACAGTTTATACAGGGGGCGTGAATGGGTGAAACGGTTATTTATGATAGCGATTATGTCGCTATGGTTACTTCAAGGGGGCCTCCCCGTGGAAGGAACGGCAGAGGCAGCAGATGTTCGCAGTGTGGTCTATTCGGAGGTGGCTGCCTTCAATGGCAACGCTAATGAGGCGGTCTGGATAACCGATGCGATTTGTTATGCGTCAAGCCTTTACGGTGTAGACCCACTGCTGGTGACTTCCGTAATGGAAACCGAGAGCCACTTTAATTTTGGCAGTTTTTCGGGTGCCGGAGCCATCGGTCTGATGCAGCTCATGCCGAGTACGGCTTCGGCTGTGGGGGTAGACCCTTATGACCCCTTGGGAAATGTAATAGGCGGTGTATCTTACCTGCGGAGCCAGCTGGACAGCTTTTCTGGCTACGGTGACTACGCAGTGACCAATGCCGTAGCGGCCTACAATGCCGGAGGCAATGCAGTAAGAAATTATGGTGGATGCCCACCTTATGCCGAAACCCAAAACTATGTGGTGAAGGTGAACGACATATACACCCAGCTGCTTAACCGATACTACTACCAGTAAAGGAAGTGAATGCAGATGAAATTTAGAAAAGCGGCCATTGCCATGGGCGTTCTCCTTGGCGTGACCGTTCCCCTTGGCGCGATGAGCCTTTCCAGCCGCAACGCCGAGGCTACAATCCTTGTCTATGACCAGAAAAACGTGGAAGAGGCCATAAAAGAAGCGGTACAGACCGCAAAAATCCTTACCGAGGAACAGAAACAGCTGGCCTTAGACATCCTCAATACCAAGTCGCTGGATGCCAAGAAGCTGCTGGCCATGGTGCAGAGTCAGCAAGCCGCTGAAAAATCCCTGCTTTCCGGGGACATTATGTACCCCAAAGAAGTGCTGGAAAAGATGGGCAAACTGCCCAGTATTCTCAATCGGAACTCCACGCCGACAGCCATCATGGAGAACGAAATAGGCACCATTGAGAGCGTGTATAACGGCGATGCCACGGTGGTGGACTTATACCAGCGAACTATGAAAAATCGCAAGGCTTTGGATGCCACCTACAAAGCGGCAGCCGAATCGGCAAAAAATATCCAGACAGCAGATGCCAAGCTGTCTACCACGGTGAATACTGCCGTGGATGCAGCCAATAGTGCTGAAGGGCAGAAGCAAGTCTTACAAGCCCAGACCTCAATTCTTGCCGCACAGGCACTTGCCACGCATAACGGCAATGAGGCGTTGACAAACCTTGTGGCCATGGTGGCAGAAGAAGCCTATGCCCGGAACTATGAGAAAGCCATGACCGAGAAGATGGAGCAGGATTCCAGAGATAGTATGGCAAGGTTCTGTGGACAATAAATCATTGATGGTAAGTAAAAAGCCGCCTAAGTTGGCGGCCTTTTACCTAAAGATTTTCAAAAGCAGTTTGAATATGAGTTTTAATACGGCGATAAATATAGCCCCAAAGAAGCCAACAGCGACAATGGCGAACATTGCTAAAGCCATAAGGCCTAGAAAACTCATAACAATCACTCCTGAATTATACTTTATCAAAATTATAGCAGAAAAATATCCCATAGAGTAAAACTTTGGCTAGTTTTACAGGGTCGAATACATATTATCCTAAAGAAAACGGAGGTAGTCTTTGCAATGAAATATATTGATGAGCAGGAAAAAATGGAGTTAGGACGGCACCTAGCAGATTATCTCATTGAGAGCGGATGCGTGACAGCAGATGCATTGGGAAGGGGACAGAATTTCTGTTGCCCAGACCCGGCGCATGGGGATGATTCTCCATCAGCGCATTATTACGATAAGGGGCCGAACAGCTGCCCCGTGGTGTACTGTTTTGGCTGTGGCAATACATGGGACTTATTTAAGCTCATTGGTGCAAGGGAAAATCTGCCGGATTTCAGCCAGCAGGTGGAACGGGCACGGGAGCTTTATGGCAGTCTGGAGCGGTCAGCTGATGCAGGGCCGGTAGCTTACAGTCAGCCGAGAAAAGTTCAACCAGTGAGAGCGGAAGCTACGGCAGAGGACAAGGCACGAATACGGCAGTATAAGCTGAACTGTCAGCAAAATATTTTGCAGACGGATTTCTGGCGCAAGCGTGGCTTTACCGAGGATTTCGTAAAAGCGCATGGCCTTGGCTATGATGTGCGTGAAAAACGGCTGATTATCCCTACTGATACCGCCTATGTGGCAAGAGCGACACAGCCGGATGAGCGCATACGCTATAAAAATCCCAAAGGGATATCGGTTTCTCTTACAGGTAGTGATCACCTAAAGGAGTCCGGAAAAGTCTTTGTGGTAGAGGGTGCCTTGGATGCCTTGGCCATAGAACAGGCCGGGGGAAGAGCGATAGCCCTAAACAGTGTAAGCAATGCCAATCTCTTGGTAAGCCTTGCGAAAGATTCACCCTCCGAGTTTTTAATCACTCTTGATAATGATGAAGCTGGGCAAAGGGTGGGGAAAGAACTTACCGAAAAACTGGTCGGAATGGGGTTATCTGCAACACTTGTTTCCAAAGCATGGCAGCCCTGCAAAGACCCCGGGGAATGGCTGGAGGTGGGAGGACAGGAAGTTCTGGAACGCAGACTTCAGGGGATTCTTGCGCCCATGGAAGAAGTAAAAACCGAAGCACAGGAGGACAAGGAAACCTATAAGCAGATGTATGATAGGCTGCTGGAGCATAAGCCTGACCATGCAAAAAGCGATCTCGTTGAGTATTGGCAGCGTGTGACTGGGGAGATAAGAAATGCCGTCACCCGGCTGCATGAGGCGCAAAAGTTCTGTGAGGCTCTGGATTTATGGGTAGTGGCGATAGGACAGGCGGCAAAGGAGTTTGACTTTAAGGCCGAAGAACTGGCACCCATACGGGAAGTTCTGAAGGAGATAGGCAAAAAAGCCCAGCAGGAAACCGAGGATTGGAAGTTTATCTTCGATACCATGAGCAAGCTGGATGAATTTACCCGTAACCTAATAGACAAAGTCGTAGAAGCAAGAAAGGCAAATCCTTTGCTGGCCTTGCCAAAAGTGCAGCATGCTGGCTCTATGGATGAATCCTTGGCAAAACTTGCGCCAGAGCATTTTGAGGATGTCTATTATGCAGCAGTAAAAGAAGTTTGCAGGAAACAGGCTAGGATGGGGATATTCGAGGCTGACAAAGCCATAGTGCCGCTCTTGAAGGAAAAAGGGATAGGCAGTGCCAATATCACAGGCATTATGGCCAATTCGCCACGTTTAGAGCATTTAGACCAGCAGCAGAGACTTATGGATAGTCACAGATTTGTGGAGCATATAACAGGCAGCGGCAAAGAAAGAGAAGAGGCGAATTCACGTTGAGGACAAACAAGAACATGGCTATGGCCATACTGGCACTTTTGCTTGTACTGGGGGTAAGCAGTACGGCACTGGCTGCCAGCAGCGATTCCATAGTGGCAGGCGGTACAGGGCTGGGAGGAAACTTCGATAAGCAGCTGGCTGTGATTGGTGGTACATTCGTTACTCTTGCAAAAGTAACCGTGCTGATAATGACGGCTGCGGCTGCCATTATGGTGGGCTGGGGTATAGAAGATGGCAAGAAGACCATTTGGAGTTGGCTGCTTGGAGCAGGTCTTGCGATTAACTTTGGAGCGTTCCTCACGGAAACAGGCATTGTGGATATGGCAAGCAGCGCCGGAACAGGCCCGGCAACGCCACATTTTTACGAGCCTGACATCAAAGACGAAGTAAAGGATATGGATATTCTGTCCGGTTTTATGGATAGCTATCTAAATGGTGTAATAAAGCCCGGTTCACAGGCCATTTTATCTCCCTGTTTGAAACTCCTTCTTATTCTTACGATTTTGGAAGTTGGTTGGGAAATGTCCTTCAAGCTCATATCGGGTGATAAGGTGAAATACCTTATGTCGGTGATTATAAAGATGGGCATTTTTATGTTTCTTATGATGAACTGGATTGACCTCATGGGCGCTTTGGGGCAAGGCTTTCAGCAGATAGGCTTTTTAGCTGGTGGGGCAGGTGGCGATGGAGCAGACCTGAAGCCTGATTCCATATACAAGAACGGATTTGAGATATTTACCACATTTTGGAAAAACTCTTCCTTCAAAAGTATTGGCCTTGTCCTGCTGAATTTGGTTGGCCTGTTGACTGTGGTTATTGCCATGATTCTGACATCCATAGAAATGTTTATGGCAAGAATTGAGTTCTATACCATGGCACTCATCACGATACCGCTGCTTCCGTTCATTATGTTGAATAAATTCGCTTTTCTTGCAGAAAAAGCGATTGGTGGTATGTTTAATCTGGCCATAAAACTGTCGGTCATTTCCTTTATTTCGGCTATGGCTATACCATTTATGATGACATTCCAGACAAAAATGGCAGCAGCTAAAGACCCGTGGACACAGCCCGCCCTTTTGTTTCAGGCGGTACTGGCAGCTTTGGTTATCTATATGCTGACGAAGAAAATACCGGAGTTGGTAACCAGCCTCTTGAATGGTCAGCCAAACCTCAATGGTGCAGGTATGATGGATATGGCCAAGGGTGCGGCTAATACGGCTGTTGGTGCAACTGCCGGTGGTGTAGGAGCAGTACGAGGTGCCAGTGCATTGGCAACGGGAGCTGGCAATGGTGGCGTGAAGGGAACCTTGACACAGTTAGGTAAAGCCAAGCTTATGAGTACGGCTCCAGTGGCTAAGTATAGACAGGCTATACGAACTATGGACAGTTTGAAAAATAATAGTGGTAGCAATATGTTGAATAATATGCGACAAGGATTATCTGTTGATGAGAGAAGAAATAATAATTCCACTAGGCAGGCTGATGATAGAAAATCAAGAATAGAATTTGTGAAATAATAAAAGAAAACCGCACCATCAAAATGATAGTGCGGTTTTTCTATCTAGCGATTCTGAGAGAAGAATTTTTATTATCAGCTTTAGACAGCAATAGGGATAGTAATTCGTTTTGTTTGTTAATTGCATTAAGTATTTGGTCATATTTTTCATTTAACATGGTGATTTCTTTTTTGTTAGATTGAGTATCCCAATATATATCCTTAATTGTTGCATGAAAACCGGGAGAGCGTAATTTTATAATAGCATCTAAATCAAGTGTGCCTAAACTTCGCCCCATGCAACTACCATTTCTGGACGCTTCTTCTCTAGATATACCATATTTTTCTTGAAAATCTTTTTCTAATTCTTCACGTTCAATTTCCTTCTTACTTTTACCAAAAAGTCCCATAGAAAGGCCTCCTAATATATTATGTTTAATTCTGTGAAAATAAATTGATTCTTGCTTCTTCATCAGCATTTAGCTTTAAGGAAAATTTTGTAAGTCCATTTACATCTTCTGTATTCAAATAGCTGATATATTCAGCTTTGTCCTCTTTTGTTACAACGATGGGAGCAATACCTTTTTGCAAGCAGATATAGACCATCAAAGCACGGCCAACACGACCATTGCCATCTGCGAAGGGGTGAATGCGTTCAAAAGCAATGTGCTGGCGGCAAATTGCTTCAATAATGCTGTCTTTATTTTGGCTTTCTAATTGTGCTTCAAGATTCAATATCCATTCTTGCAATTCAGTAATAACCATATATGGCTGTGTTGGGGTGAAACTGGCACCTATAATCATATTAGGAATAGTCTTAAAAGTACCAGCAACGCCATCTATTGCGTTTTGGCAAAGCAGAAAATGTATCTTTTTAATTAGTTCTAAACTGAGTGGTGGTAAATCAGCTAAATTATCGCGAATAAATTGCATGAAACTTTTGTAGTTTATTACTTCATTTAATTCCCGTAAATTCATAGCTCTAGGAATATAGCCATCAATTAGGATGCTCTTAACTTCCCCCTGCGTTAGGGCATTACCCTCGATAGCTGTACTGTGATGAGCAGTGCGTACAAGTAAATCATCGAGATAATCATTTGATGTTTTCATAGTATTTGTTTTCTTTGGTTTCTTTCAAAGTAAATTCTGCTATTAACGCGCGCTGTAGTAATTTGGAACAATCAATGCGCCGTTCTTTGGCTATATTCGCCATCCATGCAGGCATAGTAACTGACTTGGTAATGGTCTTCTTATCATGTTTCTCTTTATACGCAATGCGGTCAAATTCCACAATAATCATACCTTGCCCGTTAGGAGGCGTCAATGTTGTTGGGTCGGAACTTTTGATTTTTGGAGTCAAGCCATCATCAAAACATTTATCCAAGGCCTCATGACTATTATCGATAAGTTCTTCAAGGCTCTTACCTGTAACATCGATATTCAGGTCTATAAAAGTACCTTTATACCCTTGTTTGTTCGGCAGTTGCTTTATGAACATTGGATAAAAATAACGCTCTGACATACATGCTGTCCCTTCATTCTCAAAATACTCTGCAAATAGTTTAACACATGTTAACACATGTTTCAATCGTTTTGGGTAAAATATCGGATAGTTTGCGGAGCAAATTCACCAGTAAAATTTATGATAGATATTTCAAGGGAGGTTCATAAATGGTGAAGCGTGTCATATTTCTGCTATTGATACTATTAAACCTGTGCTTAGCCAGTACGGCTTTTGCTTATTCTGAAGATATAGAGGCCATAGGTCAAGAAATAGGAGGTGGTGGCGGCAGACTTGACTGGCCAGTACCAACGCCGCCAGCTGTCATGACCTCGGCTTTTGGTTATCGCGTTCATCCAATCACAGGAAATGTGCGCCATCACGGTGGCGTTGACTTGGCTGGTGATTTCGGTGACCCCATATATGCAGCTGGAGATGGTGTCGTGGAAGATGCCTCGATAGGATATAACGATGGTTTTGGAAATCTTGTTATCATTGACCATGGAAACGGCCTTAAAACGTATTATGCCCACAACACCACTGTTGATGTTTACCCCGGTCAACAAGTACATGCCGGGCAGGTTATAGCTACTATGGGGTCAACAGGAGCCTCTACTGGCCCTCATTGTCATTTCGGAACAATGGTGCACGGCAAATTCGTAGACCCGGGGCTGTTTGTGTCAGGTATGGCGCAAATGGAAACGGAGCAGTTTGGCAGCCGTGTAGATGGCGGTGACCCAACAGCAGCAACGGATTTTGACGATAGCGATGTTTCCTTGGAGGTTTCCGCTGACTTTGCAAAACCTTTGAAAGATGTCATAGATACCTTTGTTGACTTACTGACCAAGGCTTTAGGGATAATCAAAAATTACATCTGGCAGATTTTTGCATGTTTGATGGCCATAGACCTTGCAATGTCAGCTATGTATAAAGGCCTTGGCGCATGGAGCGACAATGATGAGCATACCTTTACCAGCTGGTTATTCTATAAAATCATCACTTACGGTGTGTTGATTTTCATGCTGATGAACTGGGGGGATTTCATTGGTAATCTGGCTTTGGAAAGTTTTCCGCAAATAGGAGCCTTGGCAGTTGGAGAATCTTTGGACACGGCAGGTCAGACTGTTTCAGACCCGACCAAGATTGTGCAGAAGGGCGTGGAAATAATCGTTCCTCTTATCAATGAAGCTTTGAAGGTGCATGGTTTTCTTGACCTGTTCACAGAGGGATTTACCTGCCTAATCTGTGTTGTGCTCGGGAGTATCTTCCTCATTCTCTTTATGATTATTGGTATACAGGTAGCCAAGGCATATCTGTTTTTCTACTTCACGATTCTATTCTCATTCGTCAATTTCATGTTTGCTGGACTGAAACAGACACGGAAGTGGGCTTCTAACGGTATCAATGGTATATTCGCTTCATCCTTGAATCTTATGTTCTTCGTCATATTCACGGTAATGCTGCAATTCACCATGCAGAATCTTGTGGTGGGTGATTTGGTCGAAACAAAAACTACGGTATCAGAGGTTGGCAGCACAGCAAAAATCATCAGTGAAGACGATTGTATGGCCCGCATCCGGGCCGTGGAATCCTACGGCGGCAACTATCACTGCGACAATGGGCAGGGCTACTATGGAGCCTACCAGATAGACTATGGCCACTATAACAATTGGGATAGATGGTGCCGGGATTATGAAAACAGTGATGGCATACTAATTCATGACGGAGAGAACTACACCCGGTGGAATTCCTATGGAGACAAGGATACAGCCCCGGAACCTAGTACAGAATATCCGTGGGCACCACAAAATCAGGATAAAGTAGCAAGGTTCATAATAGAGGGCTACTACAATAAATACGGCTCATGGGAGGCCGCATGCCGTGCATGGAACCAAGGTGAGGGAGGTATGGAAAATGCGGCTGCCTATGAGTACCAAGCGGCTATTTTAGGGCACCACGGAGCCAATAAGACCAGTCGTGTGGCAAATCTTTCCTTGCTCTTCCAACTTTTACTGCTAGTTCTGCTTTTTATCTTGATAGCAGACCACATGGAGAAGCTTATCAATAAACAGTTCGGCGGCATGGGCTTCAGGCTCACCAATGAGCATTAACGAAGGGAGGTGAGAACATGCGAAAAGGAAAAGTGATGTACTGCCTTGGTGTGGTGGGGGCTTGCTTTGTAGTTGGCATTGGCTCATACGGCATAGGACATGCCCGGGTAATCCCCGGCGTGGATGAGCCGTATGACCCGGCAAACTATTACAGCATGACCAGCATATCTTATGCAGATAGTGTCCCGTCCCCTTTTGCCCTGAAGGATTTAGCAAGGCAGGGAGGCAATGTCTATGACTATGCCAGACACATGAAGGCCATCTTGGCCACCCAGAATATGGAAAGTTGGCTATCTACGGCCATGGAAAGATTTGGCATTACGGTCAAGAATATGAATCCCTTGGATAATAGCATCTTGACTACCGTCCAGAGAAACCTTTCCAGCCTGAATGCGGACACCAATAGCAGCAGTCTTGGGGATAAGACTATGGACTTCTGGAAAAGCAAGATTTTCCGTAATGATGAAGGCTATGAAGACGAGAATACCTTTAAGGCGCAAGACCAATATCAGGCCGCAGCCGAAATTTATAAGTTATATGGCAATAACGCCAAAGGTTTCATTGACACGGCCAGCAGTGAGCAGGCAGACATAGCTGCTATTGTGGAGGCCTGCAATAACGCCGAAGGGGAAATGCAAGCTGACCAAGCAAAAGCAGATGCTATGGCCATGGTAGAAGCAGAGACAGTACGGCGAAATACGTTGTTGGGTAATCTCGCCAGTATCAAAGCCGTGGAAGGAAAAATCAAGCAAAACGAGGATTTAGCTTTTCGGCGGCAGGTACAAGCAGCACAAATAAGTGTTGAAGACCCGTACCATCGTACTGCAAGGTCGCAAAAGCTCTACGAAAAGTCGGAACCGAAGGGCTTTGTGCGATTCTAAAAAATGCCTGAGCATGTAGAGATTTACGTGCTCAGGCATTTTTAGCTTTTTTTATAAATTACACTGTGACAATAGATACAGCTTGTCGGTCTAAAAGCTCCAACAATCGACTAGATGGCCCATTAGGAGTATTCCTGCCAGATTCCCATGCTTCAATGGTTTTTTTGCTGACACAAAGGTATTTTGCCAAAATAGACTGGGTAAGATGATTTTTTTGTCGAATAGAACGTACTTCTTCACCACTAAACTTTCGTGCTGGTGTAATATTCACGGTTAGTACTTCGTGTGTAAGGTTTGCACCGTTATTCTCCTCATAATCGGTAATAATTTCGTTTAATGAATCTGCTAACATATCATAAGTTTTACTCATTTATTTCACCTTCTCCATACTTTTTTCTAAGCGTTCAATAAGTGCCTTCAAGTTATTCCTCTCGGCTTTAGATAAGTTTTCCATTTCATTTTTTGCGAATACCATGATAAGAAAGATGCGACCATGAATTTCAAAATCTACATAACATACTCTTGCACAATGAGATTTACCACGATTACCATAGGAAAAGCGCATTTTTCGTAAGCGCCCGGTTCCTGGCATTACAGCTCCGGCCTTGGGGTTATCCAATAAAATGGACTGTAATTCCTTCATGTTATCATCATTCAGTCCAAGAGATTTCCATTGCTCATCAAATTTCTTACCATGAATGAATTCCCTAGATACTTGCATATTATTTCTCCTTTATAGGTATTATACCCTATTTAATAGGGCATATCAACACAATAATGAACGAAAAATAGATATGTATGTATAAAAATAAGTACGTCAGAATATTCTTGCAATAATACAAAAACTGTGTTATTATTTTAGTGGAAAATCCATAAAGTAAAATATTGTATAGTTTTTCAACCCCTAAGCAGATTTAACATGGATATGAAATCACTTTAAGGAGGCATATCTATGTTAAGCAAAAATGCTCTAATGACTGAAGCTAACCGCTTCATCTTAGACATGCAGTCGAATCAGCAACGCTATATCGACTTCCTGTCTACCATGGGCAAGTACCATAAGTACGGCCTTACGCAGCAAATCAATCTCTTTTTTCACGCCCCGGCAGGTGCCAGTGGTGCGGTGGCTACCAAGGCCATTTGGGAAAAGTTGGGGAGGAAGGTGGCAGATAATGCCAAACCTATTCCTATCATCACAGGCAGCGAGTATCAGGAACACGTTGAGGAAGTCTTTGATGTCTCGGCTACCGAGGGGTATCAGGGAGAAAAGCTCACATGGGAATATGACGAGGAAAAATGCAAAGGCTATATGGATGAGCATTTTCCCGGCCCTAGCAATCTAACCATGCCCCAGCGAATATTGAATTTTGCTAAAAGCTACACTGAAGCCCTGCCATGGGTTGAGGACAAGGAGCTTACTGCCCTTAGTACAGCCTATGTAATCATGGAACGGCTGGGTTACAATGCCGAAGACGAGATTGGCCTTGAGCTGATGCTTCACGATTGGGAAAATGTGAATGTCGAAAAGACTCTCGCCACGGTAAATGATGCTAGCAAGATGGTGTTAAGTCAGATTGGCGATTATATCAGAAAGGAAGAGAGGAAAAATGAAGTTAAACGAGTTAATGGCAACGGAACAGGAATATCAGGAAACTCTGGAACGCTGGGAACAGGAGGACAAGGCCAGAGAAGAACGGATGAAGGAACTGGACGAATTAGACCAGTTGACGGCGAAGGCAAAGGAAATGCGGAAGGAGCTGAACCTAATCCCGGGTCAGTGGTCAGGGATTTGGGCGAAGTACATGGAGGAGGAGAAACCGGCACAGTGGATAGCCTATCTGCAGAGCGGGAAGATACAGCAAATGATGGGGCAGGTAGACCGGGAGTACAACCAGAAGTACGAGCAGATGAAACAGGAATTGAAGCAGAAGAGAGGCCTGAATCACATATTCCAGCAGAGGGACTTCATGGGGTACACGAGGGCGATAATGGCGATGGAGAACGAAATAACGAGCCTTTTGGCTCAGCAACTGACGGAACAGGCGTAACGGAAAAAACATCTACCACTGTTACGGTTACAAAGGCTTCTCTTCACCCGGTAAGGACACCAAATGGCGGTGTGGCCTGGGTGCCGGAGAACATGACAGAAAAAGAAGTTACCGTAGATGCTGCGGGAAAAGTCACTGAGGAAAGTGAGTCAGCAGCCGTGACTACAGATACGCAGGAAAAAGAAGATATAGCTGCAGCCGAGGAAGAGGTTGATATTGGGTATCCCAGACCTACACAGGCCGAAAGAGAAATGGCCAGTAAACTATGGGCTGGGCGTGTACCCAAGGAGAAATACCTTGAATATTCTGTTGCAGCTCTTCATGTGGAACTCTACCGTTGGCACCAAATAAAGGAATATGGCGGTGGGATGTATGAGACGGATGGGCAGGCAATGAACCTTGTCCGCAATCACATCATAGCTACGCTGAAGAATTTGGAAAATCGTGGTTTGGATTTGCCAGAGACGGAAAAAACGCCTATTCCCCCGGAAGCCCCCAATGACTACATGAAGCTTGGAACCAAGGACTATGAACATCGTTTGAAGTTCTTTACCAAGAGTATGATAGAAAATCTGATTCACGAATTACCTGCGGACTTTCTGGAAGAAGAAAAGGAGACGCTTCCGGAAGATGATTTATCACAGGAAGATGAACCTATTGTCGTGGAGGAAGAAGAAAAATCTGCTGTCAAAAAGAATGAGCAGGAGCCGGAAAAGCCATTTACTACGGAGGACTTCAGCCATTTAGATTTTACGGCTGATATGTCCACCACTTCCGGCAAGCGTAAGGTTTTCGAGCGCAACATGGCAGCTATCCGCACGGTCAAACGATTGGAGGAAGAAGAACGGGAGGCCACGCCGGAAGAACTCAAGGTATTAAAGAGTTTTTCTGGCTTTGGTGGTCTGCCTGAAGCCTTTGACCGGTATAATACCGCTTGGCAGAAGGAATATAACGAGCTTCGGAACACGCTGACGGATTCCGAGTATAGTTCTGCCAGAGCTTCTACTTTGAATGCTCACTTCACGCCACCAGAACTTATCCGGGGGATTTATGAAGGGTTGGAAAAGCGAGGCTTTGCCGGGGGGAATGTCTTGGAGCCATCCTGCGGTAACGGCAGATTCTTGGAAAATATGCCGGAAGGCATAAGGGAGGCAAGTAATATCCACGGCGTGGAACTTGACCCCATCACAGCCAAAATTGCATCCCACATCTACACGGATGCGACTATTTCCAATCAGCCTTTTGAGCGCACCACCTATGCAGATGGTTCATTTGACCTTGCCATCAGCAATGTGCCTTTCGGTGATTACCGTATCACCAGTGATGTGCGCTATAAGAAGCAGCGCCCGTATATCCATGACTATTTCATCAGCAAGATGGTGGATGAAGTGCGGCCAGGCGGCTATGTAGTTGCCATGACCAGCTCCGGCACCATGGATAAGAAGTCAGCCAAGGCGAGGGAGGACATTGCGGCTAAGGCCGAACTGGTAGGTGCTATCCGGCTGCCAAACACTGCTTTTAATTCCTCCGGCACCAGTGTCACATCAGATATTCTTATCCTGAAGAAGCGAGAGACACCGCTCAACATCACGCATGATAAAAATGGGGAAATCCAAGGTGAAGATGCCAATTTCATGAGTTGGGCATATTCGATGCCTGAACAAGAATTTGACTATCTGAATCTAAATCATTACTTTAGTCAACACCCGGAAAACATACTGGGAAAGCTGGCGGTTGTCTCTGGCCCTCGCGGAAATACACTGACCTGTGAGCCGGAAACCGGTATGGACTTGGGGAAGAAAATAGCTGAAACCATAGCCAATTTTGAAGGCAGCTATGAAAAAGCACCTTATGAAATGGAACTGCCCGTGCAGGAAAAAGTGCAGAGCAGCAGTAATTTTGGTTTTGCTTATGAGAATGGCAAGGTGGTTTTCCATGATGTTTATGGAGAAAGCCATGCTTTCCAGACGTTCATTCATCAGCAGTTGGTAAGGGATGCCATTATAAGGCAGCAGGAGGATAAAAAGGCCAAAGGAGAAGTACACAGCGAAGAAGACCTAACCGCCGGACGGCGCAAGATGATTAACTCGGTTATGGCCAAAGCCCCGGAACTGGAAAAGAAGGTGCTATCTCTTATCCATATCCGGGATGCTGTCCGTGACGTGTTCGATGCCCAGACAAATGCTTGCTCGAATGAAGAATTGTCTGCCCTGCAGGATAACTTAAATGCTCTTTATGACCAGCATGTGAAAAACTATGGTCATATCTATCGGGATAAAAACTTGCTGGATGTTTTTCGGAACGACCCCACCTGCCCATTGATGGAAGTTCTGGAAGTAGTGGATGAAGAAACTGGTGTGTTCCTTGGCAAAGCTGACATATTCACAACTCGAACCGTCATGCCAACATACTCACCGGAGAAAGCAGATACGGCCATGGATGCTTTGGCCTTCACCATGCAGGAAAAAGGTAAGGTGGATGTTGGTTACATGGCCAGTCTTATGCCGGAAACCAATGTGACAGATATTCTAAAGGAACTGACGGATAAAAAGCTTATCTTCCAAGATTACGAGGATGGTGAGTACAAAATTGCCGATGAATACCTCTCAGGGAATGTCCGTGCCAAGATTCGTTACCTTCAGGATGAACGAAAAAAGCTATTGCTAGATAAAGAACTGGCAGTAGCCGATATCATGATGCCTGATTGGCAACCGAAGTTTACGCCAGAACATGACGTAGAGAAAAGATTCCATAGCATTATAAAAGATACCCAGCAATTTGTGCGCTCTGGGAATGGTCGCATCCGAGAAGGAAGTTTATATCAAGGCGCATTCTACGGATTTTATCAGTTAAATGCTGATGAGCGTAAATTCTGTGAGAACCACAAGACTGACCGGGAGTTCATGCTGCGTATGACAGGAGCCATGCGTGATATTAACATCTATTGCCCCACAGAATACAGAGAAGACCCGGTCTTTGTACTGGATGCATTCAGACATGGCATCAAGAGTATTTCGATGCACGATGAAGCAGGAGCAGATATTCGGGATATGCTGGAGCACATGGAGCCAAAGGCGAATGTGAATTCCTATTTCCAACCGGACTTTATACCATACTATAAGTTCCTACATGAAAAGCTCTCGGCTGCGGATTACGTTCATCTGGACAAACAGGAAAAAGAAGCCTGCAAAAAGGAAATTATCGCTGCGTGGCCAGCTTATAAGACGGCCTATGATAAAGAGGTGGAAGACCTCATCAACAGTCGCAAGAATGAGCAGCTCAATATTTACGATGATAAGCTTCGAGATATTGAGGCAAATATTAAGGCGTTGGAGGAAGTGAAGCCCACGGATATTCCCTCCGAGGATATTCGGGTAACGATGGGCGCTACATGGCTTCCCATCAAATATGTAAAAGATTTCCTTGTTCAAGAACTTGACCTGTCTTTTAGTGAGGCCAGAAATCTTAAAATCGAATATTCACAGGCCTCCAGCAATTGGCATATCGACAACAAAGGCAGCTTCTTCAATACAAAGATTGACCAGATTTACGGCACCAACGACCTCAACGCTATGAATCTTGCCGAACTGGCCTTGAACCTCAAACAGCCCCATGTCTACAAAACTAACGATGATGGCAAAAGGGTAATCAACCCCGAAGCTACTTCGGCAGCTCAGATGAAGCAGGAAGACTTAAAACGAGCCTTTTCCGAGTGGATAATGAAGGACGAAAAGAGAGCTGCCAGCGTGACTGCTCTCTACAATGAGAAATTCAATGCAGTGGTTACACGTGAATATAACGGCGAATACCTCCGATTCCCCGGCATGAATCCGGCCATTGAGCTGAAAGACCATCAGAAAGCAGCCATTGCCCATACGTTATATGGCGGCAACACGCTATTCGCTCACGCAGTGGGCGCAGGGAAGACCTATGAAATGATAGCTTCAGCCATGGAAGCCAAAAGGCTTGGGCTGTCCCAAAAGGCCCTGATGGTGGTGCCCAAGCACCTCACCGAACAGACCGGGGCTGCCTTTATGAAGCTCTATCCCAAGGCAAAAATCCTTGTAGCCCAGCCCAGCGATTTTGAAAAAAAGAATCGTAAGGCATTTGTGGCCAAGGTTGCTACGCAGAACTGGGATGCTGTTATTATGGGCTATACCCAGTTTGAACGTATTCCCATTACTCCGGAACGTCGGATTGCATTACAGGAAGAGCGTATCGGTGAATATGAGGAAATGCTGGATGAACTTAGGGGAGATGATGCTTCAAAATATACCATCAAGCAGGTAGAGACAATGCTGAAAAGGGCCAAAGCGCGACTCGAAAAGGCACAGGATGAAGTGGAGAAGAAGAAGGACGATATGCCCATCTACTTTGAAGATTTGGGTATTGACAGGCTTTATGTGGATGAAGCCCATAATTTCAAGAACATCCATGTTGCCACGAAGATGAACAATGTGGCCGGTATTGGCACCTCGGATTCAGTCCGGGCAAATGACCTGATGGATAAATGTAAATACATCAATGAGAAGACCAATTACAAAGGCCTCGTCTTTGCCACAGGTACACCGGTTTCCAATTCTATGACGGAGCTTTATATCATGCAGAAATACCTTCAGCCCCAAGTGTTGAAGGAGGCTGGTATCAACAGCTTTGACGATTGGGCAGCCACCTTCGGTGAAGCGGTGACAGGTTTTGAATTAAGGCCGGAAGGTAAAGGTTTTATGGAAAAGACACGTTTTTCTCGGTTCTTCAACTTGCCGGAGCTGATGGCCATTGTAAAAATGAGCGCCGATATAAAAACTGCCGACATGCTTGACCTTGAGGTGCCCGACTGCGAAATGGTTGTTGACCAGATAGAGCCAACAGAAACCCAGTCAGACCTTGTCAATCACTTGGCCGTACGGGCAGAGACAATTCGGCAAGGTGGTATTGACCCCAGCGTAGATAATATGCTGAAAATCACCAACGAAGGCCGTATGTTGGCCTTGGATGAACGCATTATCGACCCGACACTGCCGGATAATCCCAATAGCAAGGTCAACAAGTGCATCAAAAATGTCCTTGAAATCTACAAAGCCACTGAAGACAAGAAATCTACCCAGCTGATTTTCTGCGACAAGTCGGTGCCCAACAAGAAGGAGCCGAACAAGTTTAATGTCTATGATGATATCCGGAACAAGCTGGTAGAGGCTGGTGTGCCAAGAGAAGAAATCGCCTTTGTGCAGGAGGCCAAAGACGATGAAGCCAAGGAACAGCTTTTTGCCAAGGTCAGAGCCGGGAAAGTGCGTGTGCTTTTAGGTGGTACGGATAATCTGGGTGTAGGCACCAACGTACAGGACAAACTCATTGCCACGCATGACCTTGATGTGCCGTGGCGGCCAGCTGACCTAGAGCAACGTATGGGGAGAATCGTCCGCCGGGGAAATAAAAATAAGAAAGTGAAGGTTTTCAGGTACGTTACCAAAGGAACCTTCGATGCTTACATGTGGGTGCGACATGAAGTCGCTTGATTAAACTGTCTAGCAATACGACTAGACCAGCTATTCCGTTAGCTGAAGCCAGTACCACTGGCTTTGCTCGTAAGGGCAATGTTCAGAAGCTGGTACAAACGTCACCCTATTATGAAGGTTAATCCGCGAGGAAAGACCGAAACTGCAAGCTACAAGGCAGTTAGGGAGGCAAGGCTTGGGCAGTATGGTTAAAATATTTGAACCACCGATTAAGCTTCGTTAATGCGAACAGGCCAAAGTAGCTGATAGGCCTGAACCAAAAAGGTGTGCAGCGGGGTATTCTTTTCCACAGATGGAATACACGGACATAATGCTGTCGGAGTAGAGGTGGAACCTAACCTGCTCGTTTCGTTTATCAAGCGGAACATGGTAAGCCCGTATTTTCGCCCAATGGGCAGAGGAACCGTAAGGTGAATTGATGGGAATGCGGGTAGAAGAGAATGGAAAAAGCGAACGCCGCGTTGTAATGACGCGGATAGGGGTTCAAAATTTGCCCCGCTCGAAAGAGTGCAGACTTCCATTAGGTACTTAATTACGAGATAGTTTGTAGAATTTTTGAAAGAGGGAAAGCAAATGAACGCAGAAGCGTGTGCAACTTCTGATATGGTTGGAAGCTGGGAACAGATTAACTGGTTTCAAGCCGAAGCCTATGTTAAAAAACTGCAAATGCGTATCGTAAAGGCTCATAAAGAAGGCAGACATGGTAAGGTAAAATCCTTGCAATGGATGCTGACACACTCGTTTTACGGCAAAGCATTGGCCGTAAAACGGGTCACAGAGAACCAAGGTAAGAAGACCGCAGGTGTAGACCATGAATTATGGCTCACCAATAAGCGGAAATTCGAAGCAGTTTTAAGTCTCAAACGGCGGGGCTATCGCCCTAAACCGTTAAAACGGGTGTATATTCCTAAGAAAAACGGTAAATTAAGGCCATTGAGCATTCCCACTATGTATGACAGAGCTATGCAGACACTGTACAAGTTCGCATTAGAACCCATTGCTGAAATCACCGCAGACCCCAATTCCTACGGATTTAGGGCAAAGAGGTGTGTACAGGACGCAATAGAGCAATGTTTCACAAGTCTCAACAAAGCAAAATCTGCTAAGTGGGTACTGGAAGGAGACATCAAAGGATGTTTTGACAATATCAGTCATGACTGGATGATGGAAAACATTCCCATGGATAAAGCCATACTGGGGATGTGGTTGAAATGCGGTTATATCGAAACTAAACGACTTTTCCCGACAGTGAGCGGTGCCCCACAAGGTTCGCCCATATCTCCAATTATCTGCAATATGGTATTGGATGGATTGGAAAAGAAATTGCTAGAGAAATATCATAAAACGAAACGTAATGGAAAAGCGCATTTTCCAAAGGTGAATTTTGTGAGATATGCTGATGACTTCATAGTTACCGGCGAAAGTAAGGAAATATTGGAAAATGGCGTAATGCCAATTATCAAAGAATTCCTAGCAAAGCGGGGGCTTGAACTATCAGAGGATAAAACCGTCATAACCCATATTACCGATGGTTTTGATTTTCTGGGGTGTAATGCCAAATGGTACAAGAACAAGCTCTTGATTAAGCCATCTGATAAGAACTACACCGCAGTAATCACCAAAATCCGAGGGATTATCAAGGCCAACCCTTCCATAGAACAAGAAACCTTAATCCGTATACTCAACCCAATTATTAGGGGATGGGTGAATTTCCATAAACACAATGTCTCGTCAGAGGCGTTTGAACACCTCGATTTCGATATATGGAGAAGCCTTTGGAGATGGTGCAGACGCAGACATCCGAAGAAAGGGCGCAAATGGGTTGCAAGCAAATATTTCCGTACCAACGGAAATAGAACATGGTCTTTCGGTGTACAAGTTAGTAAGAAAAAGGAATTACACCTTATCTATGCGACAAACACCAAGATTACACGGTTCCTAAAAACCAAATCAGAAGCAACTCCATTCGACCCCAAATGGGAAGCCTATTTCGAAGAACGCGACACCATACGCATGAGCAGGGAAATCAATGGAAGAAAGAAATTGAAGTTCCTGTATAAGCAACAGAACGGCATATGCCCAATGTGCGGCAAGCGTATAACCGTCGAACAAGGCTACTGCATACATCAATCAAGAGACAACGAGGGACAAATCCTCGTTCATAGAGACTGTGATAGAAAACTGCATACCGAAAGTTCTCATGAGCCGGCTCTGTTGTGAACAGAGTTTATAAGTGCTTGAGCCGTATGAAGGGAAACCTTCACGTACGGTTCTTAGGGGGGAAGGGGGTAGCAATATCCCTGACCTACCCGCTCAGCTCATTGAGAATAAACAGCGCTTTATCTCACAGATTATGTCCTCCAAGATTCCCACAAGAGAGGCAGAGGACTGTGATGAGGTAGTCTTGAATGCTGCGGAAATCAAAGCATTGGCAGCAGGTGATCCCATGATTAAGGAAAAGATGGACGTTGACAACGCCTATAATCGCTTGAAGATAGACAAGGGAACCTACCTGAAAAATAGGGAGCTGATGTCCAAACAGGTAAAAGTAGACCTGCCGAACCGTATTGCCCAAAGCGAGAGCCACTTGGAAGCCCAGCTCAAAAACAAAGAAACTTGGCAGAACAACACGCACAAAACTACCGGGCTGGATGGGGAGGCACAGGAAGCTTTTGCTATGACCATAAACGGCGTGAAATATCTGGATGAAAAAAAGGCCGTGGAAGCCTTGGAAAAAGCCCTTGACCCTATGGCCAAACAGAAATTTACAGGAGAATACAAAGGCTTCAAACTCTCTACTGCCTTTGACTGGATGAATAACTCTCCCTATATTCAGGCCGTAAACGCCACCGATTTCCGCATCGACATTTATGGCAGTAAGAAACGTATATTGTCGGCTATCAAAGGCATTGACAAGCAGATTGACAAGAAAATCACGGAGGAAAAAGAAAATCTGGAGACCTTGAAGCATAACCTCGAAGTTGCCAAAAAGACCATGGAGGCACCATATCCAAGGGAAGATGAATTCCAACGCCTCAAGGCAAGGTCGGAGGAAATCGACATGATTCTGGCTGCCAAGGAAAAAGGACTCACTACCACCAAGGAAATCGAGGGTGATGTCCGCCGGAGTCGCATCCTGAAGCTGGTGGATAAGGATGGCCATATGGACTTCACCAAGCTGGAAGGAAAAACCGATATAGAAAGGACTTACCTTTTCCGGGCAGCCGAAGCCCTGACCAAAAACGACAATGCCTATTCCTCTGATAATGCCATGAGCACAGACAAGGGCATAGCCGATTGCATGATTGCCAAGGGTTACGACCTCGAAAATATCTATAAGACCATTGAGGAGTTGTCTCCTAGCATGATAAAAGCCGTTGATGTGAAACGGCTGGTGGGAGAGAAGACAGAAACTGCCCAGTTGGCAATGGCTAGATAAGAAAGTATAGACCAATAAAATACATGAAAATATCTATATGTATTTTATTGGTCTATTGTGCTATAATGAGCATGGGGGTGATATATATGCCGCAGACAAGACAGGTTATCTGGCATAGACAGGAGCTACTTCGTCATATGACAACTTACAAATTCAAACAGATGGTAGCAAGCGGAGAATTGCAACGCATAAGAAAAGGTATCTACAGCTATCGTGACAGCGAGGAACCTGATAATGACATGGTACTGGCACAGCAATTTTTTCCTAATGCTATAATAAGCGTCTTCACGGCGGCAAATTTCCATAATCTCACCACAGTTATTCCGCGAACAGTTCAGATGACGCTGCCAAGCAGCGGGACGAGAAAACTATCAATGCCGGATTATCCCAGCATTGAAATATTCTTTTCTAGCGAAAAAAGCATTTCACTGGGAATGGAGCAGATTGAAGTGGATGCTCATACAGTGAATATCTACAATCGAGAACGTACTGTATGTGATATGTTCCGATACCTGAACAAAACTGGAATAGATACCGCAATAGAAGTATTTAAGAATTACATGGGAGATATACGAAATAGAGATATAAATCTTCTGTTGGATTATGCGAAACAACTTAGGGTATATAAATATATCAGCCAATATGTGGAGGTTACGATTGGATGAATGATGTTAGCGTTAAAGAGCGGTTAAAAAATAAACGTAAAGAAACAGGAAAAAACTTTGATGAATTGCTGGTTTTATACGGAATCGAGCGGTTGCTTTATCGTATTTCCGTATCAGAACACAGCGACCAATTCATTTTGAAAGGTGGGGCGTTACTCTACACACTGTTGGACAATGATGCCAGAATGACACGTGATATTGATGTACTGGCCAGAAAACTACAGAATTCAAGGGAAAATATAAAGTCGGTAATGGAATCTATCTGCTCAATAAGTTCAGATGACGCACTAACATTTGATAAGGATTCTATTTGTGTAGAGGATATAGCGGAAGATGCAGAGTATCATGGAGTTCGTTTTGTTATCACAGCTTACCTGGGCAAAGCGAAAATTCATCTGCAAATGGACATAGGATTTTCTGATGCAGTTTATCCGGAACCAAAGAAAATAGAGTTTCCCTCGCTCTTAAAGATGGACAAACCTTATATGTATGCCTATCCAATAGAGGCCGTTATAGCAGAGAAGTATGAGGCAATGACATCGTTGGGAGACAAAAATAGTAGGTTCAAGGATTTCTACGACATTGTGATGCTTAGTAGAAACTATGACTTTGATGGCAGAGTTTTACAGGAGGCTATGACAAGTACATTCACAGGAAGAAATACGCAATTTTCTCATCATATCTATACAAACGATTTTGCAGCAAATAAGGAGCGTTTGTGGCAGGGCTTTAAGAATCGTATTAACAGTAGATTGGAGCTAACTTTTGAAGAAACACTTCGAGAAATAAAAAAATTTATTATGCCAGTACAATCGGCAATCGAGAAGGGGGAACATTTTTCTGATTTTTGGACGCGGAAAGGTTGGATTACAGCTGAAAAATATAATTCGAATGTAGATAATTCAACTATAGACTTAGAATTGCTTTACAAAGCTATAGAAAGTATGCCAGATAAAGACCAAGAGATGCTTGACCTTAACCACTTGATAAAAATAGAAAATCGAGAAATGGCAGTGAGTAAAATGGTAAACTTTCTGTTTAAATCAGGCAAAACTAATGAAGAAATAACCCATTTACTGTCACAGATAAAGAAGATGGCCATAGATAAATTAAGTCAGCCCCAATATGAGTACTTTAGGGACGATAGGTCACATAAAAAGTAAGGGTATCTACCAGTGTTATCTATCAATTAGTTGTTAATACAGTTTCGACCACTAAGATACATGTAAATATATTTATGTATCTTAGTGGTCGTTTTATATTTTTGGTTTACAATGATACACTTGGCGTATTTGCAACAAAAGTCCTTTTGTGGTAGAATTTTTCAGGGATTATAAACAACTATGAATTTTTTGGGGAGGAATTCTATTTGGCTACGACTAAGAAAACGACAACGGTAAAGAAGACTGCAACTGCTGCCGCAAAAAAGGCAG
>ERZ842401.1900-NODE-1900-length-28722-cov-11.579586_pt1 | contig 28722 bp, 33 predicted proteins | sample MGYA00521270_ERZ842401 | MGnify/ENA primary metagenome ERZ842401 (study PRJEB31892, sample SAMEA3878208) | bioreactor metagenome | biome: Moose rumen | place: Sweden | collected 2011-10 | study: EMG produced TPA metagenomics assembly of the PRJEB12797 data set... | reverse complement strand
ATTATTATAATAATGAACGTAGTCAGTGGAACTTAAACAAAATGACACCGGCTCAGCGCCGATGCCATTTGCTAACTTCATCCTGATGAACTCCCCTCGGGACTTTTTTTACTGTCCAAATTTCGGGATACAGTTCATTATGGTGGTCTTTTTTAATTGAAGAAAGATAAAGGTGATTTTTATAGCGGGGTTATCTGCTAAAGAATTTTTGAGAAATATTTTTTCCAATATGCTTAATTCGTTTAGGTAATTTGATTTTTTCAATATTTGTTTCTAATTCGTTATCAGTGTTTTTAGCTAACTTTTTTCTTAATTCTGCTAACTTATTTATATTTTTTATGGTATCATTATTTGAATCATTTTCAGAAATATTTACTTCTTCTTCAAAAATAGGTATTGTTGATAAAAAATACTTCTTGAATGCTTTAATTTTTCTTTTGATTTTATACCTTTCCAACCAATTTTTACCAGATATATTAAATACAGCTTCTTTCATATCAATATTTGTCTTTTTAGCTGTGTCAGAATAAGATTCATCCCAATATAGGTTGAAATTTAAATTCTTTGTATATAATTCACTACGTGCAATAGAACCTATCCAATCATTAACTATATTATTTCTATAGCTTTTTGATTTTAAATAACTAATATAACTGTCTCCAGATACCTTTAAGTTGGATATTGCATGTTCAATTAATTTATGTCCCGGATAGTTAAAGGGTGTTACATAATCAAAGTCTTCTATATTAAAGGTTATTTCTTTCTCACCTTGAAAATAACGAAAACGGTTAATCCAATTAAATTGTACTGCCCCACAAGATGTATGTATTCCTTTTTGGGTTAGTCGTTTTTTTATGTCTTGTATAGTTTGTCCGGTACCAACATTATCATCTAACAAAATAACATCTTTAGAGTGTGTTAGCGCATCAGAATTTGAAACCAATTCAAATACATCTCTTTTCATAGATAATAATTTTTTTCTTCTTCATCTTGTATATAAGAACTTTTTAATAAATTGCTATACATATTTCCTTTCATACAATGCAAAAACTGACCTAAGTACAATGAGCCATAACCAGGAGTTAAAATATATGCATCTTTAGGAATTTCTATTGTATTACAAAAGAGATATAGTAATGCCTTATTATCAAGTTCAATAGGCCTGTTTGGAGTTTTTGTTTCTCCGGTAGGCAGTTTTTGTGTCGACTTTCTTATTTTATTACCTGATAATATGCTTACTATATTTTTAACATCCTCCTCAAAACAGATTTTTGCTTGATTATATATTTTTGTTTCTCCATAAAGAATATGGTCTTTAAGACTAGCATAATAAATTTTTGCTGATGCATTTAACATATTTTCCAATATTACAAAATTTCTACAACTATTTTCTGTTGTTAACAGAGAATTTAAAGTATTTCTATCATTGGATAATTCTGTAAAATTTTTTGGTAGGTAATATTCTTTAGAACGCGATAAATATTTATTATTTGATATTTTGGTAACATAATTTTCTATTCCTGTCACTTCTTTTAAGGTAAAAATACCCATAATATCAAAATCTTTTAGATTTATATGTTCCATTATATATCCTCATCTAAATGCTTCAGAAAAGCAGATAGGCTATTTAGCTGTTTTTCAAATTCATAACGCGTAAATACCGTTTCAATTTTTGAAAGTTTGCCTATAGAATGAATTATCGGCTTTGTCGTACCTTTTATAACTTGTCGATACAATGGGTTTTGTAATGCTGAAATATAAAGCTCATCAACTAATAAATCATATTCTTTACTGTCACGCTTTATGGCTTGACCTTGCCAATAAATAGTTCCCGTTTCTTTCCAATCATAACCACTTGCTAGTTGAATATGATAAGCGTCTGTTCCGTAATACACAAATACAGATTGTTGAACTATAGGATCATTAAATTTTATACCTTGAAAAAAAGCTTCTATACTTCTTAAATGAAACTTTTTAAAATCAAATTCATAAGGATACAAATTAGATAGCAATTTTGATAACGAACCTTTAATCTTATATCCGACATTTATCCATCTTTCGCATTCTGGAATATATTTACCTTCCTTATCTTGAATTGGTAGACCGTCACAATATTGGATGCCATTTACATCAATTATATCTAAAGGTTTAAATTCAAAATTTTCTTTAAATTGATGATACGCGAGCAATTCTTGTTTAATTTTTTTATTGATTACATTATACATTATCTCTCTCCCTGCATCAATTAAATACCGCATAAATGTACATTAAAAAGTGTAAAAAATCAATCATTTTTACTTTTTTGAATGTACCAGTATATATAATAAATTAAACGATTTTGATAATCCAAAGATAACTAAATTAAAAAATACTTATGTTTTTAATTGAAGAAAGATAAAGTGGATCGAAACAGTTTATAACAATCCATAATCAGCTGATTTTATTGGTGGGTATGACAAGACTCGAACTTGTGACCTCTACGATGTCAACGTAGCGCTCTAACCACCTGAGCTACACACCCGAATGCTGTAATTATTTGATAATCTATCTTAAAATTAATTGCAAGTATTTTTTAGCAAATATTTAATCATTAGTGATTATAATAACACTCGCAAGGTTTTGAGGAGCTAGCGTTATGAGCGATAAGATTTTAAATTTTAAGGTAAATTACAAAGAGTTACCCGTTTATGACGAATTTAATACCAAGGATATTAAATATCCTGTTGTTTTGTCATCTCCCCATTCCGGAGAGGTTTTTCCTAAAGAATTTTTGGCTCATTGCGCTTTAACGGAGAAAGAATTGCGCTCTTCACACGATTGTTATGTTACCGAGTTGATTAAAGAGGCATCTGATGCCGGTATCCCGTTGCTTTCAATGAATATTTCACGCACTTTTATTGATGTTAATCGCGACAAAATAGAACTTGATGATACGATGTTTTATAATGCTCCGAAGCGTAATGATATAAACTCACGACGTTGTCGCGTAGGCTTAGGGGTTTTACATCGCGTGGTTTATCCCAATAAGAACATTTATGACGGTCTTTTGGATTACGGTGAGGCGCAAGAGCGCATAAAAAGAGTTTATGATGTGTATCACAAAAAGTTGACGCAGTTGGTCGAAAAATGTCTGCAAAAATTTGGTTGTTGTTATATTTTAGACTGTCATTCAATGCCGTCGATGATTTGCAATATAATGAATGAAACCCAATCGTTGGATTTTTGTATTTGTAACTTGTTTGATGAAAGTTGTCCGACAGAAGTTTCAGCTTATTTAAAGCAAAAATTGGAAGCTTTAGATTATCGAGCTGAGTACAATCGCCCTTATTCCGGTGCTTATATAACGTTTAACTATTGTCAGCCGCGACGCAAGATATATACTTTACAATTAGAAATTAATCGGCAAATTTATATGTATGAAAAAAGTTTCAAAAAAAACAATAATTTTCAAGAGGTTAGTCGAAACATCAGTGGAATTATAACCGATTTAGGTAATTTTTTACTGGATTTTAATAAATAAATATGCTATCATCTACACTTGAATTTTAACGACTCGTTAATATTTATTAGCGAAGCGTTAAGGTTTTCTCTTGTTGTATATGGGAAAACAATTGTTTAACTTAACCTTGAATCTTGATTTTGAGTTCATAGCCGTTAAGCAAGTGGAAATTGGCACAAATGTTGCATAAGGGATACTTGTGGCAGATTTAAGGGAACAGAGGGATGCGACTTTTCGTATCAAATTTTTTGATGTTTTTGTTATTTTTGCTGATGTTTAGTCAGCCGGTGGAAGCTTCGGATTATCCTAAATTCGTTAGTGATTCTGAGGTATGTACTCTAGCCGCGCAGCAGTATGAAGACAAATTCCAGATAAAAAAACACCTTCTTAAAACCATCACCAGTGTTGAAACCGGGCGTTGGGATAAAGCTAAGCAAAAAATGACTGCTTGGCCGTGGACGGTTAATGCTGAAGGCAAGGGATATTTCTTTGAAAGTAAGCGCGAAGCTATAGCTGCGGTTAGACGTATGCAGGCTGAAGGTATCAGAAGTATTGACGTTGGCTGTATGCAGGTTAATTTGGTATATCACGCCAAAGCTTTTAAAAACTTGGAAGATGCTTTTAATCCTTATAAAAATATGGAGTATGGCGCCAAATTTATCAAACAGCTTTACGTTCAAAAAGGCCACGATTGGAATAAAGCGGCTACCGCCTATCATTCCAGCCAGCCGGAACGTGCACAGGTTTATGCACAAAAGTTATCAAAAGCTTATCGCGGTATAGTTAAAGGTGGAGTTAGCAGCCAGAGTTTAACTGCAAAAACTGTTAATAAAAACCGGATGGGCGTAAAAAAACTTGCAAACAGCAAGCATTTTGTTAAAAATAAAAACGGGCTTAAATCAAAATTGACCACTTCTGCCAATGCTTGGCGGGAAGCTAAGTTGGCGGAGTATCATTTAAGAAAGGCTCAAGAGCTTTAATTTATATTTTTTAACGGACAGCTTTATGCTTGACACAGGGTTGTATTGGCGGCCGTTGGGCGGCAATAATATTGATCAAATCAGCGGACATTGCTATCAATATACCTGTGTCGAGCATTTTTCTTCCCATAAGACAGTTACCTCAGTTGTAGTTGATTTGGGAAAGTTTGATAATTTCAATGCGTTAGATATTAAAGATACAGTTGCTGCAGTTCCTGATATTAGGGACCTTTTGGCAGATGCATCTTTTAATTTGCAAGGAATTTTTTTAACGCATTCGCACCCCGATCATTTGAATGGTATATTTCATTATTTGCGTGCCGGATATAAATTACCCACTCTTTATGGCGGGAGATATACGCAAATAGTATTGGAAGATATGTATGAATTTTATGCTATCCCGCAAGAAATCAGACCGTATTTTATGACAATAAAAGATGGTGATGTTTTTCATTTTAACGGTCTTAAAATTGAAGTATTAAGCTCGTCGCACACTTGTTTTGATGCTTTTGGCTTTCTTATAAGTAAAAAAGGGGTAATGGTTTATCATTCCGGTGATATGAAGCTGGATAATACAACATTTTTTAAGAAACCAACCAATATTAAACGCTTAAAGGAAGTTGCGTTACAGATTAAATACATCGTAGGGGATTTTTGCGAAATCGATCAAGAAGGTTTTTCTTATCGAGAGCGTGATGTTTATAAAACCATTATTGATACAGTTGTCAAATCGCGAAAAAATAAAGTTTATATACCGGTTTATCCAACCCATATTGAAATGTATATAATTGCCTTTTTGGCGGCACTTAAATTACGTAAAAATGTGGTTTTTTACGGGGATGATGAATTTTACACCTATATGCGGATACTCTCATTATATGGTATTGATTTCGCGCGAATGGCACGTAATCGTATCAAAGTATTTTATCAAATTCCGCAAGACCTTAAAGAGTTAGGTGAAAAGTATGCAATTATCGGTTCTTATACTAAACTTGATGACAATTTTATAACAACCCAAAGTGACGGAATAGCTTTTATTACTGCTAAATATCGCTTTTCGTTATTTAAGAAACAAGCAGAATTAGCCGGACTGAAAATGATTACGCTAAACGATAATCCTCAATTGCGCGGCTCCGGTCATTCCTTTATGGGAGATTGGCAGTATTTGACTTCATTGATACCACAAGCAATAATAATTCCCACTCATTGCCCGGTATTTGTTTTAGAAAGTTTTTACGGGTTGGGAAAATTAGCAGGACTTAATTTAATTACGCCGTTACCGCGTAACAATGAATTTTATCGTCTGCGTTCGCAAAGTTTTAGTAAAATCAGTAAAAATCCGGCACTTTGGTTATTGGCCGGAAAAGATAAGCAGTTTCGTGAAGTTTTACAACAACCGACAGCAGGAAAAGGTAATATCAAACGCACTTACAGCAAACGTCGAACTTTGCAAAAATTCAAAATAATTAAGTATAAAATGGAGAAAAAAAATGCCAACAAATAAACTTGTTTTGCATTATGCAATACGCTCATATGAGTGTGATCAAAACAACAATATGCGCTTGGTAACCGTAATGAATATTTTGCAAGAGGCTGCGGTTAAAGATGCGGCTAATAGAGGATTCGGTATGGAGTTTTGTCTTAAAAATAATATGACTTGGGTAGGCAATGATTATGTTATTGAAATTTTGCGTATGCCTCAAGTTGATGAATTAATAGAAGTTGCCACTTGGCCGTCTGCCGAGGATAAAATGTCAGCTTGCCGCGATTTTATTATTACTGATGCGGCCGGTAAAGTTGTTATTAAAGCTTCCAGTCGCTGGTTGCTAATCAGCTTAGATAAAAAACGTCCTTTGCCGGTATTAGGTCATTTAGGCGATGATTATCTGATAGAAGAACGAGCTATTCTAACTGAGTTTCCTAAAATTCCTCAAATTGAAGAGGGCGCTTTGCAGTATAGTTTTAAAGTTCGTTATGATGATATTGATATTAATAAACATATAAATAACGCTGTATATATTTTATGGGCCGGTGAAGCGGTAGAGCATAATTGGCGCCTCTGCCGAGTACCGGTTAAAATTGCAGTGAACTTTCGCAAAGAAGGTTTTTGGGGTGAAGATATAGAAGTTTTAACCCAAATTAATAATAATAATACTTTAAGCAGTGTAAGGGCGGTCGGTGATAATGCCCGAGAGTTAGCCCGCGTATCAATGGAATGGCAAAAATGTTAGGTTATGATAACAACTATTTGTTAAATAAACGGATTAAAATTTATCAACCTAAAGGATTCTACCACGCCTCAACCGACGCAGTGTGGTTGGCGGCTTCCGTAACAAAGGTTAAAAAAGGTGACAGTGTTTTAGATGTCGGGTCCGGTACCGGTGCTGTATCGTTGTGTTTAGCGCATCGTTTCGCCGGTAAACAAATTAATATCACCGGTTTGGAAATTCAAGCAGAATTGGTTGAAGCTTCCCAGCAAAGCGCAAAAGCTAATAACTTTGATTTTTTACAATTTGCGCGGATTAATATTTTACAACAGAAATACAAACCTTGTTCATTTAATCACGTTATAACCAATCCGCCGTATTATGAAGATAATATGCCGTCGCCGAATTTAAGTAAGGCGGCAGCACATAATTTATCTAAAGAAGATTTTCATCACTGGCTGGATTTTTGTCTTAAAGCTCTTAAACCGCAAGGGCGATTCTATATGATAAACCGTGTGGAAATGTTAGAGGATATTATATCTGGTTTACGTAATCGTTTGGGCGCGGTAGAGATCTTTCCGATTTTTTCCAAACCTAATGATGTTAAAGCCAAAAGAGTGATTGTGCGTGCGCAAAAGGATTGCAAAACCCCTACTATTATTCGCGCACCGATTTACACTCATACTGTGGAAAGTAAACACTCCATATTGTCCGAAAAAGTGTTACGACAAGGGTTAAGCATTGATCAATCTATAGGATAGGCTATGCTATGCAACTCACACATTAGGATTTGATGGACAACAAACTGAGCTTGAAATGTTGCAGCAAGCTGAAAAATTAGGGTGGTCACACATTGGTATATCCAATCATTTTATAGTGCATCCTAATATTAAAAAATCTCTTATGTATCAGTACGCTCAAAAGGGAAATTATGCAGCAATTTATTCGGAATCGTTTGATGAGGCTATAGATAAATTTGCCGCTCATTATCAAAGAATTGATGAAATCAACCAAGCATCAAAAACCAAAATTTTAAAAGGAATGGAAGTTGATTATTTTGACTCTGAAAATTGGTATCGAGGCTTCACCAAAGCTTTAAAGTACCTCAAACCTGATTATATAATCTGATCCGCACATTTTGTGGAAAGGCAAAATATTCTTTATAATTCACACGACATTAAAAAAGCCCCGCTGATAGAGCAAAATTTAATATTGCATCGTTATTGGCAAAATGTTCGTGCGGCAGCAGACAGCAAATTGTTTAATTTTATTGCACATTTGGATTTATTAAAAAAGTTGGTTTGGGATTGAGTGAAGAATGGATACAAGATGAAGAAAAAACCATTATCTCTGTTAAGGAAAACGGTGTCGCTACGGAGTTGAATACAAGTGCATTCAAATTTTATGACGAGCCCTATCCAAGTAAACGCATAATGCGTATGATTGCTTAGGCCGAGATTCCGGTAATTATTAGTGACGATGCGCATAAAAGTACACAGTTAGGTAACCATTTTATCCAAACTGATGAAATGGCAAAGGTTTGCGGAATAAAAAAATTCTTAAACCCTAACTGTATTATAAAATCGACCTTAAATTATAATCCGAAAATAAAATCACTGATTAATCATTATGACCGATTTTAGATTCGACGATGTAAAGCGGGCGCTTTTTTACTTCAACAAAAACTTTGGCTAAATACTCACCGATAATTCCTAAAGATACCATTTGTACACCGCTGAAAATGGTAATAATCGTAACCAAAGATGCCCAGCCGACAATAGTTCCCTTAGCGTGCCAATTATAGATTACATAACATAAGAAAATAAAACTCATAAAACAAATAAAGAAGCCGCTGAAAGTAACAAATCGCAAGGGAATAATCGAAAAGTTGGAAATTCCGTTCCACGCCAAAGCTACCATTTTAGGTAAAGGATATTTGGTTTCACCGGCTTGGCGTTTGGTGCGGTCATAATAAACTTTAGCGGATTTAAAACCTATCAACGGCACAATAGCTCGTAAAAACAAATTACGTTCGGGAAATTTCTTTAAGGTTTCCACCGCGCGCCGCGTCATCATTCTGAAATCAGCGTGGTTATAAACTATGTTAACGCCTAACATTTTTAATAATCGGTAATAAACAACAGCGGTAGTGCGTTTAAACCAACTGTCGGTAGCGCGAGAATCTCTGACACCGTAAACAATATCGCAACCGTCGTTAATTTTTTTAAGCATTTCTCCAATGCAATTCGGGTCATCTTGCAAATCGGCATCAATAGTGACATAAACATCGGCGGATATTTCATTCATACCGGCTAAAATAGCACCTTGATGACCAAAATTACGTGACAGATTAATTGCGCAAAAATGTTCATTATGAGAACAAATATCGCGGATAATGTTCAAAGTTTTATCTTTAGAGCCGTCGTTAACAAAGCAAATGCGGCTGGTTGAAGCAATCTTTTTTCCTTTAATTAACTTATCCAACAAATTTCCCATTGTTTTAATGGTTTTGGGCAAAATCTCTTCTTCATTATAGCAAGGTAATATAACGGCAAGTTTCAACACGGCACTTCTCCTTAAAATCGGCGATAAATAAAATTTTGCGTTAATTGTTTTTTATTATTGCCAATCAACGGTTGTTTTTTTATTATATAATAAATTTTTGTAAAAACACAAAGTTTTTGTATCATGTTGACAACTTGCAGTCCTAAAGTTTCAGTTTTGGTTCCGGTTTATAATGCACAAAGCTTTATAGCGGAAACCATTCGACAAGTATTAACTCAAAGTTTTCAAGATTTTGAGTTGTTGTTGTTGGATGATGCTTCAACGGATAACACGGCAGAAATAATTAAACAATTCTGTGCAAATGATAAACGCATAATTTATGTTCGCAATGAAAAAAATTTAGGTATTTCAGATTCGCGTAATCGTTTGATGGAAATGGCCAAAGGAGAATACAGCGCTGTTTTAGATCACGACGATGTTTGTTTATCCGAGCGCTTGGAAAAACAAGTTAATTATCTTGATAGTCATAATGATATTGATATGATAGGCAGCTGGTTTGAGTTATTTTGTCCGACCGATGCTCCGCTGTTCAGGTGTCTAATTACTAATTTAGGCTGGGTGTGGTGTCATCCTTTATATCCTACGATTGATGATTTGTGGCAGGGTAATGTTATGATGCACCCCACGATAATGTATCGCACGGCAAAGATTAATAACCTCGGCATCCGTTACCGCCAAAAATATTCTCCGGCTGAAGATTACGACTTGGTCAGGCAGGCGTTACTCAACGGGCTTAAGCTTTACAATATGCCGGAAATATTATTGAAATACCGTTTGTATGGCGGCAATCATTCTTTGCAAAAAAAACAAGCAATGCAAAAGGCGGATTTTTTAATTAAAAGTGAAGTTGCTGAACTTTTAGGTAAAAAAAATGCTGAACCCTATCCGTATTGGAAAGTGATATTACAAAAATTACGTTGGAAACCTTTATTAAAAGAGGAACGATAAGATGTTCGATAAACCGTTGTTTCAAGATGATATTCTGCAAAATTTGTGGTTATTCAATAAGACTTATTTTATCACCAGAAACTGGCCGATTTGGATTATCGGCTTGCTGACTTTTCTGGCAATAGCTACCTTATTGTTGCGTTCGGCTTTACAAAACAGCTCACGCTATCAAGGTGTTTTTTTGCAGCAAAAATACACTTTTGAAAAAAGGAATTGGCATCATTGGCTGGCGTTTTTGTTTATGCTGGTATCTGTAGCTTTAAGCGCCGGCTATGCTTACTATGGAGAAAATACTCTTTTTGAAAATTATGATTTAATGGCTATCAATACCACCCGTTCTATGCGTTACGGTTTGGTAGCCAATTTTGATTATATAAGGGTAATTCCTTTGGCTTCTTGGTATTTATCAACACTTTATGCAATTACACAGAATATTTTTCTGATTAAATTTTTTGTTGTTTTACAAACATTTTTATGTGTCTGGGCAATATATGCCTTCTTTAATTATATACCGGTCGCTCGTCGTTTGATGATGTCTGGATTGCTGGTTTTATTACCTACTTACTTGCAGACAAGTAATATTATATTCCCTGAACGTGATATGATTATTGCTTTGATGTTGGGACTGATTTTTGCTCGCAAATACTGCCAAACGCACCAGGCAAAATGGGCATTTGCCTTTATTGTTTTTTGCAATGTAGCCATATACACCAAAGAAACCTGTATAATTTTTTATTTCGGCGTGTTGTTAACATCATTGCTCTATAATGTTATTAAAGGCAATATTCTATGTAAGGATTTTTTACACCCCTTAAAAATGATAAAGAAATTTCCTTTGGAATTTTTAATCGGCATCAGTTTACTGGCTTATAGTATAATTTTTTATTTGTTGCAAAACGGTGATAATTTTTATCTTTCCGCAAATAATCAGCCGCTTACAGCGCAACTGAAAACTTATCGGTTTGAGATATTATTACTGCTTATTGCATTAGGTGCGGGTGTATACAAATTACGCAAAACTCCGATTGAAGTCAATCCGTTATTTCAAGACGGATTGTTAGTAGGCGCGTTGTGTTCGGCAATAATGGTTATTTTGATATTGAAATTGGCACCCTCAACTCCGCACTTAGCCGATCGTAGCTACTACTTATTGGCCTCAATGTTATTTGTTGTGCCTTATTTATTTCAGCACATAAATTCAAAGTTATTGTTAAGTATATTAAGCGTGATTATGCTTATTTATTCGCTGTATACCAATATAAATTATAAGCGTGCCGAAGTCGGTAAATATTACCACGAGGTGGCCGAGTTTATGAATCAAAACAGTGCGCCGAACACGGTTACCCAAATTTTTGTAATGGAAGGTCCTTATGTTACAAAAACGCTTTGGCAATGGATTGTGGAAACTTGGGCTACATCATATCGTTACTATTTCAATGATCGCTTGATGATATTTAAATCGGACGTACATTATCTTGATCGTACAATTGTCAGTAAATTAGAGTTGTATGCTAATATACCGTTAATTTATTTTCCGATCGTGCCGCAAGCCTTACCGCAAAATGGTGAGTGGTTGATTATCAATAAACGCAATCAAACCACTAAAGCGCAAAATGCGCGTAAAGCGTACGCGGCTAATAAAGTTTTTGAAAATGATTTATTTGAGGTCTTTTCACCTAAATGATAAGATTATATCGCTATATTGAGCATTTATGGTTTACCTTTTTACCGGAAAAACTGCGGTTTTTGCTGGTAGGGGGCTTCAATACCGTTGTATCTTATTTTTTGTTTCTGGGACTTTCCGCTATAATAAGTTATTATTGGGCGTTGCTTATAACTTATGTTTTGGCGATCAATTTATCCATAATTACTATGCGGTATTATGTATTCCACAGTCACATAAATTTCATTCGCCAATATACTAAAGCTTGGATTACGTATATTCTGATGATAATTTTTAATTATATTTTCTTGGCGATAACGGTAGATTATCTTAATCAGCCTTTATGGGTAGCGCAAGCCGAATACACGATTATTTCCACCATCGGATTATATATAGCACATCGTAAGATAAATTTTACCTAAGCGACATCCATTTCCAACATAACCGGTATGTGATCCGACGGGCGGTTCATTGAACGAAATTCGTTAAGAAACTTAACGGATTTGATTTGTTTTTGTAGCGGTTTTGTTACCCAGATATGATCCAATCTTCGCCCTTTATTGTTTGACTGCCAATTAGGGTTACGATAGCTCCACCACGAAAAAATCTTTTCCGGTTCCGGATAAATTTGCCGAACTGCATCAACAAAATCCAGCGAATTAAATAAGCGGGTTAATCGTTGTATTTCTATGGGGGTGTGCGATACAATGCTTTGCAGTTGTTTGTGATTCCATACATCATTTTCGCTCGGAGCAACATTAAAATCACCGCAAAATATTACCTTACGATTAGCAAAGATTCCTTTATGGTGCTCGTAATATTCCGACATATCATCCATAAAGCAAAGTTTATGTGCAAAAGAAATATTCTCCAACGGATCGGGAATATCGCCGCCGGCCGGAATATAAATGTTATTTATTTCTATATCACCAACCATAACTTTTATGTGTCGTGCATCGTGCTTACCCACCCAGTCTTTAGCTTCGATTTCCTTCAATGGTGATTTGCTTAAAACAGCTACTCCGTTGTATCCGGCCATACCATATAAAGCTATATGCTCATAGCCTAAAGATTTTACCTCAGCGAAAGGAAAATCCTCTTTCTTAGCTTTAACCTCCTGCAGACAAATTATTTCCGGAGAGTATATCTGCACTAAATGTTGCAATAGACTTAAACGAATGCGTATGGAATTAACATTCCAAGTTACCAATTTAATCGTTCGCATCAGTTATTTTTTCTTCTTAAAGTTGCGTGAGCTGTTCTTTTTATCTTTAAAGATGAACACATCTTCGGCAATATCCAAATCTTTTTGCTCATCATAAAGTGACAAAGTTATTTCGACACTTTGCGGGTCAACGATTTTCCATTGTTTCAATTCAAAAGGATTGTTCGCAAAAACCAAAGTAATCGGTCCGGTTTCGGTTTTTTCCGTGGTCTCTAAAGTTACGGTAGTTGAACCGCTGTCCTTATAAAAATCGATGATTTTTAACTTTCCTCCGTTTAATTTTATGCGATTATCCAAAATCATCGATAAAGGAATATCTTGATAATCAATATTGGTAACTTGATCCAAATCAATATCTTTATAAGTGATAATATCACCGTTCCCCACAATTAAAACATTAGTCGGTTCAGCATATTCCATACGAATTTTATTGGGTTTTTTAATAAATAAACGTCCCTCAGCAGTGGCGCCGTTTGAAGCCATTTGCACAAAAGTTGCTTTCATACTGTGAAGGTTATTAAGATAGTCCTCAATTTTGACAATATCTTCAGCTGTTTGGGCTTTAGCCGCTTGAGCTACCAACAAAAATCCTAAAGCTATAATTAACTTTTTCATATTTTGTTTAATCCTTAATTTTACTTACCAATGCTTTATAATATAATTATTATCATCAAGGAAGTCTAGGATAAACATTAACCCTGTCAACATTTTGGCAGGGTTAAGGAAAGATAACTTAATTTAGCTGATACTAATAACCGCCGCAGCCGCAGCCTTTGTGAGAAGAAGGTTGATGTTCGGTAGATTTTTCACTTGATTTAGCCGAGTTGTTAGACTCGCTGTTTGACATTTTCTTCAAATCATCGGAAGCTTTTTTGCTATCTCGCATATCTTTACACATAGTAAATTACTCCTAAAAATATTAAACCAAAACGCCTTAAAGGCACTAAAGGAAGTAATTTTTACTTTTGCAAACTCAAGCTCAACTTTTCGCCTACATATTACGAGCAAGGAATATGCCACCGCTAACCCCTTGAATTTTCGGATCTTCTTCGGCCATAGCCAAACGTTTTATAGCATAAGCTATATATTCTTTTTCTTTTTCGATGCCCAAATAGCGGCGTTTTAATTTTTTTGCTGTTACTGCGGTGGTTCCCGATCCTAAAAACGGATCAAAAACCATATCATTTTCATCGGAAGATGCTAAAATAAGTTTAGCAATTAATTTCTCGGGTTTTTGCGTGGGGTGCGGAGTGTTTTCTATCATTGACCAGAAAGGTACGGATATATCCGTCCAAATATTTGACGGATAGGTCAAGCGCAACTTTTGATGTTTTTTTTCAAACCAGTCTTTAGGTTTACCTTTAGTATCGGTGTATGGAGCTAAAACCGGACGCAAAATTTTGACGGCATCAATATTAAACTTATAATTTTTGGATTTGGTAAAAAACCAAATATCTTCTAAGCAATTTTTCCAGTTATTTTGCGCGCCGCGTCCTTTTTCTCGTTCCCAAGAGATGCGGTTTTGTAAAATTAAATATTTGCTTGCCACATAAGGCACGCTGATAGACGAACGCCAATCGGTGCATATATAAACCGAAGCATTATCTTTTAGCAAACGGATGGTTTTTTTTAGCCAACTGTCAAGCCATTCGGCATAATCATTTTCTCGCATCATTTTGAATGCGGAATTACCGAAATTTTTATTCAAATTATAGGGAGGATCAACAATCATCAAATCTACAAAAGCATTAGGCAAATAATCTAAAGCTTCAAAAGCATCCTGCCAAATAACCTGATTATTGAGGGTTTTCAGAGAAGTTTTTTTTTCCAGCCGCAAAGCCTTATCCGCCAACTTATCAATTTCGGATAAAGATAGTTCTAAGGTTTTATTGCGGGGAGCTTTATTTGGCAATCAATCCTCACCGAATTTGTTATTTATTAATGCGGCAATGGCATTAAGAGCTTCTTTGGCTTGATTGCCTTTGATTGATACTTTGATGGTCGTGCCCTTAGCGGCCGCCAACATCATCAATCCCATAATTGAATGACCGCTAACCTCTTGACCTAAACGCTCGACGGTAATTTCCGCATCAAAATCCTCGGCAGTTCTGACAAAAGCCGCTGCCGCGCGGGCGTGAAGACCTCTGATATTTTTAATTTCCAAATCTTGTACCAAAACTTCTTCAGACATAAGTTATTTTCCTAAAAGTTGTGAAGCGGCGGTAATATATTTTTTTCCGGCCTCCTGCGCACCGTCAACGACTTGACGCAAATTATTTTCTTTGCGTAAGCCGGCAAGTTTAATTAACATCGGTAAATTTACTCCGGCTAAAATTTCCACATTAGCACGGTCCATTATCGATAAAGCTAAATTTGAGGGAGTGCCTCCGAACATATCGGTTAAAAGGATAACTCCGTCGCCGCTGTTGGTTTGATTTACTTTTTCCAAAATTTCATTACGACGAATTTCCATATCATCTTCCGGACCGATGCATACGGTGTCAATCTGCTGTTGCACACCTACGACGTGTTGCATCGCCGACAGAAATTCTTTAGCTAAATTGCCGTGGGTTACCAAAACCAAACCTATCATATCAATCCTCGCTTATTTTACGTTTTTGGCACCGTTATTCCAAACTTTGACCGCTCCGAAACTTTTTAACAATTCATCGCGACTTTTGGCTTTAACCAGTTCATCGGCTCGGGTTTGTCTACCGTTAAATACAATCTCTTCAACGTTTTCAACCGGCACGCCGTAAATACGTTCCACGGTTTTACCCTGTAATTCCACAATCATAACGAATTCGGATTCGGCCAATGGTTCGACGGTTTCTTCCATAATATTATCAAGGCGCACTGCCAAATGCGCATCACGCTTTAAAAGGGCGGTTTTTTTGCCGTCAAACTGCAAAACCGGAGCTTCGGGCACACCGCTGCGCGCATCAATAAAAATAGCTAACTCACCATATTTATTTTCAATAATTTCAAAGAAATCTTGTTTTTCGATAAGGGTATAATATTGCGTTTCCATAGGCTGATACTTTCTTTTATTGCTAAAATTTATTATCCATATTATAACTATATCATCAAACTGTCAATTTTAGGTTAACAAGTTATGCAAAAAACCGCGTTAAAATTTATTTGGAATTATCTCAAAAAATTTAAGTTTATGCTTGTTTTTATTTTAATACTTATGTCCTTATCAAGACTATTAGAACAAGGAGCACAGTATTATATTGCTAAATTGTTTGAACATATCGCTTCTGCCATTGGGCAAGTCGATTATTGGCAGATAACCTCTAGCTTAATCGGAATAATTGCCGTATTGGCATTAATGGGCGGCTTCTTGCGAATGGTGGCCGATTGGTATTCTTCTCGGTTGATACCCCATATTCGCTCGTTAGTCATCAGTGATACATTTGACTACGTCAACAAACAGTCAATATCTTATTTTGTTGGGGAAATGACCGGTAATATTTCCAATAAATTTCATCAATTACAAAACGGAGTAATTGACTTTTTTGCACAAATGCACGGATTCCTTCATGATACGTTATATACGGTAGTTACCATCGGCATCCTAACTTATTTAAATTGGACAGTCGGATTAGGTATGATTTTATGGGTTGCCCTAATGGTATATCAAGGATTTAGATTTGGGCGTAAACGTGCAGTATTATCCAAGCAAACCTCAACTCTTTCAAGTCGAACGAATGCGCAAATTGTCGATTCTATAGCCAATTATGCTGAAATTAAAAGTTTTGCCAATTACAAATTTGAAAGATTTAATATATTTAATTCTTTACGTTTGTGGCGCAAAGCTGAAACTACCGAGCAAAAAACTAAAGTTAAAATCAGAGCGTGTCTGGAATTTTCGGCCATAATATCAATCATTATTTTTATTGTTATCAATACATATTTACTATACCGGCAACAAATTGATATAACCACTTATATTTTTGCTGTCAGCACATTTGATCGCTTGAGTTGGGTAAGTTTTTCGGTCAATTGGGCGGTCAATAATTTTACGCGTATTACCGGTCAAATGACATCGGCCTTAGATACTTTAGCTGTAGAGCCGGAGATTGTTGATTCACCGCAAGCTGTAGAGTTGAAAACCAAAAAAGCCGATGTTGTTTTTAATGATGTGGAATTCCGATACGCTGATAAACAACCCATTTTCACCAAATTTAATCTGCAAATCAAAGCCGGCGAAAAAGTTGGTATAGTTGGTTCATCAGGGGCGGGCAAATCAACCTTGATAAAGTTGATTTCGCGTTATTTTGATGTTACCGATGGTAAAATTTGCATTAATGGGCAAAATATCAAGGATGTCACGCAGGATTCCCTACATAAAAATATTGCGGTGATTCCTCAAGATGTTTGTTTGTTTAATCGTACGATAATGGATAATATTCGCTATGGTGATACCAATACTGCCGATGCTGCGGTTATAAAAGCGGCCAAATCTGCCTCAGCCGATAAATTTATTGAGAAACTACCCAATTCTTATCAAACCAAAGTCGGTGATCGCGGGGTGGTTTTATCCGGCGGCGAGCGTCAACGCATTGCTATTGCCCGTGCTATTTTGAAAAACGCGCCGATTCTGATTTTTGATGAGGCGACATCATCACTCGATTCGGAGAGCGAAAAATACATCCAAAAATCCTTAAAAACCCTAATGAAAAATAAAACCGTTATTGCCATTGCCCACCGCTTATCAACTTTGCGCGAGATGGATAGAATTATTGTAATAGAAAGCGGCAAAATTATTGAGGAGGGCACGCATTTAAGTTTGTTGCGCAAAAAAGGGCGTTATGCCAAATTGTTTAAAATGCAGTCTGATGGCTATTTGCAAGATGCTTAGATGATGGCTGCGGTGTTATGTTTGACTTCCATAAATTGAGCATCATCTTTAATAATGCCGAACACCTCCGGATTAGTAGTGGTAATCCAAGCTTGGATATTCAGTGCAGTAATTTTTTTAAGTAAAGCCTCGCGTTTAATATCGTCCAAATGGGCGGTTACTTCATCTAATAAAGCAACGGGGGCAAAACCTTTATGCAAAGTTTGGCACTTAGCTTGCGCTAAAATAATGCTGATTAAAAGTGATTTTTGCTCACCGGTGGAGCATAATTCCGCCGGCATACATTTCTTTTTGTGATAAACCTTGAAATCGGTATGATTAACTCCGTCTTTATCACTGCCGGATAAAACGGTTGAGCGTTGTTTACGCAAAATTTCTTTATATAAATCTTCCACCAACACTGCAGGATGATTATCCAATTCGCGTTCGATTCTGCCGTCCAATTCTATTTGCACCGAAGGAAATACATCATCGGGCTCGTGTTCAATAAAAGCATTGAGGCGGGCGATTTGTTCTCTGCGGGCTGCAGCGATGGCCACCCCTATAGAGGCCATTTGTTCTTCCAGCGATTCCAACCAAAAGTTGTCAGATTTTCCATCTTTAATCAAGCGGTACCATTCGCGATAAAGATGTTCAAAATCAGCCGCTCTTTTAGCGTGTTCGTTATCAAAAGCATAAACCATTCTATCTAAAAAAGAACGGCGCGGTTGACTGCCTCCTCTGAACAATCTATCCATCTGCGGTGTCAGCCAAATCGCTGAAATATAGCGTCCCAAATCGGCCTGTAAAGATGATTTATTACCATCAATTTTTACGATTCGTCTTTCAAAAGAATGATTGCCTTCACCATCATCAATTTCGCGGGTGGATTTTTCTATGGCGGTGGCTAAATTATGCGGTTCGCCGTTGTTAATAATTTCTGCGGCGACTGCCCAGTTTAACGGCGTAACAAATGACATTCCGCCTGCTTGATTAATTTGCGGAATAAAGCGTTTAACATCAGCTAATCGAGCTGAACGCAAACCTCTTCCCGGTGATAAAAACGAAATAGCTTCCAAGATATTGGTCTTACCCGAACCGTTTTCACCGAAAACAATTACCGGTGCCAATTCGGGGGCAATGCGCAAAGACGAATAATTCCTAAAGTCAGTTAAAGTCAGACGCGTAACGCCTGACTTTAACTTGAGTAAATCTTTAAGATCATTCGCCAGATTAATCATCTAGATTCTCATCGGCATCAATACATAAATTGCCGAGGCATCTCCGGTGTCGTGAAGCACAGAAGGCGAAGAGGCATCAGCAAAAGATATTTTAACGTTTTCACCCTTAATCTCAGCTAAAATATCCAAGAGATAACGGAAATTATAGCCAATCTCGAGGGATTCTTGGTCGTATTGAGCTTCCAAATCTTCAGAGGCGCTTCCCAAATCCGGACTCGAAGTTACGATAGTAATTTTATTGGGATTGGTTAACATTTTAATTGCACGGGTACGTTCTGCCACAACCGAAACACGATCAACCGCCGCCGCCAAATCTTTGACCTTCAGTTCCAATGATTTATCATTATCGGTAGGGATAACTCTTTCATAATCGGGATAAGTACCATCAATCAATTTTGAGGTCAAAGTAATATCAGTGATTGAGAAACGTACTTTATTTTCGGATATTTCAATAGTGACGTTTTCTACCGCGTTATCATCAAGCAATTTGCGAATTTCTGCTACGGTTTTGCGCGGGATAATTACGCCTTTCAAATCCTTAGCACCTTTAGGTAACGGAGTTTCGACACAAGCCAAGCGATGCCCGTCGGTGGCAACGACGCGTAAAACTTCAGCCTTACCATCGGTTTTGGCGTGAACAAACAAACCATTAAGATAATATCTGGTTTCCTCGGTGGAAACGGCAAATTGAGTGCGGTCAATTACATCTTTCAATTCATCTTTAGCCATTACAAACGAGGTAGGCAATTTATCACCGGAAATAACCGGAAAATCCTCCACGGCGATAGTTGAAAGCGAAAATTTGGAACGACCTGCGGAAAGGGTTAATTGACCTTTATCATCGGGATAAATTAATTCGACTTGGCTACCGTCGGAAAGTTTGCGAACAATGTCATAAAGCATATGTGCCGGAGCAGTAGTCGCACCTTTTTCGGTGATTTTGGCATCGGCTATCTCGGTGATTTCGGTATCCATATCGGTAGCCTTAAAACTGATACCATCATCTAATGCTTCGATTCTGACATTAGACAATACCGGAATAGTGTTTCTTTTTTCCACGATGCTTTGGACGTGGCTTAAAGTTTTCAACAAATTTGCGCGTTCAATAGTAAATCTCATTTTTTTTACCCAAATAAAAGTTTATCCTATGCGCTAAGATAACACGGATTTGCTTTTGGTTAAACACAAAGGGCGATTCGTCAACAAGATTTTTATTAAAATAATTTAAAACTGTTATACCACAAATATTGTCATGCTTGTGCAAGTCAAGGTCAAAGTATCTTCCGCTTTTATTACTAATTCGAAGCTAACTAAAGTTCGTTATAACTCGCTCCCGATTTATTTAAGATTCCCTTAAACCCGCCCGATTCGATAAAAATTATTTTTTATGATAAAAGATTATATCGGGCTAAAAATTGTGCCGCCGGTAAAAATATGTTTTTCGGCAAATTATCCATATCAAACCATTGCCATTGAGCGCATTTATCCGGCTCACAAACCACTGGTTCACCGATAAATTTTTGCACTTTTAGATGAATAGTTACATAATGTTTGCCGGATTCTGCAAAGAAATCATTAGTAACACCGCAAATTTTCAATTCATTTTCATCAATTTTTAAATCGGTTTCTTCTTTTGCCTCTCTGGTTGCAGCTTGCTCAAAACTTTCGCCGTATTCCAAATGTCCGCCCGGCGGACACTATGTGCCGCACCCATAGGGTGATTTGCGCAAACCTAAAAGTAATTGCCCTTTTGCATTGACAATATATACTCCGACCCCGACTTTTATCGCCTTTTCCATAATTTTTTATCTCCGAAAACAAAAAAAGGCAGACTCTTAAATTTCAAGTCTGCCTCAAAACTTTACTACAGCTTAAGCATCTAATGCGCGGCGCAATATTTCAACATTTTCAGCCAAGGAAGCATCTTCCATAATCAGCTCCTCAACTTTGCGTACCGCGTGCATAACCGTGGTATGGTCACGATCAAATTTACGACCGATTTCCGGTAAGGACCGCGAAGTCAGTTGCTTGGCCAAATACATAGCAATTTGTCGCGGACGCGCCACCGTGCGGGCACGGCGGGAGGATTGCATCTCACGTACCGAGATATTGAAATGCTCTGCCACCTTTTTTTGAATTTCATCAATAGTGGTGCGTTTATCAAACGAACGCAACATATCTTTCAATATATCTTGTGTCATATCCAAGGTAATCTCGTGATTGCTCAACAGTTGTGAGTGAGCTATAACTCTGCGCAAAGCTCCCTCCAATTCACGAATGTTCGAGGTGATTTTGGTGGCTAAAAACTCAGCAACTTTGGGCGGTAGTTCCAATCCCATTTGTTTAGCTTTGCTGTTTAAGATACCGATACGTAAATCAAAATCGGTAGGATGAATATCCGCTACCAAACCGCAACCTAAACGCGACTTTAAGCGAGCTTCGATCCCTTCCAAATCTGATGGCGACTTGTCTGCCGATATAATGATTTGCCGTCCTTCTTCAATCAAAGAATTAAAGGTATAGAAAAACTCTTCCTGTGTTATGTCTTTGCCACCCATAAATTGTACGTCATCAACCATCAACACATCAACCGAACGAAATTGCTCCTTAAAAGCGGCTGTATCTTTATAACGCAAGGCGCGCACAAATTTGCACATAAAACGCTCAGCCGACAGGTAAACAATATTGCGAGAAGGGTCTTGTTGTTTGATATGCCAGGCAATAGCGTGCATCAAATGCGTTTTACCCAAGCCGACACCGGAGTACAAAAATAACGGATTAAACGAGATGCTGCGCGATTCGGCAACTTTGCGTGCCGCGGCATAAGCAAATTCATTGGTTTTGCCAACTACAAAATTATCAAAAGTATATTGCGGATTTAACGGTACCGATAAAGAATCGTTCAAAGTTCCTTCATTGGTGTTAGCCGCAGCCTTAAAACCGGACTGATAAATATTCTGCGGCATCGGTGAAGATGATATTTTTTTAATTAAAGACGGGCAAGTCGGGCTATAAATACCGTGAGCCTGCATAACATCCTGACCGGCTTGAACAATGAAATTGACATTTTTAACTTGCGGGTTTTTCTTTTCCCAGATTTTATGAATCCTGTCGCTGTAGTTAGTGATGACCCAGTTGCGCATAAAACGTGTCGGTACGCAGATGTTTAATGTCCCATCGCTGAAATTTCCGACTGTTAACGGTTTTAACCAACTCTCGAAAGCAGTGTCACCGATTTCATTTCGCAACTGCTCGCATACCTGCCCCCATTGGTCTGAAACAGAACTACCGTTAACAACAAGATCTTCAGTCATATTTTACTCCCCAATTAATTCTTAAAATTTCAACCACAAATCAATCTGAACTTTTTATTTCAAACATAAGTATATATAGTTTTTAGTTTGTCAAATAATCCGACTTTTATCAACGCCTGCTGTATGTTACCGCTTTAATCGGCAAACCGAGTCATCTTTTTTAATCGATTCGTTAAATATCGATTTGCAAATTTTACCAACCAATTTCCGATGATGAACCGGTAACAGTTTATGGTGACGTTATCAAGTAGTGATAAAAGCCTTACCGACGTGAAATATCTAAATACCTATGTCAAAAATATTTCCCCAAAAGCTTCAAATTGACAACTCACATCAAGACCATTCTGGAAACCTCTTTTAGATTCTCTGGATTCATAAAACCAAATAATTCATTTCAAATCGTAGATAGGACGTTAGAACAAAAAAAATATAAAAACAACAGAACTTTTGCCGAACATTGCAATTAATTTTCTTGACAAGATATTTTTGCAGATTCGGCTGATTCGCCCTTGATTTTACACAAAAAAACACAAACCAACAAGCCGAAAAAATCGGTTGCGGTTTGTGCTTTTTATGTAAGATAAAACTGTAAGCTTAGATGGCTTTAATTTTACCGGAAAGGCGCGATATTTTGCGCGAAGCGGTATTCATCTTAAACACGCCCTTTCTTACTGCGCGCATAAACTCGGATTCGGCAGTTTTGAAAGAACTTAAAGCCAACTCTTTATCACCGGCAGCAATAGCAGCCTCAACTTTCTTTACGAAAGTGCGAACACGACTTCTGCGAGCTCCGTTGATAACAGCTCTCTTATTGTTTCTAACGATTCTGCTTTTTGCAGATTTATGATTGGCCATTTTTTTATCCTATTTCTTCAAATAAAGTTATACCAAAAAATTCAATGTAGGTGATTTATATCCTTGAATTTACCAATAAGTCAACAACATTTTTAATGCCGACGGCTTTTTTTATCGGTTTTTTACTTAAAATTTTCTAAAATGTTGATAAAATCCGGAGTGTTCATACTTAAACGGCAACTTTTAAGCTCCATATCCAAGCCGTTTTGCACATTCATATTGTCAACTTGTCGCAAAGTTTCCTTAGCCATTAACACGGCTTGATAGGGCTGTGCAGCGATTCGGCTGGCTATCTTGAGCGCCTCGTCTTCCAAATCTTTTAAAGGAACTACCCGACTTATCAATCCGCACAAATCAGCTTCTTGAGCACTTAAAGCACGTCCGGTTAAAATCATTTCCATCGCTTTAGCTTTACCGATACGCTTGCTTAAAATAGTGCAACCGCCGAATGACGGTATCATTCCGATGCTTAATTCGGGATAGCCGAATTGCGCCGATTCTGCAGCTAAGACAATATCACAAGCAAGCGCCAAATCGCAACCTAACCCCAAGGCATATCCGGAAACCGCGGCAATAATCGGCTTTGAACAGTTGATAATTTTATTGAATTCATCCTGCCAGGCTTTCAAAGCCAAAGACTGCATACTTACTTCTTGAGCCAGCGCTTTAACATCGATTCCCGCGGCAAAAGCGTCCTCATTTCCGGTAAGAATTATGCAGCGGATATTGTCATCATATTCCCAGTTTTGAATTTGATAAGCAATCTCGTTGAGCATCTCCAAATTAACCGCATTCATTTCCGCCGTGCGGTTCATAGTTATAAGTCCGATTCCGTTATCCATAGCCGTTAATATCGTGTTATTTTCTTCCATCTTTTACCTCGTTATTTCTTGCTTTTAAGAACTAAATTAATTACCAAAGGTTTTAAAGTTTCCGCGCTGATTTCCACCACTTCATTCTCGCGTTCAAATGAACATCTTTTAGCCGATTCGCTGATTTTCTTCCATCCCAGTTGCGGTAAGGTGTCTTTATAAAAACCGGTTACCTGTTTGAAGTTTAATTTTTCCGAGGTCATATAAACTTCCACCAGACGAATTTCTTCATTACCGAAATTCAAGCTGGCGTTTTCTATTTGCTCCAAGCCTTCAGGAACGGGAAAATCTTCCAAGCCTTCAACAAAAGCTGCTTGTACATTACGGCACAGCAATGCGCAGACTAGTAATAAAACAGCTTGATATTTTTTCATTTCTGCAAACTCCCGCAGTAAAAGGTTGACCTGCCGCCTTGTATAATGCGTTTTATTCCCTTGGTTTTATTTATATCACATTTACAGTTCGGACAAGGTAAACCGGCCTTGTTATAAACACAATGTTGATTTTGAAAGTAGCCCATACTGCCGTCGGGCTTTTTATAATCACGCAAGGTCGAACCGCCGGCAGTAATAGCTTTTTGCAAAACTTTGCGGGTATTTTTTATCAGTTCATCACATTCAATACGGGTGATATTACCCGATTCTCTTAACGGAGATATGCGTGATTCATAGAGAATTTCCGAGGCATAAATATTACCGATTCCGGCAATTATTTCTTGGTTTAGTAAAGATTGTTTAATTGATGTTTTTTTATGCTGCTGCAATTTTTTTGCCAAATATTCAGCGTTCAGTTTTTCATCAAAAGGATCCAAACCTAAGTCGGCAAAATAGCGATACTTTAATAAATCGGCAGTCTTAACATAGTTGAACAAACCAAAGCGCCGCGGGTCATTATAAACAATAAAACCTTTGTCGGTGGTAATTATAATATGATCGTGTTTGGTTATTTCCGGTCGCTTGTCACACAGTTTGATTTTTCCGCTCATTCCCATATGCCAAACTATACTCAATCCGTTATTTAAATTGATCACGATATATTTGGCGTTTCTTTCATAGGAGATTATTTTAGCGCCGGTTATTTGTTCAGCCGTATCCTGCAAAACCACATCCCGCAACTTAGGATTTCTGACGTCAACAGCCAAAATTTTTGCCTTGCCGATTCCTTTGGCAATGGCTGTTTTGATGGTTTCAACTTCGGGTAATTCCGGCATAAATTACACAACTCCTTATTATCCAATTACTGTCATTATAAATATTTTTTCCTCTCTTTCAATAGCAAATCGCCAAAGATAGGATTAAACACTGAGCCTGTCAATCGAAGGAAAAAAGCTGATTACGCGGCTGTTCCTAACAAACGATTCTTCGCTTTTTCATAACCAATAAACTTCAATAATGTTCTCAATTCCGGTCCGTTATCCAAGCCGGTTAAGGCCAAACGCAACGGATGAAATAAATCTTTCCCCTTTTTACCGGTTGCTTGCTTGATCAAGTTTGTCCACTCCCTGTAAGCGTTTTCCGCCGTTAAATCACTGCGTAAAAACTCTGCCGCTTTATCGCACAAATTTTTATCTTCAATCACGGGAGTAATTTTTTCAAAGCAAATTTTTTGCCAAATTTCAGCCTCCTTAACCGTGGTTAAGTTACCTTTAATCGCTTCCCAAAACTCCTCAGTGACGGCAATACGTTCTTTAACACTCGCAAATGACAGTTGGTGAACTACTTTGGTATTAAATAATTTTAGTTCTTCTTCATCAAACTTAGGCTGTGAACGGCCTAATTTACTAAAGTCCAAAGATTGCGCCAAATCGCCTAAATTATCCCAAGGCTCTATGGCTTCTGAAGTGCCCAATTTGGCTAAAAAGGCACAAATTGCCATATTTTCAATACCATCAGCGCGCAACTCTCTTACTCCCAGAGAACCTAATCTTTTGGATAACTTTCCCTCTTTACCGGTAAGTAAAGGCAAATGAGCGAACTGCGGAGCAACACCTCCCAAAGCTTCAAACATTTGAATTTGAGCTGCCGTGTTGGTGACGTGATCCTCTCCGCGCACAATATGAGTAATTCCGAAATCAAAATCGTCAATAACCGAAGGTAGATGGTACAAATAAGAACCGTCTTCACGAATAATTACCGGATCGGCTAAATTAGCGGTATCATATTGAATATGACCTCTAACCAGATCATTCCACTCAATGATGCCGGCATCTAATTTAAAACGATAGTGCGGGCGCCGTCCTTCTTTTTCATAGCGAGCAATATCTTCCTGCGTTAATTTTAAGGCACTGCGATCATAAATCGGCGGCTTACCCTGCGTCATTAATTTCTTACGCATAACCTCCAATTCCTCAGCGGTTTCATAGCAGGGATAAATCCTTCCCTTTTTTTTCAGTTCATCTACCACCTCATCATAACGAGAAGTGCGAGCCGATTGACGAGCCTCTTCATCCCAACGCAACCCTAACCAAAGTAAAATATCTCGTATGGCTTCTTCATATTCAGGTTTGGAACGCACTGCATCAGTGTCATCGATTCTTAACATAAATTTGCCGCCCAATTTTTTGGCCAAAAGCCAGTTAAAAACGGCAGTCCTCGTGTTTCCAATATGCATCCAACCGGTAGGGCTCGGAGCAAATCTGACTTTTATATTATTCATCATAAAAAACCTTAAATTGTTATGTAAATTTAAACGCAGATTAAAAGGATTTCATTTTAATTTCAAGGTATTTTTGTTATTGCAGGGTATTTTCGGTCAAACTGTTTTCAAGAGCTTGCGTCATATCTGCAAAATCTTCCAAAAACCACTCTATTTCACCATCTGCTTCAGCCATCATTTTGTAAAATTTACTGCGATATGTTAAAAGCATACTGGTTTCGGCAACTTTTACATCTACGGCTTTTATCCCGCCGGGAGTTTGGTGAATGCGAAATACCAAGGTGATGCTTTGCGGTTGATTGTTAAACTGATAGTTAACCAAAGCGGTTACATTGGTAAAATCAGTGTCATTTTCAACTGTTAGAATCTTGTAATCAACGGTTCGGGCAATATCCAAAGGCAGAGTTTTATAGTAAGCCAAACCATAGCGAACAAAAATATCATAATATTGTTGCTGTTGTTTTTGGGTCATCTTACGCCAGTGTTTTCCGGCGATGAATCTGGCAATATAAGCCGTATCAATATAATTTTTGAATAAATTATCCAATTTGGCATAGCGTTCGGACAAGTCGGGTTCTTGAAAAGTTGTAAGCAACTCTCGACCTTTATCGGCGGCAAAATTAAAGGCTTCCTGTCGCTCAACAACGACGGCAGATGCCGGATTTATGTACCCTAAAAAGAGCAAACACGTAATAACTCTCAAAAAAATATTACTTTTCATTTTTTATGCCTTATAATGCAATCCAACAGATGTTATTATAGCAAAAAATGGTTAACAAAATGAGTCTAAAGATTAGTTTATTAACTGCCTTAATGGTAATGTTCTCCATCGGGGCTGATGCGGCGGACATAGGTTTCAGTGCAATTAAACAAAGGCAACGCTTGATATGCGGTGTTGATTTGGATTATCCGTATTTGGCTAAAAAACAGGACGGACGCAGTGAAGGGTTTGACGCTGATATGTGCCGTGCTTTTACTTTAAGCATCCTTAAAGATGCCGACAGTTTTACGCTTTTGCCGATAAAAAGTGATAAAATCGGTGCGGCACTCAATTCCGGTAAAATAGATGTTATGCTGGGACATAATGAATTATCTTCGCCGACGGAAGCCCAGAATTATATTACACCGCTGGATATAATTTATTACGACCGATTGGTATTTGCGGCCCGACAGAAAAAAGATGATGCCGCATCAATGAAAGACTATGCCGGTTCAAAGGTTTGCGTAATGGCGGATTCGCCCGCATATGATTATTTGGTGCGGTATAATGCCAAATATGCACTGGGGTTCAGTTATATTAAATTTCCTTATTCAGCGGCTGTAAAAGAGGCTTTTTATTTGCGTCGTTGTGACCTTTTGGCAGGCGATGAAATTTTTGTTACTTCCGTAGTTAAAGATTTGCATAACAATGAAGCGCAGGTTTTGCCGGAAGAATTTGGTTTGGTCGCGGTAAAATATTATGTTTCGGCCGCCAACAATACACTTTCTATAGCATTGCGTTCGGTAGTAAATGCGCTTAAAATGGCCGGTCAGTTGGATATTAATTCCAATAATTTCGCTATTTTTAAATCTGACGCAACCCCTTCGGTGCAAAATATGATGGGAGAAAATATAACTTATTGGCAAAAATTGGGGCTGTCACCGGAGTGGTTGAGCAAATATATTGAAAATTACGGCAATTACAATGATTTGATTGAACGCGGATTCGGCGCTTTATCCCCATTGAAAATAGACAGCAAAATCAATCTTCCCTATTCTCAAGGGGGGATGATAACGTCACGCCCGTTGCTTTAATTTTTTTGGTTCAAAACTAGATTAGAAAAAATCAAAGAGGATTTTTTGTCAAAACATG
>ERZ842401.1899-NODE-1899-length-28725-cov-6.294698_pt1 | contig 28725 bp, 25 predicted proteins | sample MGYA00521270_ERZ842401 | MGnify/ENA primary metagenome ERZ842401 (study PRJEB31892, sample SAMEA3878208) | bioreactor metagenome | biome: Moose rumen | place: Sweden | collected 2011-10 | study: EMG produced TPA metagenomics assembly of the PRJEB12797 data set... | reverse complement strand
AAAGCCACCTTCACAAGCGCTTTGTTTACGCTCGCTCAAGTGGCTTTCATCTTTCCGTTATTATTCTCTTTTTTCGGGTACAATAAACCCCTCGTCCGAAACGGATAAGGGGTTAATATTTCCGTTAATATAACGGACCGATATTCACCTTGTGTGTTGATTATAACATAATAGAATTATTTGTCAAGGTTTTTTGACTGTGCTTGTGTTTTTATTCATTCGGGACTTCTGTCATAATCTTTATTCCGAGACAGAATCCTTTTCTGAATGCGGCTCTTTCAAGTACAGTCGATAACAACTCACTGTCACTAATAAACTTATCACAAAGTGCTTTCTGTTCATCTGACATTGATTTCGTGAGTTTTTCCTGTGATTCCCCATAGCATAACAGTGCGTGATCATATTCGGGATCTCCCTTGACTTTGATTTCAGCACACGGAATTATATTGCCGTTCCATAGCTCATCTATAATACTCATTTGCGTTACCTCCTTTGCAACACAAACAAATACCACACAAGTTTGCAAAAGTCCAGAAGAAATTCTGCCCAAGTAGTACATGCTGAATTTGTTAATCTTCATCTTGTTATTATATATCCCCAGCGACTGAATAAAAGGGCTATCGATTTAATTTAATATTTAACACTATGTATGAAATCCCAAGCACGCGGTCCATGAGACAGCGGTATCCCGGATCGCATCTGCAAATAGCATTTTTCCTCAGTAAGCATATTAACGATTTATGATTTATCCGATGCAAGTTGTTTTTAGAAACAACTTGACAAAGTATCACCATAGTGATAGTATGTGTATAGAGATGATTGGAGGATTCAATAATGGATAAACTAATTACAATATATCACGGTTCAAAACAAATTATTGAAAATCCAACTTTTGGTGAAGGTAAAAAGCATAATGACTTTGGCTTAGGTTTCTATTGTACCGAAAGCAATGATCTTGCAAAAGAATGGGCAGTTTCTTCACTTCAGGATGGTTTTTCAAATCGGTATTCTTTGAATACAGAATACTTAAAGATTCTGAAACTTAACAGTCCTGAATACACCATACTCAATTGGATGGCTATACTTGTTGAAAACAGATTATTTGCCCTAAATACTCCGGTTGCCAGACGAGCAAAACAATACTTGATTGAAAACTTTGGTATTAACGTGAATGCATTTGATTTAATCATTGGTTATCGTGCAGATGATTCATACTTTGATTATGCAGAGGCTTTTCTTAACAACGGAATAACAGTTGAACAGTTGTCCCGCGCAATGCAGCTAGGAAAGCTCGGTGAACAGATTGTTCTCAAATCCAAATTCGCTTTTTCAAAGATAAAGTTTGAAGGTTTTGAAATTGCAGAAAAAGATATGTATTATGTACTTCGTAAATCAAGAGATGACGAAGCCAATCAAATGTATCTTAATATACTCGAAGAAGAAACAGATGGCTTATATATTCAGGATATTATAAGAGGAGGCATAACTAACGATGACTCACGCATACCAAGAAATATATCTGAATAACGCTCAAAAAACTTTAGGCGATGCTTTCGATTATGCAGTCAATACCTGTCATTTTTCCGGTGAAGATTTCATTAAGTTGTTTACTGCAAGTTCAGTAAGCAAACGCATGGAAAACGGAGAACCGTCTTTAATAGCCGGAAAAAGCGGAATTGAAATTGCAGTTGAAGTGGTTTTGGAAACTACGGGAAAACAGCTCAATGAAGAAATACAGAAAAAGAACGGTCGCTCAAAAGAGTATTGGATAGGATGGGCTATCGCATATTATCAATGGTATTCTTCAAGAAAGTATAGTGACATCTTCAAAGTATTATCCTTTGACGATTTACAAAGTATGTACTACACTCTTCATGAAGCAGATATAACTAAATTTGTTGACATAGTTGATGAAAGAATTAAAGCCTTCTATTCTGATACAAATCTTAAAAGAATTCGTACTGCTTACGGATGTACTCAAGCCGAACTTGCCAAGCAATCCGGTGTGAGTCTTCGTTCTATTCAGATGTATGAGCAGCGAAACAAGGATATAAATAAAGCAAGCGCCGAAACGGTTTATCGTTTAGCAAAAACTTTGGGATGTTCTTTAGAAGACCTGTTAGGAAAATAGAACTCAAATGTTTTAAAAAACGAGTAGGCATGCTTTAATAGTTTGAGCCGATATTTACCGGGTGGGGTAGTGCATTTAATTGCACTGCCTAGTTGAATAAAAACATAAAACTCCCTTCATATGATTAAAGCAAACGAAAAGGACAAGTATATAGGGCTACTTGTTGAAGAATAATGCATTTTATGGTATAATATAAGCGTAGATTTAATTCAAAAAGGAAGTAAAAAAATGTCTGAAAACAGATACTGGCAGAATGAATTGGATAAGTATATTAAGCAAGGTGAACCATCAAAATCCGAACGCAGCGATGCCTGGAAAACAGCCATCGGGTTACAGGATGTTGACGGGCTGACAACCTCTGACTATCTGCTTGATACTGCCAAAGAGCATATTGAAGGCAAAATCAATATCGGGGATGTTCAAAAGCGAATTGAGAGTTACTATCAACAAAGTGACAGTCGCAAGCAGATTGAACAGAATACAAAGGAAGCTGATATTGTTTCCGCAAGAATTGCCGCTTTGCTCGGTGAAAAGACATTTCAGTTCTCTCCCGCTGAATATAAGGAAATCCACCGCCGTCTGTTTGAGGGTGTATTCAACCATGCCGGTAACATAAGGACATATAACATCACAAAAAAAGAATGGGTGCTAAATGGAGATACGGTAACCTATGCTTCATTCGACAGTATTAACGCAACGCTTGACTACGATTTCGGAGTTGAAAAAGAATTTGATTATTCCGGCATTTCCGTTAAAGATTCCGTTAAGCATATCGCAAAATTTGCTTCGGACATCTGGCAAATTCATCCCTTTGGTGAAGGCAATACGAGAGCAACTGCGGTTTTTGTAATCAAATACCTTAAGTCATTTGGTTTTGATGTCAGCAATGATATCTTTGCTGATAACTCATGGTATTTCAGAAATGCACTTGTAAGAGCAAATTACAACAACCTTAAAAACGGAATAGTCGCCACAACAAAGTATCTCGAACTGTTCTTTGAGAACCTTTTGCTTGGCAGTAACAATGAACTCAAGAACAGATATCTGCACATTGATTTTGACCGAAGTGCAATTCAAAGTGACAAAAGTGACATTTCAAAGTGCCAAAATGTCACTTTGGAGGAACTCGCTATAATTAATGCTATAAAAACCAATCCTAAAATTACACAAATACAACTTGCAGGTGTTATTGGAAAGTCAGACAGAACAGTAAAAAGATATATGGACGAAATGCAAGAAAAAGGGCTTATAAGGCGCAAAAACGGCAAGCGCAACGGCGAGTGGGAAATATTAGTTGAGATATAAATATAGATAAGAAAAATACAATTGTTTTTTTGACGCATCAAAATGGCTGTAAATACAACAATATAGTCACTTTTTCTATATCATCAGTATAGCATCAAAGCATTAAAATATATTTTTTTATTATTCAAAAGCCCTTATTTTTCTAAGCACTACAGGCACGCGATCCCAAGGACCGCGTGCCCTCCAAAACCGCGTGCCGAGGGTTCAAGTCCTTCTGCCCCTGCCAATGCGAAAAGCCTTGAAACGACTGCGTTTCAAGGCTTTTTTCTTGTCTTTTCTGTTATTAAAAATTCACCCAATTTTGAGCTTTGCTGCTCTTTTGATGCTCTGATTTTGTCCAATTTTGTGCAACAATTTTAACCCTTCCGTCCCGTACAGCATCAAAAAAGCATCAAAACAGCCCCGAGCATTTCTGCCCGAGGCTGCCTTTTTAATTAGTCGTCGTCATCCCAGCCGGATGTAAAATGAAGTTCGCCGGTTTCCATATCCATAGCCATGTTATCACCCATGCGCATCATCATATCTCCGTCCGAGTCGAATCCTGTGTCTCCCGATGTGAAGATAAAATCGCCATCATCATAATCGAATACTGACATAATCAGTCCTCCTTTTTCATCTGTAAGCTTCAAAAAAGCATCAAAAACAACAATTATAGTAGAAAATCAAGAGCATCAAAAAAGCATCAAAGCGATTTTGCTGCTCTTTTTTTGTGCTCACAAAAGGCTCTAATCCTCAATAATATCAAGGTTTTCAGACTTTTCCCTATAGCTCCAAAACCGCGTGCCGAGGGTTCAAGTCCTTCTGCCCCTGTAAAAAAAGAAACGGGTATCGCAAGATACCCGTTTTGTTTTTATTTAGGAAAGGAAAAGGACTTGGACCGTAGGATTTGAGCGTTAAGAAAACAGTTTTGTAAACTGTTTTTAGCTCAAATGTGCGAAGGCGTGAGCCGAGCACGCAAAGAATTGTATAAGCAATTCTTTGTCAAGTCCGTGGTTTATTTTATATGTAGTTTAAGTGCGTGCATTTAACACCTCATCCGTCTTGCCTTCGGCAATCCACCTTCCCCTCAAGGGGAAGGCATATACATATGATTTTAGTGTTAAAAAACGGTCCTTTGTCAATTCATTAAGCCCTGCCAAAGCACAACGGGGAATTGCGAACTGCAGTTCCCCGTTTTTGATTATCATTTTGTTATTCTTTTTTAACTATTCTTCTTTTTTCTTTTTGAATTTTACTGCTGCGGTTGCGGAGAATGCCGCCAATGCGCAGACGCAGGCTGCAACTCCCTTTGAGGTTCTGCCGTCAGTCCTCGGGTTTCCGGCGACTGTACCTGACGGTATATTGCCCGTTGAGTCGGCGCTCGCCTGGGTTGTTACGGGAGTTGTCGGCGCGGTTGCAGGGTTAGTGCCGTCGCCCGTATTACCGTCATCTGTTTGCGAGGGATTTTCCTGTTCGCCGCTGTTTGACGGAATATTTCCGAGATTTTTAAGCATATCCGAATATCCGTTTGCGCCGCCGACCGAAAGCAGAGTATCGCTTATGGTCTTGACTACGGGTGAAATCGCGTCAAGTCCTCCCTGCTGCGCCTGAACGGCTCCGACCTTTTCAAGAATGGAGCGAAGCCTTTGCTCAACCGCAGGAGCTTCACCCTCAACAGCAATTGTTCTTGAAAGCATTTCGTTGGCTTCATTGACTGCCTGTTCAAGCTCTTTTCTGTCCGCTTCGCTTAATGCCGATTTGTCAACATTTTCAGCCGCAGGGAGAAGCTCCTCGCGAAGGGTTTTTGTAGCTCTGCCGACATTGAACTGCGGATAGTTTTCATCAGTGTAAACGTCTTTTATTCTGTCTGTTTCAACCAACTCGCAGCAAAGCTTCATAATAATATCATTCTGGTTAGCCGTTGCGTGCGCCTGATTATCAAAATAGAATGTGTAATCGGGCAGGAGTCCCGTTGAAGCGTCAACAACCCTGTCGGGTGAAATGTGGTTATGCCTCGGATTCGAGCACTGAACGGCTGATGAAACCGCAGGCGCACCCATTATTTTTTCAAAAAAGCTTACTGCCTTTGCCGCCTTATAATAGGTATTCTTCTGCTTATAATTTTCGTCAAGCGTCTGTCCGACATTTGCCATAGTTGCGCCTATTGAGGTCGAAAAAGTGTGAATGACTCCGTCGGCATTCTGTTTATCCCAGGAATTTCCGACGTTATACAGCGGCACGTCATATCCGAGAACGTCAAAAATTTCAACGCCCTTATTCATAAATTTAAGAATATTTTTATTCGAATTTGTTTGCGCCTTATGATAAATATCCGTTTGGCGGCGAACTTCAGCCTTGCTCTTGTCGGACAACATATTTTTTACGCATTTATCGTATTGGTCATTCGGGACAAGCATCCACAGACCCGTACAGTTTGCGAACACCTTTTCAAGAAGCATATCAACCGCCTTGTTGAGCGTAGACATAAGAACATCCTTTGGCAAAACCCTTATTGCAACCTCAATTGCGCTTGCATTTGCTTCGCCTAAAATGCCGTCAAAGAAGTCGCTGTAAAGATAATCCGCATCCAGGAATGTCAGCTCGCGCTGATAGATATCGGAAACGATAAGAGAGCCGTTTAACGCAGGTACAACAAAAACAATTCTGTGAAGGTCGTTTGCAACCTCGGGATGAAGCTCCATAAGTCCGTTAAAAATTGCGCCGCCCATTGAAATGGGGATAATGTTGACCTTATCCTTTCCCGTCTGCTCCTTGACAAGCTGAATGAAATCATAAAGCCCGTTAATCATTTCTATAGCGTTTCCGAAGGAATTATACGCGTAGTAATACATATTTTCGAAGCCTATTGTCTCTCCCATCCTCTGCATAGGGATACAGTCAAAAATGTACTGTCTCTGCTCTTCGGTGCATTCGGCAATTGAATGAGGATAGGTTTCAACCTTTACCAGTCCGCATGGAACCGCATTATCATCCGTTTTATTCATTTCAAAGGCTTCCTCAAGCGACTTGCACAGCGCGTCCGAAAGCCCGGCGTCACTTTGAGTTGCAACGGAAGCGGCAAGAGGAGAAGCAACATCAGACAAAATCTTCTGAATATCAAAATTACCCGGGAAGCAGTGGATTTTTTCTCCGTTCCCGTTTAACACATATTCGCCGTTTTCGTCAACAAGCCACGCTCTAGACTGACCGATACCCGGTACAATAACGCACGGAATATCGTTGTATTCAGCAGCAAAAGCCGCAACAGCAAGCGGTGAGAGCAAAAGGACAAGCGAAAGCATAACCGCAAGAAACTTTTTCATTTCAAACCCTCCTGACAAAATTAAACGGATTTTCTGTTACATTTAATTGTATATCTTTTATTTTTCTCCGTCAATAGTCATAATTGACGGAAAAACGACTTCGAATTAGTTAAAAACAATACAGCAAAACCGGGACTGCTTTGCAGTCCCGGTTTTATTTTATCATTTAATCATATCATGCTCTTTTATGTAGTTTACTACCTCGTCAACTGTTGTAAACGCAAGCGCAACGGAGGTGTCGGCAGCGCCGTAATAAATCGCGATTCTGCCTGTTTCGGGGTCCGTGAGAGCAGAGCACGGAAATACTACATTCGGAACGTCACCCACTGTTTCGTACAGCTCGTGAGGTGCAAGCAAAAAGCTGTCCGCGCGGTGGAGCACCTTCCACGGTTCGTCGCGGTCAAGAATAGCCGCGCCCATACTGTAGGTAAAGCCGTTACAGCTTGTAATGACCCCGTGGTAGAACATCAGCCAGCCCTCGTCCGTTTCTATGGGAGTGGGACCTGCGCCTACCTTTGTCATTTCCCAATTCCTTACGGGCTTCATAACAAATCTGAAGTTGCCCCAATATGTTAAATCCTTGCTTCTCTGAATAAAAATATCACCGTAGGGAGTGTGTCCCCTGTCGCACGGACGGACAAGAAGCATATATTCGTCATTTATCTTTCTCGGGAAAAGCACGCCGTTCCTCGCAACGGGATACGTAGCGTCCTCCTTCTGCTCCCAGTTTTTAAAATCCTCTGTTACGGCTATTCCTATGGTTGTGCCGTTAGGAGTGAGGTTTACCCAGGAAAGATAGTATTTTCCGTCAATTTCGCATATTCTCGGGTCATATCCCCTGAAAATCACCTTTTCTTCAAGAGTCCAGTTAACAGCGTCCTTACTGAAGCCCGTGACAATTACCTGGTCCCTTGTTCTGTCGTCAACTCTGAAAACACCTGCAAAGCCGTCGCCGAAGGGAACAACTGCGGAATTAAAAATGCTGTTAGCAAAAAAGAGATTATCCCTTGTAATTATGGGATTTCCCGAATAACGCCATACCGGATAGCGATAGCCCTCGGGCTTATTCTCCCAGGGAATGTTGTTTAAAGGTTTTCCTAAAATCTTTGCCATTTTTATACCTGCCTTTTTTAATCCTTAATCTTTATAGTAACCGTGTGTTCACCCTTGCCGAGCGTAATTCCGATAAGGGAAGCTCCGTTATCAAACTGCTCTTTGACCCTGTATTTTACATCTGTTTCAAAGCTGTTGTGAACGTAAATAAGGGTTTCGCCTTTATTTTCGGCTTTGAAATTCAGTGAAAAAGTCTTGTTTTCCCTGTCAAAGCCGTAGGAAATAATTTCTCCTGCAACGGCAACCGGATGAGTCCTTCTCATCATAATCATCAGCGGAGCGTCCATATCGTCGCCGTGATAATCCCAGTAAATCTGACCCCACTGTCTTTCGTCAAAGAATTTCAAAAGCTCGTAAGCGTGGGGGAACCATGACGTGTCCGTATTATCACTGCAACCGCCCCACTCGCCGACTATTACGGGAACCTCAAGGCGTTTCTGGGTATTGTGAATTTCGGTAAAGAACGCCTTGACCCTTGAGGAATTAGCGTATTTATAAAGCGGAGTGTCAACCGTCATATCGTAAGCGTGAGGTCCGAAGCACTGATTCTCTTCGCGTTTTCCGTTTACGGTAATCGGCGGTGCAGACTGCTTTACGCCGCTGTTGCAAAGGTAACTCTGTTCCATCATAACAATGCCCTTTTCTGTCTTTTCCCTGATAGCGGCTGTGGTTTTATTAAGAAAAGGAGAATACTTGTTTTTGTCGAATTTTGCCGAAAGGGAATCAACGCGACTGACAATATCCCTTATTACATCTCCGCCGATACAGTCAAGCATTGTTTTTGAATCACGCCGCAGAACCGAACGGAAAAGAGTTGACCTGTCGATTTTATCGCTTAAAAGCACAACCCTTGCGGCGCTTTTAATAAGCATTGAAAACATCTTTCGGCTGTCGGAGCCCGGAAAAGGCTCGTTCATAAGGTCAAAGCCGAAAAGCGCAGGGCTGTCGCCGTAACGGGCAGCAAGCATCTGCCAAAGCTCGCAGTATCTGTCCTGAAGTCCCTTTCCCTCAACGGGAGTGTTGTTCCAGAAATTGTCAAACGACTTATGCACCCATCTGCCGAAGAAATAACCGTCCGCCCAGACAAAAATCGGCTGTCTGGGTTTTGCGCCGTCAGTCAGCGCCGCCCATTCCGGAGCGCCGTCGCCGCAGCTTTTTCCGCCGTTTCCGGAATACAAATCCTGGTGCATATCAAGAAGAATGTAAACGCCGTACTGTTCTGCTTTTTCAAAAATTCGGTCAATGGACTGAAGATAGCTTTCGTTATATTTCCCCATTTTGGGCTCAAGGTTCTGCCAGGTGACGGCAAGCCTTATTATATCAAGTCCGTTTGAGACGTATTTTTTGAAAAATTCATCGTCAAGAACATAGCGAAACTGCTTTTGGTCAAGCAGCTTATCGTCAATATTCATACCGTTGAAAAGCCTTGTTCTGCCGCTTTCGTCAACGAAACGCATTTTGTCTGTTACAATTCTTTCCACTGTATCATCCTCCGTAAAAAAAGATGCAAAAATATATTACAATAATCCTTTGGTACTGTCAATAATATTTAACCCTGCGCAGCAGTACTCAATAAAATAAAAAAATCCCTTTTGAAAAACGAAAGGGAGTTTTTTGCTTTTATTCCTTTTCAACCTGCTTGCTTTCAAGATTTTTGCGTATTTCTTCCATATCCTTCCTTGAAAGATTAAAGAACAGATAAGGCAAAGCGCAAAACAAGCTTGCCGCAATAACAACCATAATAACAGACGTGATAATCGGCTCTCTTACCGCCGCGTTTGTCAGAACGCTGTAATCGGTAATTCCCGTTTTTCAGTTTGACCTATTTTTTATCACTCTATCGCATACAAAATGTAAGACAATTTCAAAAATATAAATCGCAAAGGTTATGTACCAGCCGACCCCCAAGGAGCCTGTTTCAATTCCAAAGCCGACAAAAACAGCTGTGTTCACAAAACTGAAAATAAGATTTCTTTTCAGTCCGTTTTCGCTTGAGGAAAACAGTGACGAAATAATAACGGCAAGCGAAAGCACAATAACGAATATCATACTTAAAATCGGCAAAAGGTTCTCGTTAAAATCAAGCTCGCCTTTGACGATACCCATAATGACGGTTATGAGCGTAAGGTTTTTATACATCGGAAGGCACATTGAACCAAGCGGCGTAAAAAACAAAATAAGCCTTATTAAAAGCAACGGTGAAGCGACCGAGGAGGACTTGACGGTATTCTTGAATTTATTGAGCTTTTCAACCTGCCTTTCGGCTTCCAGAGCGTCTTCTTCAAGTCTTTCGTCCATTTTGTAGTAAAGCATATCCACTCCGCAGTACGGACAGTTCTGTTTAAGATAAAAAACGCTTAATTTTTTACCGCATTTCGGACAGCAGTTATTCGGTTTCTTCACTGTAATCACCTCCCGATACCTTTTTTGACATTTCCTCGTGACGCGCTTTCAGGTCGGAACGTATAGTCTTTAATTTTTCACCCGTAAGATCATACCAGAAATACGGAATAAGACCGAGCGCTCCGATTACATACGGAATTATGCTGTAAAACGCCCATATCCAAAGGTCCGTATGCTCGCCCTTGACGGCAACATTTTTTCCGTCGACCTGGCGATACGCAAGACCTATAAAAGGCAAAACAGCGGTTGCAACCGAGGTGGAAAGCGAGCCGGTAAGCTTTCCGACAAAGGTGAGCACCGAAAACGAAACACCCTCGTTTCTCTCACCCGTTTTCCATTCCATATAATCAACCGTGTCGCCTATCATCTCAGTCGGGATAACGCTGTTAATAGTGTCAAAGAAACTGAAAATTGCGTTTCTTATCATAAGAAGCGGCAATATAACGCCAACCTTGTTATAGTGCCTGAAACCGATTATAAATACAACTGAAGCAACCGCAATTCGCGTTATGCCGTTAAGGAAGACTATCTGCCTGTTATCAAAACGCTTTTTGAGCTTCGGGATTACAAGATACGTCGCCCAACCGATAAGAGTGCCGGGCAGGGAAACAATAATCATAAGCGAGTTTATATTTATGACCTCTGCAAGGTAATAGGTCTGGAATACGCCTGCAAGTCCGCTTAATGCGCCTATGACATTTCCGCAGATAATCAGAAGCAACGGCTTATTCTTAAACATTACCTTAAAGCCCTCAATAACGCTCGGCTCCTTTACGGTCTGGACAACCCTTTCCTTGCACTTGAGTCCTGCAAGCGAGAAAAGTCCCATACCGAACGTGGCGGCGATAACTGACATAATGCAAAATACCTGCGCCAAAGAAATGTGAAGCACCTGTCTTTCGCTCGCGTCCATAAGAAGCGTAAGTATGGGCATTGATATTCCGCCGAATATGCCGGAAAGAAATCTTGCGCTTGAAATACATCTCGTCCTGTCCAGCGGAGAGGGTGAAATTGCCGCGCTCATTCCCCAGAACGGTATATCGCCTATTGTATAGAAAAACTCCCATATAAAATAGGAAAGATACATATAGACAATTTTTGTAACCGTGCTTTTTGCGTCAGATAAAATCAGCGGTCCCGAAAACAAAAGTATCGTCGTTACCGCAAGCGGAAGCGGAACAAAAAGAAGATACGGACGCAGTTTTCCGTAACGGGTTCTTGTCTTATCGACCACAGCGCCCATAAGCGGGTCGTTTACCGTGTCCCAGATACCCAGGAACAGTATCATAAACGCAACTGCTTTTGACGGGATTCCGAAAACCTTTGTGAAAAACAGCGAAAGATAGCCGCCTGCAACAAGGTTATAGCCGAAAACCTGACCGCTGTTTGCAAAGCCGTACGCCAAAGTCTCCTTCGGACTGACATATCTCTTTTCTTTTATTTCTGACATTTCAATTTCTCCCGAAAAATTATTTCAGATATATTTTTATGCTGTCGTCATCGCCCGTTCTGTTGTTATAAAGAAAATCGTCCGCAATTTTCTTAAGCGACAAATCGGGAATGGCGTTTTTGATTTTTTTGAGGTTGAGCTTTTCAATAAGCGCGTCCGCAGCTGAGAGAGCGCCACTTACTACCTTGTATTCAACCGTATCCGGTTTGAAGGGAGCGTTGCCCGTAAAAATATGGCGAAGCATTTCAAAAGCAACGCTTTTAAGAAGAATTCCCCTCGCTTCTTCCTTTTCGCTTCCCGAAAGCCGTTTTCCGACTCTTGTAAGCCTTGCAGCGGAATAAAGAGTCATCTTATCAATTCTTTTAAAAGCAAGCTTTAACGGTATTTTAAGTTTTTTAAGCTTTTCAACGGGCAGATAACCGTCCGCAAGCGACAAAAAGTCGCTGTAGTCTTTTACCGCAAGCGGCAAAAGATCCTCCCATATTCCGGGGAAATTCTGTCTGTAAAGCTCTTCCTTACTCTTGCTTATCCCCTTAAAATCCGTTTCAATGCTTTCAACCGTGCAAAGTCCGTCGTCGTCGACGGTGACCTTTCTCATTTTACCGTAGGCATTTGCAAGTGAAACAGTTGCGACATCGTAAAACGAATTTCCGTTTTCGCCCGTGTATTCTTTTATGCTCTGAACGTGGGTATGACCCGTAAAAACGACTCTCACATTTTCTCGGCACATCATTTCGCAAAGCTCTTTATATCCGCCGTACATGGCGTCCTCCGCTGCGTTTTTATAACAGTCCCACGGCGGCAGAACGGGATGGTGAACGGCAAGCAGGACATATTCATTTTTTTCGTTTGCCTTTTTTATCTGCTCCTCAAGCCACTGCGGTCCGTCATCCGTTAGTCCGCAGAAGCTTCTTCCGTTACCGTTGTCAATAACGGCGATAAGCCGCGTCTTTTCATCAAGCTTTACTGAATACGAGCCGCTTTTCTTATGCACGTCAAGTGCGTTTTTTTCGGTAAAATCATAGTAAAAATCCGCAAGCTCTCCCCTTTTCATAAACGGCAGAGGCTCTGTGCCGTCGGCAGTCAACCGAAGTGAATGCTGAAAATTATTTTCGTCATCGTCTCCCCCGATATAATCGTGAGTAGCGTACGTCATATAAACCTTTTTTCCGCCCGAAACGAGCTTTTCAAGCCTTTGGCGAAATTCATAATGCGAATTCATATCCGCGTTATCCACATTGTCACCGAGGAAAAAGACAATATTCGTGCTTTCGTCCGAAAGAATAAAATCTATGTATGAGTCAAGTATTTCGGGCGTTTCGAGCAGCGCTATCTGATTTTCACGCACCCTGTCAAGAGCTGGTTTGCCCATTACCCAGTTGCTTTTTGAAAAATAATGAGTGTCAGTCAAAAGATAAAACGAAGTCATTTCAAGCATCCTTTTTAACTTATTAAAAATATTATACTATCCATCTGTCCCCGTAGTCAAGAAAAAGCCACCTTGAATTAAAGCGGAATTATGGTATAATTAGGCTATACTATTCTTCACAAGGAGTGAATTTTATGCCCTGCACAACAGTACTTGTCGGCAAAAAGGCGTCAAATGACAATTCAACAATGATAGCAAGGACGGATGACGGACACTTTGACGTCAAAAAGTTAATCGTTGTTGAACCGAAAAATCAGCCGAAAAAATACAAGAGCGTCATTTCCCACGTTGAAATCGACCTGCCCGATAATCCAATGAGATATACCTCCTGCCCGAGCGTTGACAACAAGAACGGCATCTGGGCGGCAACGGGAATAAACGAAGCAAATGTCGGTATGACTGCTACGGAAACCATAACCTCAAATCCGAGAGTTCTCGCCGCCGATCCGCTGGTTGAATACAAAAAGGCAAAGTCGAGAAGAGAAAAGGACACCGTAGGCGGCATAGGCGAAGAGGATATTGTAGTTCTCGTTCTTCCGTACATAAAATCCGCGAGAGAGGGCGTTTTACGTCTGGCGGAGCTTCTCGAAAAATACGGCACTTACGAGTCAAACGGAATTGCCTTTAACGATGAAAACGAAGTCTGGTGGCTTGAAACGATAGGCGGTCACCACTGGATGGCTAAAAGAGTTCCCGACGAAATGGTTGTTCTCGCGCCTAACCAGTTCGGTATGGACTCGTTTGACCTTGAAGACGCCTTCGGAAAGAAAAAGGCTCACCTTTGTTCCAAAGACCTTAAGGAATTTATAAAGGACAATAATCTTGACTTAAATAAAAGCGGCGTATTCAACCCCCGTGACATATTCGGCTCTCATACGGATATGGACCATATCTACAATACTCCAAGAGCGTGGTTTATGGGAAGATACTTAAATCCTTATTCGCACCGCTGGGACGGCGAAAATGCCGAATTCACACCCGAAAGCGACAATATCCCCTGGGCGCTTGTTCCCGACAGAAAGGTTGCCGTTGAGGATGTTAAATACCTTATTTCAGGTCACTACCAGGGCACTCCCTACAACCCTTATTCAAGCAAGGATACGGGCAAAAACGGAATATACCGTTCAATTGGAATTAACCGCACGGGCGTTTCTTCTATTTGTCAGATAAGATCCGGCGTTGCCGAGCCGTTAAAGGGAATTGAATGGGTCTGCTTCGGCTCAACTGCCTTTAATCCCGTTATGCCGATTTACACCGCTGTTTCAAAGGCTCCGAAATATTTAAGCAACGTAGGCCTTGAGGCGTCAACCGAAAACCTTTACTGGAACAGCCGTCTTATCGGCGCGCTTGCCGACCATAACTACCCCGACTGCGTTCAGCATATTGAAAGATATGAGGACAAAGTCATTACCGAGGGCAGGAAAATAATTCTTGAATATGACAAAAAAATGACCGAGTCAAAGGATTTTTCACTGACTGAAAAGGCAAACGAAGAAATCTGCAAAATGGTAAAGGAGCAGACCGCCTTCACGCTCACAAGAGTTCTTGAAGAAGCGAGCAAAAATATGAAAAACGGCTACAAGCTGTCTGATAACTGATATTGCCTGAGGTGTGAAAATGGATTATAAATTAAGGCCTCTTATGAAAAATAAGCCCTTCGGTGCGCTGATGATTTTTACGGGACTTATAGGCGTGGCAATTATAATTATGAGAATTGTCTGCTATGAGTTTGAATACGTGCCCGGCTATTACGAAATTGACTACGGACGGTTTAATTTCTTCTCATTTTTCACCGTTCAGTCAAATATCCTTGTCAGCGTCTATCTGCTGTGTCTCGGCGCGGCTGTTTTCGGAAACGAAAGGGCAAAGAAAATCGCTTTTTCACCTATGGTAAGGCTCGCAGTAACTACATATATTCTTGTCACGGGAATGGTTTACTGCGGCGGAATACCGATGAAAATGACCCCTCCGCTTTCATGGGATAATTTTCAGCACGCAATGCTCGGCACGGTTCAGGTTTTTCACCATATGATAATGCCGCCGTTTATGTTAATACTGTTTTTAATTCCGCCCACGGACGAAAAAATACAAAGGAAAAAGCTTTGGATTATCGGAATTTATCCATTTGTGTACTCCGTTTTTTCAATAGTTCGCGGAGCAGGGTCAAATCCGCAGTTTTATCCCTATCCGTTTTACCGTCCCGAGTTTTTCTGGAATATGTTTTTTAACGGAAAGGAATTAAACACTGCTTCGGCGTATCTACTGATGCTGCCTATGCTTATTCTCGGAATAAGCGTATTTGTTCTTCTTTCGCTTATTCTTTCTTTAATCCATAATAGGCTCTGCAGTAAAATGAGCAAATAATCAGAACGCCGAAAACTCATTAAAACATCTTTACAAGTCAGATCTTTTTTTATAGAATATAAATGACAATTTTTTTAAAAAGGGGTAAACGGTTATGCCACTTGTTTTAGCTCACAGAGGCGCTAATAAAAGAGCTCCTCAGAACACACTTCCTGCTTTTAAAAAGGCGGTTGAATTCAATGCCGACGGTATTGAAACGGACGTCCATCTTTCAAAGGACGGCGAAATAGTTATCTGTCATAATTACACTATTGATGCCACCTCCGACGGAAAGGGACTTATAGACTCTTACACCTGCGAACAGCTCAAAAAATTTGATTTCGGCTCATATTTCTCGGACGAGTTCAGGGGAGTTACTCTGCCCACGCTTTCCGAATGCCTTGACGTAGTTAAGGGTATGAAGCTTATTAACATTGAAATCAAAGCTCCTAAGACAAAAAACGACCTTGTTAAGCGTACAATTGAGCAGGTTCATAAATTTAATTTACAGGACAGCGTAATCATTTCCTGCTTTAATCCCGAGTGCATAAGGGAGTCAAAGGAAATCGACCCCTCCATAAGAACCGGACTTCTTTATGAGGATGACGATCTGGGCAAGGAAATAATGGCGTTCGGCGTTGAAAAGTACTGCGCCCAGCTTAATGCGAATGCCGCCCATCCGGACAGAAAGCTTATAACTGAAGACGAGGTAAAACGCCTTCACGAAATGGGTATGCTCGTAAACGTTTGGACAGTCAATGAAAAAGGGGATATATTAAGACTTACCGAATGGGGTTGCGACGCACTTATTTCGGACATCCCCGATTATGTTATTGAGGTTCTTAAGAACAGATAACGAAAAAAATATATAATTAAAAACCGCCTGAAACGTTTGTTTCAAGCGGTTTTTTAATCCGAGTGGCGCGACTCGAACGCGCGGCCTCCTGCTCCCCAAAAAATCTGGAACTGTACTATCCTGCACGGCCCATTTTTTGTCCCGGATATAGACTAAAAGTGGTCGTTTTTTCAGTAACCTTTTTACAATATTTCGGAGGGAAACAAACTGACCTATCCCCGATAAGGTGAATATGCACAAACAATTTATAAACCCCTTTGCTGAAAACAAAGGGGTTCTTTTTTCGAATAGGTTATGAATATTTTTTTATTATCTCCTCTGCAATAACCCGTTTCGGGACGCAGCGGTCCATGGCTCCTTTTTCAATAAAGCGGTGAGCGTCGGGCTCTGCCATTTTCTTTTTGTCTATCAGCAGCCATTTTGCCTTGTTTACAAGTCGGATTTCCTGCATTTTGTCTTCGATTGAAACTGCCTTGCTTTCAATACGCGCAACCTTTGCCTTGGTCGTTATCATCCAATGCAGGGCGTTTATCATGCTCTGTCTTGAAATTGGCTTCGGCAGTGTAAAAACGCCGCAGGAAGAATTCCTTTCGTTTATTTCGTCATACAAATCCGTCTTTACAAGCTGAAGAACAACCGTATTTTTTGATTCGCTTGAATCAACTGCAAAATCCGTTCCGAAGCCGTCCTTAAGCGGCGAATTGACAATAATAAAGTCAAAATGCCTTTGCGCCTTTGCTCTTTTGGCAGCGCTGATATCGGTTACAAATGCAACGGGGTAAAAAAGTGATTCCGGGAGCATTAACGCAGTTTCGCTATTGAATTTTTCGCTTGACGATACAACGAGCACGCTGTAGATTCGCTCTTCAAGTTCCGTAATGCTCCCTCCTTTTTGTGATTTTTATTATTGATTATTTAAGAATTTCAAGTATTTTTTCGGGAATATGCTTTTTAATAAATTCGCTTTGGAGCGCTATATTTCTCGCTTCACCAAGAGTTGAGGGAAGCTTTTTGAACTTTGCAAGCTGTTCCTCGTTTGCGGTAAAAAGATTAAAATCGGCAACATAGGGAAGCTCAAGCCTGTTTTCAATTCCGTAAAGTCCGGCATAAATAATAAGCGCAAAGCCAATATACGGATTTACCGTCGGGTCGGGAGAACGAAGCTCCGCTCTCTTGTATTCGCCGTATGCCGCAGGTATTCTTACAAGCTGTGAACGGTTTTCACTTGACCAGGAAACGTATTTCGGGGCTTTATTGTTGCCGAGTCTTTCGTATGATTTTTCCGTCGGATTAAGGAACGCAGTCATATCAACCGCCTTATCAAGCACGCCGGCTATTGTATAGGGCATTACATTGCTTTCCCTTTGAGAAGAAACCGAGAAGTTAATGTGAAAGCCGTTTCCGGGCAGATTTTCAAGCGGCTTAGCCGTAAAATCGGCATAAAGTCCGTTGCGCTTTGCAACTGTATTTACAACCGTCTGGAATGTCATAACATTATCGGCGGCAGTCAGCGGATCGGAATAGCGAAAATCGATTTCATTTTGCCCGGGACCCTCCTCGTGATGTGAGCTTTCGGGTTTAATTCCCATCTGTTCAAGAGTCAAACAGATTTCACGACGGATATTTTCGCCCCTGTCCTGCGGAGCCAGGTCCATATACGTCGCATTATCGTAAGGTATATCGGTAGGCTCGTCGTTTTCATCGAGCTTAAAAAGATAAAATTCCTGTTCCGCGCCGAAACGAAAATCATATCCTGCCTTTTCTGCCTCTTTAACTGCTTTTATGAGAACCGCTCTTGTGTCGCATTCAAATGGTCTCGAGTCAGGGTAGGTGATGGAGCAGTACATTCTGACAACCTTTCCGTGTTCCGGTCTCCACGGCAGAACGCAAAGCGTATCGCAGTCGGGATGTAAGAGTAAATCCGAATGCACCTCACCGCCGAAGCCCGAAATAGCAGAGCCGTCTATTGTGATACCGTACTCAAAAGCACGGGGTAACTCATCAGCCAGAATAGAAATATTTTTCTGCCTTCCGAAAACGTCGCAGAATGCAAGACGGACAAACTTAACGTCCTCCTCAACGCAAAACTGCATAACCTCATCTTTGGTATATTTCATACTGATACCTTCTTTCAAAGTAAAAATGCGCCCATTAAAAGCGGACGTCAGTCCGAATTTAATGAACGCCTTTGCTCATACAAATATAATATATCACGCGCCTTTTATTGTCAAGAAAAAATGAAAAAAGTCTTGACAAAGCACCTTGCAGGGTGTAAAATTTTTATTCGTAAAGGCAAAGGAGTCTTTGAGCGCAACACTCAAGGACTCTTTTTATTTAATTTCATAAATAAAAGGCAAGGGCGTCTTTCATGTGATTTTTCACACGAAAGGTGCCTTTTCTGCTTTTCAGGAGGAGAAGAGTTATGGCATATGTTGATGAAGTAATGGAGTTTTTGAAAAAAAGAGACGGAAACGAGCCGGAGTTCTTACAGGCGGTAAGCGAGGTTTTTGATTCGCTTCGCCCCGTTATTGAGGCGAACGAGGAAAAATACAGAAAGCTCGCGCTTCTTGAAAGACTTGTCGAGCCCGAAAGAATTTTCCGCTTCCGTGTTCCGTGGATTGACGATAACGGTCAGGTACACGTTAACCGTGCGTACCGCGTTCAGTTTAATTCCGCAATAGGTCCGTACAAGGGCGGCTTGAGATTACACCCGAGCGTTACGCTTTCGGTTATTAAGTTTCTCGGCTTTGAACAGATTTTCAAGAATTCGCTTACCGGTCTCCCCATAGGCGGCGGTAAGGGCGGCTCGGACTTTGACCCGAAGGGCAAGAGCGACAGAGAGATTATGATGTTCTGTCAGTCGTTTATGACCGAGCTTTGTAAGGTTATCGGCGAAAACACGGACGTTCCGGCAGGCGATATCGGAGTCGGCGGAAGAGAAATCGGATATATGTTCGGCCAGTACAAGAGAATTCAGAAAAGATACGAGGGCGTTCTGACAGGTAAAGGTCTTTCCTACGGCGGTTCGCTTACAAGAACCGAGGCTACGGGTTACGGTCTGCTTTACATTACCGAAGAAATGCTTAAGTGCCACGGTCAGGAGATGTCGGGCAAGACGGTTTGCGTTTCAGGTTCGGGTAACGTTGCAATTTATGCCGTTGAAAAGGCAAAGATGATGGGCGCAAAGGTTGTTACGGTTTCGGATTTTACTGGTTGGATTTATGATCCCGAGGGAATTGACGTTGCTCTTCTTAAAGAGGTTAAGGAAGTTAAAAGAGCAAGACTTACCGAATATGCCGCAGCGCGTCCTTCAGCCGAATATCACGAGGGCAGAGGAGTATGGAGCATTAAATGTGATATTGCTCTTCCGTGCGCTACGCAGAATGAGCTTCATCTTGAGGATGCAAAACAGCTTGTAGCAAACGGCGTTATCGCGGTTTGCGAGGGCGCAAATATGCCTACTACAAGAGATGCAACTGTTTTTCTTCAGGAAAACGGCGTGCTCTTCCTTCCCGGTAAGGCTGCAAATGCCGGCGGCGTTGCAACCTCTGCGCTTGAAATGAGCCAGAACTCCGAAAGAGTATACTGGTCGTTTGAAAAGGTTGACAATATGCTTCAGAATATTATGGTAAACATTTATCACAATATTGACGCAGCGGCAAGAAAATACAACCTTGAAAACGATTACGTCGCAGGCGCAAATATCGCCGGCTTTGAAAAGGTTGCCGACGCTATGATAGCGCAGGGCGTTGTCTGATAATAGAAATAAAATATAATAAATGGCAAGGGCGTCATTGGTGTAAAACATCAATGGTGCCCTTTACTCTTTTTTTAGGAGGTTTGATTATGATAAAGGAAACAATTATTTCTCCGATATTTCACATGATTGAAATCAGAGAAATCGAAGAGGGCGATAACAGTAATGTTCAGCCGAAAAGCCCTAACGGTCAGTTCATAAATTCCGGCAGGGACGACACCTGCGAATACTGCTTTAATACAACTTCCTGGGATTAGGTGAAAAATATGACAAAATATATTTTTGTAACCGGCGGCGTTGTTTCGGGACTCGGCAAGGGCATTACAGCCGCGTCCCTAGGCAGGCTTTTAAAGGCAAGGGGATTAAAGGTTGCCGCGCAGAAGCTCGACCCTTATATAAACGTTGACCCGGGCACTATGAGTCCGTTTCAGCACGGCGAAGTCTACGTTACTGAGGACGGAGCGGAAACTGATCTTGACCTCGGTCATTATGAAAGATTTATTGATGAGGATTTGAATAAATATTCAAATCTCACTACGGGAAAGGTTTACTGGAACGTACTCAACAAAGAAAGACGCGGTGAATACCTCGGCTCGACTGTTCAGGTTATTCCTCATATTACAAATGAAATAAAGGATTTTGTTTACCGCGTCGGCAAAAAGACAAATGCCGATGTTGTAATTACCGAAATCGGCGGAACGATAGGCGATATCGAAAGTCAGCCGTTTATTGAGGCGATACGTCAGATTTCACTTGAGGTCGGAAGAGAGAACAGTTTATTTATTCATGTTACTCTTGTCCCCTATCTTCACGGAAGCGAGGAACATAAGTCAAAACCTACGCAGCACTCCGTTAAGGAACTACAGGGGATGGGCGTTAATCCGAATATCATTGTACTTCGCTGTGACGAACCGCTTGAGGAATCGATATTCAAAAAGATTTCCCTGTTTTGTAATGTAAAGAGTGACTGCGTAATTGAAAACATAACTCTTCCGAATCTTTACGAAGCTCCGCTTATGCTTGAAAAATCGAATTTTTCATCAATTGTATGCCGTGAGCTCGGTATAGACACCCCCCAACCCGATCTTAATGAGTGGTCGGAAATGGTTGAAAAAATCAAATCGAGACCTTATACGGTAAATATCGGTCTTGTCGGAAAATATACCGAGCTTCATGACGCATATCTGTCTGTTGCGGAGGCGTTAAGACACGCGGGTTATTTTTACAACACTCATATTAAAATACATTGGCTTGATTCCGAAGCGATTACAAAAGAAAATTCCTCGGAAAAGCTTGGAAAGCTTGACGGAATAATTGTTCCGGGCGGCTTCGGAGGCAGAGGAATTGAAGGGATGATTGAAGCGGCAAGATATGCGCGTGAAAACAATATCCCTTATTTCGGAATTTGTCTGGGTATGCAGATTTCCGTTATTGAATACGCAAGAAACGTTGCCGGCATTACCGACGCTAATTCAGGCGAATTTGACGAACTTTGCAAAAACAAGGTTATCGACTTTATGCCCGGTCAGAGTGATGAAATTGATAAGGGCGGAACGCTTCGCCTTGGCGCATATCCTTGCGAAATTGTTTCGGGTACGACTATGGAACGTTGCTATGACGCAAAAAGCATTAGCGAGCGCCACAGACACCGTTACGAATTTAATAATGACTACCGTGAAATTCTTGAAAAATGCGGTTTAACCTTAAGCGGCTTGTCGCCGGACGGAACGCTTGTCGAGACGGTTGAGCTGACTGACAGACCATTCTTTGTCGGAGTCCAGTACCATCCGGAATTCAAATCCAGACCTAATAAACCCCACCCTCTTTTTAAGGGCTTTATTAAAGCGGCAAAAGAAAGAGCAGGTATTATTTCTTAAAAGGGTAATCGCCTGTAAAAAAATGTAATCGTTCAAATAATAATACAACCGACAGGCGATATTCTTTACCCACCGTGCGGCATAGCTGTCACTGTGCCGCACGGCGCGGTTATTATTTATTTCACACTGTAAAGGATGAAAAATGAAATTTACAAAAATGCAGGCGCTCGGCAACGATTATCTTTATGTTTACTCAGTCGTTCCCGAGAACATTTCCGAAATATGCAAAAAACTTTCCGACAGGCATTTTGGCGTCGGCTCGGACGGTATGATTTACATTTCACCGTCCCAAAAGGCCGATTTCAGAATGCGTATTTTTAATGCCGACGGAAGCGAGGCTAAAATGTGCGGAAACGGTATAAGATGCGTCGGGAAATACGTTTACGATAAAAGATACACCCATAAAACCGAAATAACGGTTGAGACCCTTTCGGGTATTAAAACGCTGAAACTCAACACTTCTGACGGAAATGTAAAAACAGTTGCAGTCGATATGGGAAAGGCTGAAGTTTCAAAGGATTTATCCGTTCTGATAAACGGTGAAACGCTTTCGTGCGTTCCCGTTTCCGTGGGTAACCCTCACGCGGTTTTCTTTACCGATTCCGTTGAAACAATTGAACTTGAAAAAATCGGTCCTTTAATTGAACACAACAGCCTTTTCCCCGATGGCGTGAATGCGGAGTTTATTCAGGTGCTTTCACCCTTTGATATCCGTATGCGTGTCTGGGAACGCGGAAGCGGAATAACCTTGGCTTGCGGAACAGGCTCGTGCGCTTCGGTTGCGGCTTGCGTAAAAAAAGGTATTTGCAAGGTGAATGTGCCCGTAACTGTAATACTTGACGGCGGAGAGCTGACAGTAACCGTTTCCGAAAGCTTTGATATAACAATGACGGGACCTGCCGAAACTGTTTTCGAGGGGGAGTGCGATTTATGGTAAAACCGAATATGAATTATTCGCGTCTTGAGGACTCTTACCTTTTTTATAACATAGCGCAAAAGGTCAAGGCGTTTCAAAAAGAGAATCCCGAAAAAGAGCTGCTTCACCTTGGCATAGGCGACGTTTCGCTGCCCCTTTGCGAAGAGGTAATAAGGCAGCTGCATAACGCCGTAAACGACCAGTCAGGTCAGCAGACCTTTCATGGATATATGCCCGAATGCGGCGCACCGTTTTTAAGAGAGGCAATTTCCGAATACTACAAAGGCAGAAAACTTGAAATTGAACCCGACGAGGTATTCATTTCCAGCGGAGCGAGCGATGAATTAGGCGATATTCTTGACCTGTTTGACAAAAGCAATTCCGCTTTGATTATTGAGCCTGCGTATCCGGCTTATGTTGATGCAAACGTAATGGCAGGAAGACGGATTATTCATTTCCCCTCAAGCGAAAAGGAAGGCTTTGCGCCTTATCCCGATGAAAGCATTAAAGCGGATATTATTTATATCTGTTCACCGAATAACCCGACAGGCGCGGTTTTCACAAAGGAAAAACTCGCTTGCTGGGTCCGATATGCAAATAAAAACGGCTCGGTTATTCTTTTTGACGCGGCTTATGAAGCGTTTATTGAGGATGAGGAAATACCGCACAGTATTTTTGAAATTGAGGGCGCAAGAGAATGTGCAATTGAAATCTGTTCGCTTTCAAAAACGGCAGGTTTTACTGGAACTCGGCTCGGATACACAATAATACCGAAAAATCTTAACCGAATGGGAATGAATCTAAATTCAATGTGGGTTCGCAACAGAACCACAAAAACAAACGGCGTTTCATATATTATTCAGAAAGGCGCCTCGGCAGTTTTTACCGACGCAGGACAAAAACAAATAAAAGAAAACATAAATGTATATAAAAAGAATGCAAAAATTCTGACAGATACGTTTGACAGTATCGGTTTACGGTACTGCGGAGGAAAAAACGCGCCGTATCTGTTTGTAAAATGTCCCGACAATATGAAAAGCTGGGATTTCTTTGATTTCCTTCTTACCAATGCAGGTATAATCGGAACACCCGGTATCGGCTTTGGTGAGAACGCAGACGGGTACTTCCGTTTCACATCCTTCGGAAGCGTTCGGGAAACAGAGCAGGCAGCGGAAAAAATAAAGGAATTATTGGGAGGAAAAGAAAATGACAAAAGCAGAAATTCTTAAAAGCGCAAAGGAAAACAATGTTGAATTTGTCCGTCTTCAGTTTACGGACCTGTTCGGCATAATGAAAAATGTTGCCATTACCGTTTCACAGCTTGAAAAGGCGCTTGACAACGAAATTATGTTTGACGGCTCTTCAATAGACGGCTTCGTAAGAATTGACGAGAGCGATATGTACCTTCATCCCGATTATGACACCTGGGCAATAGTTCCGTGGAGAAAGCATCAGCAGTATCAGACGGGGCGGCTTATCTGCTCGGTATACAAATCAGACAATAAAACGCCTTTCGAGGGGGACCCGAGAAATATTCTCATAAAAGTAATGGACGAAGCAAAAAAGCTCGGTTACGGCTTTAATGTGGGTCCCGAGTGCGAGTTCTTCCTTTTTAAGCTCGACGATAAAGGAAAGCCTACAATGGAAACGGGCGACGAAGCAGGATATTTTGACTTAAATCCCATTGACCACGGCGAAAATTGCAGAAGGGATATATGTCTTGCGCTTGTGGATATGGGCTTTACAATTGAGGCGTCTCATCACGAGGTTGCCGCAGGTCAGCACGAAATTGACTTCCAGTTCGGCGACGGCTTGCTTACAGCCGACAGGGTTATGACCTTCAAGCACGTTGTAAAGACCTTTGCAACAATGCATAATCTTCACGCAACCTTTATGCCCAAGCCCATTTACGGTATTAACGGCAGCGGTATGCACACAAATATGAGTCTTTACGATGTTAAGACAGGCAAAAACATATTTGACGACCCAAAAGGCGAATTAGGTCTTTCAAAAGAGGCGTATTCGTTTATCGCAGGAATTATGGAGCATATCAAGGGCATAGCGGCTTTCTCTAACCCGACCGTAAACTCGTATAAAAGACTTGTTCCGGGTTACGAAGCGCCGAGCTATCTTGTATGGTCAACCTCAAACAGAAGCTGTCTTGTACGAATCCCTGCGTCAAGAGGAAAAGGAACAAGAGTTGAACTTCGCTGTCCCGACCCGACCTGTAACCCGTATCTTGAAATGGCGCTTTGCCTTGCGGCAGGACTTGACGGAATAAAAAGAGGTCTTGTTCCTAAACCGTCGTATGACGAAAACGTATTCGTTCTTTCTGATGATAAATTAAAGGAAAAAGGCATTGAATGTCTGCCCGGTTCTTTGGAGGAAGCGATAACCGAAGCCGAAAATGACCCGTTTATAAAAGAAACAGTAGGCTCTCATATTTTCGATAACTACATAAAGGGCAAAAAAGCAGAATGGGATGAGTACAAAGCCAAGGTTACGCCCTGGGAAATTGAAAAATATATGGTTAACTTTTAAGGAGGATTAAAATGATTTATCCTGAAGCATATAAAAGCAAATTGACTCAAAGAGAAACGCAGTATGCTATAAAAACAGTAAAAGACACGTTTCAGTTAAAGCTTTCAAAGGCGCTTCATCTTGACAGGATTACCGCGCCGATTATGGTAACCAAGGCAAGCGGTATCAACGACGACCTTAACGGCGTTGAGAGAAAAGTTCATTTTACAATGAAAAATATTGACGGCGAAGCCGAGGTTGTTCAGTCTCTTGCAAAGTGGAAAAGAATGGCTCTTTATAACTACGGCTATGAGCACGGCGAGGGTATTTATACCGATATGAACGCTATACGCCGCGACGACGATACAGATAATCTTCATTCGCTTTTTGTTGACCAATGGGACTGGTGCAAGGTCATTTCAAAGGATGAAAGGAATGTTGAATTTCTTAAGGAAACCGTCAGAAAAATTGTCAAGGCTATTGTCGAAACAAATGAAGTTGTGAAAGAGAAATACCCCATGCTTTCGTTTGAAATGAACAAGGAGGTGTTTTTCATTACTACGCAGCAGCTTGAGGACTTATATCCCGACAAGACTCCGAGAGAAAGAGAAAATGAAATTGTCAAATCTCACGGAACAACCTTTATTATGCAAATCGGCGGCACTCTCAAAAGCGGCAAAAAGCACGACGGACGAGCTCCCGACTATGATGACTGGGAGCTTAACGGTGACATCTTCACCTGGAACGATACTCTCAAATGTGCTTTTGAAATATCTTCAATGGGCATTCGCGTAGACGCGGAAAGTCTGCACAGACAGCTTGAAAAGGAAAACTGCCTTGAAAGAGAAAAGTTCCCCTTCCACAAGGGCATACTTGAGGGCACCCTTCCTCTTACCGTCGGCGGCGGCATAGGTCAGTCAAGGCTTTGTATGCTGCTTCTGCAGAAAGCGCATATCGGAGAGGTTCAATGCTCGGTCTGGTCAGATGAAATGCGAAAAGAGTGTAAGGACCACAATATTATTCTTCTTTAAAAAAAGCGTGTATTTCTCTTGAAATGCACGCTTAATTTGGTATAATAGAAGCAACTTTCTTTCGGGGTGATAATATGGAAAAAATCCTGGTTCTTGATTTCGGAGGGCAGTATAATCAGCTTATCGCGCGGCGTGTGCGCGACCACAGAGTTTTTGCGGAGATTTTGCCTTACACAACAGACCTTGACACAATAAGAAAAAACAAGTATAAGGGTATCATTTTTACGGGCGGTCCGAATTCCGTTTTTGATATGTCCTCGCCTCATTACACCCGTGAAATACTTGACCTCGGCGTACCCGTTCTCGGCATTTGCTACGGTTGCCAGCTTATTGCCTGGATGGAAAACGGCACTGTTTCAACCGCGCCTGTTTCGGAATACGGCAAAATTGAGCTGACTGCAAAAAAATCGCCTTTGTTTGAGAACATTCCCGAAAAATCGATAGTATGGATGAGCCATACGGACTATATTTCATCTGTTCCCGAAAATTATGAGATTACGGCTTTTACTCCCGACTGTCCCTGCGCCGCAATGCAGAACACAAAGAAGAATATCTATGCCGTTCAGTTCCATCCGGAGGTAACTCATTCTCAATTCGGTGATCAGATTTTATACAATTTCCTTTACTCCGTCTGCGGCTGTAAAGGCGACTGGGTTATGGACAGCTTTATCGACTCTACGGTTGAAAAGCTGAAAAATCAAATCGGTGATAAAAATGTCATCCTCGGTCTTTCGGGCGGAGTTGACAGCTCTGTTGCCGCCGCGCTTTTGTCAAAGGCGGTCGGCAAACAGCTCACCTGCGTTTTTGTTGATCAGGGCTTAATGAGAAAAAACGAGGGAGATTTTGTTGAAAAGACCTTCACCTCGCTTTTTGATATGAATTTTGTCAGAGTAAATTGCGGCGAGCATTTTCTTTCAAAGCTCAAGGGCGTTACCGACCCCGAAGAAAAAAGAAAGATAATCGGCACCGAGTTTTTCAATGTTTTCTGGAACGAAATCAGAAAACAGAATGACAAGGGCTTTTTCGCGCAGGGTACGATTTATCCCGACTGTATTGAATCGGGAAAAGGCGACGCCGCAGTTATTAAAACCCATCATAACAGGGTAAATACTCCCGAAGACGTTGAATTTCTCGGCATAATAGAGCCACTTGCGGATCTGTTCAAGGATGAGGTAAGACGCGTCGGCGAAAAGCTCGGCATTCCGCGTGAACTCGTGTGGCGTCAGCCGTTCCCGGGCCCGGGACTCGGCGTGCGAATAATCGGTGAAATAACCGAAGAAAAAATAAGGCTATTACAGGATGCAGATTTCGTTCTGCGTGATGAGATGGCGCGAAACGGCTATGAAAGAAATATGTCGCAATTTTTCTGCGTTCTGCCCGACGTTAAGACGGTCGGAGTTATGGGCGACCACAGAACCTATGAAAACCTTATAATCATAAGGGCAGTAACAACCGACGATTTTATGACCGCCGACTGGGCAAGAATTCCCTATGACATTCTTGCAAAGGTATCAAACAGAATCACAAACGAATGTAAGGGGATTAACAGAGTGGTTTATGATATAACCTCAAAACCTCCGGCAACCGTGGAATATGAATAAACACAGATTGATAAAAACATGTAATGCATTTATAACTATCCGTGCAATAAATATCCATAAACAATATATAAAGGGTTTCCTGAAATCCACTGTAAAATGAGCTTCTAACACGAGCAAAAAAATGGCGTGTTCATAGAAACTTGGAGCTTGCGTGCTCAGATTCGTTTTTTGGTCAAAAAAATATAATATATTTTGGAAATGTACTTTTCCAGAAAAACAAAACCGCCTGAAACGTTAGAGAAGGTGCCATAACGAAGGTTTTGAAAGTAAGTAGAAACAATCGTTATGGCATTTTGCATTTTACAACAATTATTAAAAACATTAATATTGGAGGAAAATGCAATGAGAAAGCATATTACTGATGAGAAGAACGGACTTGATTATACGCTTGTAAATGGAGTTTATCTGCCAAACCTGATTTCAACTGAAACACATTATGAAATTGGCATTTGGGGTATGAGATATTATGATTATATCAAAGAGCATCACCCTGCGTTCTGCACCTCACTAATGGTACAATGCAAATTGAATATGCATTTGCACGAGGTGGATGTTAGAGCAAATGAAATGTATGATACTCTCATTACACAACTTGCAGAGAAGCAAGGTGTTACAGAGCAGTTGAAGGCTGACAACCAAATGCTGTGGGTGCAGAAGATGACAAACATTGCTAACCAAGCAAGAGAGATTG
>ERZ842401.1898-NODE-1898-length-28725-cov-10.535368_pt1 | contig 28725 bp, 27 predicted proteins | sample MGYA00521270_ERZ842401 | MGnify/ENA primary metagenome ERZ842401 (study PRJEB31892, sample SAMEA3878208) | bioreactor metagenome | biome: Moose rumen | place: Sweden | collected 2011-10 | study: EMG produced TPA metagenomics assembly of the PRJEB12797 data set... | reverse complement strand
AAGAGTAAAGCTCGTGTTTGATAAAGAGCAGTGGAAAGAGTTCGGCATTCAGGCAAAAAGATAAAAAAGACTATGACCAGAAGCGATATGGCGGCATACATTCAAGAAAAATGCGCTTTTAAGGCTTGTGAAGCGGACAAAGCGGCGTTTTATGCAGTTGAGTTTTTGCTGAATGCCGTGGCTTTTGGGGAACGTGTGGAACTTCGCGGCTTTGGCACATTCAGCACAGTAGAGCGTAAAGAGCGAAAAAGCAATTTGGGCTTTACAGTGCCGAAGAGCAAAGTTGTGAAGTTTAAGGCGGCAAAAGCATTGGAAAGACTGCTAAGAGAGGGAGAAAAGTGAATCGGTATATTTCGACGGAATTTTGGGAAGATGAGTGGATTGCGGAAGAACTCACCTTTGCGGAAAAGGGATTTTATCTGTATCTGCTTACCAATCCGCTCACCAATGCGGCAGGTGTGTACAAGCTGACTATGCGTCGTATGATATTTGACACGGGTCTGACAGAGGCGGAAATTGAGCCGATTTTGCACAAATTTGAACAGGCGGGCAAAGTGTATCGCTATCAAAAATACATCATTCTGCCGACGTGGTGCAAACATCAAAGGCTCGAAAACAAAAATATGCAATGCGGTGTCGAACGGATTTTGAAGGAGCTTGATACAGATTTGCTGCTGTTTTTGAAAGAGGTTGGCTACACATATCCGCTAGACGCTTTTCTCCCTGCGGAAACAGAAGAAACAGAGTGTGCTGACGAGGCAGAGGCAGAAGAAACAGAGTGTGCTGACGAGGCAGAGGCAGAAGAAAAAACAGAAAAGGGCAAGAGGCAAGAAGATAAACGGGCAGTGAATGAACAGGCGGCGCGTTTTTTGGAATTGTGGAAAGAAACAAAAGACAATCGCGGGTGCTGTATATTTCAGACGATGTCGCGGATTGAGAATCCAAAAGATTGGAAGCAGTTTTGGACGGATAATCCGCCAAGTATTGCCGAAATCGAAACGGCGTTCAGGAATTTTGCGGACGGCATAAACTCGGGAGCGATTGAGAGGCGGTTTATTTCGTCAACGCCCGACCGCTTTGTACTCAAAGGCAATATCAGTCGATACCAAACGCCTGTTATTGCTCGCGATAGGCGCGACGGAGAAAACGATATGCTTGCGGGCAAGATACAACTGAGATAAGAAGGAGAAACGAAATGGTTTTTTTTGACAGCAAAAGAGCATTTGATACAAACAGATTGAGAGCAGTGCCGTATGAGATACGGAGCTTTGTACATCATTGCGAAAAGCACGGCGATGTGAAGATAGAGGCTGTGTTTTTCAATGGGGAAGCGGCGAATGTAACGTGTCCGCTGTGCGACAAAGAAGCGGAAGAAGCGTGCAGAGCGCAAACAGAGGCGAGGAAAAAGCAAAGGGAGAGAGAGGCGTTTATTGCGCTCTGTAAGCAAGAAAGAGTTGAGCCTGAGTTTTACGACAAGACGCTTGATAATTATCAGCCTAAAACCGAAAGCCAGCAGAGAGCAAAAGCCGCTGTAACAAAGTTGATTGCGAGCCAAAAGGGGAAAATCGTGCTTTTGGGAGCAAACGGCTCGGGGAAATCTCATTTGGGAAATTGTGCGGTGAAAGCCTTGGGCGGCAAAGTGTACACAGCGTATGAAATCGGCTGTATGATTCGACAGAGTTATTCCAAGCTTGCCAAGCGCACAGAGCTTGAAATCTTGGAGGAACTTGCAGCAATCCCGCTGTTGTTCATCGACGAACTTGACAAAAACAAAGTAAGTACATTCCAGCTGAGTTGGCTGTCTTATGTTTTGGACAAAAGACATTCGCGGGGATTGCCTTTTGTTTTGGCGACAAATGCGCATTTAAGCAAAGATTGTCCTGTTGGGAAAGCGCATTGCCCTGATTGCTTCGAGAACTTTTTGGGCAACGATATACTATCTAGGCTGTCGCAGGATAGCGAGATTATCACGATGTATGATGCGCCAGATTATCGCAGGGTGCGAGGAAAGTGTTTATGAGAGTGTTTTTGTGTATTCCAGATTTAAGAAGAGACCTCTTTCAAGAGCCGCTAGTGATTGCAGGGAGTTCGAAAGAGGTAGCAGCAAAATTAAAATGCCAGTGGCAGACCGTAAACAACGCAATTTGCAACGGAAAGACGGTAAAAGGCTACTTTATCGACTATTTGGACGAGGAGGATTTATATGGCTTTTCAGAACGAAATGAAAATAAGTCGTACACGAACAGAGCATAGGTGTTTTTTGTGTAGCCGAAAAATTCCTGTAGGGTTTAGTGCAACAAAGCTGAAGGGCAAAAATATTGACGGGTACTTTTATCAAGCGTATTTGTGCAATACGTGCAATATACTTTTGCATAGATACACGCTTGTCTTTGTTGATGGTTGGACGGGGAATGTTGACCCCGATTTGTTTGCAGAGGCTCTGGTGAAGTGTAATTGTGCCACGCCGTTGCAACTGCTCAATGCGCTTGAATCATTAAGACAGGGGACAGGGGTGAAAGAATGACAGCAATAATTGTTTTCTGGTTGATGTTTTCGGTACTTGGCATAATCACAGGGGTTTTTGTTATTCTTTGCACTAAAAAAAATGATAATTATGTTTCTTTTTCGTGGGTGTTGGTTCTGTTTTTATCTATATCGCTGTTGAGTTCTTGCATTCTGTTGATTTCGGGGGATTACAAGGGCGCAGAAGCAGCGGAGTCTGTAAGACAAGGTGGGGCGGCATTAAATGACTGAATACGATGTATGTTTTTCGCTTGCAGACAATATGAAAAAGTACAGAAAAGTACAGCATATATCGCAAGAACGGCTCGCAGAAAAAGCAGGGTGTTCGTGGCAAACGATAAACGCTATAGAGTGTTCGGTGCGGTTTCCTAGCCCCAAAATGCTGGCGAAAATCGCAAACGCCCTAGAAATAGAGCTATATCGATTATTTGAGGTGTGAAATGACGATTAAGCGCAATGGCAGAGTGTACGAGTACAACAAAGATTCGCACGTGATTGAAGTATTTGACGACAAGGGGGAAACAGCTGATTTCAATTTCAATATGTTTCTCAACGCCAATGACAGAAGATGATATTGTGCGATTTGCGGATATTATGCTGAAATAAATGCAAGCGCAAAAGAAAAACTATTTGCTTTTAATCAAAAAGTATGTGATTTTAGACTAAAAGCAGATAATTTTGACACAAAAGAAAGTTATTTTTGCACAAAATCAAATGATTTTGCACTAAAAGCATTTGATTATTGATTAAAAGCATATTCTTTTAGAGCAAAAGAATGTATTTGGTAAAGCCTCGTACATTCTTTTGAACAAAAAAGAGATAAAAATAAGCAATAAGCCCTTGAACAATAACCACAATACCTTAATATGCAAGCATAACTTGAACACTTTTTGAGAGGTATTTTTTATGACATTTACAGTTACACAGACTAACAAAGACGAAGTTTTGAAACAGATTGAAACAGCAACGATTGATTTCAGAAACAAAGTTGCTTCTTTTGGCTATGAGTGCCGCCGCCCGTTTTGGCGAGATGGTTCTTTGGAATTGAGCTTTTCAAAAGGCAACAATCGCTACTTGCCAGAGATTTATTTCGACATTTGGCATTTTTGCAAAACAAAGGAAATGCGTTGGGAACTGAATATGGGTGCTTTCGGCTCGGTTTCTGGAGAAGAATTGCAACAATGGTTTAACTCACAGAAAGCGGGAATGGAGCTTATTCATTTTCTTGAAGCTCAAAATCTGAAAGATATATTGCCAGAAATTGTTTTTGCATAAGACGTTAGCCGCCGAAAGCAAAGCTCTGCTAAAGGCGGTTTTTTATATCAAATCAGGCAGGGAATCTACAGCTCGCCTTTTCATTTCGTCTGTTGCTTTTGCGTATTTCATTACTTGTCCAAGCCCTGTATGCCCAAGTAAATGCGCAACGGTAATAGCGTCCGCACCGTGTCCTAGAGCAAGAGTGGCGAAAGTCCGTCGTGCTGTGTGCCACCCGATTTTCTTTGTAATTCCTGCATCTTTTGCCCAACTGTTCAATACTTTGTAGCTATTGTTTCTGCCTTTTGGCAATGCGAAAACAAAATCCGCAGGAGAGTGTTCTGCGCCATCAAGAAGAAGCATTTTTGCGCTTTGATTTAGCGGAATATATACGACGTTTTTCGTTTTTTGCTGTTTTTTGATTATCTGCTCATTTTTTATGTCAATCATTGCCCAAGAGAGTGTTTCAAGGTCTGAAACTCGTAAACCTGTAAAGCACGCAAACAAAAACGCTCTCCGCACCTTTTTTCCTAAATCAGATTCTGGAATAACTTCGTATAACTGTTTTACTTCTTCTGCACTCAAGAAAATCATTTCAGGGTCTATCACTTTTGCGCACGAAACAGAAAGCATTGGGTTGCGACTTATTATCCCTTGAGCAGATGCCTTCCGAAAAATTGCTCGTAGCAGTTTCATATATGTTCCAACGCTTGATTGGGAAAGGGACTTCCCGTTTGATTTTTTGCTATTGAGTAGATTTTCTTGAAAGTTCTCAATCCATTTTTCTGTTATCTGTTCAAGAAAAATCGCGGTTCCATTTTCATATTTTTGTATATGGTGGATAAGTACTGTTAAAGAATTATGGTTTGTGTTTTTTGCATAATTTTTTATAAAATCAACAAGAGTAATTTTTTTTGACTTATTAGCTTTGATATTCCACTCGCCAGCCAATAATTGAGCTTCACGTTTTGAGCGACAGGCTTCAGCAAGCCTGAAAAGTTCTTTGTTCTGTTGTTTGTTATCACTCAAAGTGATATGCAAGGATTCCCATTTTCGTACACCGTCTTGATAAATATCGAGATACAATTTACCTCGTTGCTCACGAACTTTTACACTCATTTTGACCTCCAGCAGTAAGTCAAAAAAGCAATCCTACAAATTGCCTACAAAACTATATAAAATATTCTAAAACAATATGAGAAAAAATACAACTATCTGAATTAAGAAAGTTATTTAATTTATTATTTTATAATATATTATAAAAATATCTAATACTATATAAAATAGTATAAAATAATAGAATATTTTACAATAGCAAAATGTCGCCACTCCGCCAGTGGTGGAAAAGCTCAGCGGAAATGGCGGGAGTAATGGCTCGGCTGACGAAATGGACGCGAAAGTTAAAGCAGTTATGGGCTTGGCGTAAATAAAAGAAAAGGAGTAAAAAATGGCAGAAAATAACATTGCACTTTTTCAGAATTACATTGCACATCTTGATGATGTGTACAAGGCAGAATCAAAGACGGCGTTTCTTGACACGTCTGACGCGCTTGTGTCGTTGACGGCGGCGAATGAGTTTAAGATTCCGAAAATGAGTATGGACGGGCTTGCGGATTATTCTCGCAAAACAGGCTATGAAGTCGGTTCGGTAACGATTGAGTTTGAAACGAAAAAGCCTGAATACGACCGTGCGAGAAAGTTCCGCGTAGAAGCGATGGACAACGAAGAGAGTGCAGGAATTGCTTTCGGCTCTCTTGCCGCCGAGTTTATCCGCACCCGTGTTGTGCCTGAATTGGACGCTTATCGCTTCGCAAAGTTGAGCGCACAGGCAGGAAAGTCAAGCTCGGACACTCTTGATAAAGGAAAGAAAGTCCTTGACGCAATCAATGCCGCTTTTGCTGAAATGAGCGAAAACGAGGTTATTGAGGAAAACAGAATCTTGTTTATCACGCCGACTTTGTGGACTATCGCAAATGCGGTTGATACGACGATTGACAAGGCGGTCTTGAGTCAGTTTGCTTCTGTGGTGCGCGTTCCGCAGTCTCGCTTCAAGTCTAAAATCGAACTTTTGGACGGCAAAAGCACAGGCTCGGAAGAAGGCGGCTTCAAGGTTAGCGATGACGCAGTTGATTTGAACTTTATGATTGTGTCGAAAGGCTCAGTCATTCAGGGTACAAAGCACCGCGTGAACAAGATTATTTCGCCTGATGTCAACCAGGACGGCGATTTCTGGGATTTCTTCTATCGTGCATACGGTATCAATGCCGTTTACGACAACAAGAAAGACGGTATTTATGCAAGCTTTAAGGCTGGTGTATAAGGGAAAAAGCAAGGCAAGGGACTTTTAAGCCTTTGCCTTGTAACATACGATTCAGTTGCTCAATAGTCATTTAAGTAAAAAGTAAAAAAGTAAAATCATTAGAAAAACGCTCTTGAACCCTCCGACAAGGGCGTTTTTTTTAGGAGAATAGGGGAAGAGGAGAATGGAGAAATGGAGAAGAAAAATGTTTGAGAATGTTACATTTACGTTTTACAAAGAAGAGCTTAAAGGCGTGGCTATCGGCGATGAAGAAACGTTTGACCGCTATGCACGGGATAATAAGATTTATGTAAAGACGCTGATTCTTGACGGCATTATTACACAAGATGTGAAAAGCGTTGATATTGATACGGCGGTCTGCTTTATGGCGGAGGTGGATTACCTGACGGCAAAAGAGCAGGGCAGGGAAAAGGGGGAAGAAAACGATGTGCAAATTGCAAGCGAAAGTATCGGCTCGTATTCTTACACTGTGGACAACAGCCAAAAGGCGAAAAGCATAGAGCAGAATTACAAAAGCGCAGACAGCCAAAAGGCAAAGTATCTGCGCTTGTATTGCAATCTTCGTACGGGGCTTTTATAGCACGAGCCACACGAAAAAGAATTATGAGAGGTCTTTTATTCTCCCTTTAAGGCTCATAATGTCGTATTGAATGGGCAAGACGGCTTTTAAGAGGCTGTCAAGGTCGCAATATCCTCTTTTCGCTTCGCTTTTTCGCTCTGCAAGGCTGTCTTTGAAAGACTGGAGAGAGGACGAAAGGGAATCACAAATAGAAAAAATCTCATCATATAGCATAATCTCATTATCGGTATTTTCTGCGCTGGTGTCGATTGATGTGCATTTATCGGCGGTGTCGAAATACGCGGTTTCTTCGTATTCGACTTTGAGCGATGTTTGATAAAAGTACTCGTGGATTAAGTGCAAGTATATGAAAGAAACAAAGTTCTTTTTGATATAAAAGGCAGTGTCGGTCAGATATTTTTCGACAAAGAAACTGGCTGTGTCTGCTGCTTTGGCTTCAAGGTCAAGCGGAGAATAAGAGGCGATTTTGCTGTTTTTGCGCTTTAAGTTGGTGGTGAGCTTTTGCGCTATAACAAGCACGTTTACATACACGGCTTCAAGGGCTTTTTTGTTCTTTTCGACAAGATAGGCATATTGTGCATTAAACAGCTTTTCTTGTTCGTTCTTTGGCTTTGGGTAATAAAGCTTGTTTTTTCCCTTGCTTTCGGCAGCGGCTGTTTTTAGAGGCGGCAAGCTAAAGAGCAATAAATCATTCATAATCATTTCTCCAAGATTCACGCTCGGCGTGTTTTTTTAATCGTTTAGGTACGGGGCGGTTTTAAGAAGTAAGGAAGTATTCCCCCTTGCTTCTTAAAAAAAATAAGATTGACTTCGCGTTCTTTCGTTTTCGTTTATGCGGCTTATATAAAAAAATCCCTTGAAATCGCCGTGTGAAACAGAAACAGCGCAAGAAATAACGTTACAATTCGTCTGCGCCTGCTATGGCATACACACCCCCTTTAGAATATTTATCTTCAAGAAACTGCACGCCTTTTTGAGTTACAAAAAGAGTAGGGCGGATTCTTGTTTTTCCGTTTACGTCTTTGTACATCTTTTCTTTAAGCACAAAGAAGTCTTTGTATTGGGCATAGTTGTAATAGCTTTTCACGCCGTTCACTTCTTTGATGTAGATAATTTTGTCGGCAAGAAGTCGCTTGAAGAGCTTTAGACCGCCAAGCCCGAAACCTTCGAGCCGTTTGCCTACGTCGCTGATATACACAAGGTCGGAGCTTTCGGAAAAATCGTCGTACCATTGCGCTTTTGACTCGGCGATTTCAAGGCGGTTTTGAAGAGCCTTGTTCTTTTCTTGCAAAAGAGATACGAGAGCTTCAGAAGAGTGCTTGTAGTTTTCAATCACTTCAAGCTCAGTCGAAACGTTGTCGATGAGGCGCAGGGCGAGATTGTGATGATAGGCAATCTCTTTTTTTATCGCTGTAACCTGCGTTTCGTCGTAGGCAATCGCAAAACGCTTCCCGACCCGTTTTTTATTATCAATAATGGAAAAGGCAGGGTGATTTTTGTTTCTCAAGCTCTCTGCCGCTCGCATTACCGTCTTTATGTTGACACCAAGAACAGTAGCAAGCTCTTTGACCGTTACAAGCTCTAGGTCTTGTGTTGCTGGAAGATTGAAGTTTCCCATATCGTGCATATAAAAAAGCTCCTTTTTTGAAAAGTATTAGTTAAAACGCGGATAGCGATTTTTGTTTTCGGGCAGGGCAGGACAAGCAGGGAAGCGATTTCGCAGGGCGTTTTCGACAAAGCTGATAAGCTCTTTTGCGGTGTATTGCGTTTTGCGATAATCTTTGTACATCGCCCATTCGCTATGAGTGAAAACACAATCGCCCGAGAAATATTTTTGGGTCAATAGTTCATTAAGCCGCTTGCTTTCTTCTGGAGTATTCTCTCCGCCCTTTAGTTCACCAGCAGCCACAGGCTGTTTTTCAAGAGCCAGAGGCTGTTTTTCACTCACAGGCTGTTTTGCTGATTGAGCTTGTGGCTGTTGAGAAGAAGCCTGAGGTTGAGAAACAGGCTGAGGCTTTGGAGAAACAGGCTGTGCCTGTGCCTGCTTGTATTTAGAGCCGTCCCATAAACCAGCATAGATGTCTGCGGCAACACCGAGCATTTTAAGAGCAGTTGAAAAAGCGTCGGTTACAGCCATTTTATAGCCTTCGTCGTTAGAAACGAGCTTGCCTTTTTCAGACGTAACAAGACGAGAGCCGCCGATACCAACAATAGGCTCGCTCCATTTATCTCCGTCTTTGACAAACACTGCAACTTGAGCAAAGCTGAGTTTTTCGCCATTTGCGCCGTCTTCTGTCCAAAGTTTAGAAATCTCGAACTTCCAACCGATACCGCAAAGACCGAATTGTTCAGTCATAGCTTTATAACGCCATTGCGGATTTATATCTGTCATTCCAGAAAGTTTACCGCCTTGAATGGTGCGAAGACCTTCTTTCGGCGGACGAGAAAGATTGTTGTAGATTTAATTCCTGTTTTCATAAAAATAACTCCTAAAAAATTGTGTTAATTTGTATAACACTGAATAAAGAATAAGTATTGATATAAGGCATCTATCAATATATGCAAGAGCTTTGCATAGAGAGCTTGTCGCCGTCGCAACTAGGGGACCCCATTTTGTAGTAATCAGCGGTCTAGCAAGACTTCAAGGAGTTACTACCTCCTGCTGCTCGCGCTCTTGCTTCTACTTACACGCGATACCCTTTTGCAGCACCCTTGCAGAGTGTTTTAGTATCTTTCCCCAAGTGGCTAGGACGTGTCCTGACAAAAAAAAAAGATACAGGAATGAATCAACCATTCCTGTATTACTATTGCACATAAGGTGTATTCTGTCTACTTTTTTATATATATTTTACAAGCCCGTATTATTCATGTACGGGCTTGTAAAATTAAAAACTAAATAAATCAGACATGCTATATAGACAGCCCCTTTCTAAAGTTCCCTCACGAACTCTTAAAACTAAACGCTCTAATGAATGAACAGCACCGAGAGCAAAACCGTCTCGATTCCTTGCTCGATGTGTTAATTCAATAGTATCTGCAGCACTATCAAAAAACACTGTATGGGTACCAGGAATAGAACCTACTCGTGTACTTGATACATGCAACTGACTTTTTTGAGGTCGCTCATGAAATGCATCTGTTATAATTTGATTCTTTTTAGGATTGGTAGACATTATACGCTTTGCAATATCAATCGCAGTTCCGCTCGGACTATCTGATTTCTGATTATGATGCATTTCCCAAATTGCAGTATCGTATTCATCGAAATCTTTAATAAGCTTTGAAGCTTCTTCAACTATACGATAAAAAATATTGACACCTATAGAAAAATTTGAACTATGCATCAGCACCCCATTATAATTCTTAACAAGATTTTCAACATAATCCTTTTTATCTAACCATCCTGTTGTACCAACAACAACAGGAATCCCAAGAGGCAACAAAGCTTCAATATTTGCAATTACAGAAGCAGGATGACTAAACTCAATAATTCCATCGATTTCAGTCGCACTAATAGCATTTGAAATAGCGACTTTATCACCTGCTTTTACGATACAATCAGCATCTTTTGCTGCAATATCAACAGTAAGTGCAACTGTATGTCCTAAACTTTCTGCAATAGACCGAATAATATGCCCCATTTTCCCGTAGCCAACAATTGCAATGTGCATTCTTTTATTCTCCATCTTATTCAAAATAAGCCTTGTGCAATGTTTTTACAACTTTATCAGCTTCTGAATCAGAAACAATCATACTGATATTTACTTTGCTTGCGCCCTGGCTTATCATTTCTACATTTATACCAGCAACGTCAAGAGCTGCAAATCCCTTCGAAAGAATTTTGCTTGATTGAGAAACATCACAAATAGTTGTAACGATTGTTTTCCCTGTTTGAATATGCACATCTGCAACTCTTTGTATATCAGCAAGTAATCCACTTAAATCGACTTTCGTATTGACAGTCAGAGAAACTGAAACTTCACTTGTTGCGATTACATCGATACTTATATTCCATTTAAGGAACTGATTAAATATGTGCGCTAAAAAACCACATGCACCTAGCATTCGAGTAGATACAATGTCAATAAGAGTTACATGCTTTACGCTTGTAATAGCAATGACAGGTGTTCTTTCTTCTGCACTCTTTTCGACAATTATACTTCCTTGACTCTGTATGTTATAGCTATTTTTAACACGAACTGGTACACCCGTTTTTCGGCAAGGAACCATGCTACGCGGATGTAACACTTGTGCACCAAACATTGCAAGTTCTTGGGCTTCTTCGTATGTTACCACAGGAACTGTATGAGCCTGTGGGCAAACACGAGGATCTGTTGTCATGATGCCATCAACATCTTTCCACGTTTGAACTTCTTTTACATTAAGAGCAGCTCCTATCATTGTAGCCGTAAGATCGCTTCCTCCCCTACCTAGCGTCGTGATATTGCCATTCTTATCTTTTGCGATAAATCCTGTAACAATTGGAATCCGATTATCAGAATTTTTTGTATATGCATCAAAAGCTCTAGGAATTGTTTGCCATACCTCATCAAGTAGTTCTGCAGACATAAAGTTACTATCGCTCACAAATCCCATATCCCAAGAATCGTAATATTGTGCAGGAATATTTTGAGAAGCAAGATAGCTAGACATCATTCTAACACTCATTCTCTCTCCAAAGCTTACCAAATAATCTCTTGTACGCTTTGTGAGTTCTTTTAGCATGCTAATACCTGTAAGAAGCGTTTTTAGTTCACATAATAATTGACTAACTGCGCTTATATCTATATTCAATTCTTTTGCAGTATCATAATGCAACTTTTCTATTTGCGAAATATCTACTTTTCCACGAACTGCATCTTCTGCTGCATCTAAAAGATGGTCTGTAGTATCTCCCATTGCACTCAAAACAACAATAGGCTTTTCCGCTGTATATATGCCTATAATCGAAGCAACATGGCGAATTCGCTCTGCATTAGCAACAGAAGACCCTCCAAATTTCATTACTATCATAGAAGTCCTCTTGAATATGAATTTATGCATGTAATATACAACTTTATGTATATTTATGCAATAGCTTTGTCAAGAATTTACCGCCATCCAGCACTCAATGCCATGCACAATATCTTCATCTACATCATGTTCTATCCGACATGCATTATCTTCAGCTTGATCAAATGATACACCTGTTATTTTTTGTAAAAACTTTGTTAAGAGAACATGTCTACCATAAATTTTTTTTGCTTTCTCTAATCCTGTCGGAGTGAGAAGCAGTTCACCACTTTCTGCAAACTCGATAAATCCTCCTTCTCGTAAAATGCCCATTGCTCTGCTTACGCTTGGTTTAGACACATTTAGTTTTCTTGCAACATCTATTGAACGTGCAGAACCGTTTTGTTCTTGAATCATCAAAATTGCTTCGAGATAGTTTTCACCAGATTCGTACATACTTTACTCCTCAACAACCAATGATATATTTTGTATTATAACATGGTTTTGGAAAATTTGCATATTAAGAAATGATTTTTATTCTCTATAGTATAACTGTATATTTTTATATACTATATATACAAAAATATAGTAAGTTAACCTACTTCTCAGAAGCCTGCTTTAATAATGATATACCTTTTTCTATATGCTCAGGAAGCTCTATCTCAAAAGGTTCTTCATGCTCAACTAATTTTGCCTTACCTAGCAAAGTAAGTTTAACAGATGCAAGACAAAGTTTTTTTATACCAAAGAGCTTTTTCAGAGTCTTATTTTTCTTGAAATCACCGTGTTTATCATCAGCAATTATAGGTGCTGCTATCGAAGCAAGTTGTATGCGAATTTGATGCATTCTCCCTGTTTCAAGAGTAAGTCGAACGGCACTCAATTCTATGTTGCTGTTGTCTATAGGATTTTTTACAGTTGCTGATTTTATCACAGAGAAATGTGTTACAGCAGTTCTCTCTTCTCCTCGCTGCAATAATGTACCTGCAATAATTCCCTTTTTCTCTTTCTTGCCATCTATGATAGGATAACCTGCGCAAAGGGCAATATACTCTTTTTTCACATCACCCGAAGCAATCAACGTTGTCCATTTTACTGCGGCTTCTGAAGATTTTGCAACGACCAAAATACCCGCAGTTTCTTTATCAAGCCTGTGCACAAGATACACCTTTTTGCCTAATTGTTGAGCTAAAACGGTATCTACACTCTGTTTTACACCCTCTCCACCTTGAACAGCAAGACCAGTCACTTTGTTGATGATGCAGATTTCATCATTTTCGTATAAGATAGGTATTCTTTCCATGCCGAAAATATATACAAGGAGCGAAAAAATGACAAGACGATTTTTCGTATTTTGCTTTATTCTTTCTATTTTCTTTACATTTTCTTCTATAAATATACTTCACGCACAGAGCTACAATTATCAGCTCGATATTCCAGAAGGATTTGAAATGATTGACCAAGACGCAGACGGGAAAGGCTTTATGTTCTATAATCAGCTTTCCTCAACTTTTTGTGTTGTCCGAATAGCCTCAGAGTACCGAAATGCAACAGAAGCTCTTTCAACGCTTCTAAAAAAGATGGGAGCAAATGGCAGTGTTAAGACATATAGATGGCAATACAAAGATTGTGCAATCACAGGTTCTCTTTCGTGTCAAATAAATGGCGCAATGCAAGTTGGAAGAGCTGCTGCCATTCCTCTAACAGACGCTAAAAATATAATAATCGCTATTTGCTTTGGAGCAAACACTCCTGTATCAAAGGCTGTATGCGATTCTATAATTGACTCCATAAGTGTTGACCGAGGTACGCTCTTTTCCGTTGGAATTGTTACCAGCTTCAATTACCCTGCTATTGAAAGAAAGGATATTTCGCTCACAATCGCCAATAAAACGATTTCAACAAGTATTGATGGCAATGCAGAAAAAGCGGAAAAATCCGTCATCGACAGGGAATTTGAGATAATGAAACTCTATATAAATAGCCCAAAGTGGAAAGAAGCATGGATTCGCTATTATCAGCAACTATATCGAGTATCATACTATTATTTACAGAGAGTGTCTTTCGATGTTGCGACAGTGCTGTATGAAAACGACACGCAATTTGCACGAACAATTCTGCAGTGGCTGCAATACTTCTCGTATGAAAGAAGCAATTCCGATGACGCAGATTTTACACCGACGACAACTGCTATTCAGTATCATAAAAACGACTGCGACAGCCGCTCTATCATACTTGCTGCAATTTTAAATCAGTGCGCAATTCCTACAACAGTGTTTGTATCTCGGGAATACTCGCACATGATGGCAGGTATAAACCTCAAGGACGCGGGATTAAAAATACAGGGAAGCGACCGCGCTTGGTATTTAACAGCAGAAACAACCTCAAAAGGCTTATCGCTCGGTATGATGGCGGCAGAAATGGCAGACCGCTCTAAATGGATTGACTGCGCACTGCCCCGCTAAAATCCCAAACAGACAGAAGGTTTTAGGACTTTCCCTTCAAACCTGCTGTCCAGTCCACGCTATTCAGGCAATCTGACGTTTACCGCCCATTCACCACCGATAACTTTATTCTGACCGATTTCATAAATAACCATCTGCCCAACCTCAAGCTGAGAGAAGTTTATTCCTGTGCCACGACTCATTGCGGAATGTGCATAAATCGTTTTATCGCCGCGAGAAATATGGCAATAGAACAGTCCATTTTTATCGATTCTTATGTTCAACACAATGCCGCTATACGTCGGTACGCTGTTTTCTTCTGTCTGCGGAGTATTTGCCGCCTGCGACTTATTCATACTTGCTTTCATCAAATATGTTAAGAACTTAGAATCATCATACACACCGCCCGCGTGTTCTTCGCCCTTGTCGTGCAGCCACTCTTCCCTAGCCCGCTGGAATGCCTCTAGTACAATATTTACTTGTCGCTCAAACTTCACGATGTCGCTAATCAACTCAAGCATACTCTTTGCTATCTCTGTTGTCGTACGAGGGTTCGTGTTAAGGTCAAGCGTCTGCGCGTGTATCTTTGTGCGGATAACATAGCAGACGAGAGGCTTTGCGCGGCGGAACTCTTTGCCGATTTTCTCCGAAAGAACAAGTCTGTCGTAAGAAGCAAACATCGCCGCAGACGCATAATAGATAATCGGGTCGTGGTTGTCGCAGAAAATGCGGTTTCTGTATCTATCGATAAGAGCTGACTCGTTTACGCTGTATTCGTTTGGCTTTCCGAACCAAATAGACACGGCGGCTTGAATCAAGTTTCTGAACGTAACTTTTTGATAAGTAAGCAACTCCATTCCCGCCAAAGACTTAGAACGTCTTTCGTAGAAAATAGCCGCCTGCGGAGAAGACGCACGGAACGCCCTAAAGTACTCTTCGAGCTTCTTGTGATACGGGCGAGAAATCTCATAAATCATATCGTAAACCGTATTCTGATTGTTGTTAGAGCTTACGATATTCGTAATTGTTTCCTGGTCAGTCGTCTGAATAATGCGCGCAAATACCTCTACTTTACTCAGGTCTACACCATCTTTGTATGCAAGGTAAATGACATTACACGTTTGGCAACCGTTCACAATTTGCGGATTGATGAGCTTGATTTTGCTCATACCGTTTGACTCAATCGCGCTGACAAGAATTGTTATACCGTTATTGCGAAGAACGAAACTCTCTGGGTCTTTTTCAAGTGTGTTGCGAATTGCGCTATTAACCTTTGTTTCTCCTTGGTAATCGCGAACATTTTCGTCAAACAAGCCCTTTTGCAGCAGTCCTGTAGATGTATCAACGAGTATCTTTAAGAGCTGTAAGGCGTGCAATTTCACTGCCATACCGCTGAACTTATCGGTTTCTGCGAGCGGCAAGCGTGAATCTATTGCAATCGGTTCTGCCACAAAGCGATTATTGTTTTTCGACATACGAATGATGACATCTTTCGGCAACGCTACGAACTTATCTACTTTGAACAGTCCGTTGTCCCTGCTTTCAAGGTCGCGCTGCAACATCTCGAAGTCGCCCATAATCTCGCTTGAATTATACCAATCAGCATACGCAGCAAAGAAGACACGCACATTTATATGATATGCCCCATTCCAAGAAAGCATACTGTTAGAATAAATCTCGTCAGAACACAGATAATTTTTGATGTCGAGCCAGTTTCTTACTTTCTCGTTTATATTTCGCGTAGGCTCTGTAGTGAAAAATTGGCGGATACCAGAAAAGAATGAATCGGCTTCAGCTAACTTGAACTCTTTTTTGAACTTCGACTGTATAAGGAATATTTCAACTTTATTTATCGCTCTGTCTTCTTCGATAATTGTTTTCAAATGCTCCACAGAACGCACGATTTTATCATTTACCTGAATACAAATACCGTCAATGCCTAAATCATTGTAATCATCGACGTTTACCATATCCAAAAGCTCTTCGTTACCGCTGATACATTGCGGATTGTCCGATTCCAGCACTAACTGATTGACTAATCTGCCGAATACATAGCCATCTCGCTTTTCGCTTGGGTTATGCTCTGCTCTGTATTTGTCAAGAATATCCCTCATTATCGGGTCAACTTCAATTCTCTCTCCGCTCTCGATAATCGTCGTAGTCGTAACGTTCTTCGTTTGCGGTGTTATCGGCACCATAGGTCTACTTCTGTCAAGGATTGGCGCAGCGGAATGAGCCTCTTCACTTTCTTTTGTCGTCGTTACTGGTTTGCATAATTTTTCAATCTGCTCTTCCGTTTTGAACTCTTTCAAAAACCACTTTTGCATTGACGCATTTCTATTCGGGATAAAAAAAGCGTACAGCTCTTCCCCGTCCAAATTCTTTTTGAGCGTATCCATAAATGCGAAACTTCCGTATTCATGGAAATTCTCAGGCGCACTCTCGTACACTTCACACAAATAAATAAATAGCGGCTTATTCAATTCGTCGGCTATTATATACTTGAATTGGGCATCATAATTCTTGTGGACAAAAGCCACCGTCCCAAAACTATTGCTCATGAGTTCCTCCTTGAGCGTTCAATTTTGCACTCATATTCTACTGCTTTAGCGCATTTTAGACAAGTCTACCGATATTATATTATATGGCAAACATCAACATTAACACATTTTTCGAGCATGGCTTTTCGGTTTTGCGCACAACCGAAAACGGCACTATTTTTCTGCACAAAACAGGCACTGAAGCAGAGCGAGAGGCTTCTGAGCAAAAGACAGCGTCGAAAAACGATAGACTTCAGTTCTACGACCGAAAGACAGGAAAGGCTATCGACATCATCACCCTTAACGCACATATTGACGGCACGCCTTTGCAATCCCCCGAAATTATTGACGACGGCATTTACTTTATCAAAGATTACGTTACAAGCGATTTTGTGCGCTGTAATCTGAATCCTAAATATTTACCCCTCGTAGCGTTCAAAGGTAGTCTACTTTTCTGCACAATTCACGCAGACTGGGAGGAACTCAAGGTTGAGCAACCCAATCCCTCGCAATCCCCTGCAACTCCCCTACACCGCACTAGCTGCGGCTTGAAGCCTTATGGATACTATGTGAATATCGAAGAGAAAAAAAATGGCGTGCTATCGAATGTTTTTGCGTTTCGTCTTTGCGTGAAGTCTTCCGCCGACGCGCTTGTAACAATCGAATATATTTATCTGCACCCTAAAGCCTTGAGCGTGCAAACCGATACGCGCATTATTTCGTTGAAGAATGGCGATATTCTTTCTGACTGCAAGTGCATAACTGAGAAAAACAAAACACTGCCGCCGAGTGTCTATAACGCCGTAATGAAGATACTAACTAATTATATTAAAAAGAAATACGGTATAGACATCACATACAAAGACTTCAGCGAAAATCAAAACTACATCACGGCAATTTTTGCCTCTCCTTACGAACCTGCGCTCTATTTTCTGCGAGAGCTAATTCCAGAAATACGCGCTGTCAACCTAAAATGCCCTAACTGCTTTAATGAACTGTGCAAGAAAATCGCTTTTAAGCCGTGGCGCACCTTCCGAAAGGCGTTTAACAAATCTTACAAAGCGTTTTACACCTATATCGCCGCTTGCCTACTCGGTTTCAAAGACAAGAACATCATTAACGAAATGCTTTTAGACGACGCAATGCACGTTTTCCCCGTCAAATTAAAAGCCGAGTGCGACCCGAACGCAATCGACTTTGCCGATGACTTTTCCACTCTTGACGATATAGTTCCGAATGAAGAAAATGTATTAGCCCTGCCCGCCCCCTCCGACATTGCCGAAGCGGAGAAATTAGCGTTTTTCGGCAGATATGACAGAACCCCGCTCTACAACTTTTATGCGCAGTTGCTTGAAAAGCGCAGTGAACGAGCTGTGTGGAGCGTCATCAAGCGCAATGTGCGAAGCTACCCGAAAGAGCATATCTCCGACATATACGACGCGGCAGAAATCTTTTTTAGAGTGAGAAACAACATCGATACTGTGATAGAAAAGAAAATCCTTGACGAAGGGCTGACGAAATACAATCACCAGCTTTTAGTAAACGTCGAGCTTGTCTACAAATATAGACAGTGGCTCGAAATGAACGGCGGCGCGAATAAGCCGATAGAATACACGAGGGCGGAAAAACGGCTTGAGTGCGCAATAAACGGCTACTCGTTCCGCCTTGTCGAATCGCCGATGAAGCTGTTTATGATTGGGCAAATCCTGCATAATTGCGTCGGCACATACTTGCACAAAATCCTTGCCCACTACTGTATTATCGTTTATGCAATGAAAAACGGCGCAATCAATCTGTGTATCGAAGTGCGGGGCAAAACAATTCACCAAGTGCGCACTGCATACAACGACGACCCAAAGGATGAAGACCTCGAAGCCTTCAACGGCTGGAAAAAAGCGTGCGACCTTTGGTATTCAGGCTATAACCGCTTTTAATCCTGTGCCTTTCGGCGACTTTGCGCACGGCTTACGGCGATTTTTCCTGCGCCCCTCGGCGATGTTTCGATAACGTTACGGCGGTTTCTCCTGCGCCTTACGGCGAATCTCCGAAAGGCGTAGAAAGGTTGTCCACAGCATTGCGCGGTTTTGTCTTGCGTCTTTCGGCGATTTCGCGCTAGCATTAGGGGGAGAGTCTCACCCTTGCTTATGGTGAGAGAAGTATTGCGTGTTAGATACCAGAAGCGATAAGCGGTTTTGAGAAATAGTAGCCTTGCACGCTGTCGCACTCGAACTCTTTGAGCTTGTCATACTGCCACTTCTCTTCTACCCCCTCCACCGTCAATTTCATATTGAGGCTGTGGACAAGGCGCACGATGTTTTTGATAAAAGTGTCTTTGCCTTCTTGCAAATAGCTGTCAATCCAGCTCTTATCTATCTTCACCGTGTCTATCGGGAGGTGCGCGAGATAGCTCAAAGACGAATAGCCCGTGCCGAAATCGTCGAGCGTGAGGCTCACTCCGATGTCGGCAAGCTGCTTAAAGAACTCTTTGGCATAGTGCAAATTGCTCATAAACAGGCTTTCGGTAACCTCGATATTTATGAGCGAAGTGCTTATCGCGTAGGTGTCAAGCAGTTCCTTGAGGTAGTTGACATAGCTCGTGTCAGAGATTTGCCCGCTTGAATAGTTGATTGCAACTTTGTGCAGCGTTTTGCCCTCTTTTTTCCACTGCGCCATCTGCTCAATCACTTTCTTTGTAACAATCCGCCCGATTTGCACCATCAAGCCTTTTGCTTCGGCAATCGGAATAAACACCTGCGGCGGCAACTGCGTCTTCGTCAAGCGAACTAACGCTTCATAGCCCTGCACTTCGCCCGTCGTCGCGTCGATTTGCGGCTGATACACCACCGAGAAACCGTCGTTTTTGCACGCTTCTTCCAACTGCAAAGCAATTTTCTTTTCTCGCAAAATAGTATCGCGCATTTCGTCATTGAACAGAACAAACTTGTTTTTGCCGCTTTCTTTTGCTTTATACAGCGCGACATCGGCTTTACTTGCAAGCTCTGTCGGCGTGGTTTTCTCCCTGCCGTCGTAGTTGATAAGCCCTATGCACACACGAATAAAAATGCGCTTGCCGTCGTGGAGCAATGGCGTATTGAGGATTTCCCGAATATAGTACATTTTCGTGTCGCCCTCTTCGATTTCGCCATCTTTGTACACGAGCAAAAACTCGTCGCCGCCGCTCCTGCACGCAAAAAAGTCGCCGTCGGCTTGCAATGCGCTCAGTCTGCGTCCAATCTCTCGAAGCACCTCATCGCCGCAAAGGTGTCCGAAAAAGTCGTTAATGCTTTTGAAGTCATCGACATCGAGCATCATCAGCGCAAACGGCGTATGCTGTGCAATCAAGCTCTCTATTTCGCTTTTTGCAAGCATACGGTTCGGCAATCCCGTCAGATAGTCGTGTCCTGCGCTATAGACGAGTTCGCGCTGTGAGCGTTCGAGCGTCTTCGCCGTAAAGCGTGCCTCGCGATAGCTTGAATACACCTCTGCAAGCAAAATCGCCAAAAACACGAAAATCATCGCCGCAGGAGTAAAGAGCTTTCCATAACTGTCCCAATACGTCGGTTCTTTGTTCACAAAAATTGCTCCGCGCGGCAGTTGCCAGCGATGAAGACCAAAGCGGCTCAGTTGCAGATAATCAAAGTAGAAATCCGCCTTGAGAGGCTTATATACTGGGATTTCGCTGATATTGATTTTGCCGTCAAGCACATCGCACATTTGCTTCGCCGCCACCCGACCTACCTCGACATAATCGATGATTTTGCCAGCGAAAGGCCCGTTTCCTACCGACATAATCTGCTTTGTGAAAATAGGAACTTTGGCGAAATTGCCTATCATTTCAGCGCACGAAGACAACGTATATTTGTTTCCGCTTCCGTCCTCAAAGAACCCAAGAAACAAGAATATGCTATTCCCGTCCACATTCTCTATTGCCGCTTGCAGCTCGCCTTTTGAGAGAAGAGAGGCATTTATGTTTTCAAACGTGCATTGCGGAAACTCGTCTATCACGTCAGCAAGCTGTTTTTGATTGCCGATACCTGTGGGCGTATTGTCATACACCGAAACGATTTTCGTCGTCTTTGGGAAAAGGCGCAGAGCTTCTTTAAGCGTGTCGTATAGATAGACCAATTCAACAGAGCCTGTGATATATGGATTTTCTGCAAGGCGGTTCGCAAGCGTTGGGTCGTCTATGCCGAAAAAAATCGTCGGTGTTTCGGGGAAAAGCTCCGAGCCAAACTCCTCAAAAAACTGCAATGCCGCATCATCTCCGATGAGTATTCCGTCATATTTTGTATGATTTTTGACCTTGAAGCGCAAAAAGTTATAGAAGTTCAAGATATGTTCACGAGAATTATACGTCTTTGTATCCATAAAATCTTCGTTAAGCGAGATGTTTCTTTCTCCAAAGACTTCGTTAATTCCTTGCATTTGGTCTGCTGTTGACTCGAACGTATCATTGTAAGAGCTGATAAACAGCACATGCTTTGTCGAGCCTGAATCTTTGACAAAAGAGTGCATATTGCGCACGTTCAGAGCCAAGTACCCCGAAAACATATACAAAAGAGAAACGAATATCCCCAAAATCGAGATAATTACAGGTAATCTGTGGAACATTTTTTTTATTGCCATTTGCTAAAATCTCCCGTCATGCAGCGACTCGCACACCACTTCCCCTGTGATTGGGCGGCTGAAATAGTAGCCTTGTATGCTGTCGCACTGAAACTCTTTGAGCTTATCATACTGCCATTGCTGTTCCACGCCTTCCGCCGTGAGCTTCATTCCCAGCGAATGAACAAGTGAGATGATGTTTTCAATAAAGTCGTCCTTGCCGTCGATAAGATAAGTATCTGTCATCGTCTTGTCTATCTTCACGGTGTCCACAGGCAAATACGTTAAGTAGCTCAAAGAAGAAAAGCCTGTGCCAAAGTCGTCAAGAGCGAGTTTAACGCCAATTTGAGAGAAGCTGTCAAACAAGTGCATAGCTTGGCGAGTATTCTTCATACAGAGGCTTTCTGTTATCTCTATTTTGATGAGCTGCGGGTTTATCTTGTTTTCAACAAGCAAATTATGCAGATACTGCACATACTCCACATCTCCCATTTGTCCGCTTGAATAGTTGATAGATACCGTATACAGCGGCAATCCGTCATTTCTCCACTGCACTATTTGCTGAACGACTTTCTTTGTTACAATGCGCCCAATCTTGCCAATAAATCCATTCTTTTCCGCGATAGGAATAAAATCTGCTGGCGAAACATACGAATCTTTTAAGCGCACAAGAGCTTCATAGCCGTGAATTTGCCCTGTCTGCGCATTCATCTGCGGCTGATACAAAACCGTAAAGCCGTCGTTTTGGCATGCAAGCTCCACTATTTCACCGAGCATTTTTTCTTTCTTTATTTCATCATTCATCTTTGAATCGAAAAATGAAACAGCATTGCGCCCGCTTTTTTTTGCACTGTATAGCGCAAAATCCGCAAACGCTACAATATTATTATCTTCCTCTGAAATATCCTCTGTTGTCGCCACTCCAATGCTTGAATGAATAACAATGTGCTTGTTATCTGTTTCAAAATCGCCATCAAGCATGCTCTTAAAACGCTCTATCTCCGTGTTATCCGCAGTCAACAGCATATTTTTGTATATTGCGACAAACTCATCTCCGCCAAAGCGCGCAACAAAGCACTCTCTGCCCCTTGCAATTTCTTTCAATCGCCTTGCAACTTCTTTTAACACCGCATCGCCACAAGAGTGTGAAAAGAAATCGTTTATGCTCTTAAAGTTGTCTATATCTATCAACATCAATGAAAATCTTTCTTTATTCTGCAACGCATTTTCCAGTGTGTAATGTGCATAATGCCTATTGGGTAGCCCTGTCAAAAAATCGTGTCGAGCGGTATGCAATAGTTTTGTTCTTGATTTTTGCAATTCGTATGCATAAACACGCTTTTGCTTATACTCAAAGCCCGCAATCGCTAAAATGCTTGCAAGCGATACTAATATCAAGATAATCGGACATAACGAAGCTCCATACAGCTCCCAATAAGACACAGGCTTATTAAATATGACTGTATCCTCTGGCAAGTCTTTCGTATTGATTTGAAGGCGTTTCAATTCATTGTAATTAAAGCACAGCTTTCCTTTTAAATCGAAGTCGACAGGAGCAAAAACAGAAGTTGTGCCATCGATGATATTTTTTACTGTCAATGCAGCTGTTCTGCTAGCACCCTCATAATCAAAAAGAACTCCGCCAAGAAATCCATTTTTCACCCCCTCTTCTTGCATACAGAAAGCAGGGACTTTTGTATTATTCGCAATAAACTCTGTAATATATTTGCTCGAATAATACTTATTATTCATGCCCTCGTTTACGCTCAAGACAAACAAAATATCATCTGAGTTCAGTTTTTTTAACTCTTCCGCCACTTCAAACGACGAAAGCAATGATGTGTTTATAGCTTTAAAAGTAAAAGCTGGATATGATAGGCGCAAATCTAAAAATTGCTTCATATCGCCTCTTCCTGCGATGGTGTTATCGTGCATTGCAACGATATTTTTCGCCTTTGGATAGAGCTTTATCGCAATATTGAGAGTATCTGCTATTGAAAAGTTTTCGTAGTTGCCAGTTACAAACGGAGTGTTATTAGCTCTCATTGCAAGTTTTCTATCGTGTATCGCAAAAAAAACAAGCGGTATATTTTCAAACAGCTCTGCTTGATGCTCTAAGGCAAAACGAAGCGCATTGTCGCCGCCTAACAGCACCGCTTTATATGGTTCGTGATGTGCGAGTTTGTATTTTAATTGTTTATAGAATAAATCAGTACTCACATTCGTATCATATTTTCGAATGTCCATATATTCGGTATCAGTGAGGATTTTGTCGGAATCGAAAAATACTTCGTCCCGCGCCTGCCGCATCGATTTGTTTGGATAATATGACGCTCCGTAAGAAGATATATACAAAATTCTTTTGCTCACCACTCTTGAAACAGTAGCTTGCTTTGAATTATGAGGTGTTTTTGCAATTTCACAGCACAGCAATATAATGCCCACTGTAATACAACATACAGAGAGTATCACAAATACAAGATTTAACATTTTTATCTTTTTAATCATCACACTCCCCTTTTCAAGATAGGCTTTATTTGTATTATAAGGCTAATATTTCTTTTTTCAATTTAATTATGCTTTTTTCTAATAAAAATGAGAAATCAGCCGATATGACGCACTGTTAATATTAAGTAGACAGAATATATTATTATTGCGATTATGAGTATTAAATTATACGGTTGCTTGTATCTTTAGCAAAGCGTATGCTATACTTAGGGTATGCGTATACGACCAAAAGTAATTTTACGTTATCTGATGGAATCGCTAGGGGATAAATCGCTCTGCCTCGCGTGTGGCACACCGTCGCACTTACCACTTTGCAAGAAATGTCGTGAAAAGCTGTTGGCGATTGATTTTTCGGAGGCAAGATGTTGTAAGTGCGGAAGAAAGTTATTGAGCGAAATAAAAATATGCCGTGAATGTAGAGAAAACACAGAAGAAACTTATATCGACAGCTGCTTTCCCCTCTTTTTATATGCAAATTGGAAAAAGAATCTCCTTTCAAAGTGGAAAATACGGGGGGATTTAATTCTCACTTCCTTTTTTGCAGATTGCATTGCAAAAGTGATACAAGCAAAAGGCTGGGAGAATATTCCGATTGTTCCCGTTCCGCCCCGTCCTTTCAAGTTCTATACAGTAGGCTATGACCAAATCGACTCGCTTGCCAATGAACTTCATTTCACTTATCGCTTTCAGATATGCAAAGTGCTAAAGCGTATATCGCAAACAGAACAGAAAACGCTTTCTTTGAAAGAACGCATTGAAAATACTCAAAAAGGCTATGTGCTAAAAAAACGCCTTAACAGTAATAGTGCAATTCTTATTGACGACATTATCACCACAGGCGCAACGACAAGAGCGTGTGCAAAACTGTTAAAAGACAGCGGCGTAAAAACAGTGTATTGCATTTCCCTCTTTTCTGCTTCTTAGCGTCCACTCAACGATTTTTGCCATGTGCTTATGAGTTTTAGAGCTTGAAGCGGTGTCATATTGTCGGTATCGAGAGAAAGAATCTCGTCAAGTATCATCTCTTCATCGCTAAAAAGCCCTATCACATTGTATTTATTTGCGGCTTTTGGCGTATCGACTGCCTTTGTTTCAGTATGGATTTTCTCCGATTGCTCCACATTCTTGCCTTGAAGAGTGGCTAATATATCTTGCGCACGATTTATCACGCTGTCGGGAATACCTGCAAGGCGCGCAACGTGGATACCGTAAGAGTTTTTTGCCTCCCCGTCTATAACCTTTCGCAAAAATACAACGCTCCCATTTCCCTCATCAACAGCCATACAGAGCTTTTTTGCTTTTGGGTGCTCCATTCGTGTCATTTCGTGGTAATGCGTCGCAAAAAGAGTTTTGCATTTCACCGTGTTCAACAGATACTCTGACACAGCCCACGCAATCGAAAGCCCGTCTTCTGTAGATGTGCCGCGCCCCACTTCGTCCATAATGACAAAAGAACGCGATGTCGCCGAGCGCAATATATTTGCAGTTTCGCTCATTTCTACCAAGAACGTAGATTCTCCTCGCGCCAAATTATCGCTTGCTCCCACGCGGCAGAAAATGCGGTCTATAATACCGATATGCGCTTCTTCAGCAGGAACATAGCTCCCTATTTGCGCTAAAAGTGCGATGAGTGCATTCTGACGCAAAAACGTGCTTTTTCCTGCCATATTCGGGCCGGTGATAAGGCAGAAAGAAGCCATATTCTCTCTTTCGTTATCGATAACCAAATCATTCGGCACAAAGGTAGCAGACGGCAAGTGCATCTCTACGACAGGGTGTCTGCCGCTCTTCACTTCAAACGCTGTGCTATCGTCTACGGTGGGGCATTTCCAATTATGGAGCAACGCAGAATATGCAAGGGCTGCGCATACGTCAATATAGGCGATTTGTTCTGCAGTGTTGAGCAAATACGGCACATAGCCTTTGAGCTTGCCGCGCACTTCAAGAAACAAATCCCGCTCTAGCCCTAAGATTTTCGCTCCTGCGGTGTTCAATTCACTCTCAAGCTCTTGCAATCGCTTTGTTGTAAATCGGTCTGCATTGAGCAATGATTTTCGCCTGATAAAATGCTCTGGCACAAGTGAAGATTTGCCCCGTGTTACTTCGATAAAGTATCCTGCGGCATTGTTGTATTTTATGCGCAAATTAGCAATTCCCGTTGACTGCCGCTCTTGTTCTGCATATTCATCGAGGATTTTCTGAAAGTTCGTCTGCACATCTCGCCAATGGTCAAGCTCTGCGCTATATCCCTCGCGAATAATACGCCCTTCTGTAAGAGATGTTGACGGGTCGTCAAGAATTGCGCTGTCGATAAGAGCAACCACTTCTTTCGCCTTTTCTTCTTTCTGCAACGCAAACGCAACACCTTGCAAAATGTCTATTGTTTTCTCCCAATTCTTTAAGCTCGACGACAAAGCAACTAAATCTTTTGCGTGCGCCCTGTCCATCGCGATACGGCTTGAAAGACGCTCTACGTCAAGAATCGGGTAAAGCATATCGCGGACATTATTCATTATATCTGTATTATTGAAAAATGCCGTTATATGCGCTTGTCGCTCGCGGATTATAGAAACATCTTTGAGCGGCGAAAACAACCACAAGCGAATAAGGCGTTTTCCCATAGCAGTAAGCGCATTTGCAACCGTTTCAAGAAGCGTATATTGCATAGAGCCGTCTTGCAAGTTACTTGTAATCTCAAGATTGCGCCTAGAGGAATCGTCGATAACCACATATTCGCTTTCACGATACACCTTTATCCCCGAAACGTGCGGAGTGTCGGTATTCGTCGTCTTTTTCAAATAATCAAGCAAGAAGCCTGCAGGAATAACCTCTGGAGAATTGAGCGAAAGCGAAAAAGAATTTAAGTTTACGGTCTTGAATTGCGCAATAAGGCGATTATACGAAAGCTCTGCATTAAAGTGCCAATCGGGATAATACGACACTGACATATTCGGATACTGCTGCAACACACTCGCAATATCATCTCTGTCCTTGAGGCTTTGCGGCAAAATCATTTCTTTCGGATTGCATTTGCCCATTTCTTTTGAAAATTGCGCAGACATATCAGATAGTTTCCAGCTCGTCGCACAAAACTCCGAAGTCGTAACATCGATATATGCAAATCCGACCGATTGCTTACAAATGCACAGCGAAGCTAAATAGTTTGCAGAGCCTGTTTCAAGATACTCCGTTTCAACGGCTGTTCCTGGAGTGATAATCTCTACAATCTTTCGCTCAGTCAAACCCTTTCCCTTGCTCACCTCGCCCACTTGCTCACAAATCGCGATTTTCTTTCCGCAACGCAATAAGCGCGCAATATAAAGCTTTGCTGCATGATAAGGAATACCGCACATTGGGTGATTTGTGCGGTGAGTCAGAGTAAGATTTAGTAAGTGCGACACATTCACCGCATCATCATCAAACATCTCATAGAAATCGCCCAGTCTAAAAAACAAAACTTCGTCGCTACACGTTGCTTTGATAGACTGATACTGCGCCATTAGCGGTGTATTGTCTTCTTCGCTCATATATTTTTATACAATCCTTTTTTATAATCCTAAGCTTTTTATTACATCGTCGGTTATATCAACAGAACTGCTGTACCAAAGAATACTATTAGACTGCTGTAAAGAAAGAATCATACTATATCCGCCTGCTTCAGCGATTTTGCCGAGCGTGGCATAGAGCTTTTGATAAAACTCATCAGAGTTCTGCAAAGATTTCTTGAGCTGTTCAAGCTCCATATTTTTCGCAGTTGTATATTCCTGTAAATACTGGGTTTCTTTTTTTATCTGTGCGTCTGTTTTTTCCGCCCCTTTTTCATCACCAGAAGACTGCTGCTCTATCTTTTTTTGCTGCAACGCGCGCAGATTTTCAGTACGCTTGTTAATTTCTTTCTGAAACTCTTCTTTTTTGCTGTCATAATTACGCATAGGCGCACTGTTTCTGAAATACGCTTGATACACTCTCGACGTATCAACAACACCAAACTTTGTAATCTGCTGTGCACTCACTCCAGAAGCACAAACGATAGCAACGACCGCAATTAAAAAAGCTCTCAAATACTTCATATAAACCCTACTATGCTGATACTATACAAGATTTTGCCAATTTTGTAAACAGTACAATAAAAAAGAGCCTGTAGCTTTTTACAGACTCTTTTAGCATCTCCTAGCAGAATTGAACTGCTGTTGTCGGGATGAAAACCCGATGTCCTAACCACTAGACGAAGGAGACATCAGATGTTTATTACTATATCAAACGCGATAAAAAAAGTCAATAGGCTTCATTCTTTTTTTTAGTTTTTTGTCGAGAAGAATCAAAAATTGATATGATGTATTATTGCAAAAAGCAAAAAAATGTGTTATATTATTATATAGTAAAGATTTGTCTATTTCAAAAGCTGATATATACCATTTTTCTAGCTAGGATACGTCCTACAATCAAACTTGAACAGAGGTACAAATCAAGCTTGATTGTAGCCTATGATCAAGTTTGAACTCACTCCCTCGTCAAACTTAATCGTTCATCATCGTCAAGCTCAATGTAACTCCCACATAGCTCGCTATTTCTGTCCCATTTCCTTATCTATTTTCTCCTATTTTGTGTCTATTTTCTTCCCTCTTCAACGCCTGCATAAGAGCTTAACTAGCCTTTGTTATCCTCTCAAAACGCCTTGCATTTACCTGCGTATATTACAGAAATCCACTAATTCCGATCTATCTTCGCAAATAAGCTGTCAATTCCTCGTACAACTTGAACAGAGCCGCCACGATGTCCGCCTCGCTCATCTTCGCGCTAAAGCCGTACGCCGTCATAACAGCGCGGTCGTTCGCTCGGTGAGCCTTGCACAAATCTGCGCGTATATTGCAGAAATCCACCAATTCCGCCGATAATCTAAATCAGCGCAACCGATAGGGACTTTCGCGAGTTCCGACAAGTTGGCGGTTAGCCTTTCTA